>ERZ1674203.427-NODE-427-length-8791-cov-5.432807_pt1 | contig 8791 bp, 7 predicted proteins | sample MGYA00581297_ERZ1674203 | MGnify/ENA primary metagenome ERZ1674203 (study PRJEB41354, sample SAMEA4873349) | human saliva metagenome | biome: human-associated habitat [ENVO:00009003]; feature: mouth environment [ENVO:08000002]; material: saliva material... | reverse complement strand
ACGCACCAGATTGGCCGACGAGGAGATGTTACCCACGCCCTTCAGACTTCGTCGCAGGTCGCGCTCGATATCGCGTGCCGCCGCAGACAGCCGCGTACCATCGCTGCCCGAGACGACGAATTCATATCGTGCCCCCGAGCTTCCGTCCACGCCCACGCTCACCCGCATGCCCGGCATGTCCTCCAGGGCCTTGCGCATCGATTGCTCGATTTCCGTCTTCTTCGGGCGTTCCGCACGCGGCGCCAGCGTGATCGTCAATGCCGCATAGTTGGTGGAGGTCAGACCGGAGAACTGATTGCCCGAGCCCGCGCCGATGGCGGTATATATCCGCGCGATGTGTGGCAGCTTCTCCAGCTGCTTGCGTGCTGTCTCGGCGGCCTGCTCGGTCTGCTGCAACGTGGCACCTGGCCCCAGCGTCAGCGTCACCTGCGTCTGCTCATAATCATCCGGCGGCATGAACGCCGATGGCAGATGCGAGGCCAGGACCAGCGACCCCACGAAGAACAGAACCGCATAGATGGCGGTCTGCCGCCGGTGCGCCAGCACCCAGCGCACCAGACGCAGGTAGGTGCGCAGCCAGCGCGGATCCTGACCGTCTTCCCGTCCCTGGCGCGGTGCCAGCATGTAGGCGGCCATCATGGGCGTGAGCATCCGCGCCACCACCAGCGAGGCAAACACCGCAATGGCGGCCGTCCAGCCGAACTGCTTGAAGAAACGCCCGACAAGGCCCGTCATGAAGGCCGTGGGCAGGAACACGGCAATGAGCGTGAAGGTGGTGGCAATCACCGCCAGACCAATCTCGTCGGCAGCTTCCATGGCCGCCTGGTAGGGCGCCTTGCCCATTTCCAGGTGCCGTTCGATGTTCTCGATCTCCACGATCGCATCATCGACCAGCACCCCGATCACCAGCGTGAGCGCCAGCAGGGAAACACCGTTGAGCGTGAAATCGAGCAGATGCATGCCCATGAAGGCCGGCAGCACCGACATGGGCAGCGCCACCGCCGACAGGAAAGTGGCACGCCAGTTGCGCAGGAAGAACCACACCACGATCACGGCCAGCGCAGCCCCCTCGTAGAGGGTGTGCATGGTGCGGTCGAACTCCTCCTGCGCCGGTGTGGCAAAATCCATCGTCTCGGTCAGTTTCAGATCCGGCCGATCCTGCTGCAGCTTCTGCGCCAGCTCGCGCACGCGCCGCCCCACGTCCACTTCGCTTTCACCACGACTGCGGCTGATCTCGAAGCCCACGATCTCCTTGCCATCCAGCCAGGCCGAGGTGGTCGGCTCCTCGATGGTGTCGGAGACGGTACCGAGATCGCCCAGCATGAGCCGTCGGCCATCACCGCTGGTGATCTGTACCTTCTTCAGCTGCTCGGCCGACTTCACGCGCGCCAGTACCCGCGTGGGCTGCTTGCCCCCGGCAATGTCGGCATGGCCCCCCGCACTCTCGATCTGGTTGTTGCGCAGCTGCTCGGAAATGGCTCCCACCGTCAGCCCCAGCGCCCGCAGCCGGGTCGGATCCAGATCGACATGCACCTGGCGTGTCACGCCGCCCACGCGCGTCACCTTGCCCACGCCCTTCAGACCCAGCAACATGCGGTTGAGGTCATTGTCCACAAACCAGGACAGTTCCTGGATGTCCATCCGGTCCGACTGGATGGCATAGGCCAGCACCGGCTGACTGGCCAGCTCCACCTTGTCCACCACCGGTTCAGGCAGCGCGCTGGGCAGGTCGGCACGCACGCCCTGCACCTTGGAGCGCACCTGGTCCAGCGCCTCCTGGATGGGCTTGTCCACCTCGAACTGCACCATCAGGGAGACGGTTCCGTCACCCAGGGTGGACGACATGTGCCGTATGCCCTGCAGATCGACCAGCGCATTCTCGATCTTTCGCGCCACGTCGTTTTCCAGCTGGTCGGGCGTGGCCCCGTCCAGTGACGCCGACACGGTCACCACCGGGTAGTCCATGTCCGGCATGTTCTGGATCCGCATCTTCCCGAAGCTCACCAGACCGGCGATCGTCAGCGCCAGGAAAAGCAGGATCACCGCAATCGGGTTGCGGATCGACCAGGACGAGAAGTTCATGCTGCCTCCCGGGCCGACCACACCGTGCTGCACATCGACACACGCGCCCGGAATGCGGCGCTGTCCGAGACCTTGTAAGCCGATGTCTTGCCGGCGGCCTCTGGCGCAGTGCGCCCATCGGCATTATTCGCCTTCACGTCAGGGCTTCCCGAACCGGCATCAGCGCCGGCCGAGTGACTGTTTGCTGACGAATCATCCAGCGCACGCGCCTCGTCGGTATGCGCATTGACTACCCGAACCAGGTCGGCATCGGACAGGAAGGCAGCCCCTTCCACCACCACGCGATCACTTTCGGACAGCTGCTCGCCGCGGGCCGGCATCACCTCCATCCGGTCCGCGGTCTGGCGCCCGGTGGTCACACGCACCCGCTCAACATGGTTGTCAGACTTGAGACGATAGACATAGAGAAAACCGTCGCTGGAAACTACCGCATCAAGCGGCACCGTCAGCCCCGGGCTCTGGCCCAGCTCGAAGGTGCCACGCGCGAACATGCCGGCCCACAGCCCGGGGCCGGCCGGCACATCCACATAGACCAGCGTGGTGCGCGTCTTGGTGTTTGCCGAAGGTGCCACCGCACGCACACGGGCCGCCACCTTGCGGCCATCGGCGGCATTGACCGCGACCGGGGCACCGGCCTTCACCTTCATCAGGTCGGCATCGCCCAGCTCGGCCTGCCATTCCAGCCGGCCCTGCCGGATGAGCTTGAACAGCTCGGTGCCCGCTGCAGGCACCGATCCTTCGGTCGCCGTGCGCGACGAGATGACGCCATCGTCGGGTGCCCGCAGCTCGACGTTCTGCCAGTTCTGCCGGCGCGACGCCAGTGCAGCCTGAGCGGAACGCACCCGAGCCTGGGCCGAACGGTCGGCCGCGAAGTACTGGTCCGCCTGCTGCTTGCTCATGGAGTCCGTGCGCAACAGACGGCGGGCACGTTCGGCGTTGGCACGCGCCTCCACGGCATTGGCCTGCGCTTCCACCAGCGACGCCTTGGCCTGGGCCACATCCTCGGCCACGGTCCTGCCGTTGAAGCGCGCCAGCACCTGCCCCCGCTTCACCGTGTCCCCCACATCGACCAGCACCTCGGCCAGCGTCAGCGAGTTGGATTCGGACGCGATGCTGGCCTCCTGCCAGGCCACCACGTCACCATCGGCCACCACCTGCACGGGCAGAAGCTCGCGCTTCGGCGGGGCAACCGTCACCACCATGGCAGGCCGCACCTGGCTGGCATCGCCCTCCGGCGCGGACGATTGCTGCGATGACGATGCGCTCTTTCCGCCGGAAGGAGACCCGGACGACATGAGCAGGTCGGGCCGCATCAGCATCAGGCCTCCCACCACCAGCAGCACCAGCAGGCAACCCCCCAGAAAGATACGCACAGAAGTCGACATATACAGCAACGAAAAGAAAGGATGAATGACAGTTGGAGCAGACCATACCGTGCCACAGGGGCACTTTCGGCAGCCCCGCCCGGACGACACCGCAACGGACCGATGGCGGCAGCAGACGCCACCCTGTCCGGCATGATCGGGCACAACCTTCGAGTCTAACGGCAAACCCCTTTCACCGACCCGGCGCGGGCTATCACAATTTCGGGGTCAACCGTACAATGCCCCTTTGTGCTGGCGCCTTCTTTCTATCGTTTTTCCCGCCCCTTACAGGTCTCCCATGTCCGACTCTTCCACGGCCGGCGTGCAACGCCAGGCCCAGACCAAGCGCTCGCCGAAGCAACAGCAGCCGTTGCAGCTTCCCAACGGCGAGACCCGCGTACTGCTGCATTCGTGCTGTGCACCCTGCTCGGGCGAACCCATGCAGAAGCTGGTGGATGCCGGCATCGACTTCACCATCTTCTTCTACAACCCCAACATCCACCCGGTGCGGGAATACGAGATCCGCAAGGAAGAGAACATCCGCTTCGCACAGAAGCACGGCATCATCTTCATTGATGCCGACTATGACTCGGACAACTGGTTCACGCGGGTCAAGGGGCTGGAGCACGAGCCCGAGCGCGGCGAGCGCTGCACGGTCTGTTTCGACATGCGCTTCGAGCGCACCGCCCTCTATGCGCACGAACACGGCTTTCGGGTGTTCACCAGCTCGCTGGGCATCTCGCGCTGGAAGGACATGAACCAGATCAACGGCTGCGGCCACCGCGCTGCCGCCCGCTATCCGGACATGGTCTACTGGGACTACAACTGGCGCAAGGGCGGCGGTTCAGCCCGGATGATCGAGATCTCCAAGGCCGAGCACTTCTATCAGCAGGAATACTGCGGCTGCGTGTATTCGCTACGCGACACAAACCGCTACCGTGTCGAGCAGGGCCGCGAACGCATCCAGATCGGCGAGCTGTACTACGGCCTGCCGCCGGGCGAGAAGCCCGACCTGGAGGCCGAACGCGCCGCGCTGGCCGACAAGCCCTCGGTCGTGCGCTCCGAACACGAACCGCCCACCCACAACTGATACCCCGACCATGCCCCAACCCTTGGAAGCCCTGGAATTCGTCACCGGCCCCGAACCGACGGCCTCAATCATCGTGCTGCACGGCCTGGGGGCCGATGGCAACGACTTCGTGCCGGTGGCCCAGATGCTGGACCTGGGCGTGCCCGTCCGGTTCATCTTCCCGCATGCACCACAGATGCCCGTCACCATCAACAACGGCTATGTGATGCGTGCCTGGTACGACATCCTGGGCACCGATCTGGCGCGACGCGAGGACGAGGCAGGGTTGCGCCGCTCACAGGCCGCCATCGAGGCCCTCATTGCTCGTGAAGTGGAACGCGGCATCCCGGCCGAACGCATCGTGCTGATGGGCTTTTCGCAGGGCTGCGCCATGACGCTGATGACCGGCCTGCGCCAGAAGCAGCGGCTGGCGGCGCTGGTCGGCCTGTCGGGCTACCTGCCGCTGGCCGACAGCACGGCCTCCGAGCGCAGCGCCGACAACCAGAACACCCCCATCTTCATGGCCCACGGCCAGGACGATCCGGTCGTGCCCATCGAGCGTGCCCTGGCCTCGCGCGACCTGCTGCAGTCGCTGGGCTACACGGTGGACTGGCATGAGTACCCAATGCCCCATTCGGTCTGCCCCGAGGAGATCGGCGACATCGCGGCCTTCCTGCGTCGTGTGCTTGTTTTGTAAAAAAACCGGTTGGTCCCTTGGTTTTCCCCAACCCTGACCAGACATGGGGTGATGAAGCTGGCACACTTGTCTGTCGGCTTGGCCGAGTTCTGCCCGTGTGGACGGCAAATACCCTCCCTGGTCGGAACCCCAGGAAGGCGCCTGGCGGCTTACGCAGGCGCATCCCCGACTTTCACTGACTCTTTGAGGAAACCAAGATGGCTGACGATATCACCGATAAACTGGCTGCCCGCCTGGAAGAACTGGAGCGCGGCCTGAAAAAGAGCCGCCGACAGTTCGGCCGTACCGCCGAGCGTTCGCGCGACCACTTGGAGCGTGAGTGGGATGCCCTGAAAGCCGACATCTCCGATCTGCTGGACAGCGACTCGCTGGCCGACCGTCCTGAAGTGCGCGCTGCGCTGAACCATGTGCGTGACTCCATCCAGCGCATGTCCGACGTGGCCTACGACACGGCCCAGGAAGTGCAGCGTCGCGCCCGCGAAGGCGCTGCCCGTGTGGACGACTATGCCCACACCTCGCCGTGGCAGACGGCTGGCATGGCCGCCGCTGCAGGCCTGGTGATCGGCTTCCTGCTGTCGCGTCGCTGATCGCCGTTCTCCCTTGGCCGGGGAGCGTCTGAACAGCCTCCCCGTGCCACTGCCCGCTGGCCGGTCTCTCCCTGCGACCGGCCAGCGGGTTCCCATTCCCAGCGCAGGCCCCGCCGGCGCTTCATGGCCCTGAGCCTCCTGACACATGTTCGGCAAACTCCTCGAACCCCGCATCCGACGGATGAAGCGGACCGCCGCCGATCTGGTGGCAGGCCTGGACGACCGCAGCCGCCTGCTGGCGCTGGAACTCGGCACCGAATCCCGCTGGCTGGCCAAGCTGGTGGGCACGAGCCTGGCTGCTGGTGTCATCGCCATCATCTGCTTGGTGTGGCTGATGGCCACCCTGGTAGCCCTGGCCTGGGACACCCCCTGGCGCCTGCACGCGCTGGGCATCGCCGCCGGCTTCTGGGTCCTCCTCAGCCTGGTGCTGGTGCTTCGCATCCGCGGCCTGCTCAAAGGCCACCCCGAACCCTTTCCCCTCAGCCGTCAGGTGCTGGCCGATGACCTGCGCAGCCTAAAGGAAGACCTGGAACGTGAGCGTAATTCAGAATCATGAATGACGAACAACTGAACATGAGCCGTTCCAGCCGCGCCGACGAAACCGCTGAGGACATCTTCGCGCGCATCCAGCGACGTCGCACACTGGCCATGAACGGCGACAACACCGAACGCGGTGCGCTGCGACAGGAAGGGGCATCCAGCGAGGCACGCCCGGCCGCCGTGGCGGGTGAGTCCCTGGCTGACATCCTGCGTCGTGCCGCGGCCAAGGAAGCCTCAGCGCCTCATGGTGCAGGATCGGCGCATGGCCCTGGGCATGACCAAACCGGCGCAGCAGACCGTGGCAGCAGCCCCCGGAGCGCTGAAGGCAGCGCCACCACTGGAGCCACCGAACGCACCGGAAGCAGTAATAATTCTGCATTCAGGAATTTCAGAGGGAACACAGTGTCCGGGCCGCGCACCCGCCCGCCGGCCGACTATCCGTTGCTGGTGGATGAAGACGGCACGCCCATTGATGAGGATGCGCCCGACTTCCGGGATGACGGCCGGCCTCGTGACAGTTTCCCGCGCAGCAAGACGATGCAGGCGCTGCTGCGTTACCCCACGCTGACGACGGCCGTGGGACTGGCCGTGGCCGTGCCCATGGCCACCATGGTGCTGCGCACGCCGGCCGCCCGGCAGACACTGCTGCGCATCGGCAAGTTTGCGGCCGAGCAGGAAGTGTGGAAGTACGTGCGCAAGCTCAGCAAGTAGCGCGGGCCATCAGTCCAGATCCGGCAGTGCCTCGGTGCGGGTGCGGTGCGCATCCAGCGCCTGCACTTCACGGCGCAGCCACCACAGCATCAGGAGGCCCGGCAGCGCCGCAGCCACCGTCATCAGGAAGAAGCTGGACCAGCCCTGCTGCTCGACCACCACGCCGGCCACCGGCCCCACGTAGACCCGGCCGATGGCGGCCAGCGCCGAGAGCAGCGCGTACTGCGCGGCCGAGAAGCGCCGGTCGGTCAGGGTCATGAGGAAGGCCACGAAGGCGGCCGTGCCCAGACCGCCGCACAGGTTCTCGATGCCGATGGCGCCGGCCATCAGCAGGTAGCTCTTGGGCAGCACCGACAGCAGCCAGTAGCCCACGTTGGAGAACGCCTGCAGGATGCCGAAGAGCATCAGCGACTGGTAGAGCGAGCGCGACGACAGCCAGGCGCCCCCCAGCAGCGCACCGATGATGGTGGCCAGAAGACCCAGCCCCTTGTTGATGGCACCGATCTCGGCCTGACTGAAACCCACACCGCGCAGCAGGAAGCTGGTGGACAGGCTGGCGGCAAAGGCATCGCCCAGCTTGTACAGCACGATGAGCAGCAGGAAGGCCAGCGCATGCGGCCGGGCAAAGAAGGCATCCCAGGGTGCCACAAAGGACGGAAAGCCCACGCGGCGCGCCACCAGCACGGCACCCACGCCGGTCAGCAGCATCACGGCCGTTTCGGCCAGCAACTGGCCCAGCGGGCCAGCCTGCAGCCAGGCCAGTAACGGCCGGCTGGCCTGCGTGCACAGCCACCACAGCACCGCCCCACCCAGCACCATGGCCACGAAGCCCTTCAGCTCGGCACCCGCGCCGCCGCTGGCCTGCTGGGGCCGGGCAATGCGTGGGCTCCAGACCGTGGCCCCCATCAGCAGCAGCAGCATGACGCCCATGATGCAATAGGTGCCCGGCCAGCCCAGCCAGGTATCGGCCAGGATGAAGCTGCCGCCCCCCGAGACCAGCATGGCCAGCCGGTAGCCCAACACCGAAACCGCGGCGCCGGCGCCCCGTTCTTCGGGCGAGAGCAGGTCGGCCCGATAGGCATCGAAGACCACGTCCTGCGAGGCCGACAGCCACGCCACCACCACTGACAGCACGGCGATCAGGTGGATATGGTGAGCCGGATCAAGCTGGGCCAATCCCAGGCAGGCCAGCGCCATGGCCAGCTGAAAGACGAGGATCCAGCCCCGCCGCCGTCCCAGCAGCCGGGGCTCGAAGCGATCGAGCAGCGGCGCCCAGACGAACTTGAAGGTATAGGGCAGCCCCACCAGCGCGAAGTAGCCGATGGTGTGCAGGTCAATGCCATTGACCGTGAGCCACGCCTGCAGCGCCCCCGCCGTGAGCGCCAGCGGCAGCCCGCTGGAAAAGCCCAGCAGCAGCATCGCGGCAATGCGCCGCGACGCGAAGACTTGCCCATAGGTCTGCCACAACCCGGGCGCGGGCTTGGGGGAATCGCTCATCCACCGAGTGTAGCAGCGCGTGGGCCCCTGCTTCATGGCCGCCATTCAGCCCCCGTCCATGCTGCTGACGGCCGGGCAGCGACAGGGCATGGGCGAACACAGGATGCGGGAAATATGCGACACCGCATCCAGGCCCCGCCAGCAGCCACGATCTGCACACGCGCTGCCGCTCAGGGTACCGGGCCGGGACACATGGCCCCCCATGAAGCCCCCTCTGCCTTGTGCCCCACGAAACCGTGAAGGG
>ERZ1674203.412-NODE-412-length-9131-cov-9.910643_pt1 | contig 9131 bp, 7 predicted proteins | sample MGYA00581297_ERZ1674203 | MGnify/ENA primary metagenome ERZ1674203 (study PRJEB41354, sample SAMEA4873349) | human saliva metagenome | biome: human-associated habitat [ENVO:00009003]; feature: mouth environment [ENVO:08000002]; material: saliva material... | reverse complement strand
AAGCGCAGCTGCAGGAGCAAGGCCTTTTGGAAGAAGATGCCGAAGAGCTCAGCATTCGCCGTATTATTGATGCCAAGGGCAAAAGTCGCAGTTATATCAATAATCAGGCAGCAACATTGGCGCAGCTGAAAGCCATCGGCGAGCAGTTAATCGATATTCACGGACAAAATGCCCATCATTCGTTGAATCAAGAATCTGCGCAACGCGAGTTGTTGGACGCATTTGCCGGCAGCAAAGAGCAGGCGGAAACGGTCAAGCAGCTTTATCAAAATTGGGTCAATGCGAAAAAAGCCCTGCAAGAAGCACAAGAGCAGGCAGAAACCATGGCCATCGAGCGCGAGCGTTTGGAATGGCAGTTTAATGAATTAAACCAATTGGAGCTCAAACCCAACGAATGGGAAACCTTAAGCCAAAGCCACGACAGCCTGGCGCATTCGGCCGAGTTGCTGCAAACCGCCGAGCAGGTGGGCGAAAGCATAGACGGCGACAACGGCATCCAACGTCAAATCTACCAATGCCAAAAACTGCTGGGCAATCTGCAAAACATTGAGCCGCGCTTTGCCGAGAGCCTGAATATGTTGGCAAGTATTGAAGCAGAGTTGGGTGAAATCAGTGCCAATATGCGCGATGTGGCCGGCCGCAGCGATATCGATCCGAATGAATTGGCAGCACAAGAAAGCCGTATGGGCGAACTGATGAGCATGGCGCGCAAATACCGCATTGAGCCGGAAGAGCTGCCGCAAAAGTTGGCGGAAATTGATGAGCGCCTGCAAAACCTGCAAGCGGCCGCTGATTTGGAAGCCTTGGAAAATACGGTTGCGCGCAATCTTGCCGAATACCACGAAGCCGCTCACGTTCTCTCCGCTATGCGCCATCAGGCTGCCGGCCGTTTGGGCGAAGAGACTACCGAGCATATGCAGCATTTGGCCATGAAGGGCGCACGTTTTGACATCGTCTTGTTGCCGTCTTCGCCGACCGCGCATGGTTTGGAGCAGGTGCAATTCCAAGTGGCGGCGAATAAAGGCAATCCGTCCCGTCCTTTGAACAAAGTGGCTTCCGGCGGCGAATTGGCGCGTATCAGCTTGGCTTTACAAGTGGTTGCCAGCCAATACACGCAAGTGCCGACATTGATTTTTGACGAAGTGGATACCGGTATCGGTGGCGGTGTCGCCGAAATGGTCGGTAAAGCTTTGCGTGCCTTGGGTAAAAAACATCAAGTTCTGGCGGTAACCCATCTTCCTCAAGTCGCCTCTTGCGGTGAAAACCATTGGCAGGTGCGCAAACATAGCGAAGGCGAACAAACCGTCAGCGAAATCAGCGTATTGGATCATCATCAGCGCATTGAGGAAATCGCGCGTATGTTGGGCGGCGAAATCATTACCGATACCACACGCAGCCATGCTGCCGAACTCTTGCATCTGGCCGCCGCCTAAAAGCCTTAAGGCCGTCTGAAAATAAAATTCAGACGGCCTTTCCCGTATTTTGCGCCCTTTCAGACAAGCAGAATACAAGGTATGATTATAGCGTCTGTTTACAAGGAAATTTTGATGAAAGTCCTGTTTATCGCCGATCCGATGGCAAGTTTTAAAACCTATAAAGACACTACTTACGCCATGATGCGTGAAATGGCAAAGCGCGGTTGGCAGCTTTTTCATACCTTGAGCGGAGAATTGTCCGTCCGTGAAGGCTTGGTGGTGGCTCAGGCAGCGGCATTTGAGTTTGTCGGCGCGAAGAACGATGACGATCATGAATGGTTTAAAGCAGAGGCAAAAGTTCAGACGGCCTTAAAAGATTTCGATGCGGTCATTATGCGCACTGATCCGCCGTTTGATATGCAATATTTGTACGTAACCCAATTTTTGACGTTGGCACAGCAGCAGGGCGCAAAAGTATTTAACAGCGGACAAGCAATGCGCGATTTCAATGAGAAATTGGCTATTTTGAACTTCAGCCAGTTCACCGCGCCCACTTTGGTAACCACTCGTTCTGCCGATGTCCGTGCCTTTTTGAAAGAACACGGCGACATCATCATCAAACCGTTAGACGGCATGGGCGGTATGGGTATTTTCCGCCTGACCGAATCCGACCCCAATATCGGCAGTATCCTTGAAACCCTGATGCAGCTTGATTCACGCACCATCATGGCACAACGCTATATTCCTGAAATCGTACATGGCGACAAGCGCATTTTGATTATCGGCGGGGAAGTTGTTCCGTATGCTTTGGCGCGTATTCCGCAAAACGGCGAAACGCGCGGCAACTTAGCTGCCGGCGGCCGCGGCGTGGCGCAGGAATTGAGCGAACGCGACCGTGAAATTGCAGAAACCCTGGCGCCTGAATTGAAGCGCCGCGGTATTTTGCTTGCCGGTCTGGATGTCATCGGCAGCAACCTGACCGAAGTCAATGTAACCAGCCCGACCGGTTTCCAAGAAATCATGAAGCAAAAAGATTTCGACGTTGCCGCCATATTTGCAGATGCCGTGGCATCTTGGGCAAAACAATAAACTCCAAGGCCGTCTGAAAATTGACCCGACCGTTTCTTTTCAGACGGCCTTTTTATATTGAGAATATGATGGAAACATCTTCCTACGCATCTGAAAAAAAAGGTAAAAACGGCATCAAACGCATCATCAATGCGTTTGGTTATTCCAAAGACGGACTGGCTGCCGCGTACCGTTATGAAAGCGCATTTCGCCAAGTTTTTTGGTTGAACCTGATTTTAATTGTCTTAGCGTTGTTCCTTGATTTCGGGCCGGCCATCAAAATGGTGCTTGTTGTCGCATCGTTTATTTCACTGATTACCGAATTGTTTAATACCGCCGTCGAAGCAGCCGTTGACCATACTTCTACTGAAAAACACGAGCTGGCCAAGCGTGCCAAAGATGCCGGCTCGGCCGCGCAATTGATGGCTTTGTTCATGTTGTTTATTGTTTGGATTATTGCATTAACTGCTTAAAAATGTGGTAATATGGTAATTCGTTAGGATTAGATAGTATTAATTAATCTATATCAAAGTTTTCAGACGGCCTTTGGTTGTAAGATGAAGGCTGTATATCCCAGCCATTTGGCAAACACAAGGAGCAAAACATGAAAAAATTAATGGCAACCCTGATTCTGGCAGGCTTGGCAACTTCCGTATCTGCAGCCGGTATCCATATTGAAGACGGTTGGGCGCGTGCCACTGTCGAAGGTATGAAAATGGGTGGCGCATTCATGAAAATCCAAAACGATGAAGCTAAACAAGACTTCTTGGTAGGTGGCAGCAGCCCTGTTGCAGAACGCGTTGAAGTACATACCCATATTAACGACAACGGCGTTATGCGTATGCGCGAAGTTAAAGGCGGCGTGCCTTTGGCGGCAAAAAGCGTAACCGAACTGAAACCGGGCAGCTACCACGTTATGTTCATGGGTCTGAAACAACAATTGAAAGAAGGCGAAAAAGTGCCTGTAACCTTGAAATTCAAAAACGCCAAACCTCAAACTGTCGAGCTGGAAGTGAAAACCGCGCCTAAAGCTGAAATGCAGCACGACCACGGCGCACACGGTGGCGCACATCAGCACTAATTGCTTGAATTTGCATATAAAGGCCGTCTGAAAGTCATTGGGCTTGCAGACGGCCTTTTCTGTCGTCAAATCAAAATGTGCTAAAATCACGCTTTAAAAAATGTATTTGAAACCCACATTCCCCTCATGAATACTCACAACACACCAGCAAACATCATCGTCGGCCTCTCCGGCGGCGTCGATTCATCCGTTACCGCGGCCCTGCTCAAACAGCAAGGCCATCAAATCAGCGGCGTGTTCATGCAGAACTGGGAAGATGACGACAACGACGAATATTGCAGTATCAAACAAGATTCCTTCGATGCCATTGCCGTTGCCGACATCATCGGCATCGACATCGACATCGTCAATTTCGCCGCACAATACAAAGACAACGTATTTGCCTATTTCCTCAAAGAATACAGCGCAGGCCGCACGCCGAATCCGGATGTCTTGTGCAATGCCGAAATCAAATTCAAATGCTTTTTGGACTACGCCATAGAGCAGGGCGCCGATACCATTGCCACCGGACACTATGCCCGTAAAGAAGTTCGCAACGGCGTGCATTACCTGCTCAAAGGCTTGGATCAAAACAAAGACCAAAGCTATTTCCTGTACCGCCTCAAGCCTTTCCAACTCGAGCGCGCGATTTTCCCATTGGGCGAGTTGGAGAAGCCTGAAGTCCGCCGTCTTGCCGAAGAATTCAAATTACCGACTGCAACCAAAAAAGACAGTACCGGTATTTGCTTTATCGGCGAACGCCCGTTCCGCGAATTTCTGCAAAAATACCTGCCGACCAATAATGGCAAAATGGTTACCCCTGAAGGCAAAGTGGTTGGCGAACACGTCGGCTTGATGTTTTACACGCTGGGCCAACGTAAAGGCTTGGGCATCGGCGGCGCAGGCGAGCCGTGGTTTGTTGCGGCCAAGGATTTGACCAAAAACGAACTGATTGTCGTCCAAGGCCATGACCATCCTTTGCTTTATACGCAAAGCCTGATGATGAACGATTTGAGTTTCACATTGCCCGAACGCCCGAAAGAAGGCCGATATACCTGCAAAACGCGCTACCGTATGGCTGACGCGCCTTGTACGTTGCGTTACTTGGATGATGAAACCATCGAGCTTGTCTTTGATGAGCCGCAATGGGCGGTAACGCCCGGCCAATCCGCCGTGCTGTACGACGGCGATGTGTGCTTGGGCGGCGGTATCATCATGTCCACCGACAAGCCTGTCATTATTACTGCTTAACACAAGGGCCGTCTGAAAACGAAGCGGCGGATTAAATTAAGCCTTTCAGACGGCCTCCATTCTAAAAACGACTAAAACAAAGACTGAATCAACATGGAAAAATTCTGGCTCAAAAGCTACGAACAAGGCGTCAATGCCGAAATCGACATCACGCAATACAGCTCCATCAGCGACGTATTCCGTCAAAGTGTTGAGAAATTCTCAGATAAACCTGCTTTTCAAAACATGGGCAAAACGCTGACTTATGCCGAAGTGGGCAAGTTGGCAACGGATTTTGCGTCTTACCTGCAAAACGTATTGAAACTGCCGCGCGGTGAGCGTGTGGCGATTATGATGCCGAACGTTTTGCAGTATCCGATTGCGCTTTTCGGTATTTTGCAGGCCGGTTTGGTGGCAGTGAATACCAATCCGCTTTATACGCCGCGCGAGTTGGAGCATCAGTTGAAAGACAGCGGCACGACCACGATTGTCGTGTTGGAGAACTTTGCCAATACGTTGGAGCTGGTGTTGCCGCGTACGCAAATCAAACATGTGATTGTCGCGTCGGTCGGCGAAATGTTCGGCATGATTAAAGGCGCGTTGATGAACTTCGTCATCCGCAAAGTGAAAAAAATGGTGCCGGAATACCGCATTCCCAATACCGTAACTTTTCAGACGGCCTTGAAGCAAGGTGCGGCAAATACGTTCAAACCTGTCGAATTGACGCGCGATGATACAGCCTTGCTGCAATATACTGGCGGCACGACCGGCTTGGCGAAAGGCGCCGTCCTCAGCCACGGCAATATCTGCGCCAATATGTTGCAGGCAAAAGAATGGATTAGAAACAGCCTGCGCGAAGGCGAAGAAACGGTTATTGCCGCGTTGCCGCTTTATCATATCTTTGCCTTGACGGTAAACCTGATGATTTTTGCGAATACCGGTTCCAAAATCATCCTGATTACCAACCCGCGCGACATGAAGGGGTTTATCGGCGAATTGAAAAAAGAGCCGATCAGCGTGTTCATCGGTGTGAATACCCTGTTTAATGCGATGGTCAACCGTCCGGATTTTGCCGAAGTCGATTTTTCCCGTTTGAAGCTGACTTTGGGCGGCGGTATGGCAACGCAAAAAGCCGTGGCGGAAAAATGGAAAAAAATCACCGGTACGCCGATTGTGGAAGCTTACGGTTTGACCGAAGCCAGCCCGGGCGTATGTTGCAATCCTTTGAATATCGAGGCTTACAGCGGCGGTATCGGTTTGCCGGTTCCTTCGACCGAAGTCGAATTACGCGATGCGGACGGCAAAGAAGTGCCTATCGGACAGCCGGGCGAATTGTGGGTGCGCGGCCCGCAAGTGATGAAAGGTTATTGGAACCGTCCGGAGGAAACCGCCAAAGCAATCGATGCACGCGGCTTTTTGGAGACCGGCGATATTGCCGTGATGGATGAAAAAGGCTGGCTGAAGCTGGTGGACCGCAAAAAAGATTTGATTGTGGTATCCGGTTTCAATGTGTATCCGAACGAAATCGAAGAAGTGGTGGCCAGCAACGACAAAGTCTTGGAAGTCGCCTGTATCGGCGTGGCAAGCGAGAAAACCGGCGAAGCGATTAAAGTTTTCGTCGTACGCAAAGACCCGTCTTTGACCAAGGAAGAGCTGATCGATTTCTGCCGCAAAGAACTGACCGCTTATAAAGTGCCGAAAGATATCGAATTCCGCGACGAGTTGCCAAAATCCAACGTCGGTAAAATCCTGCGCCGCGAGCTGCGCTGATATACAGAATCAGTATGATAAGGCCGTCTGAAAACGCTGTTTTCAGACGGCCTGAAGCTTTTGCCGTTTGCCAGAATATGCTGCTTCAAGTTAAAATCACACATTCCAACATGGGTATCACATCATGACTAAATTTATTTTCGTAACCGGCGGCGTTGTATCTTCTTTGGGTAAAGGTATCGCCGCCGCTTCTATTGCTACTATTCTCGAGTCGCGTTGCTTGAACGTGACCATGCTTAAGCTCGACCCGTATATCAACGTTGACCCAGGTACCATGAGCCCGTTTCAACACGGCGAAGTATTCGTGACCGATGACGGCGCGGAAACCGACCTTGACCTTGGTCACTACGAGCGTTTCATCAACGCTACCATGACCCGCCGCAACAGCTTCAGTACCGGCCAAGTCTATGAAAACGTGATTGCCAAAGAGCGCCGAGGCGACTATTTGGGCGGTACCGTACAAGTGATTCCGCATATTACCGATGAAATCAAACGCCGCATCCATGAAGGCGCGGCCGGTTATGATGTGGCGATTGTCGAAATCGGCGGCACAGTCGGCGATATCGAATCGTTGCCTTTCTTGGAGGCTATCCGCCAAATGCGCAGCCAGCTTGGCCGCAACAATACATTGTTTGCCCACCTGAGCTATGTTCCTTACATTGCCGCCGCCGGCGAAATCAAAACCAAGCCGACCCAGCATACCGTTAAAGAAATGTTGAGCATCGGTTTGCAACCCGACATCCTGATCTGCCGTATGGACAGAGAAATGCCTGCGGACGAGCGCCGTAAGATTGCCCTGTTCTGTAATGTTGAAGAACGCGCCATCGTGGGCAGCTACGATGTGGACAGCATTTACGAATGCCCTGAAATGCTGCACAACCAAGGCATCGACAACATCATTACCGAGCAACTCCAACTGAATGTCAAACAAGCCGATTTGACCGAATGGAAGAAAATCGTTCACGCGATTCAAAATCCGAAACACACCGTCAAAATCGCAATGGTCGGTAAATACGTTGATTTGACCGAGTCCTACAAATCATTGATCGAAGCCCTGAAACACGCCGGTATTCACACTGAAACCGATGTACAAATTACCTTTGTCGACAGCGAAAGCATCGAGAAGGGCAATGGCGACGTTTCCATGCTCAAAGACATGGATGCGATTTTGGTGCCGGGCGGTTTCGGTTCACGCGGCGTAGAAGGCAAAATTGCCGCCGTACGCTATGCGCGTGAAAACAACGTACCATACTTGGGCATCTGCCTGGGCATGCAAATCGCCCTGATCGAATACGCCCGCGACGTTGCAGGCTTGAAGGGTGCGAACTCTACCGAGTTTGACTTGAAATGCGCCGCGCCTGTCGTCGCCCTGATTGACGAATGGCAAACTGCCGACGGCAGCGTAGAAACCCGTGATGAGTCTGCCGACTTGGGCGGCACCATGCGTTTGGGCGCACAAGAAGTTGACCTCAAACCGGGCAGCCTTGCCGCAAAAATCTACGGCAGCGAACACATCCGTGAACGCCATCGCCACCGCTACGAAGTTAACAACAACTACGTTCCTCAGTTGGAAAAAGCCGGTTTGGTCATTGGCGGCGTATCCGCAGGCCGCGAGCGTTTGGTTGAAACCATCGAATTGCCAAATCATCCTTGGTTCTTCGCGTGTCAGTTCCATCCGGAATTTACTTCCAATCCGCGCAAAGGCCATCCTTTGTTCAGCGCGTTTGTGAAAGCTGCGTTGGGTAACAAAAAAGCCTGATTGATGTGATTGAAAAAGCACCCGTTTCCGGGTGCTTTTTTGTTTTCAGACGGCCTTAGAAGTTATTTGTCTTCATTGACTTCGCGGTCGTTCAAAGGTTGTACGGGACGGTTGTTTTCGCCGCCGATAATGTCGCGCATGGCTTTAAACTGCGCCGCATCAGCTTGAACCGGAGTTTTTAAGACAACCCAAGTCACGTTTTCGCTGCAAGGCGGCGTTGTCAGCGAGCCTTTTAGTTGGAAGGACTTGCTATCTTTAGGCAGCAGGGCTTGAATATTCAAGTTTTTCAACGTTACGGATTCGCCTGCTTTCAGTTTTTTGGCAGTAAGCGCGGACAAGGCAGGGTTGTTTTTGCCCGGTTTAAATACAGAGCCGATGACCGCCAAAGTACCGTCTTCGGCTTGATGGACGAAATGCGCTTCCATCGGGAAATGTTTGCCTTTGAAAGTATGTTCGCTCGGCGTATGGAAGTGGAATTGTTTGAAGGTATAGGTTTTACCGTTAATCACGATGGTTTGGGCCTTGCCTTGCGGCGTGGCTTGAAGGGTATGGCCGTTATTTTCTACTTTGTAGTCGGCGACGTTGTAACGGTATGCCAGTTGTTTGCCTTTTACTGCTTTTGTTGCGGAGAAGTCCACTGGAGATTGCTGTTTGCCTGTTTTGCAGACAGCAAAGTCTTCACTCAAATCGCCCCAGTGTGCAGCATCGTTTTCACCTGTGTAAGACCAATGTGCATGATGGGTTTCGGCGGATACTGTTGCAGCGGAGACAGCCATTAGCAAAGATAAAAAGAGATGTTTTTTCAACATAAGGGCTCCTGTTTATTCAC
>ERZ1674203.409-NODE-409-length-9158-cov-4.650994_pt1 | contig 9158 bp, 3 predicted proteins | sample MGYA00581297_ERZ1674203 | MGnify/ENA primary metagenome ERZ1674203 (study PRJEB41354, sample SAMEA4873349) | human saliva metagenome | biome: human-associated habitat [ENVO:00009003]; feature: mouth environment [ENVO:08000002]; material: saliva material... | reverse complement strand
TCATCCCCGGCCCCTGTTCATTCACCATGAGCATCTCCTTCACCGGATCCCTCATGGCGCGATGCCGTGCCCTTCCTGACGACGGCGTCCGTCAGCGGCTGCAACAGCCGCTCGGTCCACTGGGCAAACTCGCCGTCCTCCTCCAAGGCCTGAAAGTCCGGATAGGCACGCATCAGATACTCATCCCGCTGGCATTCACCCGCGCCTCCAAATCCGCTCTCGCTGCCCTCATAAGCTGCCTGTGCCGCCTGTTGGCGCTTGGCGGGATCCTCGGACGACCCACCGAATATCCACGCGAACCCCGTCTTGGCCGCCAGTGGCAGCGGCCGACGGCAGGCCAGGTTCCAGGCCTGCAGCAGGTCCTGCCAGTACGTCAGCGCCGCCTCCCGATCCAGCGGCATCAGCTCGACCGTGCTGCCTTCTTTGCCGATGATTCGCGTCCGAAGCGATTTCCCCGACAGATTGCCCACGATGTGGTGGACCCAGTAATCCAGCAGCTTGTCGTAGCGATAGCTGCTGTCCTTGCCCGCGCCGGATGAGGACTTCGAGCCCTTGCCGGAAGACGCTTTCTTCCCGCCTGCCTTGTTGACCAGATTGCTGGCACTGATCAGCAGCCGCACGCGCTCGCCCTCCGAGCCGGCCCTCAGCTGATCCAGCGTACCGACCACCGGCGGCGACACCGACGGTTGTTCAGGCCACAGAAACGCCTCATCCGGCAACACGGTCGGACAGCGGCTGATCTCTTCCAGATAGGTCTCGAACATCTCCGCCATCGGTGCATCCAGCTTCTCGCGCATCAGTTCACCGAAGGCGCCCACCGGCAGCTGGCCGGCACGGGCAAAACGCGTCAGCGCTTGTGCACGCTCCTCGGCCAGCACGTCGGCAAGATCCTCCTTCAACCCGGAGGTGGAACCGGATTCCTCAGTTGCCGCGCCCGGGGACGAAAGCGTCACCGCGACCCGATGCTGCTGCGACGCGATGAGATCGGCCTGCAGCTGCCATTGCTGCAGACCATCCAGACTGAACGGCTCATGATCGGGCACCACGGCATCCTCGTCCTGCCAGTGGATATCCAGGCGCTTGCGAAAGAAGTACGCGACCGGCCTTTTCAGGAAGCGCGTCAGCTCCTCCAGCGTGAGTTCCTCGGGCCACTCGGCAGGGGGCAGCATCGGCCATCGTGAAGAGCCGGATACCGACGCAGCGTTCACCGCATTTTCCGAGACATCACTTTCAACCTCGCCCCCTTCCGAAGCGTGGTCGGCATGCCCCATTTCGGCCTGCTGCAGCGCCTTTCGCCATTCGTTCGAATAGCTGAAGAGATCGTCATCTCCCGCCCGCGTGGAATCCGCAGCGCCATCGCGCACGAAATACGCCCGACTGAAGGGCTGCAGACGATGCTGGGTCGTCAACGCCTCCAGCAGTGCCGCACCCGTCTCCTCATCACGGCCGTCCAGCCGCCACCCGGCAGCGATATGGTCACGCAACTGCGCCACCAGCACCGAGGGCGGACGGGGTGAGTCGTCATGAACACTGCGCCCCACCCAGCTGATGGAGAGCTGCTCACGAGCCGACAGCAGCGCTTCCAGGAACAGATAGCGATCATCCTCGCGGCGTGAACGGTCACCCGGTCGATAATCGTTGCCCATCAGGTCAAAGTCCGCTGGCTGGCGCGAACGCGGAAAGTCGCCGTCGTTCATGCCCAGCAGGCACACGTGGCGGAACGGAATCGCCCGCATCGGCATCAGCGTGGCGAAGGTGACGGCACCGGCAAAGAAGCGTCGCCCCAGTCCCTCATCATCGAAGCTGGCCAGCCAGTGCTCCCGCACCACCGACAGGGGCAGCGGCAGGTTCATCTGTGCCTCGGCACAATCGTCCAGCCATTGCTGCAAGGCCTCGGAAAGGCGCATCAGCAGGATGCCCTCGCGTCCCTCATCGGCCACGAAGAATCGGTCCAGCATGGCCTGCAGCCGCACGCCCCACTCCTGGGGCGTGGCGGGATTGCGTACATCCTGCCAGGTGTCCTGCAGCGCCCGCACCAGGGCCAGCAGCCTGCCCAGCAGCTCGCCGTCCAGACCACTGATCTCGTCCAGCGGCTCAATGTCCGACCACGTGCCGGTATGGCCCGCCACATAGCCCAGCAGCATGCGCTGCAATCCGAACCACCAGCTGTTCTGCGCCACGGCATCGTCCAGTTCCAGCGACTGCCGCTGCGCAGGGTCCAGTCCCCAGCGGATGCCGCTCTTCTCGATCCAGCCGCGCAGCTGCGGCAACTGTTCGGCTTCGATGCCGAAACGCTGCTGCAAGGACGACACCTCCAGCAGATCCAGCACCTCGGACACCGACAGGCGCGCTTGCGGCAGATCCAGCAGGAACTCCACGGCGGCCAGCAGCGGCTCGTGGCTGCGGCTTTGCTGGTCGGCCATCGAGAACGGAATGAAGCGTGGGTCCTGCGGCGGATACAGCCCGAACACCGCCTGGATGTGCGGCGCATAGGTGGCGATGTCGGGCACCATCACGATGACGTCCCGCGGCTGCACCGTGGGATCTGCCGCGAAGGCGGCCAGCAGCTGGTCATGGAGCACCTCCACCTCGCGCTGCGCACTGTGGCAGATCTGGAAACGGATGGATCGGTCACGCCGGGGATCGACCGCCGGCCAGCGGCTGCGCGTCTCGGCCAGCGGCGCCAGATCGAGGATGTCCTGCTGCAGCTGCAGAAGCAATGTATCGGCCGGCTCATGATCGATGAAGATGTCCGCCCGCCGGTCAATGGCCAGCAGACGCGTCTCGGCCGCCCCCTGCTCCTCATCGTACTGGGTCAGCAGACCGATGAAATCCCGCCCCTGCCGCCCCCAGGCGGCCAGCAGCGGCTGGCCATGCGCAGCCAGGTGGGACAGTGCCGGATCGACGCCCGGGCGGTGGGCGTGCCGGCGGCGCAGGCCCGCCAGCCACTCCCGCTCGGGCACGATGTCACCCCAGTAATGGCGGCACGGGTTCTGCACGCACATCAGCACCTGGCACCAGCGCCCCAGGGCCGACAGCACCTCCAGCGCCTGGCGGGGCATGGCCGAGATCCCGAAGACCACCACGCGGCGCGGCAGCCCGGCAGGCCGTTCGGCATCGGGAGATGCGCAGGCCTCGATGAAGCGCTGGTGGATCGTGGCGCGATTGTCCCCGGCCGCCCCCGGGCCCACATCGGCCAGCAGCTCCCGCCAGAGCAGCGGCTGCCAGCGTGCGTCTTCCGGCAGGGGCTTGCCGGCCTGATCCGGCAAAGGCAGGCCCTGCGTTTCCGTGGCGTTCGGTGTCCTGATGTTGCCTCGACCGAGCCCGTGCGAATCCCGCAACCGATCGTGCCCGTGGGCCCAATCCTCCAGCCAGTCGGCCCGGTAGACCTGATACTGGTCGAACAGGTCAGCCAGCTGGGCTGCCAGCTGATGCAGACGGCGCAGCTGCGGATCCTCTTCCAGGAAACGCCGCAGCGGCTCGAAGACCGCCTGTGTCTGCGGCCTTGCCACCAGCGCGGGCAGCAGCCGCATCAGTCGCCAGGTCAGCAGCTCCTTGCCAAAGGGTGACCGTTCCGGCACCTGATCCTCGCCCAGCACGGCCCGGTAGGCCTGCCAGATGAAACGGGACGGCAGCTGCAGGTCGATGGCGGCTGCAATGCCCAGCCCGCGCCCATCGAACGCGGGACGCCCCGCATCGACAGGCACCGGATCGGCCGCCAGCGACAGCGTGAGCCACTGCGCGATGCCGTTGCTCTGCACCAGGATGACTTCATTTTCCAGCGGGGCCAGCGGATGGGCCCGCATCCAGTCGCAGATGAGGTCGCGCAGCGTCTCGGACTGGTTGCCGTGAATGACGATGAAACCGGGGGCGATGTCGGGCTGGGGCATGCTGACAGGAACGGGGCAAGGGTATTCCCGTTTACCTTGGATGCCCCCACCCTGGCAAGCAACCGCGGCAGCCGTGGCCCGGATGAGACATCCAGCGAAAGCTGCCGTTCAGGGCCGGAAACTCAGGCCGGGCTCAGGCCTGGGACAGCCAGCGCTGCAGCACGGCATTGACGGCCTCGGGCCGCTCCATCGGCGCCAGGTGGCCAGCCCCCGGAATGATGGCCAGCTTTGCGCCGGGCACGCTGGAAGAGATTTCCTGCGCCAGGGCCGGTGGGGTGATCTGGTCGCCCTCACCCACCACGACCAGCGTGCGGCAGTCGATCTTGGCCAGCAGCGGCCGGGAATCAGGACGCCCCAGGATGGCCATCTGCTGGCGCACGAACCCCTCGGCACCCACCGCCTGGCGCATGCCCTCCACCAGGGCAGCCAGCTGCAGATCATCCACCCGTCCGGGCGCCACCAGCCTTGGGAACATTGACGGGATCCGCCCGAAGCCACCGTTCTGGGCCATCCGGATCATCTGCAGGCGATTCTCGCGAACCTCGTCGGTATCGGCCCGGGCCGACGTGTCGAACAGCACCAGCTCACCGACCCGCTCCGGGGCCTGCCGCAGGATCTCGAAGGCCAGATAGCCGCCCATGGACAGACCCACCAGCCGGAAGACCGGCGGCGCATCGGCCAGAATGGCCCGCGCCATGGCCCCGATCTCACCGTGCCGCGTGGTGTCGGCCACGGTCACCGAGCCCTGTGTCCAGAACAGCGGCAGCTGCGCCATGAAGAGCTGGGGCGTGCACAGAAGCCCCGGTACGAGCACGGTGGGCAACCTGCCGAACACGACAGGCGTACTGGCGACGGGGGCTGGCATGGGCGCTCCGTGGGACAGGTCTCGATATTCACGATTATATCGACCGTGAGCCCCTGACCATTCCCCGGCGCGAAACAGCACGGCCCCCTGCAGCCCTCCGTGTTTCAGCCCAGGGTTCCGTCATTGGCCGTTTCTCCCGCATGAACGAGAAAGCACGGTATCCATTTCGCTCCATATGTAGCAATTCAAAAATAATTCGTAGCCGTTCTGCTGAAGTCGTAAAAGAAAAACGCCCCTGCCGGGCACTCCGGAACAGGGGCATTTCAGAGATAAGGAACCGCTCGGACCGTGCAGACATATGCGCCTGCACGGCCTCACGGCCTGCGAACTTCAGGCAGGATCAATCATCCTTGCCTTCGTCGCGGGCCTGCCGGAAGGCACGGTCCGGGTCCAGCGTGGCCGGGCCACGCTTGCGGGCACCGCCGCGGGCATCACGATCACCGAAGCGGCCACCGCGATCCGGGCCGCCCCGACGGTCGTCACGACCACGCCAGCCGGCATCGTCACGCCGGCCGAAGCCCCGGTTGCCGCGTCCCTCGCCATCCCGGCGATCACCGCCCTCCCAGGGCTTGCGTTCCTTCCAGCCCGGACGGTCGCCAAAGCTGCGGCGTTCCTGGCCTTCACCGTCGCGACGCGGTTTCCAGTCACCGCGATCACCGCGGAATCCACGGGACTCGTTGTTCCGATCCCGGTTCCAGCCACCGCGATCACCCCGGTCTTCCCAGGCACGGCCGCCTTCACGACGGTCACGGTCGAAGGGACGACGCTCACGCTGTCCGCCCTCGCCGCGTTCACCGCGCGATACATCCCAGCCGCGGCCTTCGCGCCGATCGTTGTTCCACGGACGCTCGCGCCGGCCTTCGCCATCACGGCCTTCCGGGCGGAAGCCGCGCGCGCCGTCCTGCGGACGGTCCTCGCGACCTCTCCAGCCGCCGCGACGGTCTTCGTCACCGCCAAAACGGCGCCCCGGACGATCCTCGCTCCAGCGCTCCCCATCGTGGCGACGCGGCCCGAAGCCTTCACCGTCGCGACGCGGCCAGGGCTTGCGATCCCGATAGCCGTCCTGACCGCCCCGGAAGTCGTCACGACGCCCGAAGCTGCGTTCACCACGGCGCTCGTCCCGATCACGCGGACCCTGCCCGTCATCACGGTCATGCCGCCCCTGGAAGCCACGGCCCCGGTATTCGCGGTCGCCACCGCGCCGATCATCCCGACCACGGCCGCCGAAACGCGGCTTGCCGTAGCCTTCGCGACGGGCTTCCTTCTTCTTGTGCTTCTTCTTGAAGGGCTGCGGCTTGAACTGGGCCTCCAGTCCCGGGAACTCGCTGACCTGGATGTGGCGGCCCAGGAAATGCTCGATCTTGCGCAGCGGAATCACGTCCTCGCGGCCCACGAAGGAGATGGCCTGACCACTGGCGCCGGCACGACCGGTCCGGCCGATGCGGTGCACATAGTCCTCGGCCACGCGCGGCAGCTCATAGTTGATGACGTGGGTAAGGCTGGACACATCAATGCCACGTGCGGCCACGTCGGTGGCGATCAGCACCTGGCATTCCCCCTGGCGCAGGCGGTTCAGTGCCCGGGTACGCTCGCGCTGGTTCATGTCGCCATGCAGCGCATCCACAGCAAAGCCTTCGCCCTGCAGTTCCTCGGACAGCTCCTCGGCCTGCCGCTTGGTGGCGGTGAAGACGATGGCCTGGCCAAGGCCGGTGTCGTTGAGGCAGGCACGCAGCAGCTGGCCACGGTGTCCCGGGTTGTCGACATAGACCACGTGGTCATCGATCGGCGTGAGGGCCTCTTCGCTGCGCTCGACGGTCAGCCACTGAGGATCCTTCAGCAGCTTGTCGGCCAGGTTGCGCACGTCATGCGAGACGGTGGCGGTGAAGCACACGGTCTGGCGCTCGGTCGGCAGCATTTCGGCAATGCGGAACACATCGTCGGAGAAGCCCATGTCCAGCATACGATCGGCCTCGTCCAGCACCAGCATCTTCAGGCGCGACAGGTCGATCTTGCCGTTTTCCAGCTGGTCGATCAGTCGGCCGGGCGTGGCCACCAGCACTTCGTATGGCATGGCCAGTGCCCGTGCCTGGTGGAAGTAGGAAGAGCCCCCGGTGATGCAGACGGTGCTGGTGCGCGGCAGCAGCCGCGACAGCGCGTGGCTGGTGCGCGTGACCTGCTGGGCCAGCTCGCGGGTGGGCGTGAGCACCAGCACGGAAGGACCGAAGGCCGGACGTGCCGGACGGCGCCCCTTGCCCCGCTTGCCACGGTGGTCCTCGTCATCATCACCTGCGTCGTGATGCTCGGCAGCACGCTCCTGCGCATTCAGCGCCACACCCTGCAGGGCCGGCAGCAGGAAGGCCGCCGTCTTGCCGGTGCCGGTAGGCGCCGAGGCCACCAGGTCGTTGCCGGCCAGCAGCACCGGAATGGCCTGCGCCTGCACGGGCGACGGATGGATGATGTCCAGGCGCTGCAGGGCCTGGACCAGCGGCTCGATCAGCCCCAGCTCGGCAAAGCTCGAATCGGTGGCTTCAACGAAGGGGTCAGCATGCAGCGGTGCCGGCTCATCGTCCTCACCCACCTCGTCGTCGTCCGAATCGGTGTCGTCCGCTTCGTCTTCGTCTTCGTCTTCGTCGTCTTCGTCGTCTTCGTCGTCTTCGTCGTCTTCGTCGTCGTCGTCGTCGTCGTCGTCGTCGTCGTCGTCAGAATCATCATCCGCCTGGTCGAAGTCCTCGTCATCCTCTTCGGACTCGTCATCATCCAGGTCGTCTTCATCGTCGAAGTCGGCACCCTCGTCCGCTTCGTCTTCATCGGCAAGGCGCACCTCGTCGTCCCGATCGTCGGTCTCGTCCTCGTGGCTGGGGGTGGAAGCGGCCTTCGCGCGCTTCGTGGTCTTCTTCGCGGGCGTGGCATCCTGGGCCAGCGCCATGTCTTCGGCGGTCTGGGCCGCCACGTTCTCGACGGATTTGTCCTGCTCGTCGTTCTTCTCGTGCTGAGTCATGGTCATGAAAGTGAAATGGCAACGTCATCGCGGGCGCTGTCCGTGTACGCAGCAGACGGACGCGGGGCATGCCGGGCGAACGCCATGACAGGCGCCGGGTCGCGGCAGGACCAGGATGAAAATCTTCCGGAGGGATCCGGGAATCTGGCGATGACGTGGGCGGGGCCTCTTGCCCCGACGGGGTTGACGGATTGCGTACCTGCATCGACGCCAACCGGAGAAGGCACGGGGTGTGCCTTTCATGGGCGCACTGGACACGCAAGTTGACGTGTCCCGGATACGCCGGGGGGCCAGAAATCGATGTCTGAAGTCCGACATCCTACCAGAAACCGACGAAGGACGACGGTGCGTCCCGTGATCCAGCCCGCGTCGGAATGGAACACCCCCTTCGACAGCCCGGCCTCATGTTGTCATGGGGAGCCCCCCTCCGACCCAGCACCCTCCTGCCCTGCAGCGCCACGCTGCAGTCTTCTGTAGACCAGGGAATGACATTTCCAATGTAATGGATTCTCGATTTCATTCCTTTTATCTTCGTATACTTGGCCCCGACTGGCGTTCGTCTCCTGAAAAGCTCGCGCCGTCATCCCCGGACGTGCTCCTTTCAATCACCCTCCTTTCATCAGCATCCATAACATCCCGTTCCAGAGCGCGCCGTGCGGTCGCCCTTCATCGTGAAGCCGCAGCAGAACGCAGCCGAGCCGTTCACCATCCATCAGCGCCGCTCCGGGTAGCTGCCGCCGTGGCCCTTGCCTTCGGCCTTCCCTTGGCCCAGGCCCAGGGCATCACCACCACCGGCACGGAACCGGCCATCGTGGTCGATGACACGAATCCCGTCGTGCTGGACACCGTGAAGGTCAGCGCCAGCGCCGATGCCTCAGCCACCGGGCTGGCGAAGACGCTGTCCGGCGGCCAGGTGGCTCGCGGTGGCCGTATCGGCATCCTGGGCACGCGTGACCAGATGGAGACCCCCTTCTCGGTCACCGCCTACACCAACCAGCTGATCCAGGACCAGCAGGCCCAGAGCGTGGCCGATGTGCTGCAGAACGATCCTTCCATCCGGATGGCACGCGGCTTCGGGAACTTCCAGGAAACCTACTTCGTGCGCGGCTTCCTGCTGTATTCGGACGATATTGCCTACAACGGTCTGTTCGGCCTGTTGCCCCGCCAGTACATTGCCTCCGATCTGTTCGAGCGTGTGGAGGTGCTGCGGGGCGCCAGTGCCTTCCTGACCGGCGCCACACCCAGCGGCAGCGGCATCGGCGGCACCATCAACCTGCTGCCCAAGCGCGCCCCCAACGATCCTCTGACGCGAGTGGACCTGGGGCTGGTCAACAGCAAGCAGCTCAACGCCTCGGCCGACCTGGCCCGCCGCTTCGGGCCCGATGACAGCACCGGCCTGCGGCTG
>ERZ1674203.401-NODE-401-length-9280-cov-5.377019_pt1 | contig 9280 bp, 3 predicted proteins | sample MGYA00581297_ERZ1674203 | MGnify/ENA primary metagenome ERZ1674203 (study PRJEB41354, sample SAMEA4873349) | human saliva metagenome | biome: human-associated habitat [ENVO:00009003]; feature: mouth environment [ENVO:08000002]; material: saliva material... | reverse complement strand
ACGAGATTTCGCGGAGTGACTGGAGTTCAGACGTGTGCTCTTCCGATCTGACCGCACGACGGAAACCCCACCCGCAAAAACCGGCCTCAATGCCGCGCGGCAGGCCGCTCAGGCATCCAGGAATCGTTCGCGCCGACGCAGCCAGCGGTCCAGATGCGCTTCCACCACATCCGGGCGCGCCTCCAGCAGCCGCTCCGACAGGGCGTGGGCAATATCCACCAGCGGCGCATCCCGCCCCAGGTCAGCAAAGCGCAGCAGCATCGCCCCCGACTGACGGGCGCCCAGCAGCTCGCCCGGACCGCGCAGCTCCAGATCGCGCCGTGCGATCTCGAAGCCGTCCTGCGTCTCCCGCATGGTGGCCAGCCGCTCGCGGGCGATGGCCCCCGGCGGATGGCGGTACAGCAGCACGCACAGGCTCTGCGCCGTGCCCCGCCCCACGCGGCCGCGCAGCTGATGCAGCTGTGACAGGCCGAAGCGCTCGGCGTGCTCGATCACCATCAGGCTGGCGTTGGGCACGTCCACTCCCACCTCGATCACCGTGGTGGCTACCAGCAGGTCGATCTCGCCGGCCTTGAAGGCTGCCATCACCTCGTCCTTCTCGGCAGCGGACAGCCGGCCATGCACCAGCCCGGTGCGCACCTGCGGCAGCGCCGCCTGCAGCTGCTCGCGCGTGTCGATGGCGTTCTGCAGGTCCAGCGCCTCGGACTCTTCCACCAGCGGGCAGACCCAGTAGGCCTGGCGGCCCTCGGCCACCCATCGCCCCACGTTCTCCACCACCTGATCGCGCCGCGAATCGGCAATCAGCTTGGTCGTCACCGGCTGGCGCCCCGGCGGCAGCTCGTCGATCACCGACACGTCCAGATCGGCATAGAAGGTCATCGCCAACGTGCGCGGAATCGGCGTCGCCGTCATCATCAGCTGGTGCGGCAGGAAACGGCCCTCCCCGCGCAGCGCCAGCCGCTGCGCCACGCCGAAGCGGTGCTGCTCGTCCACGATGGCCAGCGCCAGCCTGGGAAAGACCACTGAATCCTCGATCAGCGCATGCGTGCCGATCAGCACGTCCACCTCGCCAGCGGCCACCGCCTGCTTCACCCGGCGCTTGGCGGCCGCGCCCAGCGAACCGGCCAGCCAGCCCACCCGCACGCCCAGCGGCTCCAGCCAGGGCGAGAGCCGCTCATAGTGCTGCCGCGCCAGGATCTCGGTCGGGGCCATCAGCGTGGCCTGCCAGCCGGAACCCACTGCCACCATCGCTGCCAGCGCGGCAATGACCGTCTTGCCGCTGCCCACGTCGCCCTGCAACAGCCGGTTCATGGGCTGCTGCCGCGCCAGATCGGCCGCGATCTCGTCACAGACCCGGCGCTGCGCACCGGTGAGCGCAAACGGCAGCGAGGCCAGCAGTGCTGCCTCACCGTCGCGGTTGACCAGCGGCTGCCCCCGCTGTCCCGCCCGCAGCTGGCGCGCTCGCCGCAGCGACAGCTGCTGCGCCACCAGCTCTTCCAGGACAATGCGCTGGCAGGCTGGCGTGCGCCGCTCCAGCAAGGCATCCAGATCGGTCCCCGGCGGCGGATGATGGATGAGCCGCAGCGACTCCAGCAGCGGCGGCAACCCGGCCAGCAATGACGCCACCGGGTCCGCGCCCTGCCGTCCCGATGCCGGCTTTCCGGGGCCAGCCTCCGACATCAGCGCCGTCAGCAACGTCGGCGGCAGCGTGTCCTGCCAGCGGCAATCGGCCAGTGCCCGGTCGATCTCGCGGCGCAGCGTGGCCTGGCCCAGACCGGCCACGGTGGGGTACACGGGCGTCAGCCGGTCGGGCAGCGGCGTGTCCTCGCTCACCATCCGGTAGCGCGGATGCACCATCTCGCGGCCAAACAGCCCCACCCGCAGCTCGCCATAGGCGCGCACCAGCCGTCCCGGCTGCAACTGCGTCAGCTGGGACGGATAGAAATGCAGGAAGCGCAGCTGCAGCTCGCCGGTACCGTCGTTCACCCAGACCTGCAGCGCACGTCGGCCCCGCGTCACTTCGGCACGGGTGACAGTGGCCTGGATCTGGGCCGAACTGCCGTGCACCAGCGAGCCAATCGGCACCAGCCGGGTCTCGTCCTCGTAGCGCAGCGGCAGGTGCAGCACCAGGTCGTCCGGCCCGTGCAGCCCCAGCCGGGCCAGCAGCGAAGCCGCCGAGCGGCGACCGGACGACGTCTTGGCTGCCCCCATGGCGGTACGCCCGCCGGCAGCCTCCTTGCCCGATGCTTCTGCGCCCTCCACGGCGGCGCCTGCCTTTCGCACGTTCTTCATCGCGCGTGCCGCGCCGACCGGAAAAGCCTCACTCCAGCACCAGCGTGGCTTCCACCTCGAAAGGTGCGCCCTTGGGCAGCGCCGCCACCTGGACGGTGGAACGTGCCGGATACGGCGCATGGAAATACTCGGCCATGATGCTGTTGACGGTGGCGAACTGCTTCAGATCCGTCAGGAACAGCCCCAGCCGCACCACCTGACCCAGGTGGCCGCCTGCAGCCTCCACCACGGCCTTCAGGTTGCGAAACGCCTGATGAACCTGCGCCTCGAAGCCGCCCTCGACCAGCTCACCGGTCTTGGGATCGAGCGGGATCTGGCCGGACAGATACACCGTGTCGCCGGCACGAACCGCCTGCGAATAGGGCCCCAGCGCGGCCGGAGCATTGGGGGTGGAAATGGGCAGGGCCATGACGATCTCCTCGTGGTGATGATGTCCTGTCATTCTAGGGTATCCGCCGCACAAGTCCTTGCGTCCGTCGCATGTCGGGCATGGACTTCATGCTAATCCCCAGGGGGCGGCCCTGCCCCTGCACCACCTTGGCCAGCGACTCGCCCCTCACGATCCACTACCATTGAGAAACCCGATGCCCGACGCCATGTCGATCGGGCCAGCCTCGTCTTTCTGCAGGCTGCCAGCGGGTCGGCACACCGCCTCCCGCCCGTCTTCCCCGCCTTGGTCCCGTCGCACCGTGAGCACCTCCGCCACCCCCGCCCCATCCTCGTCATCTGCTGTCGCCCATTCCAACCCGCAGGTGCCCATCCGCATCCGTGGCGCCCGGCAGAACAACCTGAAGGGGCTGGACCTGGACATCCCCACTGGCCAGCTGGTGGTGGTCACCGGCGTCTCGGGCAGCGGCAAGTCCTCGCTGGTCTTCGACACCCTCTATGCCGAGGGCCAGCGTCGCTATGTCGAGACCTTCTCGGCCTACGCCCGCCAGTTCCTCGACCGGATGGACCGTCCCCAGGTCGACAGCATCGACGGCGTGCCGCCGGCCATCGCCATCGACCAGACCAACCCGGTGCGCACCTCGCGCTCCACGGTCGGCACGATGACCGAGCTGAACGACCATCTGAAGCTGCTGATGGCCCATGCCGCCACCCTGTACTGCCGGCAGTGCGCCCAGCCGGTCCGGGTCGACGACGTGACCAGCATCGCCACCGCCGTGCGCCAGCGGGCCGCCGCGCTGGAGGATCCCCGCCTCTACGTCACCTTCCCGGTTCTGGTGCCGGCCGGCTTCGACGAACGGGAAGTCATCGCCCAGCTGCAGGCCCAGGGCTACACCCGCATCCACCAGCGCGAGGATCTGCCCAACCCCGCCGAGAGCGAGGAAACCACCAGCAAGACCGGCAAGCGCAAGGCGGGCAAGGCCACGAGCGACAAGGCCGCCAAGACCGGGAAGCGCACCAAAGCCGACAAGACGACCCGCGCCGCGGCTGCCAAGGCAGACGCCAGCACCCTCACCTCCCAGGCCTCCGTCCCGGATGACGCCGACGCCGCCACGGCAGCCGGCGCCGACGACACCCCGCTGATACACGATCACCCCGTCCGCCTCACCGTCGTGGCCGACCGGTTCCGCGCCAGCAGCGTGCCCGATGACCGGCTGGCGGGCAGCCTGGAAGCCGCCCTGGACCGCGGCCATGGCCGTCTGGCCGTCATCGCCCAGGACGCCGAGGGCCACGAGCTGGCCCGCTGGCACTTCAGCACGCAGTTCGCCTGCGCCACCTGCGACATCGCCTATCACGCGCCCACGCCCAGCCTGTTCTCGTTCAACTCGCCGCTGGGCGCCTGCGACACCTGCAAGGGCTTCGGCCGCGTCATCGGTCTGGACCTCGGCCTGGTCATCCCCGATCCGTCCAAGTCGCTGGCCGAAGGCGCCGTCAAGCCCTGGCAGACGCCCAGCTTCAAGGAGGCCCAGGACGAACTGATGAAGTACGGCCGCAAGGCCGGCATTGATCTGGACAGCCCCTGGTCGGACCTGTCCGAGGCCGACCGGCGCTGGGTCATCGAAGGCGCGCCCGACTGGAGCGGCGACTGGAAGCGGCAGTGGTACGGCATCCGCCACTTCTTCGGCTGGCTGGAAAGCAAGGCCTACAAGATGCACATCCGGGTGCTGCTGTCCAAGTACCGCTCCTACACCCCGTGCCCTGCCTGCGAAGGCGCCCGCCTCAAGCCCGAGGCCCTGCTCTGGCGCGTGGGCAACGAAGAAGACGCCCGGCAGGCCTTCGCCCCGATCGCCGAAGAAAACGGAATCACCCCGGCCGAACAGCCCTCGTCCGGCCGCGCATCTTCAAACGATCCGGCCGGTGTCGATGCCCACGCGGAAAGCGCGGGAAGCTACCGACGCTTCCGCCCCATGGGCACGCAGTGGACCGACGCCCAGCTCGACGCCCTGCCGGGCCTCACCCTGCACGACCTCATGCTGCTGCCCATCGACCGGCTGAATCGGCTGATGGCCAGCCTGCACCTGCCTGCGCCGCTGGACGAGGCCACCGAGCTGCTGATGACCGAGATCCGCACCCGGCTGCGCTTCCTGAGCGACGTGGGTCTGGACTACCTCACGCTCGACCGCCAGTCGCGCACGCTCTCCGGCGGCGAAGTGCAGCGCATCAACCTCACCACCGCGCTGGGCACCTCGCTGGTCAACACGCTCTTCATCCTCGATGAGCCCTCCATCGGCCTGCACCCGCGCGACATGGACCGCATCATCGCCATCATGCAGCGGCTGCGCGACGCCGGCAATTCGCTGGTGGTGGTCGAGCACGACCCGCAGGTGATGTTCGCCGCCGAGCGCATCATCGACATCGGCCCGGGCCCGGGCGAACGGGGCGGCCAGATCGTCTTCGACGGCCCGGCCAGCCGGCTGCCTGCCGCCCAGACCCTCACCGCCGACTACCTGGCCCGCCGCAAGCACGTCTCCTCCGGCCATCGCGAACCCGTCACCGACGACACCCCGCGCCTGCGGCTTGAAGGCGTCACCGCCCACAACCTGAAGGGCATCGACGTGGACATCCCGCTGGGACGGCTCGTCTGCCTGACCGGCGTCTCCGGCAGCGGCAAGTCCACCCTCATGCAGGACGTGCTGCTGCCCGCCCTGCTGAAGGAACAGGGCCTGCCCACCGAGGCTCCCGGTGAATTCAGGCGCCTCGTCGGCGCCCGCCAGATCGACGGCGTGGTCTTCGTCGACCAATCCCCCATCGGCAAGACCACCCGCAGCAACCCGGTCAGCTACGTCGGCGCCTTCGACCTGATCCGCAAGCAGTTTGCCGCCACCGAGCTGGCCCGCGAACGCGGCTACACCGCGGGCGTCTTCAGCTTCAACAGCGGCGACGGCCGCTGCCCCACCTGCGGCGGCAACGGCTTCGAGCACGTCGAGATGCAGTTCCTGTCCGACGTGTACCTGCGCTGCCCCGACTGCGACGGCCGACGCTTCCGCCCCGAGATCCAGGACGTACGCATCCGTGGCCGTAGCGACGGCACTGCCATGGCCCGCCCGGTGGAAGCCTCCATCGTCGACGTGCTGGAAATGACCGTGCGCCAGGCCGCCGACTTCTTCAGCGCCACCCCTGAGATCCAGCGCCGCCTGCAGCCGCTGGTCGAGGTCGGCCTCGACTACCTGAAGCTTGGCCAGCCCGTGCCCACCCTGTCGGGCGGCGAGGCCCAGCGCCTGAAGCTGGCCGGCTTCCTGGCCGAAGCCGCCGAACAGGCCCGCAAGCGCGGCGCCCGCAGCGGCCACCACGCTGCGGGCGGCACGCTGTACCTGTTCGACGAACCCACCACCGGCCTGCACTTCGACGACATTGCCCGGCTGCTGCGCGCCCTGCGCTCACTGCAGGTTGCCGGCCACTCCGTGCTGGTCATCGAGCACAATCTCGACCTCATTGACGCTGCGGACTGGCTCATCGACCTGGGCCCCGGCGGGGGCGATCACGGCGGACGCATCGTCGCCACCGGCACCCCGCCGGACGTCGCCGCCAACCCGGCCTCCTTCACCGGCGCGGCGCTGGCCACCCACCAGGCCGAGCTGGAGCGCCTGTCCCGCCAGGCCACAGCCCCGCAGGCAGCCCCTACGGTCCAGGAGCCCGCGCCCGCCTGGCAGGCCGGATCGCTGCGCGACCGCGCCAGCAGCGCCATCCTCGTGCACGGCGCCCGCGAACACAACCTGAAGAACATCGACGTGGACATCCCGCGTGACCGGCTCACCGTCATCACCGGCGTCTCGGGCAGCGGCAAGTCCACCCTGGCCTTCGATGTCGTCTTCGGCGAAGGCCAGCGCCGCTATCTCGAATCGCTCAACGCCTACGCCCGCCAGTTCGTCCAGCCCGCGTCACGGCCCGATGTGGACGGCATCTACGGCATCCCGCCCACCGTCGCCATCGAGCAGCGCACCAGCCGCGGTGGCCGCAAGAGCACCGTCGCCACCCTCACCGAGATCCACCACTTCCTGCGACTGCTGTTCCAGAAGCTGGGCACCCAGTACTGCCCCAACGACGGAACCCCCATCGAGCCGCAGTCCTTCGACAGCATCGCCGCCCGCATCCTGCGCAACTACCGCGGCCGCCAGGTGGGCCTGCTGGCCCCGCTGGTCGTAGGCCGCAAGGGCGTCTACACCGACCTGGCCAAATGGGCTCACGGCAAGGGCTTCCCCATGCTGCGCGTGGACGGCAAGTTCCTGCCCACCCAGGGCTTCCCGCGCATCGACCGCTACATCGAGCACAACATCGAACTGCCGGTGGCCGACCTGACCATCAGCCCCGCCCACGAGACCGAGCTGCGCACCCAGCTGCTGGCCACCCTGCAGCACGGCAAGGGCGTGGTCATGCTGCTGGAAGACGTGGACCGCCTGAAGACCGACCTGGACGCCCAGCTGAACACCGTCCTCTTCAGCACCAAGCGTGCCTGCAGCCACTGCGGCACCAGCTACCCTGAGCTGGATCCGCGCACCTTCTCGTTCAACGCGCGGCAGGGCTGGTGCCCCGGCTGCCTGGGCACCGGCCTGGCCATCATCGGCCGCATCAAGAAGGACGAACTCACCCCTGGTCTGGAAGGCGAGACCGATGCCGGCGTCACCTACAGCGATGACCCCTGCCCCGTCTGCCACGGCCAGCGCCTCAACCCCGTGGCGCTGAACGTGCGCGTCGACGGCCAGTCCATCGCCGATGTCACCGCCCAGTCCGTCCTGCAGGCCCGCCAGTGGGTCGACACCGTGGCCAAGGGCTTCGACCGCCGCCAGACCGACATCGCCGCCGGCATCCTCGACGAGATCCGCAACCGCCTGGCCTTCCTCATCGACGTGGGCTTGGGCTACCTCACACTCGACCGCTCCGCCCCCACCCTATCCGGTGGCGAGGCCCAGCGCATCCGCCTGGCCGGCCAGCTCGGCTCCAACCTGCAGGGCGTCTGCTACGTGCTGGACGAACCCACCATCGGCCTGCACCCGCGCGACAACCGCCTGCTGCTGCAGACCCTGGACAAGCTGCGCCACAAGGGCAACACCCTGCTGGTCGTCGAGCACGACGAAGAGACCATCGCCCGCGCCGATCACCTGATCGACATCGGCCCCGGCGCCGGCCGCCTGGGCGGCCAGATCATCGCCAGCGGCACCCTGGCCGAAGTGGAGGCCAACCCGGCCAGCCTCACCGGCCGCTATCTGGCCCATCCGCCCGCCCTGCCCGATGCCGCCCGCCGCCCCGTCGACGACGACACCCCCGCCCTGCATCTGCTGGGCGCCCACCTGCACAACCTGAAGGACGCCTCCGCCCGCATCCCGCTCAAGCGTCTTACCGTCGTCACTGGCGTCTCCGGCTCCGGCAAGTCCACCTTCGCCCGCGACGTGCTGCTGGACGCCCTGCAGCGCAAGCTGGCCGGCGAGCGCGGCAAGCTCCCCCACTGCCAGGACCTGCAGGGCTGGCAGGGCATCCAGCGCGTGCTGGAAGTGGACCAGACCCCCATCGGCAAGACCCCGCGCTCCACCCCCGCCACCTACATCGGCTTCTGGGACGCCATCCGCCGCCTCTTCGCCGACACCAGCGAAGCCCGCCTGCGCGGCTACACCGCCTCGCGCTTCTCCTTCAACACCGCTGGCGGCCGCTGCCCTGCCTGCGAAGGCCAGGGCGTGCGTACCATCGAGATGAACTTCCTGCCCGACGTGCGCATCCTCTGCGACACCTGCGGCGGCGGACGCTTCGACCCCGAGACCAACCAGGTCCGCCTCAACGGCAAGTCCATCGCCGACGTGCTGCACATGACCGTGGACGAAGCCCTGGAATTCTTCACCCCATGGCGCTCCATCGCCCATCCCCTGCAACTGCTGCAGGACGTGGGCCTGGGCTACCTCACCCTGGGCCAGCAGAGCCCCACCCTGTCCGGCGGCGAGGCCCAGCGCATCAAGCTCGTCACCGAACTGGCCAAGGTCCGTGCCCTCACCGAAGAGGTCGACCCGCTGCGCGAGGCCAAGGCCCAGGCCACCGCCCGCGCCCGCGCACGCAAGGCCGGCCACCAGGGCGAGGTCGTCGACGGCGGCACCTTCTACATCCTGGATGAACCCACCGTCGGCCTGCACATGGCCGACGTGGAGAAACTGTTGCACGTCATGCACCGCCTCGTCGATGCCGGCAACACCCTGCTGGTCATCGAACACAACCAGAACATCTGGGCCGAGGCCGACTGGATCATCGACATCGGCCCCGAAGGCGGCACCGACGGCGGCCAGGTCGTTGCCGAAGGCCCGCCCGCCCAGCTGGCCCGCAGCCGCAAGACCCACACCGGCCGCCTGCTGGCCGAGTTCCTGGCGGCACATCGGGGCGAGAAACCCGAAAAACCCCAGAAACCCGATGGACCCGAGGGGAAAGCCGCCGAGAGCAAAGCCAGCGAGAGCAATACCAACCTGGCCGGGCTGCGCCCGGCATCCCGCACCCGCAAGGCGAGCACTTCCCGCACCACCACCAGGGCCCGCAAGACCGATCCCCACTGACGAGACACTCACCCCAC
>ERZ1674203.400-NODE-400-length-9328-cov-6.746253_pt1 | contig 9328 bp, 8 predicted proteins | sample MGYA00581297_ERZ1674203 | MGnify/ENA primary metagenome ERZ1674203 (study PRJEB41354, sample SAMEA4873349) | human saliva metagenome | biome: human-associated habitat [ENVO:00009003]; feature: mouth environment [ENVO:08000002]; material: saliva material... | reverse complement strand
GACTATTCTTTTGAAGAACTCAGCTTTTGGTGTTTCAAACCTCAGCTTTTGTCTGTGTCTACTGTTGATATTCTTCTGTATGCTCGACATCTTTTTACCTATGAGATCATCGAAATTGACTTACTGGGGAATGTGCTGTCTGGTGAGTTTATCACTCGAATCTCGGATGAAGCCAAAAAAAACGCACGATACGAAAACGTATCGTGCGTAAAAACCTTACATTATGTCTGATGTACAGATCATCGTGATCCGCTTGGGACTCGAACCCAAGACCCATACATTAAAAGTGTATTGCTCTACCAGCTGAGCTAGCGGATCTCCAACAAAAAAGTGACAAGCGTTAGTTACTGTTTTACCAGCTCTTATCCTCTTTGCGAGTGCAAAAGTACGACAAGTTTTTGTTTCCACCAAATTTTACAGCAAGAAAATGCGAGAAAGGCGCAAGAAGGTGGATAATTCGGGGTTCGTGCAACGCTGCACGGGCTTGGTGCTTCGGGTATTTTACAATCGGTGGAAAATAATCCACGCCGCAAGGGAGACGGGCAAGGAGGGTGTTCACGAGGGAAAAGCCAGGGTACGTAAAGCCGCCATTTGCCCTCCCCTTCGGGGCTATGCGCACAAAAAAACTCCGTGGACGAACCACGGAGTTGATGAGGGAGTGACGTTGGGGTCACTGCTTTTTGGGGAGCGTGACGTTGAACATCGGATAGGCGGGCTTGGTGTGCTCGCGATAGATGATGTCGACCATCTTTTTGACCACATCGGGGTGAGCGGCTGCGACGTTGTTGTCTTCGTGGAGGTCTTTCGAGAGATCGTAAAGACGGCAGTTGCCGCGCTCAACGACTAGCTTCCAGTCGCCCATGCGCACGCCGAGCATATCGGTCTCGTGGAATTCCCAGTAGAGGGCATCGTGACGCTGTTGGGCTTCGGTGTTGCCGGTGAGGGTGGGATAGATGGAGATGCCGTCGTAGAGGTCGCGCTCGTTGTGCTGATAGGCCTTGGGGAAGTCGCGAATGCCGGCCACGTCGCAGAAGGTGGGCAGCATGTCGTAGAAGGCAAATTGGTGATCGGAAACTTCGCCTGACTTGACTTTACCGGGCCAGCGCACGATGAAGGGAACGCGGATGCCGCCTTCGTGGGTGGAGCGTTTCAGCCCTTTGAGGAGTCCGTCGCGGTTGAAGAAGGTGGGATCGGCACCGCCTTCTTCGTGAGGGCCGTTGTCGGAGGTGAAGATCACGATGGTGTTTTCGTCGAGACCTTTCTCCTTGAGTTTGGCAAGGATCTGACCGACATAGGCATCCAAACGGGTGATCATGGCCGCAAACTGCGCGTGGGCGATTTCGGTGCCGTGATAACGGTTGCCGAATTGGCCGGCGAACTTGTGTTCTTGGCAGAAATGATTCTTATAGGCGAGGAGGAGGCTGTCTTCGGGCTGCGCAAGTTCGGCGTGCGGGAGCGTGTAGGTGAAGATGCCGAGGAAGGGTTGCGCGTTGCTCTGCTTGTCGAGCCACTCCATGGCCTTGTTGTGGATGAGATCGGCGGAGTATTGCGGGCGCTTGGTGTAGTCGGCGGCGGTGGGCATGCCGTACTTGATGTTTTCCTCGAGGACAACGCGGTGCGTCTTGGTGTCGCCGGCCGAACGGCTGAAGGCGTTGAGGAAGTTGGGATAGTAGGAGTGCGCTTCGAACTGACAAATGTAGCCGAAATACTCGTCGACGCCTCGCTTGTCGGGGGTGGAAGCAGAAGACTCGTAACCGCCCGCCCACTTACCGAACATACCGGTGGTGTAGCCGTTGGCTTTGAGGATTTCGGGGAGAATCTTGTGATTCACGTCATAGGGTTCCTGACCGGCCCATCCTTCTTCGAAGTCGGCATTCTGCCCATAGAGATTCTGGACGGTCTTGTCGCGCCAATACTCTTTGTTGCCGCGCACATGGGTGTGTCCGCTGTGCTGTCCGGTCATGAGGGTTGCTCGGGAGGGAGCCGACACGGGGCTACCGGCATAGGCTTGGGTGAAGCGCATGCCTTCGGCGGCCATGCGGTCGATGTGGGGGGTGGAGATATACTGCTGACCGTAGCAACCGAGATCGCCGTAGCCCATATCGTCACACATGATATAGATGATGTTGGGGCGCTGCTGGGCTTGGGCGGAGAAGGCGGCGAGGGCGCCGAGTCCGATGAGGGTATATGTTTTCTTCATGATACGTGGAAGTAGATGCTTAGGGACGTTGAAGAAGCGTGGGTACGCCATTGCGAATGTAGAGGCCGGTGGCGGCAGGAGTTTCGACGCGACGACCGGTGAGGTCGAAAGTGGTGTTGGTGGGTTGCGCCTTGTTGACGGGCACCACGCCGGTGGGCTCGACCACATTGAGAACGCCGTCGAAGACCAAACCGGCGGTTTCGTCGTCGGCATCGGTGAGTCCGTTGAGGGTGACGCGCAGACGCATGCGACTGCTGCCGAGAACGGCGTCGGTGGGCACGTTGAAGGTGGTTTGCATCGAGGTGCCTACCGTGAGCGGGACGGAGGTTTCGAAAATGCCATCGTGGTTCCAGTCGAAATAGACGAAGGCGGCGGCTCCGGCACCGGGCGTGCGATTGAGTTTCACTTGCAACGTGGCGCTCTCTCCGCGATTGAGTCCGGCGCGGCTGCGCGTGAAGAGGGTGTAGCCTTGCGTTTTGCCGGCGGGATCGGCAAAGACAAGCGGTTGCAATCCTTTTTCGCCGGTGAGTTGGAGACTGAGCAGACGCGTGGCGTCGGCGGCGACACAGGGAAGGTCGTAGATTTGCAAACGGCGGGCGAGTGCGGAACGCAGGGCGCGGAAGCGGAAGGCGTTGTGGCCGTCGAGGGTGAGCTGTCCGTCGGGGGCGTCGAAATGATAGGCACCGTTGGGGGCTTCGCTCACTGTGTAGGTGGCGCCGTTGTTGAGGGCTTTGCCGTCGGCAGCGTGCACAATGCGGTAGCGGCCCTCGGGAGTGCGCTCAAAATACCACGCATCGGCATCGACTTTCGTGCCTTCGCTCCACGACAAGGTGCCGTCGGGCTGTTGCTTGAGCATTTTGTTATCGACGTTGACCAAGGCATAGAGCGCTTGGTTGCCGGTGGTGAAGGGACGCAGTTCGTAGCGATCGTCGGTGGCCTCGAGCCACCAATAAGACCCGACGTTGGCGTTGCCGGCGTGCCATGTGATGACGTTCGACGAGGCACCGTCTTTGTTCAAACCGCGCGGACTGTTCGCCGGCTGGTTGTAGTTGTCACAATCGGTCGAAGAGAAATACCAAGCGCCAGCGGCCTTGGCCTGGGGATTGTGCGCTATATAATAAGGAGTGGGCGTGGTGGTGGTGCGAATGCGCGAAGCGCTGCTGGGCGTGAGGTTGCACGAGGCGATATAGTGCTTCGTGGCCGTGTTGCGCACGTAGTAAACATCGGCTTTTCCCTCTACGGGGATCAGCGTCCAGAACTGTTTGCTCGCATTGTTGCGTTCGCTCACGATCAGGCCGCCTTCATCGTTCTCGGTGATGAAGAGACCGCGGTTGTTGTGCCACGCGATGCGATAAACTTTGTCTTCGGTCGGCAGGGCATGCTGCGCAAAAAGACGAAAGTTGACGACCGGCGACAACAGCAGGCTGAGCAGGACGACAACTTGACGGAGAGAGAAATGATTCATATTCGGGTATTAGGATGTTTCTTCGAGCAGTGCACCGGGCAACGGCTGCGTACGGTGACGTTTGATAAATTCGTCGATGCGGGCAATCCCCTTTTCAGTGGCGCATCCGCGAATGAAGACCAGGAGGACGTTGAAAATGAAATCGTGGATGGTGTAATCGGAGAAGGCATCGTAGAGCGCGGCACCGTCGACGATGAAAATCAGCCCATTGGTGGCTTGTTCGAAATGCAAGTCGGGACGAATCGTGCCTTGTGCGCAACCAATTTGCAGAAAGGTGCGCAGGCTGTTGAGAAACTCTTTGCGCATCTCCTTTTGGAAGGCGACCACCGAGGGGAAGGTGCGCAGTTCGCGCGGATAATTCGGATTGATACCTTGCAAATCGTTGAGTTTGAACTCCGCGACGCGGAAAAGGATTTCCAAAGCGTCATCGGTATGTCGTTCGATCTCGGCTCGCCGTGCGCCGTCGTTGGCAACATCCTGTTTCACACAGGCCAACACCAATCCCTCTTTGCCGTTAAACAGCTGATAGAGGGTGCGTTTCGAGATGCGAAGGCATTTCGAGATGTCGTCCATCGTCACATCACGAATGCCTTGGGCTCTGAAAAGTTGATTCGCTTGGCGGATCACATTCCGGCGGATCCGTTCGTAGCGTTGTGCAAGCAATTCGTTATCCATTGTCGAGTCAGTGAGGGCGCAAAAATAAGAATTTTAGTAAGAAGATGCGCCACGTAAATAGACAGGCTTCGCAGCGAATTTACAACATTTTTCGGACAGATGGTCGATTCACCGCGTTTTTTTAGAGCAAGATACGCGAAAACCGTTTCGCCTTGCAACAGAAAAGAAGGAGAAACGGCTGTCGGTAAGCAGAGAAAAGAAAGGAAATGCGCGATCGGCGACGGCCTTCAAAATAGGCGGTCGAGATCTAAGGTCATCCCTACCGAAAGATTGAGTCCATCGGTGAGGGGGGCATTATAATAATAGATGTGTGGGCGGTAATTGAGGAGGTTGTCGGCGGTGAGATTGAGGCGCACAGCCGTGCCCATCTGTTGGGTGAGGGCCAAGCGGAGGAGAGCATAAGCCGGATAGTGGAGGGTGCGCGAAGCCCCGGTTGCACTGTTGTATTCGCGCCCGGAGAGAGCCGACAAAAAGCGGCCGCTCAACTGCACGCCCACTGCATATTGGGGCGAAAAACGTCGATCGTAGGCCAGTCGTGCCGTGGCGCTGTGCGGGCGCGCCGGCATGTAGGGCGTGAGGGTGCCGACTGTCGGCGCTTGCTCGTGGGTGAAGGCATATTGGAAGGTGCCGCTCAGCGTACCGCTGCCGAGGCGGCGACGATGGTTCACACTGAGTTGTACGTTCCACACCGTAAGACGCGGCACATTGATGTAGTCGACAAAAGGCAATCCCGACAATCCGTCGCGCTCGGTGGTGGGTTCGGCCGTTGTGATACGGTCGAGCACGCGATTGTAGCTCACACTGCTCGACACCTCCGTGCCGCCTTTTGACCAATCGGCCGAAACGTGCCAGTTGTGGCTCACTTCGGGGCGCAACTGCTCGTGGCCGCGAATGATAAAGATGTCGTTGAGGAAGAAATTCATATATTTCTCCTTCAAGGTCGGGGCGCGGAATCCCTGCCCGTAGCTGGCACGCAGCGTCCATGCGCCGTTGCGATAGCGCGCCGTGAGTTTGGTGGTGGGGCAACCGTGGTGTCCGACGCTGAAATAGTCATAGCGCGCCGTCGCCACCGCTTCCCACTGTGCACCGAGATGAAAATCCGCTTGCACATAGCCGTCGGCCGTGAACTGTCGGTGGGCATCGCCGCGAAATTGGTAGGTGAGCAAATAATCGCGCGCCAAATCTCCTCCGCCGGTCAATTCGAGCGTGTGCCCCTCTGCCCACAAAGGCAGCGGCGCCGTGGAATAGAGGGCGCGAACGGTGTGCTGCACGTTGCTGTAGTCACGCACATCGAGTCCCGTGGCGACATAATAGTCGCTTTTGTCGTATTGGTCGAAGCGATAGCCCACCTCTGCGCGCCGACCGTTGTGGCCGTTCCAATCGGCTTTGACACCGCCGGCGAAATCGCGGTAACGATTCCGCTCGCCGGGGTCAAAATCGCGCTGACGGAAGTAGTATCCCACATTCCCGCTGAGCGTCCAGTGGTCGTCGGGGCGCACTACGAAGCGTTCGCGCGCTTGAAAGGTGCGGCCGCCGGGCACGCGATTGAGCGAATATTTGGTGTGGCGCGTCACATCGCCGGGGTTTTGCAAACGATATTCGTCGGCTGCCGTGCGACTGAGCGTGAGCAACTGCGTGATGCGCCCTTGTCCCGTGGCGAAAAAGAGGTTTTGTCGCGACTCGTCGTGACGGCCGTTGCGCATCTCCCAACGCAGTTCGTAAGGACGGTGGATTTGCTGTCGCGTGATGATATTGATCACCCCGCCGGCCGCATTGCTGCCGTAGAGCGCCGAAGCCGCGCCGCGCACAATCTCGATACGCTCCACGTCGGAGAGGTTCAGGCGTTCGAAATCGACGTTGTCCATCGTTTCGCCCGCCAAGCGCTCGCCGTTGACCAGCACGAGCACGCCCTGTCCGGCAAAACCGCCGAAGTTCAAATTCACATTACCGCTCATGGCCTGGGTAAATTCCAATCCCGGCAACTCGTGGGTGAGCACGTCTTGCACGTTGTTCGCATCGGCGCGGCGGATGTCTTCGGCCGTGATCACGCGCGTCTGCACGGGACTCTCGGCAATGCGACGCGGCGTGCGCGTACCCGTCACCACCGCCGTGGTCAACGTCGAATCTGCAAGTCCTCCCTGAGGGCGCAATCGTTGTGCTTCGGCCGACCGTGGGGCACCGAAGCAACAAAGCAGGAGGGAGAGAAACAGCAGACGAAAAGCAGGCATTTCCGAGCAGGAACTTTGGAGAAAACGAAGAGGGTTTAATAAGGATAAATGTAGTCGAGCGTCACGAAACCTTTGGCGCCCGCGGCATTCATATAGTCTTTGAAATGCAAAGCGGCATGCGTGCCGTCGGCCAAGCGGAGCAAATAGACGCGCCCGCTGGTGGTGTAGGTCGGAGGGGGATTGCTCACGTTCATGTCCATCCACCGGCTCAGCACTTCGTTCGTGCGCGCGTTCCGATAACCTATATAATAATTGTAGATGCCCGTCAGATCTTCGTAGCATCGGTGGTCGCTCCACGTATCGGCCGCAAAGGTCGAACGGAGCAAGGCGGCCCGCGCCTCCCCTTCGCGGGGAAGATCTTCGAGGCGGGTGAAGTGGGTTTCAAAAGCCCCGCCGCCATTCGTGCCGACATCGTAATGATGCAACACCAAGTCCCACTCGGCGGGCGCGACCAGCGAATCGGTTTTCAACAGTTCGCTGAAATGAAATGTCGAGGGCAGTTCCACTTGGTGATAGCTCACCCCCGAACGGCCATCCCACGCTCCCGTGAGGGCCGAGGGCGCGGCAGTGCGCGCCGTGGTGCGCCGATGCAAATCGACATATACCCAATCTTTATAGCTCACCACATCGACATACAACCGCTGGATGTGCTGTTCGGCGTCCCTGACGCTGAACCCTTCGCGCACTCGGTCTTCGGCGGGCGGATTGTCATAGAGCGAACCCAAGATACCCTCGCAAGCCGACACTCCCAAAAGGAGCATCGGCCAGCAAAGGAAAGAGAGTAAACGGCGAACGCCTATCATTGGCGGCTTCCGTCGTAAGTGAGCGACAAGGGCATGGGCATAGAGCCGGGCTTGAAGGTCAGGTTGAGGTGGAGTACACCATTTTTCAACGTACCCTGCAAGCTGCTTTCCATTGCCTTGTATTCCTTGAACTGCGCAGACTGGCGGGGCGCGTTGCCCATGCCGAGGCGCATCAGTGTGGTGAACTGCGGGCTACCGCTCAACGTGAAGCTGCCATCAGCCTCTTTCTTGAGTTGCACGCCGGGCACCGTGAACGATTGCACATCCGCACCGTGCAACGGCGCTTTATCCTGCTGCACGTCCACGCTGAATGCGCTGAACTGCAGTTTCACCGTCGTGGCGGTTTCGGGAGAAATCGTCACCACCGTCGAGGGGATCTCTTGGTGGAGCAACTTGCCGTTGCCGATGTCCATCAAGAGTTTCGTGGCGAAACGGCCGGAAGCCTCCACAGTGGTCAGTTGTTCTTCTTTTTCGCTGTCTTCACAGCCGGTCAATACGGGAAGCGTGCCCATCATCGCGAGGGCGAAGACACTTGCCGTGAGAATTGATTTGAATTTCATAAGTGTGATAGATAAAATCTTGCTGCAAAATTACGGGCTTTGCGACAGCTACACAATACCTTAAAATGAGGATATTGCACACGTTTCTGCTCTTTGTCGCACGATAAAAACAAAAAACGCGATGATTCGCAGGAATCATCGCGTCAAATGGTTGGGGTACCCGGACTCGAACCAGGAAAGACAGGACCAGAATCTGTAGTGTTGCCAATTACACCATACCCCAAACAGGTATCATCGAGATGCCCTCTCGAAGACGATGCAAAATTACACACTCCCTTTGGAACGACCAAATAAATCGGCGTTTTTTTCGCTGAGTTTTTTTTTGCGGCACGCGCACACCATTCAAATCACACGGTGCAGAGTCACATCAGAACCGTGCGGAGCGACACTGCCCCGACCCTAAAACTCTTTTACACGCCGAACAGCTCACGGACGACGTCTGTCCTCGCTATCATTCACTAAGAACCTACAATATGAGATTCTCATCGTCCATATATTCACGTCTGTACACTTTGAAACCTTCCGGGGTCAATGTACTGGGATCGGGCATGGCAATTTCGAAATGCAACTTCTGGCGATTAACCAGCAATAGACTCACACGCATGTGATTATACTTGCGACAAACCCTAAAGGGAACATATATTTTTATCCGCGGCTCCAGTTCGCGAGCCTCCCTACGCGGATCGAGTCGACCAACCTTTGTGAGATTATATCTCGAAATTACTTTAGACGGCTCACAAGCAACCCATTGTATTTCGCCTTTGGGCACATCATCTTCATATTTGTACAAAAAGCTACGTAATCGAAGGCTCATACTTTCCCCCATAATTTCTTTTTCACCGGTCTTCGCATCCGTACCCACAGCTTCGAGTCGATCCACTCCACAAAGCACAGGGGTTCTCCCTACCTGCACTTTCCCCGTGCGCAATCGGCTTATCCTATCGTATTCGTCGTACTCTTTTTTACGCCGATCTATCGTGTCGCCGAGCACGGTCACCTCCATGAGAAGACAAGTATCGGCCTTCCTACGAACGTACACTCCTTTGACTTCCGGATCAATGACGTAGAGCCCACTCCACTTTCCGCTCCACGAACGGGGAATCACAGGAACACGACGCGTGTTACCTTCATTGGTATACCTTGTTCCGTAGTGCGACTCCATAATTAGGGGGTAATTCCACGCAATGGACATCAGGGTGTCTCCATGAAAATCCGATTTACGCGAATCATCTATTCGGTCATCGCACGCAATCAGGGAGAGCGCAAAACACAGAAAAAGGAAATAAATAATTTGTTTCATCAGGAATGCTTATTTTTTCGGAGAGAATCTCCAGATGCTTACATCATACGAAAAGCTCATGCGCTTATTAGGAAAGTCACTTGGTTTAGAAGCACTC
>ERZ1674203.399-NODE-399-length-9334-cov-6.594784_pt1 | contig 9334 bp, 8 predicted proteins | sample MGYA00581297_ERZ1674203 | MGnify/ENA primary metagenome ERZ1674203 (study PRJEB41354, sample SAMEA4873349) | human saliva metagenome | biome: human-associated habitat [ENVO:00009003]; feature: mouth environment [ENVO:08000002]; material: saliva material... | reverse complement strand
CCGATCTCCTCCCCACTGAGATCATCTCCCTGAAAACCACCCCGATCATCCTCCCGAATAAACAGGGCTTACACTCCCCCTCAGACAGGCACAAAACGGCATCTTCTCCCACGTCTCGCAAACCCGCTCCACAAGCGATCGCTTGCAGGGTCTCCCAAAGCACCCGAAAAAAACCGACTGTAGGTCGTCTTACCGACCTACGGTAGGTCGCATCGACGACCCACAGTAGGTTTCTTCGGCGACCTACCGTGGGTCGTTTTTTACCCCCTTCGGGAGCACCCTCCCGGAGGGATGGGTGATTCTTCCTTCCATGAGGGGGGAGACCGAGCGGGATGCAGGGCAGAGGCCGTCCGGGCTCAGCTCCTGGCTTTTCGCTATCTTTGCAGTTCATAGTTAAGTATATAAATCAATAAACATAATGGCATTACAATGCGGTATCGTAGGCCTCCCAAACGTCGGGAAGTCTACCCTCTTCAACTGCCTTTCCAACGCGAAGGCACAGTCCGCCAACTTCCCCTTCTGCACCATCGAGCCTAACGTCGGCGTGATCACCGTCCCCGATGAGCGTCTCAATAAGCTTGCAGAGATCGTACACCCCCAGCGCATCGTCCCCACTACCGTGGAGATCGTAGACATCGCAGGGCTCGTCAAGGGCGCAAGCAAGGGCGAAGGGCTTGGTAATAAGTTCCTGGCCAACATTCGTGAGACGGATGCTATCCTGCACGTACTGCGTTGCTTCGACGATGACAATATCACCCACGTCGACGGCTCCGTAGATCCCCTTCGTGACAAGGCGATCATCGACACCGAACTGCAGCTCAAGGACCTTGAGACCGTAGAGGCACGCATTCAGAAGGTCTACAAGCAGGCTCAGACGGGTGGCGACAAGACCGCTAAGCTCGCCTACGAGGTACTCTCCCGCTACAAGGAAGCGCTGGAGCAGGGTCTGAATGCCCGCACCGTCACCTTCGAGACCAAGGACGAGCAGAAGGTCGCCCGTGAGCTCTACCTCCTGACGAGCAAGCCCGTCCTCTACGTATGTAATGTAGATGAGGCTTCCGCTGTCACAGGGAACGCTTACGTCGAGAAGGTACGTGAGGCGATCCAAGAAGAGGGGGCAAACCTCCTCGTAGTCGCTGCCAAGATCGAGAGCGAAATAGCAGAACTGGAGACCTACGAAGAGCGCCAACTCTTCTTAGGAGAAATTGGCCTTGAGGAGTCGGGCGTGAGCCGTCTGATTCGTGCAGCCTACCAGCTCCTTGACCTAGAGACGTACTTCACTGCAGGGGTGCAGGAAGTTCGTGCTTGGACCTACACCAAGGGGAGTAAGGCTCCCCGTGCTGCCGCAGCTATCCATACGGACTTCGAGAAGGGCTTCATCCGTGCCGAAGTGATCAAGTTCGAAGACTTCATCGCTTACGGTAGCGAAGCTGCTGTCAAGGAAGCTGGGAAGATGGCTGTCGAAGGCAAGGAATATGTTGTGCAAGATGGCGACATCATGCATTTCCGATTCAACGTCTGATGCCCGCTATGCAGGACTACGCCATCATCGTCATAGGTGCAGGTCATGCTGGCTGTGAAGCCGCAGCCGCCTGTGCTCGCTTAGGATCTAAGACCCTGCTCATCACCCCGGATATGAATAAGATCGGGCAGATGAGTTGCAACCCCGCTGTGGGTGGCATAGCCAAGGGGCAGATCGTGCGAGAGATCGATGCCTTGGGTGGCCGTATGGGAGTGATCACTGACCGTACCGCCCTACAGTTCCGCATGCTCAATCGGAGCAAAGGTCCAGCGATGTGGAGCCCTCGTGCACAGAGTGATCGGGTGCGCTTCATGGAAGCATGGCGGGAGGAACTGGATGCAGAGCCCAACCTCGACCTTTGGCAAGACACCGTCACCTCCCTGCAATTAGAAGGGGGACGTGTGCGAGGTGTGCATACCGCTCTCGGTGTATCCTTCTCGGCAGAAGCCGTGATCCTCACCGCAGGTACCTTCCTCGGCGGACTGATGCACTTTGGAGAACTTCAGCTACCGGGCGGTCGTATCTCCGAGCCAGCAAGCTATGGGATCACCGACCAGCTGAGAGCGGCGGGCATTCGTACCGACCGGATGAAGACAGGTACGCCTCCACGTATCGACGCTCGTAGCCTGCATATCGAAGAACTAGGTGTACAGGAGGGGGAGAATGACCATCATAAGTTCTCCTACCTCGATACACCAAAGTCCCAACTCAAGCAACTTCCCTGCTACACCCTCTATACCAACGAAGCCTGCCACGCTGTACTCCGAGAGGCGCTTGACCGCTCTCCCCTGTACAATGGGCAGATACAGAGCATCGGGCCACGGTATTGTCCCAGCATAGAGACAAAGATCGTGACCTTCGCTGACAAGCCACAGCACCAGCTTTTCCTAGAGCCCGAGGGCGAGCGAACGAATGAATACTACATCAATGGCTTCTCCTCTTCGCTCCCACTAGAGGTACAGCTCAAGGCACTACGTCAGATACCCGAGCTCCGTGACGTGAAAATCTACCGTCCTGGCTATGCCATCGAGTACGACTTCTTCGATCCCACCCAGCTACATCACACGCTGGAGAGTAAGGTCATCAGCGGGCTCTACCTCGCAGGACAAGTCAATGGCACCACTGGCTACGAAGAAGCGGCGGGCCAAGGACTATTAGCAGGAATCAATGCTCACCAGCAAGTCCGAGGCTTAGCACCCTTCACCCTGAGCCGCTCAGAGGCTTATATCGGCGTACTCATCGATGACCTCGTCACCAAGGGGGTCGATGAGCCGTACCGCATGTTCACTTCTCGGGCAGAATATCGCATTCTCCTGCGTCAGGATGATGCTGATATCCGCCTGACACCAAGGGCTGCAGCCATCGGCCTAGCGACAAAGGAGCGCATCGCTCTCCTGGAGGAGAAGATCCGACTACGAGACGAACTGATCGCCTTCATCCAAGGCTTCTCCGTTCGCCCTGACAAGATCAATCCCCACCTTGAAGCAGCGGGGCTCGTTCCCCTTCGCCAGGGGTACAAGCTCATCGACCTAGTCGCTCGTCCCCAACTTGACATTCTCCAGCTCGCTACCTATATCCCCGCCCTAGAGCGCCAGCTAGACAAGCTCCCTGACAATAGAAGAGCGGAGCTCATAGAGTGTGCTGAGATCCTCATCAAGTACAGTGGCTACATCGAGCGCGAGCGGGAGCAAGCGGCGAAGCTTGAGCGTCTGGAGTACGTCTTCATACCCGAAGGCATCGACTACGCCAGCATCCAGGCGCTAAGCACCGAAGCTAGGCAGAAGCTCTCTAGCATTCGCCCCGCCACCATCGGCCAAGCCTCCCGCATCCCTGGTATATCTCCCCACGACGTGAGCGTACTACTCGTCCTGGCTGGGCGGTAGACACGCCCACCTTTACCTTACCCGCCATGACGATCGAAGAGATACGCAAGATCCTCCCCACACTACCAGAGTCCCCCGGGTGCTACAAGTACATTGGGCAGGACGGCACGATCATCTACGTCGGTAAGGCGAAGAACCTCCGTCGTAGGGTCAGTAGCTACTTCCAGCGCGACCTGCAGAGCTCCAAGACACGGCTCTTGGTGCGCCAGATCCGTGGTATCGAGTACGTCGTCGTCGGCACAGAAGCCGAAGCGCTGATACTGGAGAATGCCCTCATCAAAGAGCATCAGCCCCGCTACAACATTCTCCTCAAGGATGACAAGACTTATCCCGAAGTCGTCATCCATCACGAACCCTTCCCCCGTATACGTGTAGAGCGCCGTCCGAAGCAGGATGGCTCTCTGCGCTTTGGCCCTTATCCCAGTGCAGGTATGGCGCATGCGGCGGTCGATATGGTACGTGACCTCTACCCCATCCGCACGTGCGACCTCGACCTATCGCCTGAGAAGATCGCCCAAGGCAAGTACAAAGAGTGTCTGCAGTACCACATCAAGAAGTGCAAGGCTCCCTGCATCGGGCTCCAGACAGAAGCAGACTACGATCAGAATGTCCGTGAGATCACTTCCCTCCTGCGTGGCAATCTCCGTGATGTCATCGACCTCTACCGAGGCGAGATGCTACGACTCAGCGAGGAATTACGGTTCGAAGAGGCGCAGATCTATAAAGAACGTCTGCAGTATCTCGAGAACTACCAAGTCAAACATACCGTAGCGCCCCACCACATCCATAATGTCGACGTCTTCAGCTTCGAAGAAGACGAGGATGGAGCGACTTATGTAAACTTCATGCACCTGACCCAAGGCATGGTCACTCAGGTCTATACCCTCGAGTATCGCAGTCTACTCGAGGGCGAGACACGTGAAGAGCTCTTCGCCTCTGCGATCACCGAGCTTCGTCAGCGCTTTGCATCCCGAGCCAAAGAACTCATTCTCCCCTTCGATCCCGGCTGGCAAGATGACCCGAGTGTCACGATCACCATCCCTCAGCGTGGGGATAAGAAGAAGCTCCTTGAACTATCCGAGCGCAACGTCCGCCAGTACAAACTCGACAAGTATAAGCGTGCCGAGCGCCTCAATCCCGATCAGCGACTCATGCAGATCGTGACCGAACTGAAGGAACTACTACATCTCGACAAGCTCCCACTGCATATCGAGTGCTTCGACAACTCGAATATCCAGGGCTCGGATCCCGTAGCTGCCTGTGTCGTCTTCAAGCGAGGACGCCCGTCGAAGAAGGATTACCGCAAGTTCAATATCCGCTCCGTCGAAGGTCCTGACGACTATGCTTCGATGCGAGAAGTCGTCACACGTCGCTACAAACGCATGAAAGAGGCCGAAGAAGTACTGCCCGACCTGATCCTAGCAGACGGTGGCAAGGGCCAAGTAGGGGCTATCCGTGAGGCGCTTCTTTCGCTAGATCTGGAGATCCCTGTCGCTGGACTTGTCAAGGACGAACGTCATCGTACCTCCGCCCTCCTCTACGGCGACGAGTTTCTACGAGAGATCCCGATCCGACATCATAGTCCCGTCTTCCGTCTCCTCGAGCAAATCCAGGCCGAAGTACACCGCTTCGCCATCACCTTCCATCGTGATAAGCGCAGTAAGAGCCAGCTAGACTCCCGACTTGACTATATCAAGGGCATCGGTCCTAAGGCAAAGGAAGCGCTGATTCACCATTTCCGGAGTGTGCAGGGCATATCATCGGCCTCGCTAGAAGAGCTCACCACGGCCGTCGGTCCAGCCAAAGCCCGCATCATCTACACCTCCTTCCACCCCGAAGCATAAATCATCTCTACCCTATGCGCTTCCTAATTCAGCGAACATGCACCGCAGCCGTCCACATCGGTGGCGAAGAAGTAGCTAAGAGCAACGGCCTCGGCATGCTCATCCTCATCGGTATCGCTCCCGACGATACGGCCGAAGACATCGAATACCTCGTGAAGAAGGCGACCCAACTCCGTATCTTCGACGACGAGGCTGGTGTGATGAATCGGAGCATCCTTGACGTCAGCGGGGAGATCATCGCCGTATCTCAATTCACGCTCATGGCGGAAACGAAGAAGGGCAATCGACCTTCTTACATCCGTGCTGCCCGTCCCGAGATCGCCGAACCGCTGTACAACGAAGTGGTCCAAGCGCTAGAGCTTCGTCTCGGATATAAAATTGGCACGGGTCGCTTCGGAGCAGACATGCAGGTTTCGCTAGTCAACGACGGGCCCGTGACGATCTGGCTCGACAGCAAACTCAGGGAATAAACTCTCCACCCGCCTGCATCTTCGCCTTCGACCGACGAAAATGCTCCACGTGGAACGCCGCACACCCACGACACTTCTTTTGCAATTCCCGCATCCATCTCTTGAACTAAGAGCGTCGGATGCGGGAATTTCTATTTACCTTCGCACTAGAGCAATCACCCTTCTTCAGGTACTTCCACCAACGAATACAGGATGAGGGGGACACCACTTCAGAAGAAAAGCCTTCATCTTCATAGAGGCGAGCGAAACGATTACGATACTCGGGCTGGCATCTTAACAGAAATCCCTCAGCCACCCCTTAGCCACTTGACGACGGACTTTAAGGAAGCAATCAACAACGCAATAATTCTCAACCCTTAGACCAAGCAGTAAACACAATGAAAAGAAAAGCATTACTATCCACCCTCACATTGGGCGCAGCCCTCGCCTTCAGTTCGAACACGCTCCTAGCACAGAAGAGCAAGAGGCCGGAGCTGGCAAAAGAAGGACGTAGTCTCGAAGAACTTCTCCCGAAAGGATGGGAAGCACAGCACGGCACTGGCGACTTAAACAAGGACGGTATCGAGGATATCATCCTCATCGCTCACCCTAACTTTCCAGAGAACAAGAAGAAGAGAGACGACGGATATGAATATGATTTCAACCCCGCCATCCTTGCCGTCTACTTCGGATCTCCCACGGGCGTCTACCAAAGATTCAAAGTATGGAAGGAGGCCGTCCCTCACCGTGAGGACGAATACACGGAGATCGGCGTCGCACTCTTCGTCACCCCCAAGGGCGCTGTCGACTTCAACGTCAGCAGTTGGTCAAGCATGGGGAGCGCCGACACGGGTAGCACGACCTACAGATACCGCTACCAGTCGGGCGACTTCTACCTCATCGGCGAAGAGACTGGTTGGCACAACCGCATGACCGGCGAAGGAGAAAAGACGAGCATCAATTACATCACAGGCAAAAAATCCATCACCTCGGGCAACATGATCGAGAATACTGGCATGAAGACCAAGATCATTAAACTCAAGAAAGAACCACTGCGGCGTCTCGGTTCCTTCACTATGCAGCCGTAGTGGTCGAAGAGACAACCAAGCCTACAAGCAAAAGCGAGCGAGGGTACACGATAGCCTCGCTCGCTCTTCATTAGAGTGAAAAGGACTCCTGAAGCAAACCCAAGGCTCACCACAGGCAAAGGCATCCACCTTCCCCTGAAACAAAGCCACAGCTTATCGTATCTTTGCGAAAAGCTTACCTACTCCCCCGCCCTTCCCCTCAAGCAATGACCCAAAAAGAACGCCGTCAAGCAGGACTCTACTTCTGCGCCCTCGACCCCGAGATTCACGAAGAGCGCCTCAGAGCACAGACACTCATCCAGCGCTACAACAGCTTACCCCCAGCCGAACATCAGGAAGCCGAAGAGATCATCCGTAGTCTTCTGGGGAGTATGGGCAAGCGATGCCACTTCGTCCCACCCGTCTTCTTCGACTACGGATCGAATGCACACATCGGCGACTACAGCTTCGTCAATAGCAACTTCACCGCCCTCGATGCTGGACGCATTGAGATCGGCAAGCATGTCTTCATAGGACCCAACGTCAGCATCTATACTCCTACCCACCCATTACTCGCAGAGGAGCGCAACACTGGCTACGAACAAGGCAAACCTGTCACGATCGGCGACAACGTTTGGATCGGTGGTTCAGCGACCATCTTAGGAGGGGTGACGATCGGTGACGGCGCAGTCATCGGCGCGGGTAGCGTAGTGACGCGCGACATACCAGCTAATACCATCGCCGTCGGCAATCCCTGCCGCCCGCTTCGTCCCATCACGGAGGACGATCGTGTACTTAGTGAGCTCGGAGATTAGCGGAGAATCGCTCCGACGTTCCACGTGGAGCACGGGCCAAGTGACCGACATAATAGAATGCCTATCTTTGCAGACGAAAAAGAATTAGAATAAGACCACGGATGCTTAGCGAAGATTTGATTTACGACAAGGTCGATACTCCCCTCTTCCATCTCATAGGAGAAGCGGCGGACGAACTAGGAGTCGACGCCTACATCGTAGGAGGCTATGTGCGCGATCTCCTGCTCTACCGCCCCTCAAAAGATATAGATATCGTCTCCATCGGCCGAGGGATCGACCTGGCTCAAGCGGTAGCACGGCGACTTGGACGGGGAGCGCACATCACGACCTTCGCACGCTTTGGCACCGCTCAAGTAAAACAAGGCGACCTTGAACTAGAATTCGTCGGTGCCCGACGGGAGAGCTACAGCCCCGATAGCCGTAAGCCCTTCGTCGAGGACGGCACACTCCAGGAGGATCAAGAGCGCCGGGACTTCACCATCAACGCTCTTGCTATCTCACTCAATGCAGATTCCTTCGGCACGCTCATTGATCCCTTCGACGGACTTACCGATCTCGAGGAACTGACGCTTCGTACTCCACTGGATCCCGACATCACATTCAGCGACGACCCGCTACGTATGATGCGGGCGATACGCTTCGCTTCGCAGCTGGGCTTCTTTATCGATCCCGACACCTTCGCCGCTATCGGGCGCAATGCTAAGCGTATCGAGATCGTCTCGGCCGAACGAATATCCACCGAGTTCAATAAGATCCTCCTCTCCCCTCGCCCATCGATCGGGCTGGAGCTCTTTGAGCAGACGGGGCTGATGGCAGAAGTCTTCCCCGAACTTCTTGAACTCAAGGGCGCCGAGACCCGTGATGGCATCGGTCATAAGGACAACCTTACCCATACCTATAAGGTAGTCGACAACATGGCTAAGGCGCTCTCCGCCTCTCGCCCTGGAGAAGAGATGAACCTCTGGCTACTGTGGGCTGCTCTCCTGCATGACATCGGCAAGCCACGTACGAAGCGCTTCGACAAGCGCCTCGGCTGGACCTTCCACAATCATAATTTCATCGGGATGAAGATGGTGGCAAAGATCTTCCGCCGTCTACGCCTTCCGCTGGATCATAAGATGCACTACGTGGAGAAGCTTGTTGATCTTCATATGCGACCTGCTACACTCGTCGACGAAGGTGTCACTGATTCGGCGGTGCGCCGTCTACTCTTCGAGGCAGGTGATGACATAGATGACCTGATGCTCCTCGTAGAAGCAGACATCACCAGCAAGAATCCCCAGCGTGTCCGCAAGTACCTGGATAACTACAAACTGGTACGTAGGAAGCTCGTCGACATAGAAGAGAAGGACCGAATACGGAACTTCCAGCCTCCGATCTCAGGGCAGATGATCATGGATACCTTTGCACTCACTCCCTGCCGTGAGGTAGGCTTGATCAAGGATGCCATCAAGGACGCTATCCTCGACGGCACCATCCCCAACGAGTATGAGCCAGCCTACGCCTTCATGCTTCGTGAAGCAGAAGCGCTGGGACTGCACCCCAAGGACTCGGGCAAGGAAGAATAAAGCGCCCTACAGGGAAGAACACCCCTTCACACAGGGAAGGATAGCCCAAACATAGAGAAAGGCGCTCACAGCGCTTCTATAGACTTCATGGGGCACTCCCCTACCCTACCGATACAGCAAGCCCCCACTTCGTACCCTGCGGTATGAAGTGGGGGCTTTGCTTTCGGTGACTATAGATTAGTCGGG
>ERZ1674203.390-NODE-390-length-9614-cov-5.164034_pt1 | contig 9614 bp, 9 predicted proteins | sample MGYA00581297_ERZ1674203 | MGnify/ENA primary metagenome ERZ1674203 (study PRJEB41354, sample SAMEA4873349) | human saliva metagenome | biome: human-associated habitat [ENVO:00009003]; feature: mouth environment [ENVO:08000002]; material: saliva material... | reverse complement strand
GGGCCATGCTGCCGTGCAAAACCGGCAACACCTGCGTGTATTTCAGCCCGAACCATCCATGTCGGGCATGCCGCCTCTTGTGGGGGCGGCTCAGGGCTTTTTCAAGGTGTCCTGTGCGCGTACATCCGGTCTTCCGGCCACGCCACCATCTCCCGTGCCGTCTCCCGCGCTGCCGTCTGCGTCGGCCTCACCCGACGCCGATCCGCCAACGCCAGCCCTGGCCCCGCCGTGCTCCCCGCCCTGCCGGCGCGCACGCGGATGCGCGGCGTCATAGACGGCCGCCAGGTGCTGGAAATCCAGGGCCGTGTACACCTGCGTGGTGCCGATGCTGGCATGACCCAGCAGCTCCTGCACGGCCCGCAGGTCGCCCGAGGACTGCAGCATGTGGCTGGCAAACGAATGTCGCAGCACGTGCGGATGAACGTGCTGTGGCAGGCCCCGTCGCTGGGCCAGCGCATCCATCCGCAGCTGTACCGAGCGGTTGCTCAGCCGCCGCCCCTGCAGCGACAGGAAGAGCGGCGCGGTATCGGCTGCCGGATGCCCCGCCAGCCACTGTGCGCGGACCTCCAGCCAGGCATCCAGCGCCGCCAGCGCAGCACGGCCGACCGGCACCGTGCGACGCTTTCCGCCCTTGCCCAGCACCTGCACCTCGGCTGCCGGACGGTCAAGCCAGGCCGACGAACGGGCTCCGTCCCCTGATGCCTGCAACCAACGGTGGTCCAGCGCCGTCAGTTCCGACAGGCGCAAGCCGCTGGAATAGAAGAGTTCGGCCATGGCCCGATCGCGGCTGGCGGTGAAAGCCTGCTCGGCCTCCACCGGACCATCGACCAGCTGCACGGCCTGGTCCACCGGCAGCGCCTTGGGCAGGCGGCGGGGCCGCTTGGGCGGCCGCACCCCCTGCACGGGGTTGGCCAGAATCCGGCCATCCTCAGCCAGCGCATCGAAGAAGCCGCGCCATGCCGACAGTCGCCGGGCCAGCGAGGCCGGCGAGAGCCCGTCACGGGCCGCCGCAGCCACCCAGCGCCGGATGTCGGCCTCCTTCACGGCCGCCCAGTCGGTGCGCTCCCCCATGCCCACCACGAGGGTCGCCAGATCGCGCCGATAGGCATCCAGCGTATGCGCCGAATAGCCGCGCTCGGTCTCCAGCCGCCGCAGCCAGGCGTCGATGTCGGCGCGGATGTTCAGGCCGATTCCTTCGGCGGCAGCGCCCGCGACAGCGAGGCGCCCGCCATGTCGGCCAGCTGCTCCAGCACCACGGTGCCCATGCCCGCCTGGAAGCGGTTGGGGTCATGACTGCCAATGACCAGCAGTCCGAAACTTCGGATCTCGTTGCCCGCGCGCAGCGCCATGGCCGCCATCGAGGCCACTTCCTGACCGCGCTCAGGGAACCAGCTCAGGATCTCGTCCTGCGTGGCCGGACCGCAATAGGGCTGCTCCAGCCGGTCGGCCCACTGCCGCAGGCTGGCCGACACCGGCCCCTGTGACGCTTCGGGCAGGTTCACCTCCGCCCACAGCCGCACCACCACGAAGGGCACGTCGAAACCGCGCCGCAGGCCCGCGCACAGCAGCCCCGGCAGCCGCGCCGGGTCGCGCTCGCCCAGCAGCGCATGCGCCAGCCCCTGCATCTTCATCGACAGCGCATCGTTGTCGCGGCCGATGCGCAGGAAGTCCGCCAGACGCTTTTCCAGCATGCGGTTGGCGTCGCGCAGCACCGTCACCTGGCGCTCGATCAGCGAGATGGCGCGCCCCCCATGCGGATGGCGCAGCTTGAGCTGGCTCAGCATGTCGCGGTGCGACTCGAAGAACTCGGGATTGCGCTGCAACCAGGCAGCCACCTCGTCGGCACTCAGCGCATCGACGCGCCGGCCCTCGTCGGTCTCTCGGGGAGCGCCCCCCGGCAATGACGTGAAACTCATCGTGAATCCTGCAAAGACATCGGCGCCACACGGCCCATCCGAACGGGGCCGCGCCAGCAAAGGGCGCCCCGCGTCAGCGCAAGGCCGCCCCGTCCGCCCCGGGCGGGTCATCGGGCAGCTCGACCTCGGTGGAAAACACCGTCACGGCCGGACCTGCCAGAAAGACCGGAGAACCCGGCCCTTCCCAACGGATGGTAAGCGTTCCACCCAGCGCCCGGACCCGGACCTCATGATCCAGCAGCCCCTGTTGCATGCCCGCCACGGCGGCCGCACAGGCTCCGGTCCCGCAGGCCAGCGTCTCGCCCGCACCGCGCTCGAACACCCGCAACGCAATCTCGCCGCGCGACAGCACCTGCATGAAACCGGCGTTGACCCGCGCCGGAAAGCGCGGATGCAGCTCGATCAGGCGCCCCTCCGTCTGCACGGGCGCCTGCTTCACGTCCTCGACCACCTGCACCGCGTGCGGGTTGCCCATGGACACCAGTGCCACCTCGCGCGTGAAGACCTCGCCGGGCGACGCCTCCAGCGCCAGGGGCCACAGCATGGCCTGCCCCTGCTGCCGGGGCACCAGCCCCCGTGTGGAAAACGGCAGCCTGCCCGGATCGAACGAGGGCTCGCCCATGTTCACTTCCACCCCGCCGTCGGGCATCAGCCGGGGCGAGATGATGCCACCGCGCGTCAGCACGCGGATCCGATCACGGTCAGTCAGTCCCTGCTCGTGCACGAAGCGCACGAAACAGCGCGCGCCGTTGCCGCACTGCTCCACCTCGATGCCGTCGGCATTGATGATCCGGTAGACGAAATCGAGCCCTTCGGGGCCGGCCGCAGCCACCTGTTCTGCCGTGGGACGCTCGACGATCAGGATCTGGTCGGCCCCCACCCCCACATGGCGATCGGCCAGCCAGCGCCACTGCGCCAGCGACACCGGCGGCATGCCGCGGGTGGCATCGATCACCACGAAATCGTTGCCGGCGCCGTGCATCTTCGTGAGTCGCAGCTTCATGCCGTCCTCCCCTCGGTGGCCGGGCCATTGTCCTCCAGCGGCACCTCCTCGGTCTCGGTATCGGGCATGGGCAGACCATTCACCCGGTACGGGTCCGGTTCGCCCGGCGGCCGGGTCTTGAAGCGCTTGTGCGTCCACAGATACTGTGCCGGCGCCTCCAGCACCCGTGCCTCGATGAACTCGTTCATCCGCCGCGTGGCCGCTTCCAGATCGTCCCCGGGGAAGTTCTCCCAGGCGGGATAGAAGGTCGTGCGGTAGCCGGTGTCGGTCATCAGTGTCACGCAGGGCAGCACGCGGGCACCGGTCATCTGCGCCAGCCGCGCCACCGAGGTCACCGTCGCTGCCGGCACGCCAAAGAACGGCACGAAGACCGAATCGCGCGCCCCCAGGTCCATGTCGGGCAGGAAATAGAAAGGCACCCCTTCGCGGATCTTGCGGATCGCGCCGCGCAGCCCGTCCTGGCGGGAGAGCACCATTGCACCGCTGAAGCGGGCCCGGCCCTTGCGCATTTCCTCGTTGAACACCTTGTTCTTCTGGTTGGCGAACATGGTGAACATGGTGCGGTCCATGGACAGGCGCGTGCCACCCGCATCCATCCCCAGGAAATGAGGAGCCAGCAGGATCAGCGGCTTGCCCTCCAGCTCGTCGAGCAGATGGACATTCTCCAGCTGCACCAGCTTGCGCAGGTACGCTTCCGGCCGGTACCACAGCATGAAGCGATCCAGGAAACTGCGCGCAAAGAACTTGCAGTGCGCCAGGATGAGCGCCTCGCGCTCGTGCTCGGGCATCTGCGGGAAACACAGTCGCAGGTTCACCCGGGCAATGTGGGTGCGCCGCCGTACCCCGTGGTACAGCACCACCCCCGCCAGATTGCCCAGACGACGCAGCCAGGAATACGGCAGCGCTGCCAGCATGCGGAATACTGCCAGCAGAATGCGCGACACGTTCACCGGTTGCTATCCTCCAGATTCGGGATGAACGGGCGGGATGCAGCCCATGGCCATGTTCACCTCGGGGTTTCGGGCCGGCGGCGTCATGCCGGCCGGCACCTTGTAACGGTTGTAGTTCCAGACGTACTGCTCGGGACGCCGCCGCACCAGTGCCTCGATGCGGGCATTGATCGTGGCCGGATCCGGAAGGCCTTCCAGGTCCTCGACCTCCACTTCCCAGCCCTGACCGTCGGCCTGACGCCACACTGCCATCAAGCATACACGGGCCCCGGTCTTTTGCGCCAGCCGAAGCGGCAGCGTCATGGTGAAGGCCGGCCGGCCAAAGAAATCGGCCCAGAGACCATCACCGGCCGAGGGCACCTGATCGGGCAGGATGCCCACCGCCTCCCCGCGCTTCAGGGCCCGCAGCAGCGCCCGCACGCCCGACGTGTCCGCCGGCACCGGCGTCACCCCGGTCTGAGACCGTCCCACCCGCAGCAGCCGGTGCATGGCCGGATGGCGCGGCGCCTTGTACAGCACGGTAATGGGTGCCGTCAGGCCATAGGCCCGCGCCCCCATCTCGAAACAGCCGATGTGCGGCGTCAGGATGATCAGACCGCGGTTGTCGCCTGCGGCCTGGCGCGCCAGGGTCTCCTGGGCCAGACGGGTCATGGCCTCATGACCACGGCGCGCCAGCAGGTCGGCGTCGGGTCGGAACCACACATAGGCGCTCTCGATGGCAGCCTTGCCGGCTGCCGCAGCACTGCCCCAGGCCAGCCGGCGGCTGTATAACCCTGCCGTCTTCAGGTTATTGCGAGTCTTGCGACGCAGGCCGGCGCTACAAACATAGGCCAGCCGCCCCAGGCAACCTCCCACGGCATGCAACAGCGGCAAAGGGAGACGCCCCAGACCCTTCACCGTCCGGACCAGAGCGGCAGAAATGCGGCAGGTGTGATCGATTTCCATGGCGTGGCAAGGCACCGTCGCTATAATTTGCACCGCGGCCACCGAGTTAATTGGGACAACTTGCGGGGTGGCCGACGGTCCGGGCGGATGCCCTAGACCGTATTGAAGCAAATTACTGCGTTCCGCTAAAGCGTCGCGGCTTCCCAGGAAGCTGGCAACGCCGGAAAAACGACAGGTTGCAACACCTGCCGGCCATTCCGGACCCAAGGCCCAATCCAAATTCTTGCGGGAAAGCCCCCATCATGAGCGAATACCTCTTCACCTCCGAGTCCGTCTCCGAAGGTCACCCCGACAAGGTCGCCGACCAGATCTCCGACGCCATCCTGGACGCCCTGCTGGCCCAGGACCCCAAGTCGCGCGTGGCTGCCGAAACCCTGTGCACCACCGGTCTGGTGCTGCTGGCCGGTGAAATCACCTCCAAGGCCAACATCGACTACATCGGCGTGGCCCGTGACACCATCGCGCGCATCGGCTACGACAACACCGAATACGGCATCGACTACAAGGGCTGCTCGGTCCAGGTTGCCTACGACAAACAGAGCCCCGACATCGCCCAGGGCGTCGACCGTGCCGAGGACGACAACCTCGACCAGGGCGCCGGCGACCAGGGCCTGATGTTCGGCTACGCCTGCGACGAGACCCCGGTCCTGATGCCGGCTGCCATCTACTACGCGCACCGCATCGTCGAGCGCCAGGCCAGCCTGCGCCGTGACGGCCGCCTGCCCTGGCTGCGTCCCGACGCCAAGTCGCAGGTCACGCTGCGCTACGTCGACGGCCGCCCGCACTCCATCGACACCATCGTGCTGTCCACCCAGCACCACCCCGACATCGCCCAGAAGGACCTGAAAGAGGCGGTCATCGAGGAAATCGTCAAGCCGGTGCTGCCGGCCGACCTGGTCAAGGGTGACATCAAGTACCTGATCAACCCCACCGGCCGCTTCGTCATCGGTGGCCCGCAGGGTGACTGCGGCCTGACCGGTCGCAAGATCATCGTCGACACCTACGGCGGTGCCGCACCGCACGGCGGTGGCGCCTTCTCCGGCAAGGACCCGTCCAAGGTCGACCGCTCGGCTGCCTACGCCGCCCGCTACGTGGCCAAGAACATCGTGGCTGCCGGCCTGGCCAAGCGCTGCACGGTGCAGATCAGCTACGCCATCGGTGTGGCCAAGCCCACGTCCATCCTGGTCGATACCCACGGTACCGGCAAGGTCTCCGACGAGAAGCTCACCGCCCTGGTGCGCAAGCACTTCGACCTGCGTCCGAAGGGCATCGTCCAGATGCTGGACCTGCTGCGCCCCATCTACGGCAAGACGGCCGCCTACGGCCACTTCGGCCGCGAGGAGCCCGAGTTCACCTGGGAAGCCACCGACAAGGCGGCCGCCCTGCGTGCCGACGCCGGTCTCTGATCGGCCATCCGGCCGCCCCGACCGGCCGTTGCGCAGTCGCCACATGGCATCACCGTGCAACAGATCGGGGCTGCCGTCCCCAAATTGCGGATGGCAGCCTATAATGCCCGCCACCCCGTCATGTCGAGAAGCGTTGCGACCAGGAATCCTCTCCTGGCCAGGCTCGGCCTGATCAGAACGAAACGACGCTTGCATCCCATCCCACGGCTGCAGGCGTCTTTTTTTTGCCTGCAGCGGCACCCCAGCCATTCCGCCACGGGTGCCATCCCTATACCGGAGCCCACATGAACGCACCTGCTGCCAAAGACTACAGCATCGCCGATCTCTCCCTGGCCGACTGGGGCCGCAAGGAAATCAAGATCGCCGAGACCGAGATGCCCGGCCTGATGGCCATCCGCCGCGAATACGCTGCCGCCCAGCCGCTCAAGGGCGCACGCATCACCGGTTCGCTGCACATGACCATCCAGACCGCCGTGCTGATGGAAACCCTCGTGGCCCTGGGCGCCGAACTGCGCTGGGCCTCGTGCAACATCTTCTCCACGCAGGACCACGCCGCTGCCGCCATGGTGGCCGCCGGCATCCCCACCTTCGCCGTGAAGGGTGAATCGCTGGAAGACTACTGGCGCTACACCCACGCCATCTTCGAGTGGGCCGACGGCAAGCCCTCCAACATGATCCTGGACGACGGCGGCGACGCCACGCTGCTGCTGCACCTGGGTGCCCGCGCCGCCAAGGATCCGTCGGTGCTGGCCAACCCCGGCAGCGAAGAAGAGAAGATCCTCTTCGCCACCATCAAGGAGCGCCTGAAGACCGACCCCACGTTCTACCAGCGCAACCTGGACGCCATCATCGGCGTGACCGAAGAGACCACCACCGGCGTGCATCGCCTGCAGCAGATGTCCGAGCGTGGCGAGCTGAAACTGCGCGCCATCAACGTCAACGACTCGGTCACCAAATCCAAGTTCGACAACCTGTACGGCTGCCGTGAATCGCTGGTCGACGGCATCAAGCGCGCCACCGACGTGATGGTGGCCGGCAAGATCGCCGTGGTGGCCGGCTACGGTGACGTGGGCAAGGGCTCGGCCCAGGCCCTGCGTGCCCTGTCCGCCCAGGTCTGGGTCACCGAGATCGACCCGATCTGCGCCCTGCAGGCCGCCATGGAAGGCTATCGCGTCGTCACCATGGAATACGCTGCCGACAAGGCCGACATCTTCGTCACCACCACCGGCAACAAGGATGTCATCCGCCACGAGCACATGGTGGCCATGAAGGACGAAGCCATCGTCTGCAACATCGGCCACTTCGACAACGAGATCGATGTCGCCTCGCTGTCCAAGTACACCTGGGAAAACATCAAGCCCCAGGTCGACCACATCATCTTCCCGGACGGCAAGCGCATCATCCTGCTGGCCCAGGGTCGCCTGGTCAACCTGGGTTGCGCCACCGGCCACCCGTCCTACGTGATGAGCTCCTCCTTCGCCAACCAGACGCTGGCGCAGATCGAACTCTTCACCCGGCCCGACTACTACCAGCCCGGCAAGGTCTACGTGCTGCCCAAGCACCTGGACGAGAAGGTCGCCCGCCTGCAGCTCGACCGCCTCAACGCCCAGCTGAGCAAGCTCACGCCGGAACAGGCCGCCTACATCGGCGTGCCGGTCGAAGGCCCCTACAAGCCCGACACCTACCGCTACTGATGTCCACACGCGCGGATGTCGCGCTGGTCGAGCGGGGCCTGGTCAGGTCCCGCACGCTGGCACGACGGCTGATCGAGGCGGGCGCCGTCCTCACCGACGGCCCGGGCGGCGAAGTCCCCGTGACACGCGCCGCCCAGCCCATCTTCCCCGACCAGCCCCTGCGCGTCCTGGAATCCGAAACGACCCGTTTCGTCTCGCGGGGTGGCAACAAGCTGGATGCCGCCCTGCAGGCTGCCGGCATCGACTGCACCGGCCTCGATGCCCTGGATGTCGGCATGTCCACCGGCGGCTTCACCCACTGCCTGCTGGCGCGCGGCGCACGGCAGGTGCTGGGCATCGAAGTCGGCCATGGCCAGCTCGATCCTGTCCTGGCGTCCGATCCCCGGGTGCTCTGCCTGGAACACACCCACATCCGCGACGTGCACCTGGCCGACCTGCGGCTGCCCGACGGCAGCGCCCCCGCCCAGGGCTTCGCACTCATCGTCGTCGACCTCTCCTTCATTGCCGCCAGCCACCTGCTGGACAAGCTGGCCACGCTGGCCGCACCGGGCGGCCGACTGACCTGCCTCATCAAGCCCCAGTTCGAACTGGGCCCCCAGGCCCGCAATCGCCAGGGCATCGTCCGCGCCGACGCCGACCTCGACGGCCTGCGCCGTGACGTCATCCAGCGTGCAGAAGACGCCGGCTGGCAGGTCAACGACTGGCAACGCTGCGCCCTCGTTGGCGGCGACGGCAACCAGGAGTACTTTCTGATCGCCACCCGCAGGCCCTGAACCCCGTCTTCCCCTCACACCATGACCCGACAAGCCCCCTCGCTCAGCTTCGAGTTCTTCCCGCCCGCCACCGATGCCGGCGCCCAGAAGCTGCTCGAAACCCACCGCGCCCTGCAGGCCCTGCAGCCCGAATACTTCAGCGTCACCTTCGGTGCCGGCGGCAGCACCCAGGCCCGCACCGTCGAGGCCGTCACCAACCTGACCGCCGCCGGCTCGGAAGTGGCCCCCCACCTGACCTGCGTGGGCGCCACCCGCGACAGCATCCGTGAACTGCTGGACGGCTACCGCGCCCAGGGCGTCAAGCGCCTGGTGGCCCTGCGTGGCGACCTGCCCTCCGGCACCATGTCCCTGGGCGACTTCCAGCACGCCTCCGACCTGGTGCGTTTCGTGCGCGAGCACAGCGGCGACTGGTTCACCATCGAAGTGGCGGCCTACCCCGAGATGCACCCCCAGGCCACCTCGCCCGACACCGACCTGGCGCACTTCGCCGAGAAAGTGGCGGCCGGTGCAGACTCCGCCATCACCCAGTACTTCTACAACGCCGACGCCTACTTCAGCTTCGTCGAGCGGGCCCGTGCCGCCGGTGTCACCATCCCCATCGTGCCCGGCATCATGCCCATCCTCAACTACACCCAGCTGTCGCGCTTCTCGGACAACTGCGGTGCCGAAATTCCGCGCTGGATCCGCCTGCGCCTGGCCGCCTTCCACGACGACATGGACTCGCTGCGCGCCTTCGGCCATGACGTGGTCGTGGACCTGTGCGACCGGCTGCTGGCCGGCGGTGCCCCCGGCATCCACTTCTACACCATGAACCAGGCCGGCCCCTGCGCCGCCATCTGGCAGGCGCTCAAGCGCTGACCTTCCCCCGGGCACCGGCTCCGTGCCGGTGCCCTGCTGCGCCCACCCCTCCCCGCGCCCCCTACCTCT
>ERZ1674203.387-NODE-387-length-9629-cov-5.010445_pt1 | contig 9629 bp, 5 predicted proteins | sample MGYA00581297_ERZ1674203 | MGnify/ENA primary metagenome ERZ1674203 (study PRJEB41354, sample SAMEA4873349) | human saliva metagenome | biome: human-associated habitat [ENVO:00009003]; feature: mouth environment [ENVO:08000002]; material: saliva material... | reverse complement strand
GCGTGCAGCTCGTCAAGGAAAGCCGGGGCCACACCATCGAGACGCTCAACGCCCAGGTCATCGAGGCCATCAACCAGGCCCTGGAAAAGGCGCGGACAGCACCGACCGTCAAGGCCTACGCCAACGGCATCAACACCCACCAGGAATGGAACAAGAACGGCGAGCCTGACGGCTGGGAAGTCAGGGGCAGCCTGGTGCTGGAAGGGACCGACACCGCAGCCGTCGCCCACCTGGCCGGTCAGCTGGCCAGCACACTGCAGCTGGATGGCGTGAGCTACCAGCTCAGCACCGCACGCCGCCAAGCCGAAGAAAACAACCTGATCCAGCAGGCGGCGAACGCCTTCCGGGCACGCGCCAGTGCCACGGCCACCGCCTTCGGCTACAAGGGCTATGAAATCAAGCAGTTCCGCCTGGACAGCAACCACCGCTCCGACAGCGACTCGATCGGCGTCTACAGCGTGATGGCCTCACGCTCCATCGAATCCGACAGACAACGGCCCAGCGTGCCCGGTGAAGGCGGCGACACCACCATCACCCTCACCGTCCGCGGCACCATCGAACTGCGCTGAACTCGCGCCTGAACGGCGCTGACACGGGCGGCAGCCCGGTCATACCGGCCCCTGCCGCCCCGGCTCCCGATGCATCCTGCCCGGGAATACTCCTGCTCCGTGCTGCGCCAGACTCCGCGTCTCAGGCAACCCGCCCCAGGCAGTTCACCAGATGGGCGCTCGTCTCGCGCAGCCGGTCCGACAGCAGGCTCACCAGCTTCAGCAGCACCTTGTTGCCCAGCACCGGCTCGCGCGTCAGCAGCGCCAGCAGCGCCGCGCGGGTCAGCACCGCCACCCGGCATTCGGACTGCGCCACACAGGACGCAAAGCGCCGCTGCCCATCCACCATCGACATCTCGCCCAGCGTCTGACCGGGGCGCGCCACGGCAATGCGCACGGGATAGTTGTGCTCGTCACGGCGCACCACATCCACCTGGCCTTCCATCACCAGCATCATGTAGTCACCCGTATCACCCTCGGTGATCAGCGTCTGCCCAGCCTGCGCTGCATACACGTGCATCACCGCACCCAGCAGGCGCGATTCGGTGTGGCCCAGTCCGGCAAACAGCGGCGTGCGCATCAGAAGCCCATGCAGCTCCTCGGCAAAGCGCGCGCCCGAACCCAGCGACTGCAGGCGACGTTCCGCCAGTCCCTCGGCCACCGGGCAGCGTGCCGGCACATGGTCACCGGCCCCCTGTTCCGGCCGAACACCCTCGCCCGCCGGTTCCAACGTCACGACATCCTGAATCTGGTCCATTCGCCCTGCCTTTTCGCAGCACAAAAGGGCCATATTGCCGTGACATCACGCAGCACCCACACCCCGGAGCGCCACGACCCGATAGCCGCCCCGGGGCCCGCGACCGAAGGCCGACCGTGTCGCACACAGGATGCACTCAGGACGCCCCCGGGACACACCACATGAGGCTCCCCGGGAGCGCACAGGATGCCTCGGCCTCGGCCTCAGCCCCGCCGCAGCGCCAGCCGCCGCTCGCTGACCCCTTCGGCCAGCGCCTCCAGCACCGTCACGCTGCTGTCCCAGTCCAGGCAGCCATCCGTGATGCTGCGACCATAGGTCGGCGTGCGCCCGGCCACCAGATCCTCGCGGCCACCTGCGATGTTGCTCTCCACCATCACCCCGAAGATGCGCGACTCGCCATCGGCCAGCTGCTCGGCAATGTCCTGCGCCACCGGTACCTGGTTCTCGGGCTTCTTCTGGCTGTTGCCATGCGAGCAGTCGATCATCAGCCGGCAGGCCAGCGCCGCATTGCCCGCCTCCACACAAGCGGCCTTCACGCTGTCGCGGTCATAGTTGGGCACCTTGCCGCCGCGCAGGATGATGTGGCAGTCCTCGTTGCCCGCCGTGGACACGATGGCCGTGTTGCCGCCCTTCGTCACCGACAGGAAATGGTGCGGCTGCGACGACGCCTTGATCGCATCCAGCGCAATGCGCACGTTGCCGTCCGTTCCGTTCTTGAAGCCCACCGGGCACGACAGCCCCGAAGCCAGCTCGCGGTGCACCTGCGACTCCGTCGTGCGCGCCCCGATGGCCCCCCACGAAATCAGGTCCGCGATGTACTGCGGCGTGATCATGTCCAGGAACTCGGTGCCTGCCGGCATGCCCATCGCATTGATGTCCAGCAGCAGCCCCCGTGCCAGCCGCAGCCCCTCATTGATGTCGAAGCTGCCATCCAGCCGCGGATCATTGATCAACCCCTTCCAGCCCACCGTCGTGCGCGGCTTCTCGAAATACACCCGCATCACGATCTCCAGCCGGTCGCCGAAGCGCTTGCGCTGCTCCATCAGCCGCGTTGCATAGTCACGCGCAGCAGCCGGATCGTGGATCGAACAGGGCCCGATCACCACCAGCAGCCGATCATCCATGCCATGCAGGATACGATGGATCGTCTGGCGCGCCTTCGACACCGTGCCGGCCACCGCCGAACTCACCGGAAACTCCTTGATCAGATGCGCCGGTGTGACCAGCTCGTCCAGGGCCAGAATGCGCAGATCATCGGTTGTCGTGGCGGTACTCATCAGCTTGAACTCCTTGGAAAGGGTGCCCCATGATCATCTTCATCCGGAAAGCCTGAAACGGAAACAGACCATGAAGGGCCGGTACAGATTGGTTTCGGATCGTCCCGTAATCCCGCCGCCCTCTGCAACCGACGAAAAAAAAACCGCCAGTCGCAGAACGCTGGCGGTTTCTTGGGTTGAAGCCCTCTTCGTGTTACCCGAACATGGCCTGACCTGCCATTCCGCCTGCGGAATTGCACCAGAAAAAGCCAAAATAAAATCGGGCGGCGTGGAACACGAAAACGGATCTCAAAAGCAGAACGCGAAGAAAGCTTCAGGAACGGGAGTAAAGGCCACACCATGCAGACACGCTGCCGACAGGCACGGAACCCCGTTCACAGTGTGGCCTAATGTAGGACAAAACCCCGGCCGGCGTCAAACACGGGTCAACCCTCACCCGTCAGAGCGCCGGCCAGGCGCGCATCAGGCCGTCCCCCCCACGGTCAGCCCCTCGATGCGCAGCGTGGGCTGTCCCACGCCTACCGGCACGCTCTGGCCGTCCTTGCCGCAAACACCGATGCCCGGATCCAGACTCATGTCGTTGCCGATCATCGTCACCCGCGTCAGCGCATCCGGCCCGTTGCCGATGATGGTGGCCCCCTTCACCGGATACTGGATCTTGCCGTTCTCCACCCAGTAGGCTTCCGACGCCGAGAACACGAACTTGCCATTGGTGATGTCCACCTGCCCGCCCCCGAAGTTCACGGCATACAGCCCGCGCTCCAGCGACGCCAGAATCTCGTCCGGCTCGTGCTTGCCACCCAGCATGAAGGTATTGGTCATGCGCGGCATGGGCAGATGCGCAAAGGACTCACGCCGGCCATTGCCCGTCACCGGCACCTTCATCAGCCGTGCATTCAGCGAATCCTGCAGATAGCCCTTCAGCACCCCGTCCTCGATCAGCACGTTGCGCTGCGTGGGATTGCCTTCATCGTCGATGTTGAGCGAACCGCGTCGGTCGGGCAGCGTGCCGTCATCCAGCACCGTCACCCCCTTGGCCGCCACCCGCTCACCAATGCGCCCGGAAAACACCGACGACTTCTTGCGGTTGAAATCGCCCTCCAGCCCGTGGCCCACTGCCTCGTGCAGCAGCACCCCGGGCCAGCCCGGCCCCAGCACCACGCTCAGCACGCCACCCGGCGCCGGCCGTGCTTCCAGATTCACCAGCGCCTGCCGCACTGCCTCGTCCACATAGGCAAACACCCGTTCGTCCGAGAAATAATCCAGATCGAAACGGCCACCGCCACCTGCATGGCCCTGCTCGCGCCGGCCGTTCTGCTCGACGATCACCTGCACCGACACCCGCACCAGCGGCCGCACATCCGCCGCCAGCACCCCGTCCGAACGCATCACCATCACCACGTCATGCTCGGCGGCAAGACCTGCCATCACCTGCGTCACCCGCGGATCCTTGCGACGCGCATAGGCCTCGATCCGCTGCAGCAGCCCCACCTTGCCGGCCGCCTCCATCGAGGCAATCGGATCATCCATCCCGTACAGCAGGCGCGGTGCCTTCCTGCGCCCACGCCGCCGCGCCGGTGCAGCCTGCGCATCACCCACCCGCGTGCGGCCCGAACGGCCACTGCGTGCAATCGTGCGCGTTGCATCCGCCGCCGACATCAGCGCCTGCGCATTGATCTCGTCCGAATACGCAAAGGCCGAACGATCCCCCGAGACCGCACGAACCCCCACCCCCTGCTCGATCGCAAAGCTGCCCGACTTGACGATGCCCTCGTCCAGGCTCCAGCCCTCGCTGCGGGTGTACTGGAAATACAGGTCCGCGTAATCCACCTTGTGCTCGAAGATCCGCCCGATAGCCCCGTTCAGGTCCTTCACATCCAGACCATGCGGCTCCAGCAGGACACCCCGCGCCACCGCCAGCGGATCACCCGCCGCGTCATTCCGATTCATTGCCGTATTCGTTTCCATCAAAGTCACTGACTCAAAATCCCTCACGACATCTCGCTACCCCCGAGGGCAGCCACATCCGCGTGCCGCTCAAAGCACCCGATGCCGCAGCGCCGGCAGGCTCTCGCGCACCGAGGCCAGCCGTTCCGTATCCATCTCTGCCATCACCACGCCTTCCCCTTCGGGCAGCACCGCACACACCTCGCCCCACGGGTCCACCAGCATGGAATGCCCCCACGTGCGCCGGCCCGACGGATGCGTGCCGCCCTGGCCCGACGCCAGCACATAGCACTGCCCCTCCACCGCGCGGGCACGCAGCAGCAGTTCCCAGTGCGCCTGTCCCGTCGTGTAGGTGAAGGCCGCTGGCATCACCATCAGGTCCAGCGGTGCCATCTGCCGGTACAGCTCCGGAAAGCGCAGGTCATAGCAGACCGACAGTCCCACCCGCAGCAAGGCCCCGTCCACCGGCACGTCCGCCACCACAGGCGTGCGTCCCGGGTGAATGGCCACGGACTCGTCATACGACTCGTCGCCCCGCTGGAAGCCGAACAGGTGGATCTTGTCATAGCGCGCCAGCCGTCGCCCGTCCGGGCCATACACCAGCAGGCTGTTGCACACCTTGTTGATCTTCGGCGAACGCATCGGCACCGTCCCGCCCAGCACCGTCATCCCGTACCGGTGGGCTGCATCCGACAGGAAGCACTGCAGAGGCACCTCCGCCTCGGCCTGCATCGGCCACTCACCCGCATCCGGCTCCATGATGCCCAGCTTGTCGCGGTCATTGCCGCTCATCAGGCAGAAATACTCCGGCAGCAGCGCCAGCTTCGCGCCCTGCTTCGCCGCCTGCGCCAGCAGACCATCGGCCACCTCCAGGTTCCGGTCCACATCCGGCCCGGACACCATCTGCACCGCTGCCACCTTGATCTTCATAACCATTCCTCGTTGGGTCGGCCTGCATCCTAACGCAAACGACGTGCAGCGGCAGCCCCGGCCCTTCAGCAACGCCCCTCCATGGCGCCCATACCGCGCCATCGCTGCCCGCCGCCCATCCGGCCCCCTTCCCGCACTCGGCGCCCCCCAGCGACCGCCCGACGCCTGCCCTCTACAAAGTGTGGCGAAAACTGCCACGATGACTCCCGGTACCTGGCACGGACATTCGGCATACCGGAACCCGACGCCGAAAGCCATAACAGGCACCGGACAGATCGCCAACACCGGCAGACGACCATGCCAGAGACAGAGCGCCACGACATGGACACGACGCCGTCATCCCTTTCGTGAGACAGACCGACATGGCAACCCAGAACAACATGACCAAACAACCGTCGCAGCCCCAGGCTGCGGCATCCCGCGCCGCCAGCGCCCAGGCGCATGACATGGATGCGCTGGACAAGCTGGCCGCCCGCAAGGCGGCTCAGCCCCAGGCCGACAAGGCCGCTGAAGTGGCCAACGCCGACGCGCAGGCTGTTGCCGAAAACGCTGCGCCCGCCCAGATGGCCAGCGCCGAAGGCGCCGTGGCCGCCGACGCTGCGGCAGCCGGCGGCGTGGCTGCCGAAGCCGGCGCCGGCACGGCCGCTGCCGGACTCAGCCCGCTGGCCATTGGCGGCGGCGTGCTGGGCCTGGCCGTCGTGGCCGCCGCAGCCGGTGGCGGCAGCAGCGGTGGCAGCAACGGCCCCGCCAGCGCCCCCCTGGCCGTGAAACCGCCCGTCAGCAACGTTCCTGCCGACACGCAGCAGCCTGCTGCACCGTCCGCCGAGAAGCCGCCTGTCGCGGAAGCGCCCGCCACCTCTCCTGCCGCTGACACCCCGGCTGCCCAGGCCCCGGCCGCTGAAACCCCGGCCAACCCGCCCGCAGCCCAGCCGGCGCCCCAGAAGCCGGTCCAGACCGTCGCGACCGGCCCTGCCGTTGCCCAGGGTGAGCCTGGCGCACCCAAGGTGGCCGAAACCGGCGAGACGAAACTCTCCAACCTGAAGACGGTGTTCGAGAACTCGGCCGGCGAAAACACCCCGGTCAAGTTCGTCCAGATCACCCACATCCAGGCATCCGAAAGCGAACACCCCAACGCGCGTTCCGTCCGCTACGGCGACGAAGGCCCCAAACAGACGCCCAGCGCCGATCATGACGCCGATGTCCAGGGCATCCATGCCGTTCGCCCCTTCTCCGTCCGTGCCCTGCCGGCCGAAGGCCAGCAGGCCCAGGGTGATGCAGCCAAAGGCGGCAAGACCATGCTGACGGCCTACGAAGTCATCGAAAGCAAGACCCCGATGACCCTGACCGAAGCCAAGGCCCATGCCGAGAAGCTGGGCGGCAAGCTGCTCACCATCGATGACCAGAAGGAACTGGACTGGCTGAACGAGAACCTCCAGGGTCTGGGCCATCAGGGCGAGAACAACGACAACAGCAAGGCCGCCTGGATCGGCAGCAACAAGCTGCACGAAGGCAACGCCATGATCACCACCGGCACCGATGACACCGGCCACAAGCCCGAGACCATCGCCCAGGGCGCCGAAGCCAAACTGTCCCGCTTCGTCATCGAATACGACAACTACCAGGCCCCGCTGACCCTGGACGGCAAACCCGTGCAGGAAGGCCAGATCATCAAGGCCGAAGACTTCGACAAGCTGGTCTGGAACTCCACCTACAGCCAGTCCGGCGCCATCCGCTTCCAGCCCGTGGACAGCGATGACCCCAAAGCGGCCAAGCCGCTGCCCAATACCCAGCCGCACAACATCTCCATCACCGAATCGCCCGAGGTGAAGCAGCCCACGGCGCCGGCGCAGCCTGCCCAGGGCAGCGATAAGCAACCGTCCGCCGGGGACAGCGGCAAGGCCCAGCAGCCGGCAGAAGGCGAGCATGGCAAGCCGGTCAAGGACGCCCATGAGGGTGACGCCGAGCACAAGGGTGACACTGAGCACAAGGCCGACCCGCAACCGGCCGAGCACCTGCCCCAGTACCAGGCCCAGCACCCCGTCAAGGTGGCCCACGACGCGACCGCCAAGCTTGACCCCGCCATCTTCAAGGGCAGCGATTCCGATCACCCGGCCGGTGCCGTGAAGATCCTGGAGGTCAAGCCGGGCACGCTGAAACTGGATGGCCAGAACGTGGAGGCCAATCAGGTCATCACCGCCGACCAGTTCGAGAAGCTGAGCTGGGACGCCAGCACCTCCAAGGGTGGTGAGTTCCGCTTCATCGCGGTCCGCCCTGAAGAAGGTCACGCCCACTACGATACCGCCAAGGTGCAGGCCCAGACCATCAGCATCGACGAAGCCGCCGCAGCTCCCAAGTATCCGGACGGCAACGCCCAGACCGTCAATGTTCGACAGGACATCAAGCAGACCCTGGGTGAAGCCCTCTTCAAGGGCACGGCTGCCGACGATGCACCGGCCTTCATCCGCATCGGGAAAGTCAATGAAACGGCTGACTCCAACTCGGCAGAATCCGCCCTGTTCGTCAACAAGGGCCGCGACGCCTACACCCCGCTGAAAGAAGGCAGTGAAGTCAGCTTCGAGGACTTCAAGCACATCGCCTGGGATTCCGCCCAGAACAACGGGGGTTCCTTCACCTTCCAGGCGCTGGACCATCACAAGCAGCCCATCGCCGGCTCGCCCCTGCAGACCGTCACCGTCCATGAGACGCCCAACCTGCCCAACTACGGCAGCGACGCCAAGGAAGTGAGCGTCGCCCATAACGCCAACCATCACCTGGATGCGGCCCTCTTCAAGGGCGCCGATGGCGTGACGCCTGCCGGTGTGCGCATCCTCTACGTCCATGGCGAAAACGGCTATGAAGGCCCGGTGCTGAAAGTCGGCAACGACGGTGCGGCACGAAGCGTCTCTGCGGACGATGTCATCACCATGGCCGAGTTCGACCGCGTCTACCTGGACGCCAGCCAGTTCAATGGCAAAGCCTCCTTCAAGTTCGTGCCCGTGGATGAACAGGGCCACAACGTGCAGGGCCCCGATGCGGCAAACCCCGTGTCACGCGAGGTGAAGATCACCGAAGCCGCCCCGCAGGAAAGCAGCGTCCAATCGCCGCAATCCCCTGCCCCGCAGGCGGGGAACCCCTCGCAGGCAGGAAATGCCTCGCAGCCTTCCGGCCCGAGCGCAGGCACGGGCGAAGCCAGCCGGACGGAAGGCGAGCACAGCGACGCGCCCCAACAGGGTGGTTCGACCTCGGGCCAGAATCAGCCCTCCGGCCCCCAGAACCAGGCTCAGGGTCAGACGCAAGACCCGGTGCAGGGCCAGGCCCACTCGCCGTCGGATGAGCATGCTCCGACCCCGCCGGCAGCGCCGGAAGGCTCGAAGCAGGCAGACTCCGCCGTGCAGGAAGGCAACTCTCAGTCGCAGGGCGCTTCCTCCACGCAGGAAGGCAGCCCGAAGACTCAGGAGACTTCCGGCACGCAGGAAGAAGGCGGCAAGCAGCCTCAGACCGTCTCCAACCCGCCGGCGAACGGTGAGCAGCCGCCGCAATCCCCTGCCCAGCAGCAGCAAGAAGGCAAGGTATCTCAGGCCTCTGCTCCGGAAGGCTCGGATCCGCAGCTGAAAAACGAGTCGCATGACGAAGCTACTGGCCAGCATTCCGAAGCCAGTCAGAGAGCCCTGCCCCTGCAGCTCAAGGACCTGCTGGGCCACGAAGAACTCTTCGGTGAAGCATCGCCGACTGCAGACAACGGCCACATCAGCTACGCCCCCAGCAGCAGCCTGGTGTCGAACCTGATCGACCCGCTGCACGAGGTGCCGATGGTCTGATGCAGGCGCGCAACGCGCACGCATCTTGCAGTCATGCTGCCGGGTCCATGGGTTGCAACCCGGCAGCACCTTCCCGCTGAAGGTCGTGCGCCTTCGGCGGGAAGGGCCTCTGGCGGAATGGTCGTCTTGTGCGTTCGGGCCATTCCGCCTTCTTTTTTCCCGCCCGATCACGGACATCGGCCTTTCGTCCGTCACCCAGCCCTGTCCATAAGCCTGCGAACGAACGGACGAAATCAGGGCACGAACGGCAGGCGTGACTGGGGACAGACACCCCCGGTTTCACGCCGGGCAGCCCCAATCGACCGCTCGAACCCAAAGCCAAGCGGTGCCCTCAAGACCTTGCCAAGATGAG
>ERZ1674203.383-NODE-383-length-9720-cov-5.881221_pt1 | contig 9720 bp, 10 predicted proteins | sample MGYA00581297_ERZ1674203 | MGnify/ENA primary metagenome ERZ1674203 (study PRJEB41354, sample SAMEA4873349) | human saliva metagenome | biome: human-associated habitat [ENVO:00009003]; feature: mouth environment [ENVO:08000002]; material: saliva material... | reverse complement strand
GGCGGAAAAACGGAAGAAGTTGCGGCACGATACAAAAAACGCCACACCTTTCGGCTGAAAGGTGTGGCGTTTAGTCTAAAATCAGGGAACTTTTCCCGAAAACCCGTGGACTTTTTCCACCTTCTCGGCGGTTGAGGTCTTGGTCTTGACTGCTTTGACTCGAAATGCTTATTTAATCGACTTGGGATTGACGAGTTTGGGCAGTTTCAAAACTTTGTTGACCTTGATGAAGTCGGGGTTTTGGATGTTGTTGTATTCAATGATGTATTTGGCGTAACCTCTACTTCCGTACATGCGTTCGGCAATAAGATAGATGTTGTCGCCGGCCTTCATCTTGTGTACAGCGTGCGTGCCGGTGATGAGCATACTGCCATCTTTCACCTGCGGATATCTCGATGCGCGGGCATATAAGTCTTTGACGCGGGCTTGTCGCTCAGCTTCGGCTTTGGATTCTGCGGCTGCGCGCTCTGCTTCGGCAATCGCTTCGGCTTTTGCGCTGTCTTCCTTCGCTTTGGCAATCGCAGCGCGTTGTGCCGGGGTCGGAAGGACGGGTTGTACTGATTGGGCGTTGGCTGAACCGATGACACCCGAGGTGGCATGGAGTCCGTTTTCGTCTTCGGGGCTGAAGAATTCGTAAACGGGATGCAACCAAGAGGGGATGTCTTTCGGTGTGATGACGCGCGAGTAGCAAAGATAGCCAAAGGCGCAGCAGAAAAGGACGATGAGCAGCAGGACGAGACCGAGCATCTTTTCTCCCGACTTGCGTTTGCGGTGACGCCGTCTGGAGCGTCTCTTGCGTCTTTCGCGGTTTTCTTTACCGGTCGTGTCGCTTGCCGCGGCAGCTGTGGTGGCATCATCGGATTTTTCGTCCTGTTCCGTCGCCGTTTGGGCTGCAGCCTCTTCGCTGAGGGGCTGTTCCGTCGGGGGAGCTTCTGCTTCTTCTGCGGGACTGTCTACCTTTTCCGCCGTGTCGGGTACTTCGGGTGTTGGTACGAGGAGAGCTTCTTCCTTTGTCTCTGTTGGTTCTTTGTTCTCCACAGCTGTTGCGATGGAGAGGGGAACTGAGAGAGGGGTCGGCGCATCAATTACTGTTTCGTCGGCCGATTCGGTCGGCGTTGCTGTCGTGTCTGCTGTTTGCTCCTCAGTAGTTTCGGCTTCCGATACCTCTGTTTCGGCTGCATTCACAGCCGTTTCTGTTTCAACAGCAGTTCCTGTTTCTGAAACCTCTGTTTCGGCTGCATCCACCACTATTTCTGTTTCAGTTACCGCTGTTTCAGTTTCCGTCACCTCTGCTGCTGTGGAAGACTCTGCCGGAGTTTCTCCCTCGATGGTCGTTTCTTCGGTTTGAAGGGGGAGGTTTTCCTCGGCGGAAGGCATCTTTGTCTCGAGAGCTTCGAGATCAATTTGCGGAGCTGCAATGGTGGAGGGGAGTGCCGGGCTGTTTTGCTCGATTTCTACCTGTTCGGCGTGTGCTGTTTCGGCCGCTTCTTCCGTTTTGGGGAAGGCTTCGGTCGTTTCGCTGACCACTTCGGTCGTTTCAGTGGGCTGGACTTCGGCGGCATCGACCCTTTCGCACGTCGCGGTGGGAACTTCTTCTTTGCATTCCGCTTGTTCTACGGGCACTTCCGGAAGAACGGGAGCAGGATCGCTGTGTTTGATTTCAAAATCAACCGGGTAGCGATATTGATCTCGCAGCGGGAGTGCCGTTGTTGCGGTGGTTGGCGCTTGCGTTGCGGTCTTTTCTTCCGAAAGTTCGCGCAAGGCCTCGCGAGTCGGTACGAATTGGAGCGCAGGCCCGTGGGAAGGCTCCGGTTCTACCGGTGTTGCCGGGGCTTCCTCGGAAGTTTCGGCCGCAACAGGAGTACTTTCTTCCGCAATTTCAGCGGAAGGCTCTTCTGACAACGCTAAATCGATGATCGGAGCGGCAACTGTTGAGAGAACGACAGGAGCACTTTTGCTTTCTGTGTGAGCGGGTTGAGCGTTTGTGTCATCTTGTGCTGCAATCGTGTCCGTTTCTTCGGCAGTTTCCTCCGTGAGTGGGGCTTCAGCTGCTGTTTGTTCGAGAAGTTCGGCGATTTCTTCGCTATTTTCGTCGTCTTCTTCTTCGAAGTCTTCTTCATCTACTTCGACTTCCTCAACTTCTTCTGCATCGTCGTCGGTTTCTTCTTCGAAGTCTTCTACGTCTGCTTCGACTTCCTCAACTTCTTCTGCAGCGTCGTTGGTTTCTTCTTCGAAGTCTTCTTCATCTGCTTCGACTTCCTCAACTTCTTCTGCAGTGTCGTTGGTTTCTTCGACGAGTTCGGCGATGTCGACTTCGGCTACTGCAGTGTATGCTGTGGTGGCATCAGCACTTTCTACAGCAAGGGGAGTGATTTCTTCCTCTTCTTCTATGCTGTCTTCAGCAATGGCGGCCGCAGTGTCCGGCGTTTCCGTGAGAAGTTCGGAAAGTAACTCGTTGTTGAGCACCGGAGATGGGGTTTGCGAGACGAGAAGTGCGTCGGCGATGATCGGAACCGGTGTGGGACGTTGGAGAAGGGGCGAAGTGGCCGGAGATACCCGGGCCGTTTCGGTAGAGGGAACGCCAGTTGTAGCTTTAATAAGGTCTGGCTGCGCTGCTTCTTTCTCTGCTTGTTCCGTGTGAATGGTGGGTGCGCTGTCTACAATCGTCTTGCTTTCTTTGCAAGTGTTGCTGGTTTCCTCTGAAACTGTGTTATTGGACCCGCAATTAGCGTGGAGATTCTCGACAACCTCACTACTTTGTTCACGAATCGGGTTGCTTGGCTCGAGAACCGTGCTGCTTTCTACAGTAACCGGTGTGGTTTGCGTAGCTTCCTCTACGGGGACAGTGCATTCAACGGCGGTTTGTTCGGTAGAATCGTCCTTTTCTGCTTTCTTCTCCTCAACGATTGGATCAAAGTCTACTTCGTTGGAGGGCGTTACTGCGGTTTCTGTTTCCGTTTTTGCGGGAGTGCTCGGTGCTTCATCGGCAGTTTGTTCCGCAGCTTCGAGTGCTGTTTCGGGCGTATTGTCGTTAAGCGTCACCGTTGTGAAGTGGGCGAACGGACGGTTGACGAGTTCGCGCAAAGTTCCGTCGGGGGTGAAGCTAATCTTGTTGTGTCCGCTGATTTGGAAGCGCTCACCGGTGTTGATGTTCACGCTTTCACGCTCACTGACCTCCACTAACTTGAAAGTGCCAAAGCCGGTGACTTTGACAAAGCTGTCTTTCAGCAGACCCTCTTCGGTCAACTCAAAGAAAGTGCGCACGAAGTCCTCCGCTTGCTCGGGGGACAGCGATTCGCGCTCGGCCAAAAGAGCCGACAGGTCTTGAAGTGTGTACTTTTTCTCCATATCTATATGGTGTTACGCGTAGGTTTGTGTGGGAAAAACAATCACGCGTTAGCCTTTTCCTTCATCGCATTGCTGGGTTTGAAGGAGATAGCCAATTTGGGAGGTACGAGTTGTCGTTGCTTGCTCGAGGGGTTGACGATGATGCGTTCCTTCTTTTTCTTCACTTCGAAGGCACCAAAACTCTGAACGTTGAGCGTATCGCCTTCCTCTAGGGTGTCGGCGAGCAATTCCACCAGGCTATCTACCAATAGCTTGGTGCTTTTTTGACTTTTCTCGGTACGCGCGGCGAGGGCGTTGATAAACTCTTTGTTGTTCATGCCGGCAAGAATAGAGAAGTTGCTTTATTGTATTTCGGCGTAGAGGTCAAATTCCTCTGCAGCTGTGACTTTGGCGTTGTGAAACGAGCCGATTTCCAAAGGATGCTCAGTGGCGCGAATCAAAACTTCGCAGTCCACTTCCGGAGAATCGTATTCTGTGCGACCAATGTAGTAGTCGCCTTCTTTGCGATCGATGACAATGCGGAATACTTTGCCCACTTTTTCGGCAGAGAGTTCGGCAGAAATTTCTTCTTGCAGTGCCATCAGGCGATCTAATCTCTCTTGTTTTACCTCAGCGGGGACATTATCTTCGTAATTGTCGGCTCCGTAGGTTCCTTCTTCCTCACTGTAGGCGAAGGCACCCATGCGTTCGAAGCGAACAGTGCGTACAAATTCCATGAGTTCCTCGAAGTCCTCATCCGTTTCGCCCGGGAAACCCACCATCAGCGTGGTGCGGAGAGTAATACCCGGGACTTCACGGCGGAAAGCTGCGATGAGATCGAGGGTTTCTTGCTTGGTGATGTGTCGTTTCATGCGCGAAAGCATGTGATCCGACACGTGTTGCAGCGCGATGTCAAGGTATTTGCATACATTCTTGTTTTCGCGAATCACACGCAAGAGCTCCATGGGGAAACGGCTGGGGTAAGCGTAGTGCAAACGGATCCATTCCACGCCCGGGATTTGCGCCATTTGCTCGATTAGTTCGGCAATTCGGCGATGGCCATACAGGTCTACACCATAATAAGTGAGCTCTTGGGCGATAACTTGGAATTCGCGGACACCGGTTTTCACCAATTCTTCCACTTCCGAGAGAATTTCCTCCATCGGGCGGCTGATATGGCGCCCGGTAATCAAAGGAATGGCGCAATAAGCACAACTGCGATCGCAGCCTTCTGAGATTTTGAGGAAGGCATAGTGCTTGGGTGTCGTGAGTACACGCGTATTCAGCGCTTGGCATGAGGCACTTTCGGAAACACCGGCGGGAGAAAGGTCTTTGATCAGATCTTTCCAGTCGAACTTACCATAGAAACGATCCACTTCCGGGATTTCTTCCCGCAACTCTTTGCGATAGCGTTCGGAAAGACAGCCCATCACGTAGACGCGATTGAGGGTTCCTTCATTTTTTTGCTCCACCAATTCGAGAATGGAGTTGATACTTTCCTCTTTGGCGTCACCAATGAATCCGCAGGTGTTGATCACTGCGATATCGCCGTGCAGTTCATCCGGATTGTGGTGGAAATTGCAACCGATGGCGGCAAATTGGCGAAGTAGATTCTCAGAGTCCACGAGGTTCTTGGAGCACCCCATGGTGATAACGTCTATCGTATGTTTCATTGTTAAGTTCGTCTATGTCGTCGTGGAGAGGGGTGCGCTTCCCGTGGAGAGAATTTCCGTGAGTGTAGGGAAGTGTTGCGTAGAGCGCGGCGGGTTAATTGTCGGAAAAGAGGGAATCGACAAATTCCGTTGCGTTGAAAGGTTGCAAATCGGTCATCTTTTCGCCGAGACCGATGTATTTCACGGGGATTTTCATTTGGTGCGAAATCCCGATCACCACACCGCCTTTGGCCGTTCCGTCGAGTTTGGTGATGGCCAATGCAGAAATTTCGGTGGCCAGTGCGAATTGCTTCGCTTGTTCGTAAGCGTTTTGTCCGGTGCTACCGTCGAGAACGAGTAAAACTTGGTCGGGCGCATCGGCATCGAGCTTTTGCATCACCTTTTTGATCTTGCTCAGTTCGTTCATCAAGCCGACTTTGTTGTGCAGACGGCCGGCGGTGTCGATGATCACCACATCGGCTTGTTCGGCTTTGGCGTGTGCCACCGTATCGTAGGCCACAGAAGCGGGGTCGGCCCCCATTTTTTGTTTGACTACGGGAACTCCGATGCGTTGTCCCCAAATGTCGAGTTGTTCGATGGCGGCGGCACGGAAGGTGTCGGCCGCTCCGAGTATTACTTTCTTGCCTTCTGCCTTAAACTGATAGGCGAGTTTGGCAATAGTTGTTGTTTTACCCACGCCGTTAACGCCCACCACGAGAATGACGTAGGGGCGGCGACCTTCGGGGATCTCAAATCCTTTGTTTTCCTTTGTGTTGCCGTCGGTGGCAAGGAGAGCGATGATTTCTTCTTTGAGAATGCGGTTGAGTTCACTCGTACCTACATATTTATCTCGCGCAACACGCTCTTCGATATTGTGAATCACATCGCGGGTCGTGTTGACTCCGACGTCACTGGTAATGAGGACGTCTTCCAAATCATCGAGCACATCGTCGTCTACCTTCGATTTTCCGGCGATAACGTGGGCTATTTTGCTGAAAACGCTGGTTTTGGTGTTTTGAAGGCCATTGTCGAGCGTTTCTTTCTTTTCCTTTTTGGAGAATAAGTCGAAGAATCCCATGATGACAGATATAGTTTGTGCAAATTTACGACAAAAAAGTGGGATTCGTACACTCATCTATATAGAAAACAACAAAAAAAGCCATCGCTTGGTGAGGCGATGGCTTTTTTAGGAGGTGCTTTGTGGGCACCGAGTAGGAGTATTTCTGAGCAGAGTTGTCTCTGTTTTCGAAATTAGCCTTTGAAGAAGGCTGCAACGTCTTCGTTGCGAACCATCTGCTCGTCAAAGCAGTAGGCACCCGTTTTGGGGCTCTTTACCACTTTGATGACTTTCGTATAGGAGCGTCCGTCCGTCTTGCCGGATTGGAGCGATGCGACTGTCTTTTTAGCCATGGTGTGCTGCTATTGCGAGGTTATTATTTGATTTCCTTGTGGATGGTCATGCGCTTAAGAATCGGGTTGTACTTCTTCAGCTCGAGGCGTTCGGGAGTATTTTTGCGATTCTTCGTCGTGATGTAACGGCTAGTGCCGGGCATGCCGCTTTCCTTGTGTTCAGTGCATTCGAGGATTACCTGAACGCGATTACCTTTAGCTTTCTTTGCCATTGTAATGTGGTTTAGCCGATTACTTTGATGTCTTTCCAGTCGCAGTAGCCTTTAGCCACTGCATTGACGAGGGCGGCGTCGAGCCCCACCTTGTTGATCGTGCGGAGACCTGCTGCTGAGAGCTTCAGCGAGATCCAGCAACCTTGTTCCACGTAGTAGAATTTCTTGGTGAACAAGTTGGCATCGAAGGTACGCTTGGTGCGACGTTTCGAGTGCGAAACGTTGTTGCCAATCATGGCTTTCTTACCAGTAATTTGACAAATCTTAGACATTGCTATCTGTAATTTTCTTGTTTCAGTTGAAGTAGTTATTCCCAATCGAGGTGCAAATTTACACGATAGATTCCTATCTCACAAACTTTTCTCCAATTATTTTCCCTAAAGGTGTGAGATCGCACGCATTATTTATAGTGTAGTGTGCACTTTGCGACGTTCGCCGCGCAATTCTCAAAGCGGAATTGCACGGCGAACGAACGTATATATAATAAGGAGTGCTTAGGCTTCTTCTTCTTCGGTGCCGAGGTCGGCTTTGAGGAAGTCGAGGAGCATGTGCATTGCCGTGGAAGTGGCAGAGGCCAAGTTCTTGTCGCGGCCATTGTCTTCCTCCAACATCACCGTTTCAATGCGTTCGCTGTTGCCCACTGCGATCCAAATGGTGCCGACGAGTACGGCGTTCTTGCCGTTCTCCACACCGCCGGGGCCGGCAAAGCCCGTTACCGAAACAGCGTAGTCGGTGTCGAACACGCGCAGGGCACCTTTCACCATCTGGCGAGCCACTTCTTCGCATACGGGGGTCTGTTCTTCGATGACTTGTGCGTCGACGCCGAGCAGATTGGTCTTTACTTCGTTGGCGTAAGACACCACACCGCCCTTGAAATATTGCGATGCGCCGGGCACCGCCGTGATAACGCTGGCCACACGGCCGGAGGTGCAGCTTTCTGCGGTGGAGAGGGTCTTGTGGTTGCGCCACAGGATTTCGTTGATTTCCTTGCTGACTACTTTGAGATCTAAGTCCATGGTCTGGGAATTATGAGGGGATTGTGAATTGATGCGGGAGAGAGGTTAGAGTACTGTGCGCGAGAAGGCGGGCTTGTCGAGGGGGCAAAATTCGCCGTCCAGGTAGCGGTAGTGACCGCACATGGCAATCATGGCGGCATTGTCGGTGGTGTAGGTGAATTTGGGAATGTAGATTTTCCAAATGCCCTTTTCTTCCATCGCCTTGAAGGCGTTGCGCAGAGCCGTGTTGGCGCTCACTCCACCGGCCAGTGCGACGTGGCGAATGCCGGTGGCTTTCGAGGCCTCGATGAGCTTTTTCATCAGAATGTCGACTACGGTGGCCTCGAGCGAAGCAGCGAGATCGTTTTTGTTCTCTTCGATGAATTGCGGATTTTCGGCTACTTTGTCTTTCAGGAAGTAGAGGAAAGAGGTTTTCAGGCCGGAGAAGCTGTAATCGAAGCCGTTGATGTTCGGTTTGGCGAAGCTGAAGGCCTTGGGGTTGCCCTGTCGTGCGAGACGGTCGATGATGGGGCCGCCGGGATAGCCGAGTCCCATCACTTTCGAACACTTGTCGATGGCTTCGCCTGCCGCGTCGTCGATGGTTTGTCCCAAGATTTCGAAATCGTTGTGCGCGTTGACGCGTACGATTTGGGAGTTGCCGCCGCTGACGAGCAGACAGAGGAAGGGGTAGGGGGGATCGTCGTGCACTTCGTCGGCTGTGTGGATGAAGTGGGCGAGAATGTGTCCGTGCAGGTGGTTCACTTCGATGAGGGGGATGCTGAGTGCGGCAGCCAAGCCCTTGGCAAAGCTCACGCCGACGAGAAGGCTGCCCATCAGACCGGGGCCGAGGGTGACGGCCACGGCGGAGAGGTCGCTCTTCTCCACGCCGGCTTGTTTCAGCGCGGCGTCTACCACCGGGACGATGTGTTGCTGGTGGGCGCGGCTGGCCAATTCGGGTACCACGCCGCCATATTGTTCATGCACGGCTTGCGAAGCGGTGACATTGCTGAGGAGGATACCATCGCGCATTACGGCAGCCGAAGTGTCGTCGCAACTCGATTCGATGGCGAGCAGGACGATGGGCTTATTTTGTGTCATGGAGATCGACGGGGTAGGGGGATTAGTAAGTGAGGATTTCAACACCGTTCTCGGTCATCAGGAGGGTGTGTTCCCATTGTGCCGAGGGGAGTTCGTCTTCCGTGACCACGGTCCAGCCGTCTTCTTCGTCGATGAAGACATCGCGTGCGCCGAGGTTGAGCATCGGCTCAATGGTGAACACCATGCCCGGGACGAGGAGCATGCCTTTGTGGCGGGTGTCGTAGTGGTCTACGATCGGTTCTTCGTGGAAGTCGTTGCCCACACCGTGACCGGCGAGTTCGCGCACCACGGTGTAGCCGTTTTCGTGGGCGTGCTTACCGATGGCTTTGCCAATTTCGCCCACGAAGTGCCAAGGTTGAGCGGCTTTCATGCCGATTTCGAGGCACTCTTTGGTGCATTCGACCAAGCGACGCACTTTGGAATCGACGTTGCCGATCATGAACATGCGCGAAGCATCGGCGTAATAGCCGTCCTTGATCGTGGTTACGTCGACGTTGATGATGTCGCCGTCGAAGAGGATTTCTTCTTCGGAGGGGATGCCGTGGCACACCACTTCGTTGATGCTGGTGCAGCAGTGCTTGGGGAAACCTTCGTAGCCATAGGGGGCGCAGACGGCGCCGTGGTCGGCGGTGTATTCGGCTACCAAGCGGTCGATGGCTTCTGTGCTCATGCCTTCCTTGATTTCGGAAGCGATGAGGTCGAGAAGGCCGGTGTTGATGACGCCGGCGCGGCGAATGCCTTCGATGTCCTCAGCGGTCTTGATGAGAGAATTGGTTGGCACGACGAATCCCTTCTCTTGCATCTCGAGGATGCGGCGATCGAAGTCGGTGGGGGTGTGTCCTTCGGGCACGACCCAATTCTTTTTATGTGATTTTGCCATAAGGGTGGACAGAGTTGAGGTTGTGGGAGGTTTTTCCTCCCGGTCACGCTGCGAAATTACAAAAAAAATGGGGGAAACGTCTTTTGTGGCGGTGGCTTTTGCGCGATAATCGCTATTTTAACGTAGGGGGAGGTTGGGCACTTTGC
>ERZ1674203.380-NODE-380-length-9851-cov-3.766333_pt1 | contig 9851 bp, 9 predicted proteins | sample MGYA00581297_ERZ1674203 | MGnify/ENA primary metagenome ERZ1674203 (study PRJEB41354, sample SAMEA4873349) | human saliva metagenome | biome: human-associated habitat [ENVO:00009003]; feature: mouth environment [ENVO:08000002]; material: saliva material... | reverse complement strand
ATGACAATATCCAGAGAGACCCTGCCCGGCGCACGCCGGGCCAAAAAACTGCGCCCACTGGCGGGCCTGCTGTTGCTGGCCGGCCTGCTGGGCAGCACGATGGCGCAGGCGGCCGTGATCACCGTCCACCCGGGCGAGAAGATCCAGGCCGCCATCGACCGGGCCACGGCCGGTGACGAGATCCACATCGAGCGCGGCCGCTACGTGGAAAACCTTCGGGTTGACCGGACACTGACGCTGCGCGGCATCAACCGCCCCACCATCAGCGGCAGCAACCAGGGAGACACCATCCGCGTCATCGCCCCCGATGTCGTCATCGAGGGGCTGATCGTGACGGATTCGGGCGACAGCCTGCTGAAGCAGAACGCCGGCATCTACATCCAGCCCGGCGCGCACCGTGCCATCGTGCGCAACTGCTTCCTCAGCTACAACCTGTTCGGGCTCTGGATCGAGAAGGCCAACGACGTGCAGGTGCTGAACAACAACATCACCGGCAAGCGCAACTACGACAGCGCCAAGCGCGGCAATGGCGTCGAGCTCTACAACACCAAGGGTGCACGCATCATCGGCAACGAGATCAGCTTCGTGCGTGACGCCCTCTACATCGACGTGTCGCACCACGCCATCTTCCAGCGCAACCGGCTGCACCACAGCCGCTACGGCACGCACTACATGAATTCCTACTACAACCTGTGGGAAGACAACGATACCTGGCACAACCGGGGCGGCCTGGCACTGATGGAGGTTCGTGATCAGACCATCCGCAACAATCGCGCCTGGAAGAACTCCGATCACGGCATCATGCTGCGCACACTGCAGGATTCGGAAGTGGACGGCAACTGGGTGGCCAACAACGGTCGCGGGTTCTTCGTCTACGACGTGGAATACATCAAGCTGCGCGACAACGTGGTGGCCAACAACCGCATCGGCGTGCACCTGTCGGGCTCTCCCCGCAACGAGGTGGACGGCAACGACTTCGTGGACAACCAGCAGCAGGTCAAGTACGCCGGCACCCGCGACCTGGCCTGGGGCGGCAAGAAAGGCAACTTCTGGAGCAACTATCGGGGCTGGGACCGCAACGACGACGGCCGAGGCGACATCCCCTACGAAGCCAACGACATGGTGGACCGCCTGACCTGGCGCTACCCGGGCGTGCGCCTGCTGATGGCCAGCCCGGCCGTTCAGGCACTGCGCATGGTGGGCCAGCAGTTCCCCATCCTGCGGGTCCCCAGCGTCGTGGAGCAGCGCCCGCGCATGAACCCGCTGGCCGCCGAATGGGCCCCCTGGCTGGCGAAAACCCGCAACAACCTCTACAACGCACCGGAGAACCTGCGCCATGGCCGCTGAACGCCCTGCCCCATCGCCCACCGATCGTCCCGGACAGGCATCCGCGGCCGGGGCTTCCGAGGCCATCATCCGGCTTCAGGGGGTGACCCGCCGCTTCGGCGCCTTCACCGCGGTCGATGACGTGACGCTCGACATCCGTCCCGGCGAGGTATTCGGCCTCATCGGCCATAACGGCGCCGGCAAGAGCACGCTCTTCAAGATCATGCTGGGGCTGCTGGCACCCACGTCGGGCAGCATCCACATCGCGGGTGAGCCGGTCGGACAGGCCAGTGCCCTGCAGGTGCGCCGCCGCATCGGCTACCTGCCCGAGAACGTGGCGCTGTGGGACAACCTGAGCGGGCTGGAAACGCTGAAGTTCTTTGCCCGCCTGAAGGGGCTGGACACGACTGGCTGTGCCGCACTGCTGACCAAGGTGGGCCTTGAGCACGCGGGCGACCGCCCCGTGCGAGCCTACTCCAAGGGCATGCGCCAGCGACTGGGCTTTGCACAGGCGCTGCAGGGCAACCCGCAGGTGCTGTTCCTGGACGAGCCCACCACGGGCCTGGACCCGCGTGCCATCCACTTCTTCTGGGACACGCTGGCCGAGCTGCGTGACCGGGGCCTGACCATCGTGCTCACCTCGCACATCCTGGCCGAACTGCAGAATCGGGTGGATCGGGTGGCCGTGATGGCCAATGGGCGCATCCAGGCGCTGGGTTCGCTGACCGAACTGCGTGCCGGCTTCGACCTGCCGCTGCACATGCAGATCCAGCTCAAGCCCGGCACCGACGCTGCGGCCATGCTCCGCTGGCTGCAGGCCCTGCCCGACGAGCTGGCCACCCTGCCGGTGCGTGAACACCGCGCCACCGGCACGGTAGTGATCGACGTTCCCCATCGGCACAAGATGCGCCTGCTGCAGCACCTGCTGTCCGCACAGGAATACGTGGCCGACATCCAGGTGCAGGAACCTTCGCTGGAGGACATGTTCTTTGCCAGCCCGGATGACCGTGCCATCCGGAACACGTCGGCATCCGCCGGAGCCCCTGACCGACAACCAACGACACCACAGACCTCGACAGGAGGACAGGCATGATTCAGCTCTCTCAGGTGGGCACCGTGGCCGCCAAGGAATTCCGCGACCGGCTGCGCAACCGCTGGGTGCTGGCCGTGGCGCTGGTGTTCGCGGTGTTCTCGCTGGTCATCGCCTACGCCGGCGGCGCCCAGCAGGGCGCGGTGGGGCTGCGCTCACTGGAATTCACCGTCACCAGCCTGGTCAGTCTCGTCATCTACCTGGTGCCGCTGATCGCGCTGCTCCTGGGATTCGATGCCATCGTGGGCGAGCGCGAGCGCGGCTCGCTGGACCTGCTGCTGGCCTACCCCATCACGCGCGGCGAACTGCTGCTCGGCAAGTACCTGGGCCTGTCGCTGGCGCTTGCGCTGGCCATGCTGGCCGGTCTTGCTGCCGTGGGCGTGATGCTCGTCTACCAGTTCGGCTCCAAGGCGCTCTTTCACTATGCCGGCTTCGTGCTGAGCGCACTGCTGATGGGCATGTCCTTCCTGAGCCTGGCCGTGCTGGTCTCGGTGGTGGCGCGTGACCGCACCCGTGCCTCGGGCGCCGCCATCGTGTTATGGTTCCTGTTCGTGCTGGTGTTCGACCTGGTGCTGCTGGGCGTGCTGGTGGCCACCGCCGGCCACTACGGCGGCGACATCTTCCCGTACCTGCTGCTCCTGAACCCCACCGACGTCTTCCGTATCCTCAATGTTTTCTCCACCGAAGACGTGCGCAGTGCCTATGGCCTCGTCAACATGGTGCCACCGCTGGTATCGAACATCGGCGTGCTGACCACCGTGATGCTGGGCTGGATCGTGGTTCCCCTTGCTATTGCCAACTGGAGATTCCGACCATGAAGAAACCGACGATGCGCTATCGTTGCCGCTGCTGCAATCCGCAGTCCGCAGGTGAAGCCCCCCGGCATGACCGGCGCCAGCTGATGATAGGCCTGATGGCCCTGGCCGCCCTGCCCATGCTGGGCGCCTGCGACAAGGAAGGTGAGAAGGCCATCAGCGTGGCCCCCGTGGAGATCTCCCAGGACACGGCTTGCGAGCTGGACGGCATGCTGCTGGCCGACTACCCCGGCCCGAAGGGACAGATCCACTTTGCCGACACGCCGGAGCCCGCCTTCTATTGCGACACGATGGAGGTGCTGAACACGCTGATGCACCCCGAGGAAGTCCGCAAGATCACCGCCGTGTACGTGCAGGACATGGGCAAGGCGGATTGGGACCACCCGGAAGGCCACTGGATCGATGCGCGCACGGCCATCTACGTGGAGGGCAGCAGCCGGCTCGGTTCGATGGGCCCCACCTTCGGCAGCTTCAGCAACGAGGAAGACGCCAAGGCCTTCATCGCCAAGTACGGCGGCAAGCTGCTGCACATGAAGGACATCACCCCCGAAATGGTGGACCTGCGCGGCGGCGCCAACATGGACCACAGCATGTAACATGAAAAAACCCGTCGTCGGCGTAACGCGCCCCCTGACTGCCGAGGGTATCGGCAACCTCTGGCAGGCACGCCAGTTCTTCACCTACTCGGGCCTGGGTCGCCAGGCCAATCCGGCCATTCACGCCACGCTGATCGAACCGCAGCACGTGGCGGCGGCCGACGATCCGGCCAGCCCCCGCAGCACGGGCGTCCAGCCGCAGGCCGGCTTCGAGTCCGTGACCCTGCTGCTGGAAGGCGACCTGGAAGTACGTACCTCGCTACCGGAAGGCCAGCCGCCCGTCGTGCTGGGCGCCGGTGATGTGCTCTGGAACGGCGTGGGGCACGGCGTTCTCACCGAGACGCTGGCTGGTCCGCAACTGACGCAGGAAGGCGGTACCGTATCGGCCGTCACGCTGTGGGTAAACCTGCCGGCCGCCTACAAGCTCTCCGCTCCGCACCAACAGTACCTGCCAGCAGCGCAGATTCCTTCCTTCGTGCTGCCCGAGAGTGCCGGCACGCTGCGGGTAATCGCCGGCCAGTGGCACAACGATCTGGGCCCGGCCGAGACCGTGGGTCCGTTGCAGCTCTGGGACGTGCGCGTGAAGGCCGGTCACACGGTGACGCTGCCGCTGCCGCAGAAGTGGTACGCACAGCTGCTGATGCTCACCGGCAAGATCACCATCGACTTCTGGCCCGACGAGATCGGTTCGCCGCAGCTGGTGCTGCTGGACGCCTACGGCGACGGCACCACCTTCACGGTGAAGGAAGACACCCACCTCATCCTGCTGTGCTGCGAACCGCTGGACGAGCCCATCGTGGGCCGCGGCGACCTGGTGTTTGGCGACGAGCCTCACCTGCAGGACGCCGAAGCACGACTGAAAGACGGCGGTTTCGGCAAGCTCTGAAATCTGGCAGCGACAAGGCTGCACAGGCGAGTCGACATTGAGGGGCTACGGCCCCTCATCAATTTAAAATTTAGTCACATTTGCCACCTTGCGGGAGGCGTGCCGGGATCGCCTCCCGGTCCTCCCCGAACGGGGGTCGGCAATGTGAACATCGCCCCGGCCCCCTCCTCCCGCCCCTTCCCCGGCAGATGCGTCTCTTGACCGCTGATGAAGGAGAACCCGATGAGGACTTCCGCAATCGCCCTGGGGATAGCCGCCGCCCTGGCTTCCGGCTCTGCCAGCGCATGGGAAACCACGCTGCTGGATACCAACACGCCTGCCAGGGAGCAGACGATCACCAGCAAGCAGCTGGGCATCAAGGCCGCTTCACCCTTTTCCATCAAGGTGCAGCTGCTGCACGGCGGACGCCAGGAAGGCGTCATGCTGGTGACCATCGACACCGGCGCCATGAAGATCACCGTCGTCCCCAACCGGGGCATGAACGTGGCGCAGGCCGTCTCGGGCAAGGTGCGTCTGGGCTGGAAGTCTCCGGTTCGTGAGATCGTCAACCCTGCCTTCCTGGATCAGGGGGCCCGCAACGGCATCGGCTGGCTGGAGGGCTTCAACGACCTGCTGACCCGCTGCGGCTATGAATGGGTAGGTCATGCCGGTGCCGACGAGGACGGCACAATGCTGACGCTGCACGGTCTGGCAGCCAACATCCCGGCCTCCAACGTCATCCTGAGCGTCGACGAGAAACCGCCCTACACCATCCGTCTGAAGGGTCTGCTGCGCGAGCAGGCCTTCAAGAAGGTGGACTTCACCATCGCCACCGAGCTGAACACGGTGCCGGGCGCCAAGAGCTTCACCATCAACGACCGGCTGACCAACAACGGTGACTATCCGAAGGAATACCAGGCGCTCTATCACAGCAACTTCGGTCCCCCGCTGATGGAGAAGGACGCGAAGTTCGCCGCACCGGTGCGTGAAGTCTCGCCCTTCAACGACTATGCCGGCAAGCTGCTGTCCACCTGGCAGACGTACCAGGACCGCACCAAGGACTTCGACGAGGTGGTCTACAACGTCTTCCCGTATGGCGACGAGAACGGCAACACCCTGACCATGGTGCACAACGCCGCCGGCACACTGGGAGCCTCCATTGCCTACAACGTGAATGCGCTGCCCGCCTTCTCGCTGTGGAAGAACATGGACACCGATGCACAAGGCTACGTGACGGGCATGGAACCGGGAACCAGCTTCTCGTACAACCGCAAGTACCAGCGTGACCTGAAGCTGGTGCCCACCATCGGCCCGAAAGAGCACCGCGACTTCATCCTCACCTACTCGCTGCTGGACGGCAAGGACAAGGTGGATGCAGCGCTCAAGCGCATCGACAACATCCAGAACGGCCGCAAGACCACCGTGCGCGAGACGCCGCTGGTGACCTCCGGCGCGCAGGTGATCGGTCGCTAAGCGCTTGACGGCCGGGCTTGGCACGCACCTGTTGAAAGACGGGTTCCAGCCGTACCGGAACCCTCCTGAGCCGCAGAGTCCGTTGATCCGGCCTCCCGAAACACGCTTCCTCCATCACCCAGGTGGCGGGAGCGTGTTTTTTCTGCGCAACCATCCTGAGTGAAGCGACCACTTTCCCGCCTCGATCCCGAGCGCCAGAGATTTGGCCCTTCAAGCGGCGAGCAGTCGCAAACGATAGAAATACAACACGAATCGGCGCTCGTCGGGAGAAGCTCACCGCCCAGCACGCTCCCCGTTGGTCAGCAGCACCTGTTCCTAAAATCGAAAGACCCAAACAGGTTGCGCATCATGAAAAAATCACTGGCCCTTGCCTCGGCTATCCTTATCAGCGGCTGTGCTGCCGTCAACAACGTCACCCCCGCTCAAAAGGACGAGAACATTCAACACGTCTGCGTCGTCAAGAACCCTCAAGTAAAGATCGCTGAAACGATCAACATCATCCGTGAAGGCTTCAGTCGTCACGGCATCTCGACCAGCGTTGTTGATTCAGACAGTTCGTGCAAATACTCTGTCACCTACACGGCCCGACGTTCATGGGACTTTTCCTTCTACCTGGGCCGTTTCGAAATGCAGCTCTGGAAGGAAGGCCGCCAGATTGCATCTGCTGAATATGTTCAGCGATCCGGATCGCTTTCCAAGTGGGGAAAGACAAAAGAACGCATGGACGCAATGATTGACCAGATGCTGGCCGCCTACCCTGCAAAAGGCCAGACTCGTCAATAAACCCGCCAACCTGAGTGGAAGAAACAGGCGCTTGAAAACCAGGTGAGCATCACCCGGCCAAGCGCAGCCCTGCCACTTCAGCAGCCGCGCGGATGATGATGTTCGTGGTCAGCGCGGCCGCCTCCCAATGCGGCATGTGGCCAATGCCGGGCAGCAGGTGCAGCGCCGTGGCCGGCGGTGCGTTGAGTGCATGCTGCCAAGGAATGACCGCATCCTCACGGCCATGCACCAGCGTGACGGGCACGCTCAGGCTGGCCAGCGTCTCGACGATGGAGCGGCTCTGCCGACCCGTGATGTCCACCACATCATCCACCAGCCGATAGAGCTGGGCCTGCGCCGCCTGCAGGCGTGCCCGCATGGCCCGCACATAGGCCGCCGAGCTGCGATAGTGCTTCACCGTGAGCGCTTCCAGCGCGCGGGCCAGTGCGCCGTCATCCGCCGCCTCGATGACCGACAGCAGGAAGTCGCGGTTGACCTCCTCGCCCAGTCCGCTGGGCGAGAGCAGCACCAGTCCGGCCAATGCAGGAGATGCAGCGTCCGCCATCCGTGCCGCCAGCATCGAAGCCACGAGCCCGCCGAAGGAATGCCCCACCAGCAGCACGGGGCGCTCCATCCCCATCTGCCCATCGTGCGCCTGCAGTGCGGCCAGCAACGCCTGCACCGCCTCATCCGCATTGGCCACTTCAGCCTCGCTCTGGCCATGCCCTGGCAGATCGAAGGCCAGCACCTCCTGCCCGCCACGCGCCAGATTGAGCGCCGTGGCCGACCACACATCCACATCCCCGAACATGCCGTGCAGCAGCACGACCCGGGGACGGTGATCACCCGCAAACAGCAAGGCGCCCGGGCCGACCCCCGCAGCACCAGCAGCACCAGCGGCGCCAGCAATACCAGCAGCACTCGCCGTACCCGCACCGGCCCCCGTGCCGTTCGCAGCGCCCATACCCGCGCCAGCCCCTGCACCAGCACCATGGCCCGTCGCCGCCCCGGCAGGCAGCCAGCGCCGCATGTGCAGCGCCCCGAATGGCGTGGGCAGCGTCAGGTTCTCCACCACGGGCGATGCCCCCGTACCCTGCACCGAGGCATGTACGGCCTCGCGCGCCGCGCGGCTGGCCAGCACCACGGCCCGCTCTGCCAGCGCGGTCGCCTCGGCCTCATGGCGCCGCGCCAGCGAAAGATCATGCGCCGGCAACGCCGGGCCATCCATGGTGCGCTGCATGAACACCAGATCCAGCCAGCGCCCGAACTTGCGCCCCACCTGCGGCATCCGGCCCGTCTCGACGAAGCCCAGCCGCTCGTGCAATCGCAACGACTCGGTATTGGCCGCATCGATGGCGCCCACCATCACATGCACCTCGCGCGCGCGGGCCTCATCGAACAGCGCCTGGATCAGCGCCGTACCCAGCCCCCGGCCCCGCTGGTCGGCCCGCACATGCACACTGTGCTCGACCGTATGCCGGTAGCCCGGCCAGTTGCCCCGAAACGCCCCGAAAGTGGCATAGCCGAGGATTGCAGCCTCACCCTGCGCCCCCTGCGCCTCTTCGGCCACCAGCACCGGATACCCCGCGGCCACCCGGGCCTCGAACCACGCCGTGCGTTCGGCCAGATCCACCGGCGTCCCGGTATAGACCGCCGCCGACGTGGCGATCAGCTCATTGAAAATGGCCAGAATGGCCGGCAGATCCCCGTGACGGGCTGCCCGGATCCGGAACGGTGCTGCCATGATTGGTGCGTCCATGGTCAGCGTGCCAGATCACCGCGCGGCGTCACCCCCACGATGAACGCGCCCGCATGGCACTCGTACTCCGTCGTGCTGCGGTATTCGCGCCGCTTGTAATAGCTCACCAGATTGACCACGCGCGAGGCGCCTGCCTCGCGTGCACCGTCCTGCAGCTGCCGCACTGCCGAGAGAAAGGCCCAGTGGCAGGCATCCACATCCTTCTTGCCGAAGCCGTTGGTCTTCTTGTTGGCGATCACACTGGTCTTGATCACCCCCTCCCCTTCCTGGCCGAAGGTCAGCCCGATCTCCGGATCGATCACCTCACTGGCCGCCCCCTTCTTGCCCACATTCTTCCCGGCATCCAGGCACAGGTCTTCATGATGCGCGAACATCTGGGCATGAGTGCCAGCGAAATCTGCAGCCAGACGCAGCTCACCACCAACAACATCAACGTCATGCTCTACCGTGCCCGGCTCAAACTGCAGAAATGCCTGCAGCAGAACTGGCTCGACAATGCCGCCGCCATGGCCGGTAGCATGGGCACGGCCGCAGGCATGGATGCCACGGCAAGCACCGCGACGGCCAGCCACAGCGTGCCTCCCTCCACACGCGGCACGCGCCAGACGGGCACCCGCAGCCGCCGCAAAACCACCGGGGAGCACGCATGAGCCGAAACCGCCCCGACATGGCCAAATGTCTGCAGGCCACCCGCTGGATCTCGGAATCGCAGGAAACCGAACTGCCCCTGTGGCAGCGCCTGACGCTGCGCATGCACCTGCAGATCTGCACCGACTGCCGCAACTTCCAGAAAAACTCCGAAGCGCTGCGCAGGATCATGCAGCACTATGCCGAACATGGCGAATCGGGTGGACTGGACATGCTGATGGGTAACATGCCGGAGGAAGAAGACGCATCCGGATCCGCTGGGGGCGATGCCTGCTGTGTGGGCATCGCCTTTTTGCGTTGGCGCGTCCACGCGTCGGTTTCAGCCAACCTCCTGTCGTTGAGGCGGACACATCCCGATACAATCCAAGCATCAAGCCTGACAGAAGCCCGGGCATCAGTGTCTCCAGCGCCACAGCAGGCCCGGCTCACACAGTCTCTATCAGGACCGCCAACGCACCAACCCGCCCCCCCCCATGAGCCCCATAGAACAGCAGTTCTTCAACGATCTCGAAAAGAA
>ERZ1674203.373-NODE-373-length-10040-cov-10.856385_pt1 | contig 10040 bp, 7 predicted proteins | sample MGYA00581297_ERZ1674203 | MGnify/ENA primary metagenome ERZ1674203 (study PRJEB41354, sample SAMEA4873349) | human saliva metagenome | biome: human-associated habitat [ENVO:00009003]; feature: mouth environment [ENVO:08000002]; material: saliva material... | reverse complement strand
CTCAGCTTCTTGAAGTGGTTTCTACGTTGGAGCTTCAGCCAGGGAATGCATAGGAACAATGCTTACGACACCTTCAGACCTAAGCTCAAGGATACGCAGAAGAAGATCATCTTCTTGACTTGGGAGGAGCTGACGAAGCTCCGAGAGTTCGAGATCCCTCCAGCAAAGCAGTCGCTTGATCGTGTGCGGGATGTCTTCCTCTTCCAGTGTTTCACTGGACTGCGATACTCGGATGTCTACAATCTAAGAAGAAGCGATATCAAGGAAGATCATATCGAAGTCACTACGATCAAGACTTCTGACAGCCTGGTCATCGAGCTCAATAAGCACAGCAAAGCTATCTTGGAGAAGTACCAGGATGTGGTATTTGAGCACGACAAGGCACTGCCCGTGATCACCAACCAGAAGATGAATGAGTACCTCAAGGAGCTTGCCGAACTTACTGGGATCAATGAACCTATTCGCCAGACCTACTACAAGGGTAATGAGCGTATCGATGAAGTTACTCCTAAGTATGCCCTGCTCGGTACGCATGCTGGCCGACGCACCTTTATCTGCAATGCGCTTGCCCTAGGTATCCCTCCTCAAGTCGTGATGAAATGGACAGGGCACAGTGACTACAAGGCGATGAAGCCCTACATCGACATTGCGGACGACATCAAGGCCAATGCCATGAGTAAGTTCAATCAATTATGAGCTGGATCAGACTGCATCCAAGCCTAGCTCTCGGTGTCGATATTTATGACAATTAGCTTTTCTGTTCAGCCAATCAGATCTTGGTCTATAACTATACCTCCAAGCCTATGCGGATAAGCCTATTATGTGTTAGCTTCCTTCTTGCGCTAGGGCTATCGTGCTCCTCACAGACGGGCTCAAGGCAGAAGGGAATTCTTAGCTCCAAGTCCCCAAGCACCTATTCTATTGACGAGCTGGATCAGCTCTACAGCCCCTTGAGGCGGGATACCTTCATCCTCTCCGTGGGACACGATGAGTTTAGGGCGCCGATCGAAGAGCTGTTTTCGAATGAAGAGCGCAGGGCGCGTCGGACGCAGATCCTAGAGTACACATGGAGCTTAAATAAAGACAGCCTCCTGACGGTTTGGTACTTGCCCCTCCAGGATTCTCTGAGTATCCTGGGGAAGTTTAGCTATCCACGTGACGCCGTGTTCTGAAGGCTGACGTCTTACTTGGCTGACCAAACTTAGGAGCTTGCTTCCCTCCATTTCGTTTCCGACAGGACAAAAGAGCTCCAGCTTCTTGATCTAATGTGCTACATTGGTTTGAGAAGATAACGGCACAGCATCCACCTCAAGCACCACCAATAGATGGAAAGACTTCAACAGTATATTGAGCCCCTAGGGCAGAGTCTTAAGGCTGACTTCCTCGCTCACCCTAGTTGGGCATACCTCATCATTATCCCTGTCTTCATTCATATACCTCATTGGGATCATCTGTGATAAGGATTGGGCTGTACGATCTGCTGGGCACTATAGTGGATGGCATGTGATCGAAGACTTCCTGAGACCATTGCGCAAGGCCACCTCTTCATTGCACGTACCTTCTTGCCTCGAAAATCGGAGTCTTTAGGCTGAGAAGTGGGATGGCTGTCTCTCCCCCTTGCCCCCTCTCGGAAAGATAACCCTCACGAGAGGGGGCTTTTCTGGGCTATTTGGCGCCCTGGAGCACAAGAAGCCCAGGCATACGCTTCAGATTGTATGCCATAGCTTCCAAGATATTCTGTGTATGCGTTCGCTCAAGCCCTCGGTAGCGACATCGCCCCCCAGAAAACCACCTTCGTATGCTTCCGAAAGTACGCTCTATCAAACAGCGCGTCTTGCTGATAAGATTGTTGAACTCACGTTGTCGCTCTGTGAGCTTCATCCCCTTCTGCACCTTGAGCATAATCCCATCAATCAAGCCGTGCTCAAGAAGACAAGCCGAGTTCTTCTTGCTACAATAACCTTTATCGGCAAGGACACTAACGCCCTGCGTAAGCTCAGCCTTCTCTATCAGCTCGGGCAATACCACCGTATCGGCACAATTGGCTGGCGTGGTAATTATGCTCTCCACCAACCCTTGCCCATCGGTCAGCACGTGCTTTTTGTATCCGTAGCGATAGTGCCGGCCTTTGCGCACCCAACGAGCTTCCGTATCGACCCCTGGCTTGCGACTTTTCAGCTCATACTGATAAGCCGCTCTTGGGCTTGCTCTTCTTCGGTGCGCAAGTCCTCTCGGTCGTCTGCCACTTCGATGAGGATACTTCTATCGGGAGCGTGCGGGCTATCCACGTAACCACAAACCTGTATACCTTGGAAATACCGTGCAATGGTCTCATCTTTGGGTCATCATTTTACCTCACATCATTATGACACTACCCAACCTCATCCTCTCCCTTCCCCTCATCGATGACCATCGAAGTGTTTACAACTTAGCTCTATATAATGATTTTATAGTCACTTGTTATCTTGTTGGATGCCGCTGATATACAGCGTTAGCCTATGAATTGCTTAGTATGCTTGAACCACGACCCCTAAGTCCCTCGGACGTCGATCCAAGTGGCAAGGTGCTATCTCCCTCTGATATTGTATCTTTGCTACGATAAATAATAAGATAATGGAATTGACTATATACCTAATTCAGTCTTCCCGTATAGGGAATCGGATGATAGATGTTGTCCGGTCTTGGTTTCTTACAGCCCAGTATTGTAGATTTACCATGATTCAATGTAGTTCGATGGTGTAACGAGAGATATGCACGAGTTTACGTTTATCGATCTATTCGCGGGATTAGGAGGATTTCATCTTGCTCTACAAAAACTGGGGGGGAAGTGTGTTTTTGCTTCTGAACTTAAATCCGATCTCCAATCATTATATAGAATCAACTACCCAGATACACCTATCTATGGGGATATAAGGAGACATATATTGGATGTGCCCAAACATGATGTCCTCTGTGCAGGTTTTCCTTGCCAACCATTTAGTCAGGCTGGAAAACGTGAAGGGTTTAATGACCCTGATAGAGGAAATCTTTTCTATGACATATGTACAATCATCGATCAACATCGTCCTAAATATATCTTGTTAGAGAATGTATCTAATCTCCTAGGGCACGATAACGGAGATACCTGGAAGGTCATAGAGCAAAAATTAACGGATCTAGGCTACCCCCCCCAGAAAAAAATCATCTCTCCTCATGAATTTGGTATACCCCAACATCGGAGGCGTATATATATTGTTTGTAAGAGGGCAGACTTGGGTTCACTTGAGCAGTTTATCTTCCCAGAGGGAGATAAGAAAGTAGAGACGCATGTTAAAAGTATCATCGATGAGGAAGATGAGGATATAGCTACTGCCCGAATTAAGGCAGAGACCAGACTCCATCTAGCTGTATGGCAAGAATTCATTGATGAAACGATAGCTCATGGAGATAAACTCCCTAGTTTCCCAGTTTGGGCTATGGAATTTGGTGCAACCTACGACTTCGAGGACACCTGCCCGGCCTTTCAGTCTGTATCTGAACTTAGAGGGAAAAGGGGACGACTTGGGGCTGAAATTACAGGGGAGACTCTTGAGGACTGTTTGCAACAATTGCCAAACTATGCCCAGGCAGATAAGGCGAGGATTTTCCCAACTTGGAAGATTCGATATATTCAGCAGAATCGAGCCTTTTACCAACGTCATAAGAGGTGGCTCGACCAGTGGTTACAGAAAGTAAAGGATTTTGATAATAGTCACCTGAAGTTTGAGTGGAACTGTGGAGATAAAGTTAAACCAATAATCGAGGATAAGATTGTCCAGTTTCGAGCTTCTGGGATTAGAGTTAAGCTTCCGACGTACTCTCCAGCGCTCAATCTAGTTGGCACTCAAGTCCCTATTTTCCCTTGGATAGAGCTTCCAGATGGATCGGGAGATAAGGGCCGATATATGACCCTCAGAGAGGCTGCAAGGCTTCAAGGGATGGAGGAAATCAAGTTTAGCAACAACTCTTTCGCACTATCATCCGCTCGATGTTATGAAGCATTAGGAAATGCCGTCAATGTCGAGGTTGTAAGAAGAATCGCTCAAAAACTATTGACCCATGATGAGTAATGTTTCTATCGCTACACGGCCGCTAGTCTACTCAACTTTCAGGTATATCAACAACAAGGTTTGGTATGCACTAGCTGAGTACATTGATAATTCGATTCAAAGCTTTGAAGATCACAAGGGGGAACTTCAAAATCTGAATCGTGATGGCAAACTACATGTGCGGATGGATATAGACTTCGATAATGATACGATATCTATACAGGATGATGCATATGGTATTACAAAGGAGAACTATCAAAGAGCGTTTGAGCTCGCTAACCTACCTTTAGATCGTAAGGGCTTACATGAGTTTGGAATGGGGATGAAAGTGTCCTCCATCTGGCTTTGTAATACTTGGACTGTCGAGACTTCGGCTTTTGGGGAGCCTATTCGGAAGACGATGACCTTTGATCTCGAGGAAGTCGTTGCAAAGGAAGAGTTAGAACTTCCTGTCGAGGAGGTTCAATGCGATGTCAGTGAGCACTATACAAAGATCTCATTGACAAATCTGTCGATGAATAAGCCAACAAGTAGACAACTCCCATATATCAAGAAGCATCTCGCAAGTATCTACACGAAGTATCTACGTGAAGATAGCATCGAGATTGTTATAAACGATGAGCCCCTTGGATATACTGATCTAAGGGTTCTTGAGGCTCCCCTCTATTCTAAACCAGATAGTACCCCTATTCTCTGGCGAAAAGAGATTGCTTTTGAAGGGTATCTAGGTTCAAAGAAATATGCTGTCAAGGGTTTCATTGGAATATTAGAGACCATGAGTACGTCTGAGAATAATGGTTTCCTCCTATTTCGGCGAGGGCGAGTTATTGGCTCTAGCTATGATGATAGATATCGTCCGAAAGTCCTTTGTGGTCAAGAAGGCTCCCCCCAGTATAAGCGTATCTTTGGAGAACTTCATCTGGAGGGGTTTGATGTGAGTTTTACAAAGAACTCATTTCAGGAGGATGACGACTTCTCCCAGTTTATCGAACTGTTGAAAGATGATCTTACCAGAGATAAATCCTTAGATCTTTTTGGTCAAGCACAGAACTATACTAAGCCTAAGACAAAGAAAGAGATAAAAGACCTTGGGACAAGCCTTATTCAACAGGTTGCAAGGGGGTTATCTAGAGCTATCGACACAACTTCCAAGCAAGATTTCCTAGATGAAAGAGGTTCGCAGTTTTCGGCTTCAGGGGAGGTACATACAGATCTTTCCAATAGTCCTAGTAGCGACACAGATGAACTCAACATCTCCCCTGTTACAATCGATGTAACGTTAAGTGACGGAAGAAAAATCTCGTTGATGATTCAAGGAGAGAAAGGCTCCACAATATCGGGTCTATATAGACTAGAACAGACCTCTGAGGCTAGCTATACAGCGACTATCAATATGAGGAATTCTATTTTTGATCGGTTTGCGAAGTCTTTGGCTACGGAGGAGGGACAAGAGCAACTGGCTTATGTAATCAAAGTCATGGTCGCTACGGAGATAAGTCTATATTCTGGGGCCGGGGCTCAAAGTGGTGTATACTTCAGGAATAAGTTCAACGATTTATTTGGAGCAATATAATGGAGCGTATTATAGAACTGGCCGGTGACACGAGCCAGGATACTCTTAACTCGGTAACGATTGGAGATCGGACTTGTGGCTTTATGCGGTCCCAGACTAAACTAGGTGACAGGGAGAAAGACCTCATTATAGATGAGGCTGCCAAAATTCTTGGCCGTTGTATCCCTCCAGGCGTGAGGGGCAATGTTACAAATATCGCTGTGGGGTATGTACAAAGTGGGAAAACTCTATCATTCACCACACTCACGGCATTGGCTGCGGATAGTGGTTATCGTATCATTATATACCTAACGGGAACCAAGAATAACCTTCAAAGCCAAACAAAAGAACGACTAGAGCAAGATCTAGGTGTTTGTGAGGATAATTATGAACTCGTCGACTTAATGGATGGTACCGAGATTACAAGCACAATCAGGAATACTCTTAAATACACTCAAGCGGTGCTTCTTATCCCCATATTGAAACATCATCTGCATATCAATACACTCTCAAAGGCTCTTCAGGCGCCAGAGGTGGCACCAATACTGGAGCAATATGGCGCCCTTATTATCGATGATGAAGCAGACCAGTCTAGCTTCAATACCTATGCAAAGAAGAATGCAGAAAAAGAAGAATGGGGAGAGGAAGACTTCAGTAAAACTTATACGAGTATTCTAAACCTCAAGAAGTCTTTGCCTAGTCATTCTTATATCCAATATACGGCAACCCCTCAAGCTGCATTTTTGATAGATAGTAAAGATAGCCTTTCACCCCAATATCATACAGTTCTTACTCCTGGAGGAGGTTATACAGGGGGAAAATACTTTTTCAAAGATAGGGGTATGGATCTACTCTCTATTATCCCAGATTGTGAGGTTTATCATCACAGAAGTAATCCGCTCGAGAAAATGCCTGACACCCTAGAATGGGCTCTTCAGGAGTTTTTTCTGAGCGTTGTGATTGTAGCTCTGATACAAAAGCGGGAGCCCTTCTTGTCTATGATGATACATGTGGATGGGAGACGTGACACCAATAGCAGATTTTTCGAATGGGTAAGTAATACTAGACAAAAATGGATAGATGCTCTTGGTAATGCAGACAATGATCCTGGAACACAGGTCGTTCGGAACTACTTTAAGCCGGCCTATGACTCGATAACGAAATACATGAAGAGCGTCCCCCCGTTTGATAAGGTTATTAAGGAGTTACATATAGCTATGCTAAAGACGAAGCTACATCTAGTACAATCAGGAGGAGGAACAACTGTGGATCAGAGAATCTCATGGAAGTCTGCGCCGGGACATATTCTAGTCGGGGCTGATATGTTGAACCGAGGGTTTACCATCGAACGTTTGTCTATGTCATACATGCCTCGGACAACAAGTGGTAAGTCGAACGCAGATACGATAGAGCAGAGGTGCCGCTTCTTCGGATATAAAATGAACTACATAGATGTATGTCGAGTCTTCTTATCCCAAAAGAGTCTCGATGAATATCAGGCCTATGTAGATCATGAGGAAGCGCTTCGCACTAGCCTCCGTGAATGTGAGTCTCTATCAAAACTCTCTGCTGATTCTCGGACAAGACTCTTGCTCTTAACAGAAAAACTAAATCCGACGAGGACAAATATCCTTTCATCTCGTTTGATCAGGAACAAGTTGTCGGGTTGGAGACAAATGATTTCGATGGATTATATCGAGGAGAACAAGCAACACATTCTCCGATTTTGTAAAGTCTATGCGGGGCAATTCGAGAATGAGGTTGATTATGGTGGGAATATTATGCGTAATCACAGGTCTGTGCTTATCCCAATCGATAAGTTTGTACGTTTCTTCCGGGACATTGCTTATGCAGACGTCCCTAATATTGTAAGGCGAAATGTCACAATCCAGTACCTACTCTATTTGTATGATAATCAAAAGATATTCCACGTACGATTGTATGAGATGGCATACTCAGCTACGAGTATAGAAGACCTGCGAAGTCATAAAGTGGATGCTACCAATATCCAGTCTGGATATGCAAGCAACGATAGCTATCCAGGAGATAAGTCCTTTAAGGTAGAGGAGACAATATGTTTCCAGTTACACCATTTTAGAATTAAACAACCTCTGGGTCCATTGGATGGAAAGGATGTATATAATTTCTGCGTTTATTATCCTGACTCCTTTACGGCTTCATTTGTTGGTGTGGAGGAAGACGAAGATGAAGATGATATAGAGCAAGAGTGACACTATGGAAGACCTATATGCTATCTTTAATAAACTCCAAGGAACAGGAGATAATAAACATTTCGTTACTGAGGAGGTTTCATCTACCCTCCCCCATAGGTTGGGCTGCTCGCAAGAGCTCTATCCACTGTTTTTTGTAGAGTGCATTGATGAAACCCCTAGTGCAAATATTAGCCTCAAGCAGGTTTACGTAAACTTCAATCAGGTCTGTAACCTTCGAGCATCCGATGGTCATACTATAACCCAAAAGTTCACGATAATATTACTCAAATCACAGGAGGAAGATCTTCAGAAGTATTTTCTGGAATTAATCTGCCTCCTGCTGGAGAAATTACCTCTGAGGCCAACCATAACTTCTCTAAAAAGTGAATTATTCAAAGTAATATCCCTATTTGCTACTCCCCCAGCATTCTCACAGGAAGCTATTAAAGGGCTGTGGGCAGAGCTTTTTGTTATTGCTCGTAGTCATGATCCTATCTATCTCATAAACTCCTGGCATATCTCTAAAGAAGACAAATATGACTTTAATGATGGTATAGACAAGGTAGAGGTCAAGGCTACTAGGAATTCTGACCGTACCCATACATTCTCCATAGAACAACTGAATCCCAACGCAGACTCTCGACTTATTATAGCCTCTATAATAACTACTCCATCTGGTCAAGGAACTAATATCTTCGATTTGATAGACCTAATCTCCATGAATGTGACGAATATTGATGCACTCCTCAAACTGAAAGAGCAGGTCTATCTAACCATAGGCCCCAATATTGACGCCTCTAAGAGAGTTAGATTTGATATGAATATGGCGATAAGTACCTACAAGTTGGTTTACTATTCTGATATACCAACAATACCTTTATCAGCAATTCCTAGTGGAGTATCTGATATCCATTTCAAATCATGCTTACGAAATACTCTAGCAGCAGACCTATCATCGACCCCCAGTCAGCTACATCGAGCTCTGTAAACTATGAAATCTAGAGTATATCCAAAGATTAATGCCCTAATGGCGATATTTATAGAGGCTATAGCTGATTATAAAGGGTTCAAGCTCGTCAAGCAAGATCCTATTTGCCTATTCACCTTCGATAGTAACTGCTATTATGCTTACTTTAAGTTCATCTCGCATGAAGGTGGATCACACCCGTTGGAGCATCAGCGTGCACAGCTACCTCGTCATACTCGCTTTTGCGAGGTCAAAGAGTCTTCTTTTCCATTCCTCTTCTTAGGGTATGATAAGGTTAACGATGTCTTTGTCTGCTGGGAGCCACACAAAGTCAAACCTCGCTTAAATAAGAGATCATATGTTTCATTTTATAGTCGTCTATCTACTCAGGAAAAAGTCGTGTTGGGGAAGATTGAGGTAGAAACCTTAACAAATGGAGACAAGTTTATCTTGTTTAAGCGAGCAGATGCGATATCCTTCCTTCGGAGGCTTGACTTTTATTTCCCTGAATTAAAGTTAGGAGAAGGACGCGAATCAACTGAGAAAACTTCTCCGGGATGGCTTGGCCGTATTGAGGATGATGAAGCCGTACAGCGATTTATCGATAGTTACCCCATCGGAACGTCCTCTCTCAAGATTGTGGGAGATTGCATAACTCAGTTTAGTGGATACTATAGAGAGTTACAATTTGGCGACTGGAGTAGACTAATCAAGTCATACCTAGCTCATAAGTCCTATTAGTCTTATACCACTATGAGACCATTGCGCAAGCCCATCTCTTCACAGCTTGCACTTTCCTCCTTCGAACTTCGGAGTCTTTAGGCTGAGAAGTGGGATGGCTGTCTCTCCCCTTTGCCCCCTCTCGGGAGGATTATCCTCCCGAGAGGGGGCTTTTCCGGGCTATTTGGTGCTCTGGAGCACAAGAAGCCCAGGCATACGCTTCAGATTGTATGCCATAGCTTCCAAGATATTCTGTGTATGCGTTCGCTCAAGCCCTCGGTAGCGACATCGCCCTCCAGAAAACCACCTTCGTATGCTTCCGAAAGTATGCTCTATCAAACAGCGCATTTTGCTGATGGCGTTATTCAGTTCACGTTGTCGCTCTGTGAACTTCATCCCCTTATGCACCTTGAGCATAATCCCATCAATCAAGCCGTGCTCAAGCAGACAAGCCGAGTTCTTCTTGCTACAATAACCTTTATCGGCAAGGACACTAACGCCCTGCGTAAGCTCAGCCTTCT
>ERZ1674203.367-NODE-367-length-10106-cov-5.271814_pt1 | contig 10106 bp, 9 predicted proteins | sample MGYA00581297_ERZ1674203 | MGnify/ENA primary metagenome ERZ1674203 (study PRJEB41354, sample SAMEA4873349) | human saliva metagenome | biome: human-associated habitat [ENVO:00009003]; feature: mouth environment [ENVO:08000002]; material: saliva material... | reverse complement strand
GGGCCGCCTCATGTCGTTGCCCATGGCTGCATCTGCCAACTCTGCCCCTGCTTCCGCCCCGCCGCTCTCGGTCTTTCGGCTGTCCGTTCCGGTGGCCATGGGCTACATCCCGCTGGGCATCGCTTTCGGCTTTCTCATGGCGCAGGCAGGTGCCGCCTGGTGGGTGGCGCCGCTCATGAGCCTGCTGGTCTATGCCGGCGCCGCACAGTTCATGGCAGTGCCCATGTTTGCGGCGGGCGAATCGCTGGCGGCCATCGCCGTGGCCACCCTGGTGGTCAATCTTCGCCACATCTTCTACGGCCTGTCGGTGCTGGACCGCCTGCCCAAGGGACGCTGGGCACGTGCCTACCTGGCCTGGGCATTGACCGACGAGAGCTATTCGCTCATCACCACCCTGCCCCCGCAGGCCACGCCCCGCCAGGTTGTCGGGGTGGCCATGCTCAACCACGGCTGGTGGATACTGGGCAGCTGCATCGGCAACTTCATCGGCATGAGCGTCTCGCCGGCGCTGCAGGGTTTCGAGTTCAGTCTGGCGGCGCTCTTCGCCATCCTGGTGATGTCGCAGTGGAACACCCACCACCAGGTGGCCCCGCTGGTCACGGCGGTCGTGGCCTATGCCTTCGGCTGGGCGCTCTTCCCCGCTCAGGCCATGCTCGCGGCCATTGCGCTGTCGGTGGTGGCCTGCATCGGCCTGTCGTGGAAAAAGCCGGAGAATCGCGCATGCTGACCGGCTGGAACGCCGTCACCGCCATCCTGGTCATGGCCATCGTCACCTTCGCCCTGCGGGCCCTGCCCTTCGTGGCCGCCGGCCTGCTCCGCCGCCACCGCCTCATCCGCGCCCTGGGGCGCTTCCTGCCGGCCGCCATTCTGGCGCTGCTGCTCATCCATACGCTGGTCGGCTTCATCCGGCAGGATGCGCCCACCGTGGGCGCCTGGCCCGCCCTCGTCGCCATTCTGGTGACGGTGGGGCTGCAATGGCGCTGGCATCACGCGCTGCTCAGCATCTTCGCCGGCACCGGGGTGTACGTGCTGCTGCGCAACGCCCCCATGCTGTTCTGAACCATCCGCGCCCATCCGGCCAGAACCACAGCCAACCGCCACCTGTCAGCCATCAGGATCCGCGGCAGCCGATGACACGCCGTCAGCAGCCCGACGGCGAGATCCGCAGCCGGTGACGCGCCATCAGCGGCCAGGGCTCGCCGAACGCGACCTCGATGCGTGGCCACTCCTGCGCCGTCGGCAGGCGCTGGACGATGGCTGCGTCCATCACGGAAGATCCTTCCGGTTCCCCTGGCAGGCCCGATGATGCAAGGCGCCCCTCCAGCAGCCAGTGAATTCCCCTGATCACCCCTGCGTGCGTGATCCAGACCTGGGCATCGGTCTGCGTCCGCTCGGCGCGCAGCCCGGCCTCGATGCGTGCCAGGAAAGCGCCGACCGACTCCCCCGTGCCACCGGCCTGGTAATGACCGAAGTCCTCGGTCCATGCCGTCAGCTCGGCCTCGGGCAATTCGGCCCATGGCCTGCCTTCCCAGGCTCCCAGATCCATCTCGGCCAGCCAGGCCTCCGGCGGCTGCAACACCAGGTCCGGTCGCAGCGCATGCAGCCGCAGGGCCAGCGTCAGGCAGCGCTGACGTGGCGAGCTGCGCAGCACCAGCCCTTCGGGCAGGCATCGCGCCAGGGTCTGCGCCGCCCGCTCCGTGTCTTCCGGCTGCGCAGGCACATCCAGCCGGCCATAGCACAGGCCCTTGACCACCTCGGGCCTGGGATGGCGCACCAGCCAGCGCCAGGGCCGTGGCGAGATCACATCGCCCTCCCCGGCATTGTCCCGTCCAGCAGCCATCGTGGAGCCGGCCACCGTCGAACCCACCATGGTCGATTCACGCGCAGCCATGCCAGTGCTCAGGCGCCAACCGGCGGCATCGACGGTGCCAGCCGCACCGCCAGCACCAGGTACACCGCCAGTTCCGTCAACTGCTGGGTGGCGCCCAGACAATCGCCGGTGATGCCGCCCAGCCGACGGCGGAAGATGCCCCCCAGCCGCCAGGTCAGCAGCCCCATGGCCAGCAACGTCCAGGCCAGCGTGGCCCAGCCGGACGCCCACACCAGCCACGCCATGGCCGGCAGCGCCCAGGCCGTGGACACCCCGAACGACGCCCACTGCAAGTCCGCCACCAGCGCACGCGCCTTACTACCCTCACCCTGACCCGCCACGCTGCGTGGCGGCTGACTGCCACCCACATAGGGCAGCCACTGCGGCAACCCCATGGCTGCCCAGCGCGACAGTACGTGGGCCACCAGCAGCGCCAGCACGGCCTGGCCCAGCCCCCCGGTCAGCAGCAGTGCCAGCAGCCCGGCCTTCAGAAGCAGTGCCAGCACCAGCGCCATGGCAGCATAGCTGCCCAGGCGCGAATCCTTCATGATGCGCATCGCCGTCTCGCGGTCGGCACTGCCGCCCAGACCATCGCAGACATCGGCCAGGCCATCCTCGTGGATGGCGCCCGTGATCCAGGCCGAAGCGATCATCGACAGCACCACGGCCACCAGCGCCGCCAGCGCATGCTGGCCACCCAGCAGCCGCCAGGCCAGCGCCAGAACCGCTGCCGACATGCCCGCCACCAGCCAGCCCACACCCGGGAAGTGCGCCGTGGCCGCCTTCATCATGGCCGGGCTGTAACCCACCCATGCCGCCAACCGTCCCGGCAGCGGCACGCGGGTGAAGTACTGCACCGCCAACAGCAGGTGACGGACGAAGCCGCCCGGACGGGAAGGCCGCCCAGAAGCCGGCGCGGTGTGCGGCATCTCAGGCTCCACGCGCCATCACCTTCTCCAGCGGAGCGATCTCGTTCAGCGCCCGGCAGGCCGATTCAAGCAGCGGCCACACCAGCGCAGCAGCCGACCCCTCGCCCAGCCGCATGCCGAACTGCAGGAGCGGATCAGCCTGCATGGCCTGCAGCATCAGCCGGTGGCCGGGTTCGGCCGAGACATGCGAGAACACGCAGCGCTCCAGCACGGCCGGCTGCAGGCGCGCAGCCACCAGCACGGCCGAGCTGGTGATGAAGCCATCGACCACGATCACACGGTTTTCCAGCGCCGCCTGCAGCACGGCTCCCGCCAGCGTGGCGATCTCGAAGCCGCCCAGCGCCGCCAGCGCATCCAGCGGCTCGGTGGCCTGGACATGCCTCTCCAGCACCTGGCCCAGCACCTGGATCTTGTGCTGCCGACCCGCTGCATCCAGTCCGGCGCCCGGCCCCACCACCTGCTCGATGGGCAGCCCGGCCAGGCGCGCCAGCAGCAGCGAGGCCGGCGACGTGTTGCCAATGCCCATCTCGCCCAGCAGGATGGCGTTGCCCGGCAGGCTGGCCACCTGTTCGCGGCCATTGTGGATGGCCGTCCGGCACTGTTCGGGCGTCATGGCGGGCTGCAGCAGCGCATCGGCCGTGCCTGCGCCCACCCGGCGCAGCACCAGCCCAGGCTGCTCCGGCAGCGGATCGATCACGCCGCAATCCACCACCTGCACATTCAGTCCATGCTGGCGGGCCAGCACGCTCACCGTCGCCTCACCGGACAGGATGCCCTGCATCATCAGCGTGGTGACGGAAGACGGCCAGGCCGAGACGCCCTGCGCCACCAGGCCATGGTCGCCCGCGCACAGCAGCACCGTGGGCTCCTGAAGCCGAGGCGCCTCGGTGCGCAGGATCTGGCCAATCTGCACCGCCAGCGACTCCAGCCGCCCCAGCGAGCCCGGCGGCCGAGCCTGGGCGTCCAGCCGTGCCTGGATGGCCGCGGCCCGGTCAGCGTCAAGAACGGGAGGGATAAAAGGAACGACAGCCTCGGACTGCGAGGACGAAGACGGGTCATGCAGCGACATGGATAGGGAAACCGGAAATGCCATGGAAAACGGCATTATCGGCCAACACGGCCCCGACTGCCTCAGTCCAGCAGCCCTTCCAGCACGCCCGGCGCAAAGCCGGCCGCCACATGATCGGCCAGGCCGTCGAAGACCTCGGCCATGGTGCGCGCCCGCTGGCCGAACAGGGCTGCCAGCACGGCATCGTTCTCGAAGAGCCCGTGCAGATAGATGCCCAGAACATTGCCGCGTGCATTGCACCAGCCCAGCGCGTCGGGCAGCGCCCGGATACCCTCGGTCGCGGATGACGACGCTCCACCTGCATCGACCGGATCGGCCGCATCCATTGGCATCGTGCGTCCCTGGTGGATCTCGTAGCCAGCCACCGGCACGCCCGAAAGCGCGGCCCAGGCACCCGGCAGCGTCTCGAAATGCGTGCTGCGATGCCGCAGCACCTTCTCGTGCTCGAACCGGGTCTGCAACGGCAGCAGCCCCAGTCCCTCGCCGCTGCCGTCCAGGCCCAGCGGATCCAGCAGCATCCGGCCCAGGATCTGCAGGCCGCCGCAGATGCCCAGCACCCGACCGCCGCGTGCCGCGTGGGCTTTCACCCAGACATCCAGACCCTGGCGGCGCAGCCAGGCCAGGTCGGTGCTGGTGTGCTTGGAGCCGGGCAGAATGATCCAGTCCTGCGGCGACAGCGTCGGCCGCATGCCGGCATCGCGCACCGCCACCAGCTGCACGCCCTGCAGCGCGGCCAGCGGCTCGAATTCGTCCAGGTTGCTGATGCGAGGCGGCACCAGCAGCGCGATCTGTTCGGGCATGGCCGGGGCGTTCACGGCCGGAGGAAGGGGGCCCACACCAGGCCCCGCGCTGCCGCCCTCGTCGACGCCTGCTGCCTCGCTGCCGTCACTCACGCCGCCAGCTGCCCCACCGCGCCCCGCCTCAGCAGCTCGCCGCGCGGCAGCCCGACGGTCCCGATCCTGGAACCAGCCATCCTCTTCCGGCAGCCCGTGACCGGTCCGCATCGGAATGGTGGCCACCACCGGCACGCCGGTCAGTTCCAGCATGCGCTCGGGCGCCGGGGCCAGCAGGCCGGGATCGCCCCGGAAGCGGTTCAGCACGAAGCCCTTCAGACGCCGGCGGTCATCCTCGGGAATCAGCGCCCAGGTGCCGTACAGGTGCGCGAAGGCGCCTCCCCGATCGATGTCCGACACCAGCAGGCAGGCCGCATCGGCATGCCGCGCCACGCGCAGGTTAACCACGTCGCTGGACTGCAGGTTGATCTCGGCCGGCGACCCCGCCCCCTCGATCACGATCACGTCGTACTCGCGGCGCAGCGCATCCAGGGTCTGCGCCAGCAGCGGCCAGACCTGGGCGCAGCGGATCCGCCAGGGCAGCGCGGTCAGCTCGGCATTGACCCGGCCCAGCAGCACCACCTGGCTGCGGGTGTCGGCCTCGGGCTTGAGCAGCAGCGGATTCATCTGCACCGTCGGCTCCACCCCGGCCGCCAGTGCCTGGAAATACTGGGCACTGCCGATCTCGCCGCCCGCCACCACGCGGGCGTTGTTGCTCATGTTCTGCGCCTTGAAGGGCGCCACCCGCAGCCCCTGCCGCGCATACCAGCGGCACAGCGCCGTGCACAGCCAGCTCTTGCCGGCCCCGCTGCTGGTGCCCAGCACCATCACGCAGCGGGCCGGGCGCCTGCCTGCCCCGACGAGCGCCATCAGTCCTCGATGCCCCGCTGCGCCGGCACCCCGGCCTCGAAGGCGTGCTTGACCTTGGTCATCTCGGTGACGGTATCGGCCAGCGCGATGATCTCGGGCGGGCAGCGCCGTCCGGTCAGCACCACGTGCACGTGCGGCGGCCGGTTGGCCAGCGTCTCCAGCACAGGCTCCAGCGGCATCCAGCCGTAGATCAGCGGATAGGTGATTTCATCGAGCACCACCAGGAAGTGCTCGCCGGCCATGATGGTCTTGCGGGCCCGCTCCCAGCCTTCACGCGCCAGGGCAGCCGATCGCTCCAGGTCCTGACTCTTCCAGCTGAAGCCATCGCCCAGCCCCTCGATGGGCACGCCCAGCTGCTCGAAGGTGCGGTGCTCGCCAAAGCGCGCCGACGGCACCTTCATGAACTGGTAGATGTGCACCGGCTTGCCGCGGCCATGCGCCCGCAGCGCCAGCCCGAAGGCGGCCGTGCTCTTGCCCTTGCCGTCCCCGGTGTTGACGATGATCAGCCCGCGCCGCTCCCCTTCCCGTTTCTCGTAGGGTTTCTCGCGCGGCGGTTGTTCGATTTCCATGCTGTTTCCTTTCAATGTCCTGCCTGCCCGGGCGCCGGCGCGCCCTGCACCCGCAGCACGCAGTCCCGCAGCAGCCGAGCCCCTTCGGCCAGGCGCGGGCCGGGGCGCACCAGCGCATCCAGCTCGGGCCCGTCGAACAGGCACACACGTCCTTCACGCAGGGCCGGCAGCCTGCTCCAGCCCGGTCTGGCCCGCAGCGCTGCCAGCCCCTGCCGCTGCGGATCACTGATCACGAACAGCTGCGGGTCTGCCTGCAATGCCCATTCGCGGCTCATCGGCACGAAGGGGGCGGAGCCAGCCGGCACGACGTTCGCCAGCCCCAGCAGCGCCAGCGTCTCGCCCAGGAAGGAATCCGGTCCGGCCAGCCAGGGGGCCGGATCGATCTCCACCCAGGTGCGCAGGCCACGGTCGCGCGCCGGCAGGGATTCTGCCAGATCATGGAGCTCGCGGCGGATGTTCTCCCAGACCTGCTGCGCACGCGCCGGCGGCAGGCCCAGAACCCGGGCCAGCCGCGCCAGCGTGTCGGCCACGTCGGCATGCCGCTGCGGCGACAGCACCAGCACCGGAATACCCAGCCGTTCCAGCTGCTTCACCAGCGGGCCATCACCGGCCATCAGCACCAGGTCCGGCCGCAGGGTCGCCACCGCCTCCACGTTGAAGCTGCCGAGGCTCCCCAGATGAGGCAGCTTCGTCACCGATTCCGGCCAGTTGGAAAAACGGTCCACCCCCACCAGCCGATCGCAGGCGCCCAGCACGCAGACCGATTCGGTCAGCGTCGGCGACAGCGACACAAGCCGCACGACCCGGGCAGGCGGCGCCATGGCCTGTCCCCGGTCATCGACGACAGAACGCGCCGGCCCTTCCGCCGCATCCGCGCCAGCAGCCTGTGCTGCCCACATCCACGCCAACCCGACCAGCGCCAGCAGCCCCGTCAGCCACCGTCGCCCGGCCCTGGCCGAGCTCATCCCACACTGGTTCATTCCACACTTCCCCCGCAATCAATGCTGAAACAACGCTTTACGTTCTTAGCTACTTGGCATTGGGTAATTTTTCTGACATTATCGACAATTGGTAACACGATGTTCCCATTCGCTACAAACAACTGAACGAACAACAAAGGCCCCGAGGCCTTCCCGCCGGCTGCAGCGGTCGCCAGGAACCACTGCCCTGACCTGTTTACCCAGCGCCGTCGGCACCCGGGAACCTCTCCCTGTCGATCCGGTCCATTGTGCCGGATCCCGTTCCGTGGCACCTGAACGCCGCGGGCGGACCCTTGCTCTTGTATCGGATTTGTCATGATCACCCGTTTCCTTGCTGCCCGCCGGACCGCCTATCGTCCACAGGTGCAGGCCCGCCAGGACGCTCTACGCAATGAAAAGCTTGCAGCATCCGGCCTGTCGCACCCGCAGCGACGCAGTCTGCTGCGTCGTGCCGGCGCGTGGCTGCTTGCACCGGCCTGCATTGCCGGCGGCACGGCCCTCGTGCTGGACATGCTGACGATGCCGGCCACGGCAGCACAGAATCGCCATTTCCCCGACAATACCCAGCTGGGACGGATCCGCTTCGGCCAGTTTCCCGATGCCACGCTCAACGGCAAGCCCGTCCGGCTGGGGCCGGGCGCGCGGATCCTGAACCAGGACAACCTCATCGTTCCGCCCATCGCCGTCCACGGCAAGAGCTACGTGGTCGGCTATGTCACGGACACGATGGGCATGATCATGACCGTCTGGATCCTGAGCGAAGAGGAATACCGGGCACTGCGCAAGCAGCACGGCCGCTGATCCGGCCACACCATCGGGCAGGTCGGCTCTGGCCACCCGCTCCGTGCTGCCGGCACCGCCCCCGGTTCCCGCCGTTCCAGGCTCCGGACATTTCCGGATGACAGGGCAACCGCACGACGCCCCCTGCCAGGCACGGAAAGACCCGGCCGCGAGGCTCCGGCACCCCCATGCCGCTGGCCCCCGTCCGGGTCTTCGCAAGGACACGACTGCATGAGCCGAAAACTCTACCTGCGCACCTTCGGGTGCCAGATGAACTCCTACGACAGCGAACGGATGGCCGACCTGCTGGCCGAGACCGAGGGCGCCGAGCTGACCGACGACCCGAACGAGGCCGACATCGTCCTGTTCAACACCTGTTCCATCCGCGAGAAGGCCCAGGAGAAGGTCTTCTCCGACCTGGGCTACTTCCGGGCCATGAAGACGGCCCGCCCCGAGCTGATCATCGGCGTGGGCGGCTGCGTGGCCAGTCAGGAAGGCGAGGCCATCGTCTCGCGCGCCCCCTTTGTCGACGTGGTCTTCGGCCCGCAGACGCTGCACCGCCTGCCCGAACTCATCGACCGGCGTCGCCAGACCGGCCATTCGCAGGTCGACATCCGCTTTCCCGAGATCGAGAAGTTCGACGCCCTGCCGCCGCCGCGCAAGGTGGGTGCCAGCGCCTTCGTTTCCATCATGGAAGGCTGCAGCAAGTACTGCAGCTTCTGCGTGGTGCCGTACACCCGCGGCGAGGAAATCTCCCGCCCCTTCGAGGACGTGCTGTCCGACGTGATCACCCTGGCCGAACAGGGCGTGAAGGAAGTGACGCTGCTGGGCCAGAACGTCAACGCCTACCTGGGCCAGGTGGAAGGCTTCGACGCCCCGGCCGACTTTGCCACGCTGCTCGACTACATCCACGACATCCCCGGCATCGAGCGCATCCGCTACACCACCTCGCACCCGCGCGAGTTCACCGAACGGCTGATCGACGCACACGCCCGGCTGCCCAAGCTGGCTCCGCTGGTGCATCTGCCCGTGCAGTCGGGTTCCGACCGCATCCTGGCCGCCATGAAACGCGGCTACACGGCGCTGGAATACCGCTCCATCGTGCGCCGGCTGCGTGCCGCCAGCCCCGGCATCGGACTCACCACCGACTTCATCGTGGGCTTTCCCGGCGAGACCGAGGCCGATTTCCAGAAGACGCTGAAGCTGGCCGAGGATCTGGCCTACGACGACGCCTACTCGTTCATCTACAGCCCCCGCCCCGGCACCCCGGCCGCCAACCTTCAGGACGACACCCCCCACGAGGAGAAGGTGGAGCGACTGCAGCGCCTGCAGGCCGTGGTCCAGCAAAGTTCGCTGGCCATTGCCCGTGGCATGGTGGGCTCGCGTCAGCGTGTGCTGGTGGAAGGCCCGTCGCGCAAGGATGCCAGCGAACTGTCGGGCCGCTGCCCCAACAACCGCATGGTCAACTTCCCCGGCGCTCCCGAACTCATCGGCCAGCTGATCGACGTGGACATCACCTCCGCCATGAGCCACACGCTGCGGGGTGAACCCGTGGCCGAACAGCTGCCCGAGGTGCTGGCCAGGGCGGCCGCCGAGCGCCATGCCCAGGTCGGTCTGGACGCCCGGGAAGTGGTCCGCCCGCGCGCGGCCTGAACATCATGAAGCAACCAGGGGCCGGGCAGCTGCGGTGGATGACGGCGCTTGCGCTGGCCCTGAGTGCATCCGCTCCTTGGGCACAGGGCGCCGAAAACGTTGCGGCCAGACACGCCGGCACGCCGGAAACCCTGACGGATGCAGCCGCTCCCCAGCAAGGTACGCAGCCCCCCGCAGCCGCACCGGAAGGCAGCTTCTCTGCCCTGCCCGCCCTGCTGCTGCAGGCACGCGCCCTGCTGCCCGACCAGCCCGAGGCCGCCTGGCGGCTGCTGGAGCCGCAGACCTGGCACTACGCGGGCAGCCGAGACTTCGACTACCTGCTGGGCGTGGCGGCCCTGGACAGCCACCGCGCCAGCGAAGCCGTGATGGCCCTGGAGCGGGTGCTGAACAACCATCCCGACGACATCCCGGCCCGCACGGAGCTGGTGCGCGCCTACCTGGCGCTGGATGAACGACAGAGCGCCCACGAGGCCCTGCAGCAGCTGCTGCAGGCACAGGCGCTGCCCGACGACGCCCGGCAGAGCATCCAGCGCTACCTGGACATCATCAGCCG
>ERZ1674203.361-NODE-361-length-10206-cov-5.118609_pt1 | contig 10206 bp, 6 predicted proteins | sample MGYA00581297_ERZ1674203 | MGnify/ENA primary metagenome ERZ1674203 (study PRJEB41354, sample SAMEA4873349) | human saliva metagenome | biome: human-associated habitat [ENVO:00009003]; feature: mouth environment [ENVO:08000002]; material: saliva material... | reverse complement strand
CAAGGGCATCGTACCGATGTCGCCCCCCGTCATCCGGCCCCGGCCGACAATCAGCCTGCCTCGCCCACTGAACGGCAAACCGGCCGGATGCCGCAACCGCCGGATACACCGGATACACCGGACACACCGGATACGTCGGGCAGCGTCGTGCCGCTCGGTGGGGAACAGTGCCCCGTCCCCGCGCCCAGCCCCGAGGCAGCCTCACTCCTTGGTGCCCTTGGGCGAACGCTGCATGAAATAGTGGTTGTAAGCCATGCGCCGGTCAGCGGTCGCGTCCGTATACCAGCCCACGCAACGCTGGGCGTAGCGACGCATCGAATCCAGCACCCGTGCAAACACCGGGTCGCCATTGCTGTTGCGGACCGTCACCCGGTCCCAGGCCTGCAGCTGGGCACGCAGCACCGACTCGGGTGTCTTGTAGAAACGCACGCCCTGCACCTCGCGCATCTCGATGTAGTGCGTCGCGCCCTGATTGATCTGCTGCCCGATCAGCGTGGCCGTCACGGCCTGCGTGGCCTGCTCCACCATGGCCTGCCAGGCGGGCGGCAGTGCGGCCCAGCGCTCGGCATTGATCAGTAGCTCGGTCTGCTCGGCCACCTGGTGATGGCTCTGCAGCATGCACACCTTCAGCACCTCGGGCAGACCCAGCGCACGGTCGCCGGACAGCGTGCTGAACTCGGCCGCCTCGATCTCGCCCCGGCGCAAGGCCGGGATGATCTCGTCGATGGGCAGCTGAAAGACGGTCGCCCCCAGCTCCTGATAGATCTGCGCGGCCAGCCCTCCGGCATGGAAGCGCATGCCGTTCAGATCCTCCACCCGCGCGATGGGACGCTTGAACCAGCCGAAGGCCGGCGTGGGCAGTGCCCCGTACAGCAGCGAATGCACCTTCAGGCCGGACGCCGCGTAGATTTCCTGCAGCAGTGCCTCACCACCGCCGTACCGATGCCAGGACAGCAATGTCAGCGCATCCATGCCGAATGCGGGCCCGCTGCCCCACAGCCCGATCGCGGGCTGCCGCAGGCTGTCGAGCGTGAGCGTGCGGTGACAGGCATCCAGCCGTCCACCGGAAACGGCCTCGGCCAGCGCATCGGTGGGAACCACCTTGCCGGCCGGCAGAATCTCCAGCTGAAGCCGCCCCTCGGTCAGCATGCCCAGCACGTCGGCCAGCGTCGTGATGTAGGCGTGAAAATCATCCTCCAGCGACCAGGCGGTCTGGCAGCGCCAGACCACTGGCTCCTGGGCTGGCATCGTGCCCTGGCTGGCCGCCGCACGACTGCGCGCCAGCGCCGGGGACGACAGTGCCAGTGCCGCCATGCCGGCGGCACCGACACCGGCGCCCTTCAGGATCTGCCGCCGTCCCGGCACACTGCCCTCGGGAACGGCATCCCGGGAACGTGGCATGACCTGATCCTGCTTCATGGCATCGGTACCTGCTGGAGAATCCTGTACATCATCGTGTCCGATCGCCGATCAGCGCACGTCACGACGCCAGTACACGTGGCCGCTCTCGCCGTGGTAGTACTCGCGGTCATCATCGATGAAGACGCCACGATCCACCAGCGGCTGACCGGCCTGCCAGCCCGACGGCACCTGCCAGGTCTGGCAGTACAGACGGCCCAGCGTGGGCAGCGCATAGTTCCAGCACAGCTGGGCCTCGTTCTCGCCCTCGCCCCGGCGCAGCATCAGCTGCACGAAGGACTCGTCGTTGCGCCACTGCTGCAGCACCTTGCCGAACGGCACCTCCTCGTCCTTGCGGACGCGATAGGCGCTGTGCGTGGTCAGCATCAGCGAGCTGGTGGCGGCCGGCGCCGGCGACCAGAACTGCGTGCCGTACTGGAAGCCCACGTTGGTCGAGAGCATCGTGCGCGTGGCCAGCCAGTTGCCCAGCACCACGTTGTTGGGGCCCTCGGCCAGATAGGTCAGCACCCACAGGTCGCGGAAAGGCTTCGTGGCCTGCGTGCTCAGCTTGTTGTCGTTCTGGACCTGGTGGCGCTGGTCGTAGCGGAACGTGCCCGACAGCGACGCATAGCGCTCGGCCACGTTGTAGAGCGGCGGCATCGTCGGATTGGACGGACGCGAATAGCGCGTCACGCCACTGCGCGCATTGACCGGCGGAACCGCCACATCATTCGTAACCGAACCCTTCTCGCCGCTCACTGCATCAGCATGGCTGCTGGCGCTGCCCGCGCTCTGATCCAGCATCGTGGCCAGCACCGCACCGCTCACGCCGGTATTGCTGAACGGTGCCACCGTTTGCGCCTGGACATTGCCTGCCAGCACGGCCAGTGCAGCAGCCGTCACCCACCCTTTCTTGTTCATCTTGAACATGTGTGTATCCCTGATCCGTGTGTTGATCACTGAGCGGCCGAAAGCTGCTGCCAGTACAGATTGCCCGAACCGCCCTGCGGCTCGCGGTTGTCATTGACGAAGTTGCCACCGTTCTGCAGCACGCTGCCTGCAATCCAGCCGGCCGGTACCTGCCAGGCCTGGCAGTAGGTGCGCTTGAGCTTGGGCAGCCAGAAGTTCCAGCACAGCTGCGGCTGGCTGCTGCTGCCATTCTTCAGCAGCCACAGCTGCACGTAGGTGTTCTCGGCACTCCACTGCTGGATCATGCTGCCGTAGGGCACCAGCTGATCCTTGCGCGCCACAAAGCCGATGGGCGCATACAGGTTGCTCTGATGGAAGGCAATGCGCGAATCGCCCGGCAGCACCGTCACGCCCGGCACCCCGGCGCGACTGAACGTGCCATTGGCGCGCTTTTCCGGCGTCCACGACAGCACATGCAGCATGCCGCCCACCGAGACGCTGTTCTCGTCGGTGGACACCGCGGTGTTCATGTTGAACTCGCCGAACGGCGTGGTGGCCTGCGCGCTGGCGCGACCCAGGTTCTGCACCCGCATGTACATCTGCAGCTGCTGGCGGCTGCTGGCTGCACGGTACTGCCCATCCACGTAGTTGTCGGGCGTCAGGCTGTAGCCCGCCGTCACGAACGGCAGCGCCGCATCGTTCACCTGACCGGCATTGCGGGCCGTCACCGGAACCAGCATCGTGCGATCGGTCGGGCCGATCTCGTCCAGACGATTGCCCACCCGCTGATCCAGCATGGCCGACAGCAGCGCGCCGCTCACACCCGACACCGAGTACGGCGACACTGCCTTCACGGCATGGGCCGAGGCCGGTGCAACCGACACCTCGGTCTGGCCCGGCACGAACGCCTGCAGTTCCTGACCGGCTGCCCGCTCCACGTTCGCCTGCAGTTCGGCGGCATCGGCATCCGTACCGCCGGCTGCCTTCACCACGGCCGCCAGCGTTGCGGCCTCGGCCGCCTCACCCGTGAAGGCAGCCAGCTGGGCCGAACGCCCCTCCACAGCCTTGGTCGACGACGTGCTCATGCCGGCATCGGCACCATCACCACCGCCGCAGCCCGCCAGCAACGCCAGCAGCGCTGCCCCCATCGTGAATTGATTGCGCTTGCTCATCTTTTTTCCTTCTACCCGGTTGAAAAGGAACTGCAGAAACACGTCGTCGCGTCATGCAGCCCCCAGCCCTGGCGGGCAGACACTGCCGACGAAGGCAGAAACCTTAACCAACCCGAGACCGGCGGCCAACTTCGGGGCGACGAACGGCACCTGTCTCCCCGTCCTTTCGGCCTGCATGCCGAAGCCCCCGCCACAACCGTGTCATCAAGCAACACCCCGGCTTGCGCCCACCTGCGCCCTCCTTCGTCTTCGTGCACCGCGCCAGCTCCGCGTCCGCCTTTTCCCGACGAGCGGTTCCCCGAAGTGCCAAATAAGTCACACCCCGGCCATTCATTCGCCCTCATCGGCCACTCGTCTTCATCCGGATGTGACCAATTACCGCGCCCTCTTCGGGATCAGCTCCTACGATGCACGGCACTGACAGCCCGACGAAAGGTCGTCGATTCGACCCTCCCGCGCTGCCCCGATCCAGAAGCTCTAGATCACTGCCTCCCCCTTCCCCTCACGCCGGTTGCCGCTGGCACCGGCCCTTCGGAACACAGGTGCACACCATGTCGATCAACACCCGCAAACTGCAACTCAGCGCTGCCGTCATGCTGCTTCTGGCCGGCTGCGGTGGCGGCAGCAACGGCAGCTCCGAGCCCCTGGCCACCAACACGCCTGCTGCTGCAAACACCACGACCACGGTGAACAGCACCGCTGCTGCCCAGCCCGCGCCCTCGCAGCCGGCTACCACCGTCTCGCAACCGAGCACGCAACCTGCCGCGCAACCGACTGTCCCGACGGCTCCCCGCACGGATGCGTCCCACAACAGCGCCCAGGTCACGCCGACCCAGCCTGCGGCCCAGCACCCCGCATCCGCCATCTCGGCCACCGGCATCACCGGCGCCGTCCTGGCCACCATGCTGGACCAGCGCAGCACCGACGTGGGTGATGACGAGCACGCCGCCTACGCCTACCCGTCCACGCTGGAAGGCCGGATCCTGGACGGCGCTGCCGCCCCGGTCGTCCAGTCGGTCCAGATCCGCAGCACCCCCTACGCCGGTGAAGGCCAGCGTCCGGGCGCCGGCGGCAGCTACACCCCGGCCACGGGCAGCTACACCTACACCACCTTCAACGGCACCAAGGTCAGCGACGGCACCAACCCGCATTTCGAGGTCAACTCGATCGGCATGGACCTGGAAGTGACCAACACCGAACACGCCGTCACGCTGGCCACCCATCTGGTGGCGCTGGACGAAAACGGTGGCAACTACCTGGAAGGCCCGACCTACACCGGCGCAGGTGCCAGCATCGGCAAATCGGACTCGATCCACTTCGGCAGCGTCGTGGCCGAATGGAAGAACGGCGTCCACAATGTGCAGCTGCTGGTGAATCGCGTGGCCGATGACCAGGCGGCCCTGTGCTGGAACTACCACCTGCCCGACACCAACCGCCTGTACTGCAACAAGTGGACCGTGCCCCACGGCTGGAAAGAAGGTCAGCCCCTGGTCAAGGCCGGCCACTACCTGGTGGAAGTGCGCGACGGCAACACGACCTACTGGCACACCCGGAAGCTGGGCCAGTAAGACCTTGCAGCAACGCTGACAAGTCAGCAGAACGGTCGGCTACAACCCGCACCGACCGTTCCCTGATCAGCGCAGCGACCGATGCCGAAACCGCCAGCCCGCGCTGGCGGTTTTCTTTTTTGTATCTACCGAGCAACACAAGAACATCAAATTATGTTGCACATCGACATGAGTGAATCAAACTGTGAATTCGGCTATTAAACTCGCCGCTTTCGCATTATGAACAGCCCTTGGTCGCCTCCTGTAGACCGCAGGGCAGCCCATCGAGGTAGATCATGTCGACGACAAACAACAGACTTCAGATCAGTGCAGCCGTGCTGCTTCTCCTGGCAGGTTGCGGCGGTGGAGGCGGCGGAAGCGAAGCACCCAAGGCCGTCTCGGCCAGCCCATCGGCGACGACCACGACGGCCACTAACGCAGCAGCGGCGAATGCTGCTTCTACCGCCTCGGCCAATACCGCTGCTCAGCGTGCGGCCGAACAGGCTGCCACACAAGCCGCCAGCCAGGCCAATGCAGCCCGCAACGCCGCCAACCAGGCCACCGCCGCTCTGCAGGCAGCCCAAGCCGCCGCCCGCGAGGCCGAAGCCAAGCGCGCCGAAGCCGAGGCCGCCAACAAGCGTGCTGCGGAGGCAGAAGCCGCACTCCAGAAGGCCACTGCCGAGCGCAGGGCTGCGGAAGAGGCCCAGGCCAAGGCCGCTCGTGAAGATGCCGCTCGCAAACAGGCAGAGGCCGAAGCAGCCAAGAAAGCCAAGGAAGAAGCTGACGCCAAAGCCAAGGCAGAAGAAGAAAAGGCCAAACAAGCTGAAGCCAAAGCCAAGGAAGAGGCCGCGGCTGCCGCCAAAGCCAAGGAAGAAGCCGAGGCCAAAGCCAAGGCAGAGGAAGAAGCCAAAGCCAAAGCAGAAGAGGAAGCACGTCAGGCAGCCGCACGGGCCGTGCCGGCCAGCTCCAGCGACGGCGTGAGTGGCCTGCTGCTGGCCACCATGCTGGATCAGGCCATGACCACCAACCGCACCCAGCAAGCCAATCTTGAAGCCCTGCCGGCCGAAAGCACCCACGGCAATTTGCTGGAGGACGCCGACGCACCGACCGTCAATGCGGCGCAGTACACCGATCCGAGCAACTACGTAGCTGGCGGCCAGCGGCTGCTGGGCAACTATCAGCCGGCCAACGGCGAGTACTACTATCACCTGTTCAATGGCGGCGTGGTCAAGGCCGGCAAGGATGCCGCCTTCCCGATGGCGACCGTGGGCATCAAGCTGAAAGTCGAAGCTTCTGCTGACAAGGTGGAACTGGATAATGAGCTGAAGGTCAGCGACACCATCGGTGCAACCAGTATCGAAGCCGCGCCCACCTTCTCGGGCGGTGAACTCAGCGTGCAGAAAAACGGGCTGGTTTCCCGCATCGAACAAGGCGGTGTGATCGCCACTTGGTTTGGGAGCAACGGACAGAGCGTTCAGCTGATCCTGCGCGAAAGCAGCGCAAGCGGTGCCACCCTGTGCTGGAACTACACCCTGACCAACACCAACCGTCTGTACTGCAACATCTGGCAGATTCCGGCTGGTTGGGAAGCAGGTCAGCCGCTCTCCTTCCAAGGCTACTACATCCACGAGACCCGTACCGTGGACGGTGCCAATAAGAACTACTACTGGCGCACCCGGTAAGACCTCAACCCCACGGTGCGCGGCCTGATCCGCGTGCCGTGCCTGGCAGGACAAGGCGCTCTTCGGAGCGCCTTTTTTCTTTCCAAGGCCCCATTCTCAGCCTCATCTTTCCCGGGCACTCTTCCCACCCCCTTTTCCCGAAAGACGTCTCCTCTTCCCAAAGACTCTCTTCCCGAACGCCGTCTTCCCGATAGCTGCCTATTCGCTGCTCTTCCTTTCGTTGGCCATCCTTCCGATTGCTTTCCATTCTCGGGACGGCTTTTTCCAATGATCGTCGTCCCGAGCGCCGGACGTCCGACGGCATGACGACGTTGCCACTCGGGCCTATCGTCACATCTACCGACAGTGTGCCCCCTACCTGCCTGGGTGCCCTGCCCTGGCCGTTCACGGGCTAATTGACGACACCTTACCCACTGCCGTCGGCCCCCATGACACAAGCCAGTTTCGGCCAAGCAACACTCTAAGGAAGCGAACATTAATGAATGTTTCTTCCCGGCAAAGCCCGGATGAATGGTGGGGGTTTACCGCTAGACTCGCCTCCTGCTTCACCGAAACGGACCATTTATCAGTATTTGCCGTCCACAGGACGGACAGACCGGGTTAAATATGTCGACTACGAACCACAGAATCCAGATCAGTGCCGCCGTCCTGCTCCTGCTGGCGGGATGCGGCGGTGGCGGTGATGGCAGCGATGCACCGACTGCCGTCTCGTCCAGCCCGTTGGCGCCTGCCAGCAGTCCGGCAAGTACCGCCTCGAATAACGTCATCACGAACAGTACGTCCGCAAACGGCAGCTCGCTGACCGGCAACGCAGCGACCCCGACTACGGCTCCGAGCGCTGCACAGACCGCGGCTGCCCGGGCTGCTTCCCAGGCGGCCGCCGCACAGGCAGCCTCGGCCCAGGCGGCAGCCACCCAGGCGGAAGCCAACCGCGTCGCTGCCGAGCAAACCGCTGCCGCCCAGGCTGCAGCCGCTCGAGAAGCCCAGGCCCGCGAAGCGGCCGCCCGCGAGGCTCTGACCCGCGAACAGGCTGCCCAGGAAGCTGCCCGTCAACGTGCCGCCGCCGCCGAGGCTGCCCGCCAGGCTGAAGAGGCCCGCCTGGCCGCCGAGCGCGCCGATGCCAAGAAGCGTGCGGAAGAGACGCGCAAGGCCGAGGAAGCCCGCCTGGCTGCCGAACGCCAGAAGGCCGAAGCGGATGCAGCGGCCGCCCGGGCCGAAGCCGCCAAGGCCGAAGAAGCACGCAAACAGGCTGAAGCCGAGGCCGCCGCCAAGGCCAAGGCCGATCAGGACGCGGCTGCCAAGGCCGCCCAGGATCGTGCCGCCGCCGCCAATGCTGAAGCCGAGCAGGCCAAGCGCGAAGAGGCACGCAAGGCAGAAGAGTCGGCCAAGGCCCAAGAAGCCGCACGCAAAGCAGAAGAGGCCCGCAAGGCCGAAGAGCAGAAACGCCAGCTCCAGCAACAACAGCAGCAAGCTGCACAGCAGGCACAGGCCAGCGCTCAGCAATCGTCCAACCCGCAGGCAGACGGCGCGGCCGCCCAGGGCGCCAGCGACAAGCCCGCTGCCGATGAGAAGCCGGCTGCCACCGACAAGCCCTCGACCGAGGAAAAGCCGGCCGTCACCGACAAGCCCGCTTCCGACGAGAAGCCGAGCACCAACGACAAGCCCGCGGCCAACGACAAACCGGCTGCTGAGGACAAGCCTGCTGCCAGCGACAAGCCTGCTGCCACGGAAAAACCGGCCGCAAACGACAAGCCTGCTGCCGACAAGAAACCGGCTACCGATGGCCAGACGGCCGACAATGCAGCCACCGATGCCGGCAAAACCGCAGACGGTGAGGTCGAGGCCATCAACCGCAAGCCGCTGCGGCACCCCACTGAGCCGATCGGCTCGGGTGGCGTCAACGGTGCCGTGCTGGCCACCATGCTGGACCAGCACAGCGATGGGCAGTCGAATGACCCCAAAGCCATCGGCTACCCGCAAGGCATGGCCAATGCCCCGCGAATCAGTGCTACGCAGAGCCGAGACAAGGGCTATGCCGGCGAACGCAGCGGTACCCCGGGCGGCTACACGCCGGCTGAAGGCGGCTACACCTACTTCACCTACAACGGCGGCAAGGATAGCGACGGGGGCGGTGATGCGAACTATGACGTGGACCAGGTCACTATGTCCCTGCCCGTCACCAACGGCGCAAACGGCGTCACCCTGGGGGGTACGCTGACGGCCACCGACGAACCAACCTTCAGCTACGACAAGGGCGTGAGCTATACCGGCAAGGCCGAGACCGTCGGCTACGAGGAGCAGGTGGCTTCAGCCAGCCAAATCTTCGAGTGGAAGAACGGCGGAAACACGGTACAACTGATGGTGATGGTCAATGGTAAGGACATCGCCGACCTCTGCTGGAACTACAAGCTGCCCAAGACCCAGCGCATCTACTGCAACCGGTGGCAGGTGCCCGCCGGCTGGAAGAAAGGCCAGCCGCTGGTGCACCTGGGCTACACCATCAAGGACGTGAAGGCCGGCGAGGAACGTATCTGGGCCAGCCGCTGATCGACCCAAACCCCAGAGCATGACCAGAACGCGCCCACCCGGGCGCGTTCTCGCTTGGCGGGCCAGGAGCAAGGTGCGGCAGGCACAGCGCAAATTTGCCAGGCCCGGTACGCCATGCGCACACAAGAAAAAACCCGGCTGCCATGACGACAAGCCGGGTTTCAAGGCACCGAAGAAGGCCATCTGAGCTGCCCGCCCTTCTAAACGAAGGAAACTGACAGGAAGTGGCTGGATCTCAGCGCGGAATGTGTGGCGGAGAGAGGGGGATTCGAACCCCCGAAGGGCTATTAACCCTTACACGCTTTCCAGGCGTGCGACTTAAACCACTCATCCATCTCTCCGGAATTCGGCATTATAACAAAGGTTGAGACGCATGTCACGGCGTTTCACTTAAACAACAATGCCACGCCTCGTCGGGTGAAGCCGCGCCCCACCGCCGGAACGCAGCAAAGCGGCAAAACTGCCAAAGGTGCGTGGCAGCCCGGCAGCCAGGAGCCGAAACGCCGGCCCCAGGCTCCCCCTGCCATCAGGCCCCGGCGACGATCGCATCGACGGCAGCCTGCGCCACTTCCAGGTCCTCGTTGGGCTTCACGCCCGAGACGCCCACAGCGCCAGCCACCTGACCATCGATGACGATGGGCAGCCCCCCTTCCAGAGTGCCCTTAAGCACGTCCACGCATAGGAAGGCGGTACGGCCGTCGTTGATCATCTTTTCATAGCCGCCGCTGCCCCGCTGGCCCAGCGCAGCGGTGCGCGCCTTCTCGGGCGAGATGTAGGCTGCCACGGCCGCGCAGCCATCCATGCGCTTGAGGCCCAGCAGATGGCCGCCATCGTCGACCACGGACACGGTCACGGCCCAGCCTTTCTCGGCAGCCTTGGCCAGGCCAGCCTTCAGGCCATTCTCCACGTCGCGCAGTTCGAGGGTGGGTTTGGTTTTCATGGTTGATGTCT
>ERZ1674203.359-NODE-359-length-10234-cov-4.689262_pt1 | contig 10234 bp, 10 predicted proteins | sample MGYA00581297_ERZ1674203 | MGnify/ENA primary metagenome ERZ1674203 (study PRJEB41354, sample SAMEA4873349) | human saliva metagenome | biome: human-associated habitat [ENVO:00009003]; feature: mouth environment [ENVO:08000002]; material: saliva material... | reverse complement strand
CCGAACCCCATGTGCACACCTCCGCCCTGCAGGAAGGCCTGCTGCATCCCGTCACCGGTCTGGACCACCTGCTGATGCTGCTGGGCACCGGGGTGCTGGCTGCCGTGACCGGCCGTTCCCTGCTGCTGCCGCTGGCCACGCTGGCTGCCATGCTCGTGGGGGCCGTGGCCGGACACTACAGCACTGAATTCGTCGGCATGGAAACGCTGATCACGCTGTCGCTGGCCGTGGCCGGTCTGGCCCTGCTGCTGCCGTCGCGCCAGCGCGTGCTGGCCTGGCTGATGCCGGCACTGGCCCTCGTGCACGGCTGGGCCCATGGTGTCGAGGCGGCACCCGATGCTTTCTGGCAGTTCACCGCCGGCTTCGTGATGGCCAGTGCCGCCCTGCTGGCCGTGGGCTTTGGCGCGGGGGCGCTGCTGCGCCGTCACCAGCGCGTGCGCCAGCTGGCCGGTGGAGGCCTCGTGGCCGCTGCCGCCGTCCTCTTTGCCGGCTGATGCAGGGCAGTCTTGCCCAGCTGCGCATGCTGCAGCTGGCCAGCGCATCGCTGCCGGTGGGAGGCTACACCTACTCGCAGGGGCTGGAATGGGCGGTGGAAGCCGGCTGGGTCCGTACCGTGGCGGATTTCGTCCGCTGGCAGACCGAACAGATCCACGACACCCTCGTCAGCCTGGACTGGCCCGTACTCAGCCGCCTCTACGCAGCTGCCGACCTGCAGCAGCCCGATCTGGGCGCCTTTACCCGGTGGGGCGTCTTCCTGCTGGCCAACCGGGAAACGGCTGAACTGCGGGCCGAAGAGGCCCAGCGGGGCGCAGCCCTGGCCCGCCTGATCGATGGCTGGCAGATGCAGCCCGACGCCCCGTGGCGTGTAGCCCTGGCACTCACCCAGGCCAGTGCCATGGCCTGGCTGGCGCAGCACTGGCACATGCCGCTGCAGCAGCTGCTGCTGGCCCATGGCTTTGCCTGGCTGGAAGGCGCCGTGATGGCCGGCGTGAAACTCGTGCCCTTTGGCCAGCAGGCGGCACAGACCCTGCTGCGCGACCTGGGTGCGGTGCTGGCCGAACAGCTGCCCGTGGCCCTGCAGCTGCCCGATGACGACATCGGCGGCGGCCTGCCCATCGTGTCGATCGCCTCGTCCTGCCACGAAACCCAGTACAGCCGGCTGTTCCGGTCGTAGCGGGGCACGCCCCCTTCGAGCCCCCCTTTTCCCTTTTCCCTTTTCCCGTCCGGTTTCCCCTTTCCCGTCGGATTTCCTCTTTCAGACCATGCAGAACGAACAGCACTACAAACAGCCACTGCGTGTGGGCGTGGGCGGCCCCGTCGGCTCCGGCAAGACGGCCCTGCTCGAAGCCCTGTGCAAGGCGATGCGTGACCACTACCAGCTGGCGGTGGTGACCAACGACATCTACACGCGCGAAGACCAGCGCATCCTCACCGAGGCCGGTGCGCTGGCCCCCGAACGCATCGTCGGCGTGGAGACCGGGGGCTGTCCGCACACCGCCATCCGCGAGGATGCCTCGATGAACCTGGCCGCCGTCGAGGACCTGGCCCGGCGCTTCGGCAACCTCGACGTGGTGTTCGTCGAAAGCGGTGGCGACAACCTCAGTGCCACCTTCAGCCCCGAGCTGGCCGACCTCACCGTCTATGTGATCGATGTGGCCGAAGGCGAGAAAATCCCCCGCAAGGGCGGCCCGGGCATCACCCGTTCCGACTTTCTGGTCATCAACAAGATCGATCTGGCCCCTTACGTGGGCGCAAGCCTCGACGTGATGGAGCGTGATACGCAGCGCATGCGTCCCGGGCGCCCCTGGGCGTTCACCAACCTGAAGACCGGCGAGGGGCTCGATACCCTCATCGACTTCATCGTGGACAGGGGCATGCTGCCCCCGCGCCCGCCACGCAGCGCCTGACGATGCTGCTGCCCAACCGTCCAACCGTCCAACCGTCCAACCGTCCAACCGTCCAGTCGTCCAGTCGTCCAGTCGTCCAGTCGTCCAGTCGTCCAGTCGTCCCGCTGTTCCGCTGTTCCGCTGTTCCGCTGTCCCGCTGTCCCGCTGTCCCGCTGCCTTGTCGCCCCGCCCCGCAGGCTCGAGGGGCGGCACGGTAATGAATGAGCTTCTGGCGCGCTCCAGCAGGTCCACGATGCACCCCAACCCTCTGCTTATCCCTGAAAGGGACTGCAGAGGGTTTTTAATTTGATTGCCGTCAATTTACGTAGTGTCTGCCTTATAAGAACCACCGTCTCTTTTACAAAGCTGCATATACCTTACGCGATCAGGGGCCATATATTCCGGCGCATGGAGCGAAGGGTGCAATAATCCGCCCCATTCGACAGTTGCTGTACCCATCCAGGTGCCGGGATCCGTTCACCGCATTCAGCGTGCAGGGTACCGGGCACTTTCCGATACTGGCAGGCGCTGGTGTGGAGGTGCCGTTGCCGGTGCTGCATTGCCGCAGCGCCATGCCCGGTCAAATCATTTCAAATACAAGAGGCCCCCCATGAAGAAACTCGCTGCCGCCCTGGCGCTGAGCCTGCTGCCCCTGGCCTTTGCCGCCCAGGCAGAAATCACCACCACCGACGTGGTGGGTCGCAAGGTCACGGTTCCCGACGTACCCAAGCGTGTGGTGCTGGGCTTTTATTACGAAGATTATCTGGCCATCGCCGGTCCCGGTTCGCTGGACCGCGTGGTGGGCCTGTCGCTGACCACCTGGAAAGACTGGCGCCCGAAACAGTTTGCCGCCTATGAAAAGGCGCTGCCCAAACTGAAAACCCTGCCGGACGTGGGCTCGACCGATGACAACACCTTCTCCATCGAGAAACTCATCGCCACCAAGCCGGACCTGCTGATCCTTGCCACTTTCAGCTACGAGGCCCTGGGCGAGAGCGTCAAGCAGATCGAGGCTGCCGGCATTCCCGTGCTGGTGCTCGATTACCTTTCGCAGACCGTGGACAAACACGTGGCCTCGACGCTTGCGCTGGGCAAGATCATGGGCCAGGAAAAACGCGCCCAGGAGCTGGCCGACAACTACCGCAAGGCCTTCGAGGACATCGACGCCCGCATCAAGAAAGCCGGTCCCACGAAGAAAAAGGTCTATTTCGAGCTGGCCCAGAAGGGCGCCTCCGAAGTGGGCAACTCCTACGGCAACAGCATGTGGGGCGCACTGGTCACCCGCCTGGGTGGCCACAACATCGCCGATGGTCAGGTCGGCAACTGGGGGCCGCTCAGCCCCGAGTACGTGCTCTCCCAGAAGCCTGACCTGATCTTCCTGGCCGGCTCCGAATGGCTGAACAAGCCGCAGGCCGTCGAAATGGGCTTCGACGCTACGGCTGCGGTTGCCCGCGAGCGCATGGCCGCCTACCTGAAGCGGCCCGGCTGGAGCAACCTGCCGGCCGTGAAGAACCATGGGGTGCATGGCATCTACCACGGTGGCGCCCGCACGCTGTCCGACTACGTGTACGCCCAGTACGTTGCCAAGCAGCTGTACCCGGAGGCCTTCAAGGACGTGGATCCGCAGCAGAACCTGCGTGACTTCTACGAAAAATGGCTGCCGGTGAAGGCCGACGGCGAGTTCATGCTGCCGTACACCCCGGTGGCTGGCGCTGCGAAGTAAACCTTCTGAGCCTTTCCCCTTCCGGGCCCCCGGGCGGCAGAAGTGTCCAGGTGAAGGCCCGGCGACCGGGCTTCGGGTACGCGGCATGACGGCTGGCAGGCCGCCCGATGCCCGGTGCGGGGAAGGGGCTCGTACCCGCAGGGATCATCCGGCCGCGTGTGCGGATGCCCTCCCTGCTGCATCCGGAATTCTCCTCATCATGAACCAAGCCGTTCCTGCTCCCGCCCGGCACGACGACTATCGGCGCGTCTCTGCCCGGCGGCTCATGCTCATTGTCCTGTCCTGCGTGGTGCTGGTGGCACTGCTGCTGCTGGATCTCACTACCGGCCCTTCCGGCATGCCCTTTGCCGATGTCTGGCGCGGCCTGATGGCCGGTCCGTCCGGTGAGGAGCTCGATGTGGCCACCATCCTGTGGCAGCTGCGCATGCCGCAGACCCTGATGGGGGCGCTGGTGGGGGCCTGTCTGGGCCTGGCCGGCCTGCAGATGCAGACCATCCTGGGCAACCCGCTGGCCAGTCCGTTCACCCTGGGTTTCTCAGCTGCTGCGGGCTTTGGCGCCGCGCTGGCCATCATGTTCGGCGGCAGCCTGCCGCTGCCCGGCTATATCGTCGTTCCCATCTGCGCCTTCCTCATGACGATGGTGGCCTGCGGGCTGGTCTACATCATCGCCCGGCTGCGCAGCGCCTCGCCCGAGATCCTCGTGCTGGGCGGCATCACCGTGCTGTTCTTCTTCCAGTCGGTGCAGTCGTTGCTGCAGTTCATGGCCTCGCCCGAAGTGCTGCAGCAGATCGTCTTCTGGCTGTTCGGCAGTCTGCTCAAGTCCACCTGGACCAGCGTGTCTGTCTGCGCCGTTGTCCTGCTGCTGTGCCTGCCCTTCATCATGAAGGATGCCTGGGCGCTCACCACCCTGCGTCTGGGGGATGCCAATGCGCGCAGCCTGGGGCTGTCAGTCGACCGCATCCGGCAGCGCACCTTCTTCATGGTGGCGCTGCTCACCGCCGCTGCGGTCTCCTTCGTGGGCACTATCGGCTTCGTGGGCCTCATCGCCCCGCACGCGGCCCGCAGCATGGTCGGTGAAGACCACCGCTATTCGCTGCCGCTGGCGGCCGTCATCGGTGCCGTCATCCTGGTGGGCGCTTCGGTCTTCGGCAAGTTCATCTCGCCGGCGGCCGTCATCCCGGTGGGCATCATCACTGCCGTGGCCGGCGTGCCCATGCTGTTCGCCATCATCGCCCGGCGTGGCAACGAAGGGTAAGGGGAATCGACATGAGCCTCGAACTGAAATCCGTCAGTGTCATGCGTGGCAAGGCCACCATCCTGAAGGACATCTCGGGCCGGCTGGAACCGGGCCAGATTGTCGGCCTCATCGGCCCCAACGGCACTGGCAAGTCCACCCTGGTCAATGCCATTGCCACCCTGTATCCCTTTGGCGGCACCATCCACTGGAAGGGCCGCCCCGTGAAGCTGGGCGAGATCGGCTACATGCCGCAGCAGTGCCATGTGCGTGCCGACATCAGCGTCACCGAGACCGTGCTGCTGGGCCGCCATGAGGGGCTGAGCTGGCGTGTCGACAACGCCATGGTGGATGAGGCCATTGGCGTGCTGGATGAATTCGGCATCGGCCACCTGCACAGCCGCAGCATGAACACGCTGTCCGGCGGCCAGCAGCAGCTGGTGCTGCTGGCCCAGCGCCTGCTGCGCTCTCCGGAGCTGTTGCTGCTGGATGAAGCCACCAGCGCGCTCGACGTGCGCCACCAGATGCAGGTCTTCGACCGGCTGCGGGAATACGTCGATCGCACCGGCGCCCTCGTGGTCATCGCCATCCACGACCTGAACCTGGCCTCCCGCCATACCGACACCATCATGCTGCTGAACGGCGGCTATGTGGCCGGCCTGGGCAGCTTCAACGAGGTTGTCTGCGAAGAGGCTCTGCGCACGGTTTACGGCATCGAGGCTGAGCTGCTTCGCGCCAGCAACGGCCAGACCGTCGTGCTGCCGTTGTGTGCGGCGGCACACTGACTCGCCGCCATCCGCGTACCGCCCCCCGGTGCATCCGCGAACCGGTCCGTCCGGTGTGCTGCCTGAAGATCCACGCCAGGGGGCGGCCATCACAGGTCATCTGGCCTAGGCCAGCCGGCTGCCTGTCCGCGCCCGTGCATTCCTTCACTGCCGTCTTGTCTGTCTGTCGATAGGCTTTTCATATCGCACCAATTCGGGTGCGATGCTGACGGCCAGGCCGCCAGCTTCCGATCATCCTTCCATCCCGATCGATCTGGAGCTGCCATGAAATCGACCGCTTCCCGCTCTCCCTTCCAATCCAGCGCCATCGCCGTGGCCCTGGCTTCCTCCCTGTTTGCCCTGGCCGCCTGCGGTGGCGGTGGGGGCGATCCATCCACCACGTCCGGTACGGCCGGCTCGGCGTCCGGTGGCGCCACGGCTGTCGCCAGCAACGCTCAGGGTTCCACGGCTGCAGGGAACAGCGCCACGAACGGCAGCACCCAGCAGGGGCCAGGGGCGGCAGTCAGCGGCACTCAGGAGGCACCGGGTGCCGCAGGCAGCGCTACGCAGCAGGGGCAGGGCACGGCAGGCAGTGGCCTGGACCTGGGCGTGTTCAAGCATGGCCAGTTGGGAAGCGCGGGCCCTGGGAATGGGGCGTCGAACAGCGGAGCCCAGGCGGCCGCATGGAGCGGCAAGGGAATCGGGACCGAGTATGCACGGCGCATCCATGCCACGTGCCCAACGCTGGATGTCGCCACCGAGTGGGGGTCAAAGGCTTACGTGCCCTCCATTCTCTCCTGCGTTGCAGGCAGCTACGCGGGCACGGACCTTTGGACGGGTCAGCGTTGCGAGGTCAACATTGCTGCCAATGGGGATGTTCGTGCCAGCCGCGGGGGACGTACCTTCAGGTCGTTCAGTACGACCAAGCTTGAAGATTACAGTTGGAAAGATGGTGCTTTCCGTATCAAGCTGAGCGCGGAGGGCAGGAAGGTCGCGAACTCGTTAGATGAAGAGGCAGAGTCGGTTGGCCTCTACTTTGACCCTATGGATGCTCTGGGGGCGCGCAAGCTTGATCGCGATGGGTGGACTCTGCTGGTGGGGCAGCTGGACGAGAACGGGAACCGCATCAACGAGCAGCGTGCGCGGGAAGAGTGGCTTGATGATCCGGAATCGTCACGACTCATCCAGAAGATGGGTGATTACTTGGTGGTGGAAGTGGCGCACGAAGCCGAAGTGATGTCGCGGGATGACCTGATCTGGTGCGCCATTCCCCGCTGATTCCGTCGTGAGGGGGCTCCAGGGCCCCTCTGTCACGGATGCTGCATCACGGACCTTGTCGGGGGCTTGGGTACCCCGATGAGGCAGTGTCTACCGCTTCCCATCCTTTCACCATGAAAACTGAATCCTTGCGCGTGCCCTTTGAGACCACCGCGCTGAAGGTGGCTGTTGTTTCCTCCCTGCTGACGCTGGCCGCCTGTGGCGGCGGGGGCTCTTCACCGTCTGCGCCGATCAAGGCCTCGGCAGACGGGGCTCGCGCACCCGTGGTGGCAGCCCAGGATCAGGTGTCTGCCACACCCACGCCACGACCCGTCAGCGAAGTACCCCAGGCGCAGGCGACCCCAAAGCCGCAAACGCAACCACAGCCGCAGCCACAACCACAGCTGCAGCCTCAGCCACAAGGCAACTCCGCCACGGCGGATGCCAATGGCTCCGGCCTCGGTGCTCAGAATGCGCCGGAAACACCCTCGAATCCTGTACATGTGGGGGAACCGTCTGCCGCCACGGCAGGACAGAAGGGGGAGGAACACTATATTCTGCCGGGCGACGGGCCTGGCGTGGCGCTGGCGCACAAGATCATGGCCACGTGTCCGGTACCGCATCCCGCAGGTTATGGCAACAACGGGGTCTGGCTGTCTGCGCCACCGCTGCTGGCCTGTGTGGCGGGCACCTACACAGGGACGGATCTGATCACGGGCGAGCGCTGCAAGGTGGACATCTCGGCTGAGGGTGAGGTCCGGGCCGAACGGGATTCGTTGCGCATGGATCCGTTCGTGGCGTATCTGGCCAACGACTACGCCATGAAGTACGGCCATGTCCACATGTCGCTGTCCACGGCCGGCCGCCCCCTGATCGCGAAGGTGCTGAGCCAGCGGCTGGGGGTCTACTTCGATCCGCTGGACTTCCTGGGGCGACGCAAGCTGCTGCGCCTGGACGGAGAGGTACCGGGCGAGGCCGTGCTGGCCAAGTTCTCCAACCACTTCGTCGTGATGGCGGAAAACGACGACCGCTTCTACGGGCCGGTCGCCAACATCTGGTGCGGCGTTCCCCTCTGATCCGGGCGCTCGCTGCATCCGGTGAGCCAGCGGCCTCCGCCGCCCTGGCTCACCATCCCCTTCTTCATGGGCGATCAGCCAGTCAGCCTTCTGCTTTCCCTTCTTCTTCTGCCTGCCGCTGGCTCTGCAGATAGTCCTTCAGCAGCGGCAGGGTGAGCGGCTTCTTGCGGGCCCAGGCCAGCCGGTCCAGACCGTCCAGAATGGTCTTCAGGCTGGCCATGTCACGGCGCGTGTGGCGCAGCAGATAGGTGCTCAGGTCCTGGCCCAGATTCAGGCCGCGCTCGCGGGCGCTCTGCTCCAGGGCATCGGCCAGCGCGTTGTCATCCAGCGGCTGCAGCGAGAACACCATGCCCCAGCTCAGGCGACTCACCAGCTCCGGCAGCAGCTTCAGCCGGGCGGGGGGCTGGTTGCCAAAGACCACCAGGGCGTGGTCGGGCTGATCGATCAGGGCATTGAAGCGATGAAAGAGCGTGCGCTGCCGGCCTTTGCTGTACCGGTCCACGTCGTCCACCACCATCAGGTTCGGGCACTGGCTGGCGGTCAGTGCGCCGGCCAGGTGGCTCTTGCCCGAGCCGGCGGGCCCCCAGACGTAGAAGAAGCGCTGGGCGGGCGTCTCACCCCGCTTCAGGCTGTACACGAGGTGACGCAGCGTGGCCAGGCACTCCAGGTTGGCGCCGGCCACGAAGTTGTCGAAACACGGCGGAGGAGGAGGGCCGAAGTCCAGCGTCAGTTGTGCATCCATGGTGGCAGGAGTGGTTCAGGCTTGCCCGTCCGGGGCAGGTGGTGTACCTGCCGATTCTAGAGCGTGTGGGGCCGGTGCTGTTCGGCGGGATGCCGCACTGTGTCCTTCCGTGTAACGGGCAACCGGGGGCGGCAGTGGCGTCAGGGGGGCGCAGGGAGCAGTACGGAGCGGTAGGGCGCAGCAAGGGCAATAGGGGACGCATGGGGCGCATGGGGCGTCCGTGCCCGTCATGGTCCGTCGTCACGCTAGAATGCGGCTGCCGCCGGAGCAGGGCAAGGGGCTCGTCGACTCCGGTCCCATCATCCCGTAGGCGGGGCCTGGCCGGCCCCGGCCGGGCACGCAGCGAGAAGCATCATGGCGAACACGCAGAAAACAGGTCTTTCCTACCGGGATGCCGGGGTCGATATCGATGCAGGTGACGCGCTGGTCGAGCGCATCAAGCCGCTGGCGGCGCGCACGCGCCGCCCGGGCCTGCTCTCGGGCATTGGCGGCTTCGGGGGGCTCTTCCAGGTGCCGGCCGGCTACCGTGAGCCGGTGCTGGTCTCGGGTACTGACGGCGTCGGCACCAAGCTGAAGCTGGCCTTCGCGCTGGACGTGCATGACACCATCGGCATCGACCTGGTGGCCATGAGCGTCAACGACATCCTGGTGCAGGGGGCCGAGCCGCTCTTCTTCCTGGACTATTTCGCCTGCGGGCACCTGGACGTGGACACGGCGGCAGCCGTGGTGGGTGGCATTGCCCGGGGCTGCGAGCAGTCCGGCTGCGCGCTGCTGGGGGGCGAGACGGCCGAGATGCCGGGCATGTATCCGGACGGCGAGTACGACGTGGCCGGCTTTGCCGTGGGCGTGGTCGAGCGCAGCCAGATCATCGATGGCAGTCGCGTGCAGGTCGGTGACCGACTGCTGGGCCTGGCTTCCAGCGGGCCGCACTCCAATGGCTATTCGCTGGTGCGCAAGGTGCTGGAAAAGGCCCTGGGCGAGGTCTCGGCCCAGGCGCTGCAGCAGCCGCTGGAGGGCCGTCCGCTGGCCGAGCACGTCATGGCGCCCACCCGCATCTACGTGAAGTCGCTGCTGCCGCTGCTGCGTGATGCCGCGCAACCCATCCATGGCCTGGCGCACATCACGGGCGGCGGACTGGTGGAGAACGTGCCCCGCATGCTGCCCGAGGGGGTGACGGCCCACATGGAAGCGTCGCGCTGGCAGCGTCCGCCGGTCTTCGACTGGCTGCAGCAGCAGGGCGGCATCGACACGGCCGAGATGCACCGCGTGTTCAACTGCGGCATCGGCATGGTGCTGGCCGTGGCCCCGGCCGACGTGGCGGCCGTCACCCGGGCACTCACCGAAGCCGGCGAGCAGGTCTTCGAGATCGGTGAGGTGCGCACGCGCCAGCCGGGCGAAGCAGCAGCCGTGGTCGCCTGAGCGGAAAGGGCAGGGTAATTCCTGTCAGCACGGACGACCGCATCGGGTACCCCGCGCCCCGACCAACGGTCGTCCGTTGTTTTTTGCTATCGCTATTATTTCTGTATATATCGATTGCTGGTGTGATCGAATG
>ERZ1674203.355-NODE-355-length-10326-cov-9.037387_pt1 | contig 10326 bp, 8 predicted proteins | sample MGYA00581297_ERZ1674203 | MGnify/ENA primary metagenome ERZ1674203 (study PRJEB41354, sample SAMEA4873349) | human saliva metagenome | biome: human-associated habitat [ENVO:00009003]; feature: mouth environment [ENVO:08000002]; material: saliva material... | reverse complement strand
TACCAGAGTGGCCAAATGGGGCAGACTGTAAATCTGCTGGCTTACGCCTTCGGTGGTTCGAATCCATCTTTGCCCACCTTACCGACGCAACGACAACCGGTCGTTGCGTCGGTTCTTTTTTTGTATATGGCCGCTCTATTTCGTGCAGAGCGTCGCGAACAGTGGCCGCGGAGTGGCGCAGCGTCTTCCTGAACTATAGTGAGCGCACCGATCAAGGTGCTGAACAAAGGCAGCCCCGATGAAACAAAAAGGTTTCATCGGGGCTGCTTTTTGTGGTGCGGGGTGGGGTGTTGCGCGTAAAGCGCGCATTCTTCCCCGGGAGTTGGGCGGGAAGGTGAAAAGCGTTTGTCATTGTTTGCGCCAACGTACAAACTCTTCTTGGTTTCCGTTGAAAACATTGATGTCCACGTCGCCGTGAATGCCGCGCACGCGGCCTTCCGGTGTCAACTGCCAAAAGGCCAGTTTCACGTAAGGGCGGAATTCGCCATAACGGGCAATCCACACATCGTAACTGCGGAGGGCTTCCGGCGCGTGTGGCAAGTGATCGTTGACAAACGACTGTCCGACGTACAAAATCGGGCGTCGTCCGGTGGCGCGTTCCACATAGCGCATCCAATTCAGCGTTTCGCGAAACAGTACCTCGCGTCCGCCCATTTGCGCGATTTGTTGATCCGTCGGTTCCACGTCGAGTACCGGCGGCATTGAGGTCAAAGGAATGCGCGCATACTTCAAGAAATATTTCGCTTGGTCGATGCCGCTCGATCTGGGCGAATAGAAGTGATAGGGCGCTACGGGGATGCCTTGAGCACGTGCGCCGTTCAAGTCGTAAGGGTAGTATTTGCTGAAAATCGAAGTCCCCTGTGTCGCTTTGATGAAGACGAAACTCACGGGGTAGTCCACCTTTCCGGCTGCATGTTGGTGCGCCACGCTGCCGATACCCACAATGCGGAGCGAAGGCCAGTGGATGGGGTAGATTTTCTTGCCAATTTCGTGTTGGTGGCGCGAGATGTCGATGCCATAAACGCGGTCGGCGGTATAAATCATGCGCTCTCCGCGATAATGGTCGGCGCGCCAAGTACCGGATTGTACCATGCGTCCGTTCACGGCAAAGCCATGTCCGTCACGGCGATAGATGGAATCGAACGTGCCGCGATAGAAATCACCATTCGCCCAGAGCGCCGTGCCTACCCAACCCGTAGAGTGGCGGGTGAGCGAGAAGAATGTGCGTTTCTCGTCTACAAATTTTCGGTGCAAAGTGTCCACTTGCGGATACAGTACGCCGCGTTGCAATGCGCCGGTGCCGACCGCCAGTTCTCCCTCCGTGGCCGGTGCGAGGCGAAGCAACCCCTTTTGGCGTTCTGTCACCACGTAGTGTTTTCCACCGGCCGTGTAGCGCGTCTTGCGTTGTGCCAACACGCGCTTCGCAGTCGCGGCACGCTCAAGTCGTTCGATCACATTTTTGCAATTCTCCCACCGGTGTTGCTCTTCGTCGGCATAAGCCATCACTTCGTTGTAGCCCTCGTCCGTCACGCTGTGCGTGCGCGCATAATAGTGGAGTTCGTCGACGCGGCGGTGCAGCTGTTTCTCGCGTTGGCGTTCTGCTTCGAGACTTTGAACGATGAGTTTCTGCAGTGCCTTTCCCTGCAAAGTGTCAGGACGCGGCGAGAAAAAAACTTGCACTTCGCCGTTTCTGCTCATCCGATAGCCCGAATGCGTCACGGTGTGTTGTGCCGCTTGGCGTTGGGTGTGGAGCGAGCGGAGCAAAACCACGCTGTCGCGTACACCACTGACAAGGTCGGAGTCGGAGTCGAGGGCAAAAAAGAGCGTGTCGCCCCCTTTTATCGGCAAGACATAATAGGCCTGTTCGTCGACCGACACCAAGCATCGCAAAGGCGTGTTGTCGCGACGCAAATAGAGGGCGACGACGAAGACTTGAAACAGAGCGAGAAGAGCAATGAGGCTGCGAAGGAGTGTTTTTTTCATTTCCGGAGTGACTATCGCGTGGACATCTTTTTGCACGCTGGGCAAAGTGTGTCGAAACGGCGCACAAAGTTACAAATATCGCCCGAAACATTTCGCTCCGTCCGCAATCAAATTTACCTGCAAGACCATAAGTGGAAAAAAGTGGAAACTCCACTACTTTTTTTGTGTTTGAATTTGTTGTGATGAATTGAAAATAATAACTTTGGGGCGAAGACTTTATGTAAAATAGTCTACTTAGATTGTTTTGCCGCCGTCGCCGTCTTCTTGCTTGGCGGAAGGCGTCGCAGTGCAGGCTGCCGACGTGCCCAAGTACGCTCCTCTCCCCGATTCGCGGTGACCGGTCGGGACGAAAATCACCTAAAATTTACGCTCATGAAACAATTCCTGCTTTCTCTCCTCAGCCTACTGCTGTTGTGCGTGGGTTGTGGCACCATCGAACTGCCCGACGCACCGTCGCAGAGCGGAACGAAGCACAAAGTGATCGTCCACACGCGTGCGGCCGACAATGTCGTGCCCACCTATCCCGTGGAAGTGCTGGCTTTCGACGCGGCCGGGCAATGTGCTGCGCGGCAAACGCTCAAAAAGGCCGAAGATGCACTCGCTCTCCAGCTCGTCGACGGCACTTATCGTGTAGTGGCTTTCGCCGGTCTGCCCTCTTCTTCCGTTCTCGGCGATCGTCCCGTACTTTCGGCCACCGCACTGCCGACCGGTGCGAGTCCACTGTTCACGCAAGCCCTCTTGCGCGCTGAAACCTCAGTGGTCGTGGCTAATAAGCGCACGCAGGTGCACCTACTCCTCGCTCCCGTCGTGACCGCAGCCGAGTTGCACCTCACGCAACTGCCGACCGACGTCACACAGGTGGAAGTTGAACTTTCGCCCGCCTGCACCGCGTTGAATTTAGCCGGCGAGCGCAGCGGAGTGGGCGCCGTTACCGTGCCACTCGTCCGCGATGCGGCCGGAACGTGGAATTCCGGCACACGCTACCTCTTGCCGGCGGGCAGTGCACCCACGCGCTTGAGCATTCGTTGGGTGCGCAACGGCGAACAAGCCGTCTATGGCTACACCTACCCGCAGGCGCTCACGCCCGGCACGCCCTATCGTTTCGAAGGAGCCTTTGTTGACGATGCCGCCGGCGGAACGGTGGGCGATGTCTCGGTGGCCGCATGGAATGCCCCCGTAGTGCAGAGTTTTCGTTTCGGCAAAGGCAGCGAATCGCCCAACATCACCCCACAACCGCCCGGCGGAGGTGGACAAACCGGCGGCGGTACGTCGTCGACCACTTGGGAGGGGCGCGTGTGGAACGGCCATGTCGTCGCGCTCGTGCAGAACGTCGTGGGCAACGAAGCCGACTTTGTACTGATCAGTCGCGCGCAGTGGGATCCCGTACCTTCGGCCTATGCTGAAACGGCGTCGCAGGAGGCGGCGGAGTACGCCGTGTCCTACAAAGAGGGCGAACTCACCGACTGGCGCATCCCCACTCGCGAGGAGGCCGTCGCACTTTCGGCCTATTGGCGGGGCGAAAAACTGAAGACCATCAACGCGACGTTGCGCGAACTCCACGAATCTGAAATCTACGACAAGGTTGAAGGGCGTTCCGCCGCCTATCTTTGCGACGAAGCGCGCTCGGTTTTCTCCTTTGTGGAGAATGGGCGTGTGCGCAAAGCCGGCAAGTCGGTGAGTACCTACTTGTTGCGGCTCGTCAAGACCGTGCATGTGCGCTTTGTACCCTGATTGTGTCGTGCGCTAAAGTAGGCGCGTGGAAAACACGTGGACTTTGATCGGAAACAAGGCTTGTTTTCGGTCAAAGTCCACGTGTTTTTCTTCTTTGTTGTGGACTTTTGAAAGCACCTTCTCGGAGAGTGGCCGGCAAGGCGCTTCTTTGCGCTGATATTGCACACTTTGGCGGTGCATTTTCGGCAGCGTCGTGTGCGATGCGCGAGGGGGAAGTGGGCAGAGCGGCCGTCGGTGTACAAATGCTTGCGAAGTGGCAAATCGTTTGAGAAAAAAGTAGTATATTTGCACCGACGTATCGCAAAACGTCAGCTTGCCTTTTCGTCGCCTGTCGGCGTGCTTCTTCACGGCCTTCGCCGCTTCCGATTTCCGTCGGAGCCTCGCAGCCTTCGTTGTGCCCCGATTGGCACCCGTTGTTCCCGGAGAAGAAACGCTCCTGCCGTCAGCGGAACAGCGCGAAAGACAAGTTTCCACTCCCTTATCACGAAACGTAACGCGACACCGATCTATGATAAAAAAGTTCACCGAGCGCACGGGGATGAACCTCTACGCCGTCAACGAAGAAGTCCTCAAAGAGTGGGACGCAACTGATCTCTTCCACAAAAGCATCGCAGAGCGCGAGGGTTGCCCCGCCTATGTGTTTTTCGAAGGTCCCCCTTCGGCCAACGGCCATCCCGGCATTCACCACGTGATGGCGCGCACCATCAAAGACGTGTTCTGTCGTTACAAAACGATGCAGGGCTTTCAAGTGAAACGCAAAGCCGGTTGGGACACCCACGGCCTCCCCGTCGAACTCGGTGTGGAGAAAGAACTCGGCATCACCAAAGAAGATATCGGCAAGAAGATCTCTATCGACGAGTACAACGCCCAATGCCGCCGCAACGTCATGAAGTTCACGCGCGAATGGTCGGATCTTTCGCACCTGATGGGCTATTGGGTGGACATGGAACACCCCTATGTGACGTACGAAAACTCCTACATCGAAACACTTTGGTGGCTGCTCCGTCAGTTGTATGACAAGGGTTATCTCTACAAGGGCTACACCATTCAGCCTTACAGCCCCGCTGCCGGTACCGGTCTCTCGAGCCACGAACTCAACCAGCCCGGCGCTTACCGCGATGTGAAGGACACGACCGTCACTGCCCAGTTCGAAATGCTCGATGCGCCCGCATCGCTCGGCGAATGGGGACGCGCTGTCTTCCTCGCTTGGACCACTACGCCGTGGACTCTCCCCTCGAATACCGCACTCTGCGTCGGCCCGCACATCGACTACGTGGCCGTGCAGACGTTCAACCCCTATAATGGCGAGAAACTCACCGCTGTCTTGGCCGAAAGCCGCCTCTCCGCCTACTTCAAGGCCGAGGGAGCCGAAGCCGAAATGGCCTTCACGCCCGGCGACAAAGTGTTGCCCTATCGCGTGGTGGGCACGTTCAAGGGCAGCGACCTCGTGGGCATGCGCTATGCCCAGCTCATGCCTTGGGTAAAGCCCTGCGAACCGCTCAATGACACGGTCGCCGACTTCGTACAAGACTATGCCGCGGCGCATGCCGACCGCGTTTTCAACATTGGTCGCGATCGCTTCGTGGAAATGGGCGACTGCGCCTTCCGCGTCATCCCCGGTGACTACGTAACCACCGAAGATGGTACGGGTATCGTGCACATTGCGCCCACTTTCGGTGCCGACGACGCCAAAGTGGCCAAGGCCGCCGGCATCCCCTCGCTCTTTATCCTCAACCAAGGCGGCGAAACGCGTCCGATGGTCGACTTGACGGGACGTTACTACACGCTCGAGGATTGCGCTGCGCCCTTTGTGGAGCACTGCGTGGACACCGAACGCTATGCACGCCACGCCGGCGACTATGTGAAGAACGCTTACGATCCGCGCTTCACCGTAGAAGGCAAATATGACGAGGAGGCAGCTGACAAGGCCGAGGATCTCAACATCGTGATCTGCATGGAAATGAAGCAGGAGGGCACCGCTTTCAAGATCGAGAAGCACGTGCACAACTATCCTCACTGCTGGCGCACCGACAAACCGGTACTCTATTATCCGCTCGACAGCTGGTTCATCCGCTCCACTGCGGCCAAAGAGCGCATGATTGCGCTGAACGAAACGATTCGCTGGAAACCCGAATCGACGGGTACGGGACGTTTCGGCAAATGGCTCGAAAATCTCAACGACTGGAACCTCAGCCGCTCGCGCTATTGGGGCACACCGCTCCCGATTTGGCGCAACAATGAGACGCGCGAAGAGATCTGTATCGGCTCGATCCAAGAACTTTATGACGAAATCGAGAAGGCTGTCGCCGCCGGTGTGATGTCTTCCAATCCACTCAAAGAGAAAGGATTCGTTCCCGGCGATTACAGCAGCGAAAACTACCACCTCATCGACCTCCACCGTCCGTATGTCGACGACATCGTGCTGGTTTCGGCCACCGGCGCGCCGATGTACCGCGAAACTGACCTTATCGACGTTTGGTTTGACTCGGGTGCCATGCCTTACGCCCAAATTCACTATCCGTTTGAGAACAAGGAACTGCTCGACAACCGCACGGTTTATCCCGCCGACTTCATTGCTGAGGGCGTAGACCAGACGCGCGGTTGGTTCTTTACGCTCCATGCCATCGCAACGATGGTGTTTGACAGCGTAGCTTTCAAGGCGGTGATTTCGAATGGTCTTGTTTTGGACAAGAACGGTCAAAAGATGTCGAAGCGTTTGGGCAATGCCGTCGATCCCTTCGGCGCAATCCAAGAATACGGCTCCGATCCCGTGCGCTGGTACATGATTACCAATTCGTCGCCCTGGGACAACTTGAAGTTCGACGCAGAAGGTGTGCTCGAAACGAGCCGCACATTCTTCGGCAAACTCATTCAGACCTATTCGTTCTTCTCGATGTATGCCAACGTCGACGGCTTCGATCCCGACGCACCCCAGGTGCCGGTGAGCGAACGTCCCGAGATCGATCGTTGGATCTTGAGCGAACTCCACTCCCTCATCCGTGAAGTGCAGGCTTGCTACGAAGATTATGAACCGACCAAGGCGGGTCGCTTGATCCAAAACTTCACGGTCGACAATCTTTCTAACTGGTATGTGCGATTAAACCGCAAGCGCTACTGGGCAGGTGAGATGACGGCTGACAAACTGGCCGCCTATCAGACGCTTTACACCTGCTTGCTCACGCTCAGCCGCTTGATGGCGCCGATTGCTCCCTTCTATGCCGATCGTCTGTACAAGGATTTGACCGGCGGCACGCAACAAGCCACGGCCGAGAGCGTGCATCTCGATCGCTTCCCCGCGGTGGACGAATCGCTCATCGACAGCGAACTCGAAGCCCGCATGGAGTTGGCGCAACAAACCACCTCGTTGGTGCTCTCCCTCCGCAAGAAAGAGCGCATCATTGTGCGCCAGCCGCTGCAACGCATCGCCATTCCTGTGAACGATGTGCGTTTGAAAGAGCGTTTGGATGCCGTTCGCCAACTCATCCTCGACGAAGTGAACGTCAAGACCATCGATTTCGTCGAAGGCAACATGCTTGAGAAGAAAGTCAAGTGCAATTTCCGCGTGATGGGTAAGAAATTTGGCAAACTCATGAAGGCTGTGAACGAAGTTGTCACGGCTATCAGCCAAGACCAGATCGCCCAACTCGAAACGCAGGGCACTCTCACCGTGAATGTTGAGGGACAAGACTGCGTAATTGAGCGCGACGATGTGGAAATCATCAGCGAAGACATGCCCGGCTGGAGCGTTGCCAACGAAGGTGCGCTGACTGTGGCACTCGACATCACGATCACCGACGAACTCCGCAACGAAGGCGTGGCACGCGAGATCGTGAAGCGCATTCAAGCCCTGCGTAAAGACAGTGGTTTCGAGATTACCGATCGCATTCGCATTGTGTTGGAGTCGCATCCCGCGGTGGAACGCGCCACGGCCGACTACAAGGACTTCATCTGTGCGCAGGTGCTGGGCGAAAGCCTCGAAGTGCGTGCTGATGTGGTCTCGGATGTGACCTTCGAAGTAGAGGGCGCTGCCGTGAAACTGCACATTGAAAAAGCCTAATTCGCGTGCCCGCAGCTCGGTGCACACAACCGACGGCGCAACCTTCGCGGGAAGCGCATCGAGCGTGTGCGGCGCGCCGCGGGCATGCCTGCATTCTAATAACCCACTTATCCATGGAAGAAAAAAAACGGTATTCGGATGAGGAACTTGTGGAATTCCGCGAGCTCATCAATGAGAAACTTCGCGTGGCGAAGGAACAGTACGAGGAGGTGATTGCCACACTCAACAAGCGCAACAGCAACGACATCGATGACACGTTGCCTACCTATCATGCGCTTGAAGAAGGTTCGACCGTACAATCGTTGGAAGAACTCATGAACAGCGCCGAACGCTTGCGCAAGTTCATCACCGGATTGCAAGCTGCCTTGATGCGAATTGAAAATAAGACGTATGGTATTTGCCGCGTCACCAAACAATTGATTCCCAAGGAGCGCCTCCGCGCCGTGCCTCACGCCACTTTGAGCATCGAAGCCAAGTTGGCGCAGGGCAAATAAGCCATTGCTTTTCCCGGGTGTTCTCGCCGGCCGCGGCGTCGGTGCCGATCTCTCTGCCGAGGGCTCGGCCGTCGCGGTTGTGTCCTCACCGTTTTGTTGCGCGCCGCGTGGATGTCGTTCGTCGAACACACGTTCACGCGGCGCGCGGCGCCCCTCTTCCCATCGCATTATCTTATAGACTTTATGAAACTTCGCGCTTCTTTGGCCACCCTCATCTTTTTAACTCTCGTTGTCGGTGACCAAATCATCAAATATCTCGTCAAAACCGGTATGAGCTTGGGCGAGCGCATTCACGTGACCGACTGGTTCTACATTCTTTTCACGGAGAATCACGGCATGGCCTTCGGCATGGATTTCATCGGCACGGCCGTGTTGTCCGTTTTCCGTGTGGCCGCCATCGTTTTGTTCACGGTTGTGCTGGTCAAACAGATACGTCGCGGCGCGCCGTTGGGCTTTGTGGCCTGTTTGACGTTGATCATCGCCGGCGCCTTCGGCAATATCATCGACAACTTCTTCTACGGTTTGTGTTTCACGGAGAGTCTGCCCTACACCCCGGGCGCTTCGCCCGCACATTGCGTACCGATGGGCGAGGGCTACGGCAGTTTCTTACACGGTCGCGTGGTAGACATGTTCTACTTCCCGTTTTTCACTTGGCCCGATTGGGTGCCGGTGTTGGGCGGCGGCACCTTTTTCGGCGCCATCTTCAATTTGGCCGACTCCGCCATCTCGGTCGGCGCCGCCGCTATGCTCCTTTTCTATTATAAGTACCTCTCCGTGCTGATGGGTGGGGAGAAAACCACCGAACCATCGCCCGAAATCACGACCGAGGAAGAGGAAAAACAAGCAAGATGAGGCTGAAATCGTACATTTTTTTGCCGCTCTGTTGCGCCGGCATCGCCCTGTTGACGGCCTGCGGCCCCGGTAACGAAAAGAAAGATGTCTTGCCCATCGAAAAAATGGCCGACGTGCTCTACGACTACCAGTTGGCGCAGACGTTGAGCGAGAGCATCGCCGACAGTCTGCCCAAAGCGCCGATCGAATATCGTCTTTCGGTGTTCCACAAGTACGGCATCAGCGCGCGTGAGTTCGATCATTCGTTGGCCTACTACTCTCGTCATGCCGAGGAGATGAAGAAGGTGTATGCGCGCATCGACGCCAAATACGACCAAAGCGGCCGCAACGGAGCCGCCGGCGCGGGCGGAGGGGCACAAAGCAGCGACTCTTTGCAACTTTGGCAAACGCCCCAAGCGGTACTCACGGCACAAGTGGCACCGCAAGTCACTTTTCGGGTGAAACCCCAGCAAAAAGTGCCGGCGCATTCCACGCTCTCGCTCCTGTTCTCGGCCGATTGGCTGTACGGACAGGGATTGAAGCAAGCCGCCTCGGTGATTCGCGTGCGCTATGCGAACGATTCCACCGAAACCTTCGCCAACGGCGTTTATTCCTACCAGCGCGACCAAGAGTTGCGCCTGTCGTTGGGGAGCAAATCCGCCGTTCGCGAAGTGGAAATCAAGTTCATGCAAAACGTGGGGTGGCAGTCCACGCCGCAAATCCTGACGCTTTCCGATTTGCGCTTGGTGGCAGTGCGTCCCACCTCCACGACACCTTGATCGCTCATGTCCTTGTTTCTTCCCGACACCGGCGAGTTGTCGCCCAATGAGGTCGAGTTGTGCCGTCGCTACGAGCGATTTTTGGCGCAACAGCCCTTTCCCACCACCTCCGCCGAGTTGTGGGTGGCCGTTTTGCGCTATTATCCGCTCGAAGGCGCGGTGCGTTCGCGCGAAGTCTTGATCTACGATCGCGCCCACCGCTTGTTGCGCACGCAAACGCTCGCGGTCGAATCGCCCTACACCGTATGGTACGCTGGCGAAGTTCACGAAAGTTGGCACCCTTTGCGCCTTTCTTCCTAAACGCGCGCGGCGATTGCGGAGAAAGTCCACAGCTTTCTCCGAAAACGTGGCTGTTTTCTTCGGAAACACGGCTACTTTCTTTTGAAACTCCGCGGCTTTTTCGCGCGGCACCTGTGTTTCCGCCCTAAGTAGCAGGTGATTTTCTATCCCC
>ERZ1674203.349-NODE-349-length-10488-cov-5.489313_pt1 | contig 10488 bp, 8 predicted proteins | sample MGYA00581297_ERZ1674203 | MGnify/ENA primary metagenome ERZ1674203 (study PRJEB41354, sample SAMEA4873349) | human saliva metagenome | biome: human-associated habitat [ENVO:00009003]; feature: mouth environment [ENVO:08000002]; material: saliva material... | reverse complement strand
TTGAGGCACTTCGCCTCCTCTCTGGAGTGCGGTGAGCACGGAGCAAAGCAGGGAGCTCGCTCATCCCTGTAGAATATGTATATTTGTCTTCCAAATATTGACTTCGCCGATAGGGGGAGACCAGCGCTGGAGCACCCCGTCAGCACCTACTATCTATGCAGTATCCCCTCCCTCGCTTCCGACATAGAGGAGCTCTGAGCCATGCCTGGACGATCCTTCGTTCGCACCCTCGTCTCTTCATCTATCCCACCCTCATCGCTCTACTCTCTTGTGGTCTATCGATCTACACCTATCGACAGGCGGGCGTCATCGTCGCTGGAGCGATGCCTGAGGCAGATCCTACCTTGGCGATCCATCAGCTTCGGCTTACCTTTGGCTTTGGCCTCGGGAGCTCGCTCCTGAGCCTCTGCCTTTGTCTTCTGCTGGGAAAGCAGATCCTTAGGCTCTTCGATGAAGGGGAGCCCGAAGCACAGCCTCTCGGGAGGATTGTACTCAAGTGGGTCCTCTGCTTGCTCCAAGCGCTCCTGCTCATCCTCATCACAGGCTTCGCCTCCCTCTTCATCCTGCTCCCAGGCTTCTATCTCGCTACCCGCCTCTCCCTGACGCCTTGGCTGTATCTCGATGGGAAAGCAGGCTTCTGGGGAGCCTTCAAGCTCTCGTGGCAGCGCACCGCAAGGCACTTCTACGTGCTCCTGCCGATGTGGGGCTTTGCTCTACTCTTCACTATAGGTGTCGTAGTGACACTTGGGCTGGGGCTCATCCCTCTGCTCCCCTTAGGGATGCTCTATCTCTGTATCCTCTACCGCTATCTCCTAGAGATCCCTCAGGAGACACTCCCCCGACGCTAGGCGATGAAGACCTTGGTATCTCTGAACGGAGCCCTGCGTCGTCTCCAGTACTCGAAGCGCCTCATCATCAACCGACGTGGCGATGGTGTTCACTCACCCTTTGCCTTCCACTTCATCTCCCGTGTCGTGCGCAATCGGAGGCCTTACTACTGCTTCGAGGAGCTGAGAGCCGAACTTGAGGACCGTAAGCGCACGGGGCGACGTCTGCCCCCGATCCATCGGACTAAGGCGCTGGAGCTCCTCTTCCGTACCGCCCATCAGCTCGAGGCACGGCGCCTCCTCATCGTGACTCCTGAGCCCGAGGAGAGCCTGCTCCCTGCCTACCTCGAGCGTACGGGCTACACCGAGGAGATCACGCTTACTGACCCTCAGCTCACAGGGCTCCCCCCCTCCGGCATCTACGACTTCATCCTCCTCGAGGCGATACCTACACCTTCGCTGCTTGAGGAGCTCCTCCAGCGAGCCTCAACTGCTTCGCCTCAGCTAGCCGTAGCGCTCTATGCCCCGACCTCCAAGGCTCGGGAGGGACTCACTCAGCTCACTCCTTCTGCCCGCCCTCGCCTGCAGATCGATCTCATCGACCTACAGCTGTGGTTCTACGACAAGCGTCTTACCCCCTGTCGCTCCAAAGGGGTCTACTGATCCTATTCTCCATCTACATATCCTATCCTTATCCTCGATGAAGTATCTCATCTCCCTTGCCCTCCTCGGTGCAGTCTCCATCACGAGTTGCCAAGCAGCGCCCAAGAAACCAAATGGGACGGAACTAGCTGGCCCCGAGCGCCAAGCAGTAGTCTCCTACTTCAAGGCTAGTCTCTCCGGTGGGAAAGCTCCAGCACTCCTGGAGAAGGCTCTTGAGCTCAACTCCCTGGATCAAGCACGCAAGGAGGTCTGGTCTCTGTGGGCTCAGTCCAATGATCCGAACGAGACTGGTCTGCCTGCGCTCTCCCCGCTAACCACTAATTCTTCACCTCGTAGCTGGGTACTCAGCCCCGAGAGCTACGGGAGAGACCGCATCCCAGCGATCATGCCCTACTACTATGGGGCAAAGGGAGACAAGCCCAGCGCCGGCTATCCGCTCTTCCTCTACCTGCACGGGTCAGGGCCCAAGGCTCACGAGTGGAAGACAGGCCTAGCGCTTGCCCTCTCCTTCCAGGACTCCCCTTCTGTATACTTCATTCCTCAGATCCCCAATGGAGAAGGGGTGGCCGATGGCCAGCTCTACCGCTGGTGGCAGCGCTCGAAGCTGGAGGCTTGGGAGAAGCTCCTTCGTCTCTCCTTCCTCTCGGGCTCTATTGACCCCAAGCGTATCTACTTCTTCGGGATCTCCGAGGGCGGGTATGGCTCCCAGCGCTTAGCCTCGTATTATGCCGACTATCTAGCGGGGGCAGGCCCTATGGCTGGCGGTGAACCGCTGATCAATGCGCCCGTGGAGAACCTCCAGCACATCGCCTTCTCCCTGCGTACGGGTGCCAATGATACCCAGTTCCATCGAAGCGAACTGACAGGCTACACACGTGATGCTCTCCAGAAGATGGCAGCAGCGCATCCTGGCTACTACAAGCACTTCATCGACATCATCCCTAAGTATGGTCATGCGATCCCCTATGGACCGACGACACCTTATCTGGCCCAGCACCAGCGTACCGCCCTTCCTAAGAGCGTCCACTGGGAGGACTTCCCTGTCGATGGGCTCTATCGCAAGGGCTTCTACAACCTCGTACCACTGACTCGCCCTCAGGGGACAGACCGTATCTACTACGAAGAGGAAATCAAGGACAACACCGTAGATCTAAAGATCCGCTCGGTCAAGTATCAGGACAGTCAGGTTAGCTCCTACTATACGAGCTTCCGTCTGGTACTGCTCTACGACAAGACCTACACCGATGCTACGGGAGGGAAGCTACGCGTCTACCTCAGTCCCGAACTCGTCGATCTCTCCAGACCCGTACGCATACGAGTCAATGGGCGGGAGGTCTACTCAGGGGCTGTCAGAGCTGACTGGAAGCACCTCACGTCGAGCTGTGCGCTCTTCTTCGATCCCTTACGTCTCTTCCCCGCAGCTGTCGAGGTCGACTACTAGCCTCTGCTACTAGCCCTAGAGGCGAAGGAATAAGAAGATCCCCCTTGATCGTACACGGACGATCAAGGGGGATCTTACTTATGGTTAGGAGCCCTTACTTATCGAGCTCTACGAAGGCGGTGAAGCGGGAATCCTCTCCCGTCAGTAGGAGCGGGATGACCCGCTCGCCCGTAGCCGAGCCTCGGCCTCGCTCTAGGCGGAAGATCCCCGTCTTGCCTTCGGGGACATATTGCTCATAGGCGAAGTGGGCTAGGACGCCCATTGTCGTCCGTAGGTTGATCTCGACGCAGGGGTGAAGGCAGAGCTGACCCTTCTCCCGGTAGAGGAAGAGGTCTACCCCGATGTAGCCAATATATTCGGAGCTCCTCAGGCGCTCCTCGAGCCACCTGGTATGCGCCTCGATGAGTCGCTCCAGGGACTCCTCGCCGATGAGCTGAGTGAGCCCTTCCCAGAGCATCATGGGAGAAGCGAGGGTATTACCTCGGTAGGCTCTTCCCGAGGGGAAGGTATCGAAGTGGGAGAGGTCGAAGAAGCGGACCTTCCCCGATTCATCACGTGTGTATTCGATGGCCCAGTTATCGATGACTTCGAGATAGGGTTCTAGGCTCAAGCTCCCACTTCGCATACAGCTCCCGACGAGGGCTTCTAGGTGCTTCTCCTGTACGGGCAGGGGTAGGGGCTGGACACCTCTACCCGAGGAACTGTAGGGGCGCTTGACTATGAGTTCCCGAGGCGAACCAAGGGCTCGCTGGGAGACTTCGCTAATGGCGTCGAGGAGGAGGCGCTGGGTCTCCTCCTTTGTCTCCGCTACTTCTATCCAGAGGGGAAGGATACCGGAGGGGTAACCCAGTTCGTCGGCTAAGTACTGGAGGAGCTCTGCGCTGGCTCTGCGGTGGCTGAGCTGGAGATAGGCTTCGGTGAACTTCGGGAGGTGTAGGGTGGTACGACTCAGGAGCGGACTATTCTTCAGTTCTCGTAGGATATGAGCTTCTACACCCCAGATGGTGACGAGGAGTTCGGGTGGGAGGATGGCATCCTTGGGTAGGGCCTCGCCTTCGGCATTCAGCAGACGGGCAGGCGCCCCTTCAGGTGAGGCAGGGGCATAGATAAGATCTTCGCCTGAGGCCAAGAGGCGCAAGAGGGGTGCTAGCTCGTAGCGCATCCATCGGATCTCCTTGGAGAGGGTGAGGTGCTGGTGCTGGGGGAAGCTAAGGGCTTCCTCGTGGCCGGGATTGAAGACCCAGAGGCGAGGGGTAGAGGCGGTATAGGTGATCATATCAGGAGCAAAGATAGAGATAAAGGTCACTTCTCACTCTAGACAGGATCGCTTGCCCCTAAAGGGTGCAGCTGAGGGAGCCGAAGAAGGTCCTCCCTGGCGATAGGCTTCCTGTGATGTTGACTTGGTCGGGGTGATGGTCGAAGAGGTTATCTAGCCCCAGAGTAAGGCGCAGGCGTGCTTTGTACCGGGCAGTGAGGCTGACACGGGAGAGGGCGTACCCTTCGTGGTAGACATAGGTATAGGCTTGGGAGAGGCCGTTATACTCGCTGAGTGTCACTCCTCCCGCCCCTCTCAAGCTGTAGGTCGCCTGTAGACGAAGGCTAGAGCTAGCCTTGTGCTCGTAGCTGAGGTTGGCTGTGTAGTTGTGGGGACGAAGCGGGGCAAAGGGCTGTCCGTTAGCTCGGTCCTCCGCCTTAGAGAAGTCGTGTATGTAGCTGTAGTCACCATTGAAGGAGAAGCCCCAGGGGAGCTGTGCACGCAGGCTTGTCTGTAGGTTCACCAGGCGGGTGGCCTTACTGACATTCGTGTAGTGGTAGGCATTCTCGTCCTGTACATAGACTGAGCCTATCTGGTGGTAGATCACGCTGTAGGAAGCGATCCCTGTGAGGTTGAAGTGGGTGGTCTGCCACTCGGGGGAGAGGCTGATCATACGACTGACTTCGGGGCGCAGTCCCTTCGTCCCCTTGATGAAGAACATACCGAGGTGATCCCAGTCCATGTACTGCTCTTTGATCGAGGGCGAACGGAAGCCTTCGGAGTAGGAGGCTCGTAGACGGACATTCTTCAGACTGTAGAGTAGGGAGGCTCTTGGAGAGAAGTGCCCTCCGAAGACCGAGTGTACATCCATACGGAAGCCCCCGACGGCGGAGAGCTGAGGCAGTATGCGCCACTCTCCTTGACCATAGAGTGTGTAGAACTGAGCCCTATGTCGTGTCTCAGTGGAGCTAAACTTATCCCCCCTCAATTCCTCTAGGAGTACCTCCACGCCGGTATTGACGAGGACGGGAGATCGTCCCTCTGCCCCATAGTTGTACTGCAGGCGTATGGTCTGCCCCGTGAAGTCGAAGATCGGTACCCTCTGCCCCGAGTAGATGCTGTCTCGATAGCGGTGGTAAAGCTCATGGTTGTAGTCAAGGCGAAGGTTGTGTAGCTCGCTGAAGGCATGGTAAGCCCTACCGCCGAAGGAATGGCTTCGGTACTGATTGCGACTCACCTCATTCCCATCCTGATCTCTGTGACCGTAGCGCAGGTAGCCGTAGAGCTCGTTGCTGAGATCGCTCGATCGGTAGCGCAGGGTCTGCATGAGATTCAGAGACTTACTCCCTAGGACGGGCGTAGACTCTTGGCGGAGGCTCGAGGTGCCGATGCGGTAGGCGGACTGGTCGATGTAGCTGGCCGACGTCAGTGAGCTGAAGCCTCCCCGCCTAAACTGAGCTGAGCCGTTGTATCTGTTTGTCCCTTCGCCACTGTAGTCGTAGCTGAGGGTGTATTCGTGCGGGGCTTGGGCTCGCTTGGTGATGAAGTTGATGACTCCACCGATGGCGTTCGACCCGTAGAGGGCGGACGCAGCTCCTCGTACCACTTCTATACGCTCGATGCTCGAGAGATCGATACGGCTGAGGTCGACGACTCCATTGCCCTCCGATGTCAGACGTTCGCCATCGACGAGGAAGAGGATATGGTCTCCCGAGAAGCCCTGCACCGTCACACGGGACTGGGCGCCGTGGGTGGTGACATTGATCCCCGGCATGCTCATCTGCAGGGCATCTGTAGCGGAGCGAGGGTTGAGGCGCTCCAGATCCTTGCGAGAGATCACCTGAGTGATGATCGGGAGCTTCTTCAGCGAGCGAGGAGTCTGTGTCCCTGTGACGACGACGCCCTCGAGGGTGCGTTCCTGGACGAGGCTGTCGGGTGTCTTGCTCTGAGCACTAAGGTGTGGGGTGAAGCTCCAGACGAGTGTGGAGAGGATCAGTAGGGGGCGGTAGACCATTGATCAATAGGATACTACGATGAGGGAAGTGACAAAGTGGAGCAAAGATACGGGTATCCCTCCAGGGACGCTATCCCCTATAGTAGTGATTTGCTCGATCCCCTCTACCTGATACTAATTAGGAGAGCCTTATCGGGAGGCTCATTTGCACCCCCTCAGGGAAACCTACGGTAGGTCGTCTTTGCGACCCACTGTAGGTCGTCGAGACGACCTACAGTAGGTTTTTTCGACGACCTACCGTGGGTCGTTTTTTTCCCCTTCGGAGCAAGGCGCTCCAGCCCGCTGGTGAAGCGACTTTCTGACGAGTCTTGCGACTTGACAAAAACGAAGGATTCTGGGCCCCGAAGACGGAGCAGATTGTCCCTCGTTAGAGAGCCGAAGAAGGTACAAGGGATGCGCATTTTTCGTATCTTTGTCTATCTATTAACTTCATATTGCGACAATAATGAGCGAAGAGCTATTCGACCAAGCCCAAGCAAGCGAAAAGGAATACTCAGCCAGTAGTATACAGGTCCTAGAGGGTCTAGAGGCCGTACGTAAGCGCCCTGCCATGTACATCGGTGACATCGGTGAGAAGGGATTGCACCACTTGGTCTACGAAGTCGTAGATAACTCGATCGACGAAGCCTTAGCTGGCTATTGTAATGACATCAAGGTCTTCATCCACGAAGACAACTCCATCGAAGTCCGAGACAATGGTCGCGGTATCCCCGTAGATATCCATGAGAAGGAAGGTAAGAGTGCGCTGGAAGTCGTACTGACCGTCCTGCACGCTGGGGGTAAGTTCGACAAAGGCTCCTACAAGGTCTCTGGGGGGCTCCACGGGGTGGGGGTCTCCTGTGTCAACGCCCTCTCTACCTACCTCAAGGCCATCGTACAGCGTGACGGCAAGGTGTACTCTCAGGAGTTCAGCCGTGGCGTACCTACGACCGAGCTGTTGACCATTGGCGAGACGGATCGTACGGGTACGACTGTCATCTTCAAGCCCGACGACACGATCTTCTCCGTCACCGAATATCAGTTCAAGATCCTCTCTACTCGCCTGCGTGAGCTCGCCTTCCTCAACGCCGGTATCACCCTCTCCCTCATCGATGAGCGCCAGCGCAACGAGGCTGGTGAGCCCCTCGTTGAGTCGTACTATTCGGAGAAGGGTCTGGAGGAATTCGTCAAGTACATCGACCGCTCCAAGGAGCACCTCATCGAAGACGTCATCCATATCGTCACCGAGAAGCAGGGCGTCCCTGTAGAGGTGGCGATGACCTACAATACCTCCTACAACGAGAATGTCTACAGCTACGTCAACAATATCAATACCATCGAGGGCGGTACGCACCTGGCGGGCTTCCGTCGTGGGCTGACCCGTACGCTGAAGAAGTACGCTACCGACTCCAAGCTCCTGGACAAGGTGAAGGTCGAGATCACGGGGGATGACTTCCGTGAAGGCTTGACCGCTGTCGTGAGCATCAAGGTCGCAGAGCCTCAGTTCGAGGGACAGACCAAGACAAAGCTCGGGAACAACGAAGTGATGGGAGCCGTCGATATCGCTGTCAGCGAAGCCCTCGAGATCTACCTCGAAGAGCATCCCAAGGAGGCGAAGATCATCGTCGACAAGGTCATCCTCGCTGCTACGGCACGCCAGGCAGCTCGCAAGGCTCGTGAGATGGTCCAGCGCAAGTCCCCCCTCTCGGGTGGTGGCCTGCCTGGTAAGCTCGCCGACTGCTCCTCTAAGGATCCTGTCCTCTCTGAGCTCTTCCTCGTCGAGGGTGACTCTGCAGGCGGTACCGCTAAGCAGGGTCGTGACCGAGAGTTCCAAGCTATCCTACCACTGCGTGGTAAGATCCTCAACGTAGAGAAGGCTATGCAGCACAAGGTACTCGAGAGCGAAGAGATACGAAATATCTATACTGCCCTAGGGGTGACCATCGGAACAGAGGAAGATAGCATGGCGCTCAACCTGACAAAGCTCCGCTACCACAAGGTGATCATCATGACCGATGCTGACGTGGACGGTAGCCATATCGCCACGCTCATCCTGACCTTCTTCTTCCGCAACATGCGTTCGCTCATCGAGAATGGCTACGTCTACATCGCTACACCTCCTCTCTACCTCTGTACCCGAGGTAAAGAGCGTGAGTACTGCTGGACGGAGCAGCAGCGTCAGGCCTTCGTCGACCGTGTCGGTGGTGGTGATGAGAACCGCGTACGTGTCCAGCGCTACAAGGGTCTTGGGGAGATGAACGAAGAGCAGCTCTGGGAGACGACGATGAATCCCGAGAATCGTACCCTTCGCAAGATCACGATCGAAAACGCTGCCGAAGCTGATGCGATCTTCTCCATGCTCATGGGAGACGATGTAGCTCCTCGCCGTGAGTTCATCGAGGCTAATGCTACTTACGCTCGTATCGACGCATAGTCTCTAGACATACCTTACATAAGCGAAGGCTATCCTCACGGCATGGATGTGCCGCAGGGGATAGCCTTCTCCTCTCCTAGATATGACACAAGATCAAGCTAAGACGAACGCTTACTACTATATCAGTCCTTCGACCGATCCCTACTACAACATTGCTCTGGAGGACTACCTCTATCGTCAGCTACGCCCCCTAGATACGATCTACTTCCTCTGGGTGAACCGCCCCTCGGTCTTCATGGGGCGCTACCAGTGTGCAGATGCCGAGCTGGATATGCAGTATCTCCAGGAGAAGGGGATAGCCCTGCTTCGGCGTACCTCTGGTGGAGGTACGGTCTATCATGATCTAGGGAATCTGAACTTCACTGCGATCAAGAATGACCACTCGGGACTGGGCTTCGACCTGAAGGCCTTCCCTCAGCCCGTACAGCGAGCCTTAGCCCGTCATGGGGTAGCGGTAGAGCGCTCCCCTCGGGGAGACCTTCGTCTGGATGGGCTCAAGGTAGGGGGAGCAGCTGAAGCGGTGAACCGCTCCCGCATGCTCTACCATATCTGTCTGCTCTTCGACGCCGATCTAGAGGAGCTGGAGCGTATCCTCACTGTAGATCCTTCGGTCACGGTGAGTTCTCGTGTCGCCTCCGTACGCTCCCAGGTCACGAACCTCCGCCCTGCACTCCCCGCTGGTTACTCGATCACCGACCTTCAGGAGGATATACTGAGTGCCCTAGCCGAGGAGCATGAGGGGCTCTTTCCCCTCCAGTTCAACTCCTCTGTCGAAGAGTATATCCGTCGGGAGCGAGCCGAGCACTTCGAGCATCCGGACTGGATCCATTCACCCATTGGCAAGGCTAAAGAAGGACGATGAACGAACCAGAAGTATCCCTTCCCTACATCGACTTTGGTACCTTCCTGAGACGCTACTTCCCTCAGCAGAAGGTACAGAAGATCACCCTCACCGCAGGCTTCTCATGTCCTACGAGAGATGGCTCTATGGGTAAGGGGGGCTGTACGTACTGCAATAACAAGAGCTTCAGCCCTAACTATGCCGTCAAGCTCAAGAGTATCACCGAGCAGATCGACGAAGGGATAGCCTTCTTCCGTCGCAAGTACCCTGAGATGCGCTACCTAGCCTACTTCCAGTCCTACACGAATACGTATGGGGAGGTGACAGACTGCATCGCTAAGTACGAGGAGGCGCTGAGTCACCCCGATGTCGTGGGGCTCATCATCGGTACACGCCCTGACTGCATGCCCCAGCCTCTGCTGGATTACCTCAGTGAGCTCGCCAGACGCACCTTCCTCCTCGTCGAGTATGGAGTGGAGAGTACCTGTGATAGGAGCCTAGAGCGTATCCAGCGTGGGCATTCATGGCAGTGTAGTGTCGATACGATCCACCGCACCCACGAAGCAGGCATCCTCGTAGGAGCCCATCTCATCCTAGGCCTCCCTGGTGAGAGTAGGGAGGAGATGCTCCAGCATGCCGATCGTCTCTCGTCGCTCCCGATCACGACGCTCAAGATCCATCAGCTACAGATCATCCGTGGTACGATCATGGCAGGTGAGTATCTACGCCGTCCCGAGGACTTCCACCTCTTCACCGAGGAGGAGTATATCGAGCTCATCGTAGACTTCGTGCATCGACTACGCTCGGATATCGTGCTTGAGCGCTTTGTCTCCCAGTCTCCCCCAGCACTTCTCCTCGCACCTCGATGGGGCTGGAAGAACCACGAATTCACCGCTAAGATCCGTCGTGCCCTAGAGAAAGGCTCCTAGCCTAGAGAGAAGCCTCTCGAGCCTCATCCTTCACATATATTAAGCCCCCTTATCTGCTCTCAGATAAAGGGGCTTTTCAGCTAGCTCCTGGGCTCTAGGCAATAG
>ERZ1674203.344-NODE-344-length-10574-cov-5.454036_pt1 | contig 10574 bp, 8 predicted proteins | sample MGYA00581297_ERZ1674203 | MGnify/ENA primary metagenome ERZ1674203 (study PRJEB41354, sample SAMEA4873349) | human saliva metagenome | biome: human-associated habitat [ENVO:00009003]; feature: mouth environment [ENVO:08000002]; material: saliva material... | reverse complement strand
GACCCACAGTAGGTTTCTTTTGGACCTCGTAGAGGGTGCATCACTTCGCCCCTCAATGGTGGGGACGAAAATGAAGGGTTTGCCCGTGCTAACGGCTAGTGCTGGGAGTCCCCGAGAGGAGCCAATCCAGAGAGACGCGTGTGAAGTAAATATCGAAGGCTGGGCGATCGTTCTCCTCGCTGATGATCCCGATGGTGCCGTCAGGGAAGACCATCACTTCGCTGTAGACGGATTCGCCTCGGCAAATCTCACGGGAGACAGGCCAAGTCTTCCCCTCATCCTTGCTGAGGAAGAGACGAAGGTGATCACGTGTGGGGCTGGCAGGTAGGGTATGTAGGAGGTACTTCGACTGCTCCCCTCGACCCTTGCCGATAGGCTGGTAGCGAGCGAAGGCACCATTGCAAGCATTCCCCGTCAGTTCGGGCCAAGTGCCAGCAGGCATCCAGGTCTTCCCTCCGTCACGTGTCAGGATGTAGGTGCGGGCATTAGCCCCAGAGGCACGATTGCGACTAGAGACGAGGAGCGAACCATCAGAGAGCTCGACGACCTTCGATTCGTCGCCATCATGACGGGCGGGCGACGAGATCTGCCAGCTCTTCCCCTTGTCATCCGAATAGACGAGGATGTTGTCCATCACCCCACCCCAGCTCTGGTCTGTGCGCTGAGCGGCGACGAAGACGATACGCCCCTTAGAGGTGATGATCCCATTACCCGAGGCGAAGAAGCCCCCCCAAGCATAGGGGCCGAGGTAGACCTGCTTGGTGATATTCGTAAGGGGCTCCCAGGTCTTCCCGCCATCCGAACTCTTGGTGAAGTACATCTGCGAGTGCTCCTTGGAGATCGAGGGATAGGTCCAGAGACCTGCTCCACCGACCATCACCATATATATGGTCTTGCCGTCGGTGGCCATAGCTGCATCGCCATAGCCGTGCTCCTTAGTACCCGTGGCGACAGTGATCGGTGCACTCCACGTGCGACCGTCGTCGCTACTACGCTTGACCTCGACGTCAATATCGGCGGGGAGATCTCCATCCTTCTCCTTGCGTCGGTCAATACTCGCTACCAGTGTGCCATCTGACAGGCGGACGATCCCTGGGATACGGTAGTGCTTCGATCCTGCTTCCCCTGGTGCCCAGAGGAGGGTACGCTGTAGGACGATCTCCTGCGTATGACGCTCGGTGGTGAGTCCCTCGAGCTCAAGGTTGTCAGCGATGATCGTAGAGACTTCGGCAGAGACCTGGTGACCTTCCTTCGCCTTAGGAGCAATGTCGGCAACGACCCAGAGGGCATCCTCTTCCTTCAGTTGCTTATTGATCTTGAAGGGGACGAGCCCCTTCTTACCGACCCTCACCGTGGCAAGCAGTTCGCCTGGATCACGAGGGTCGAAGCGGTCGTTATTCTTCGTGCGGTAGAGCTTGAGCGCTGTGACATCACGGAGATCAGTAGTGCCGGTGAGGTCGATAGTCAGGGCATCAAGCTGGTAGCCCCGTGTGTGGCTCGTGTAGATGCAGAAGAGTGCTTGGTCGGAGCCTCGGCCGATGAGGTTGCCATTGACAGCACGCTCGAAGTAGTAGAAGGGGAAGCGCACCTTGCGAGGCTTCTCCATCTTGAGCTCAGCAGGGAGCGTAGGCTGCGACTGCGAAGCGAAGGAGGAGAGAGACAGCCCAAAGGCTAGGAAAGCGAGGATTCGTTTCATCGGAATGGAACTATTGAGTGGTGAGATATTCTTCTAGTTCGAAGCGCAGGTCGGCAGCAAATTCCTGCTGGACGGGATTGTCTCCCGTCTCCCAGGCGGATAGCTCGGCCGAAGCAAGGAGATCTGCTCGCATCTCGGCATCTGTACGCCCCCAACGCTTGAGCATCAGGAGGACGGAGCGCTGGAGAGGTGTGGGGTAAGGGACTTCGTCAGAGGAGAGGAAGGCGAGGCTCTCTCGAAGGAGCTTCGTCGCCCATGCCTTTGTCTCCAGCACGAAGCCTCGGGAGAACCATCGAGCTAGGACGGTGAAGGCTACAGGTAGGACATCCTCCCAGCGCTGATCAGCATCCGTGAAGATCCAGTCCAGTGCCCAGTAAGGAGCAGAGGGCGTGCGGTCGAAGAGGTGCTTAGCGAGGTAGTCCCTCAGTTCGGGGTTAGCGAACGAGGAGCGAGCTAGCTCAGTAGCCACTTCGTACGTCACAGCCTCGGCTGGATAGATGAGCTGACCGATCAGCTTGAGCTCCCGTACATCACGGGAAAGCAGGTAGGTAGCCAGCTCCGCACGCTTGGGCTGCTTCTCCGCTAGACGAAGGATATAGTCGAGCGTCAGACCGAAGTTGATCCCGTAGTGCAGGCCCTTGTCCCGCATTGACGAAGCTACCTGCCCATCCATCACTCGACGTAGCTGTGTCCTTAGCTCTTTAGCTTCGAGGAGTGCCTGCTCAGAGGGCATAGGGTGACGAAGCTCCTCTGCCGTCACGGGATCGAGAGGCAGGGTAGCATACTCCCGGCTATAGCGGAGCATCTGCTCGGCGTAGCCTTCGGTGTAGTCAGCACAAACATCGATGATACCGCCCGCTTCATCATAGACCAGCTCCAGTCTTGGGTTCACGAAGCCCTTATAGGGAGCGATATGGAGTTGCTCGTAGCGGGCTAGGACTTCCTCATGGAGTTTCGGGTCGATGTCGATCGCATAGCGCTCGACGAGAGCACGGCCTGCCCCCTGGTCTCCTTCACTCTTGATACGCTGTACTTCAGAGAGGAGTTCGGCGAGGATCGGACGGAGTGCCTCGTAGTCATGGATGATCAGCTCTAGGCCCTTTAGCTCAAGAGCACCGAGTGCACTTCCCTTCTCCAGCACGTAGCGAGCAATGAGCGCCCGATTGCGCATGTGCGCTTCCTCCAGCACGTGTCCTGGACGGATGCGCACGAGCTGCGTGACTAGACCATTGAGTAGGTAGCGGTAGCAACAAGCCTTGTAAGCCTCCCGATCGGGTAGTAGCCCCAGCTCGACGAGATGCTCATCCGCCATATAGTAGAGGGCGAAGAGATCGGCTCGTGCTTCCTCTAGGGTCGAATGGTACGCTCCAAGGGCATCCGCCGAGACACCTGGGAGGAGCTTCCCCGAGCCATGCCCTAGACATTCGTGTAGGTCGGTATGGAGATGCTCCGTGACCTCGCCATATTTCTCGAGGAGCGCACGTACCGAAGGGTCGGGGACGAAGGCCTCATCCATCCCGCTGTGCTGCGAGGCGATATGGTAGGCCCGATGAATGTTGTCGATCGTCACCGACTTAGAGCCATGCGTAGCACGTATCCAGTCTGCGTTCGGGAGGTTGATACCAATAGGAGTAGCGGGGTACGAGTCCCCCGCGAGCATAGCTACCGAGACGACGGTAGCTGAGACGCCTCGTGGCTCCTCCTTCTTGAAGCGTGGATCTATAGGAGCTTGATCCTCGAACCACTTGGCCTCAGAGCATATCTTCTCGGTCCGCTGACTAGCTTCGTGGTCACGGACATGCACGAGGCTCTCCCACATCCCCTTCGTGCCTAGTGGATCGGTGTAGACCTCGGTGAAGCCATTGATGAAGTCTACCTCCGGCTTCGTATCCTCTACCCAAGAGATGCAGTAGTCATTATACTTGTCCAGATCCCCCGTCTTATAGTAGTCGATGAGGGAGAGTATCGTACGTCGCTGCTCGTCTGTCTCGGCATAGGCAGCGGCCGACTTCAGTGAAGCGATGATACGTGTGAGGGCTTCACCATAGAGGCCACCCTGCTTGTAGACCTCTTCGTAGAGCTCACCATCCTCGTTCTTCCCTAGGCGACTATTCAGCCCAAGCGAAGGGGGAGCTTGACGCTCTGCCTCGGAGAGGTCTTCGTAGGCACGGGCGTAGAAGCCTTCTGCTTCCGCTTGTGTCACCCCGGGGGCATAGAAGTTAGCCGACGAAGCCTGCACTAGATCTTCATCGCCACTCTGCACGGTACGGCGTGGGGCTACCTGAGGGTCAAAGATCAGCTGAAGCAGTTCTTCCAGCTCTTGCCCTCGATAGCGAAGGAGCTGGCCTTCCCGCTGTACCTCGGCTAGGACCTCTAGGAGGTAAGCTCGGGAGAAGGCAGGCTCGAACTTCTCCGAGCCATAGTGGTGATGGATACCGGATGAGAACCAGAGACGGAAGAGATACGTCTGTAGTGCCTGGAAGGCTTCGGAAGCTCTATCTCCCGAGTAGGTCAAGTAGATCCCCTCGAAGAAGGCACGTAGGCGCAGGCCGTGACGGCCATTCTGATCGAAGGTAATATCCCGTCCTGCCAGAGCCGCTTCACTGAGGTGATAGATGAATAGCTTCCGCTCTAAAGGCAGGGAGGCAAACCCAGGGATCTCATAGCGGAGTATCTCAATATCCGCAAAGCGCACTACTGAGGCACCATGAGCCTCGGTATAGGTGGTAGTCATATTTATCATTGAGTAAATAGGTCGTCGTATCCGTCTCTCTAGCTTCGCTCGCTCAAGCAAAGCCCCACGGGAGGAGGCGTAGACGAAAGAAGTAAATCATATGGGATCGGTCTCGGAGCTGAGAGTCGCAGATAGTCAGAGACTACACTGCCAGATACTCAGGATCTACACTACCGAGTGCCCCGAGCTTAGCCTAGTCTTTACATAGGATGTAGCCTGTCAAGGGAGTAGGGAGTACCCTAATAAATCCCCAGAACTTGTACTATCGAGTGAGAGAGCGAAAGAGCTCGGCGAAGAGCTGGCAGTAGCTCTCAGGGCTGAAGTCTCGTGCTATACGCTCCCTACCCTTCTGCCCCATAGCTCTACGCTCCTCTGGGTGCTCGAGCATCCATGTGATCGCTTGAGCTAGGGCGGAGGTATCCTTTGCAGGGGGAGAGGAGTCGAATGGGTGAGTCTGGGTGAGACATAGGCATCTAGACGGATGAAAAGCAGTGAGCCTACTAGCCCTATCAGCCTCTAGAGGTCAGGCAAATAGGACCAGTAGGCCCAGTGAGAAGCTAGTGGAGATGGGTGGGGGGACGGACTAAAGCGTAGGCCGAGCGCTAAGGCTTAGCTTCGAGCTTCTTGGCCTCATCCCAGAGTGCATCCATCTCCTCTAACGAGAGTTCCTTGAGCGTACGCCCCTCCTCCTTCGCCCGAGCTTCGATATAGCCAAAGCGACGGATAAACTTGGTGTTGGTACGCTCGAGGGCATTATCGGGGTTGACCTTGTACTTACGAGCTACATTGATGATACTGAAGAGGAAGTCACCGAACTCCGCCTCTGTATCCTCTACTGAGCCCGAGGTGATGGCACCACGGAGCTCGGAGAGCTCTTCCTCGACCTTCGACCAGACATCCTCTGGGTGCTGCCAGTCGAAGCCGACACCTCTAGCCTTGTCCTGGATGCGGTAGGCCTTGATCAGGGCGGGCAGGGAGGAGGGGACGCCGGAGAGCACGGTCTTATTGCCGTTCTTCTCCTTCTGCTTCAGTTCCTCCCAGCGCTCTATGACGACCTCGGAGGTAGAGGCTTCAGTCTCGCCATAGACATGGGGATGGCGGAAGATCAGCTTGTCACACAGAGCATTGGCGACATCGGCGACATCGAAGGATCCCTGTTCTTCTCCGATCTTGCTATAGAAGACGACATGGAGGAGTACATCCCCCAGCTCCTTCTTGATCTCCTCGGGTGCTCCCGAGAGGATAGCATCGGAGAGTTCATAGACTTCCTCGATGGTATTGGTACGGAGGCTCTCTGTCGTCTGCTCCCGATCCCAAGGGCACTCGGAGCGGAGGCGGTCCATGACATCCAGGAGGCGCCCAAAGGCCGCTAGCTTCTCCTCTCGACTATGCTGTATACCCATATATAAGTAGAAGGTACGTAGTGGGATTACTTACGTTGCTCGAATTCGCTCAAGCCTGCCTTGAGGAACTTGATATAGGCGGGTACATCCTCGTCGTAAGCTCTCGAAGGGCCGAGGGGCTTACCCTCATGGTCGAGGAGTACATAGAAGGGCTGGGCGTTGGCACCGAACTTCATACGCTGGAAGTAGCTCCACTTGTCCCCTACCGTACGAAGCTTGACTGTCTCGCCGTTCTCCTGGACTTCGATAGGCTCCTTCAGTGGTGTCTTCTCGTCGACCATGAGGGTGATCAGGACGTAGTCATTCTCTAGAAGGCTCTTGACATTCGGATCTATCCAGACGGAGGCCTCCATCTTACGGCAGTTGACGCAGCCGTAGCCAGAGAAGTCAATGACTACGGGCTTGCCTACCTGACGAGCATAGGCCATACCGGCGTCGTAGTCGTCGAACTTAGCATGCACTTCCCCGTTGTACAGGTTCAGATCCTGAGTGCGAAGAGGTGGGGCGAAAGCACTGATAGCTCTCAGGGGGGCACCGACGAGGCCAGGCATCATGTAGACGGCGAAGGAGAAGGACACGATGGCTAGGAAGAGCGCAGGGATAGGCGTCTTCTCCTGAGGGCTGTCGTGAGGGAAGCGGATCTTACCCAGCAGGTATAGTCCGAGGAGGATGAAGATGACGATCCAGAGGGAGAGGAAGACCTCACGGTCCAGGATACGCCAGCCATACGCTAGGTCAGCGATAGAGAGGAACTTCAGGGCGAGGGCTAGCTCGATGAAAGCAAGCACTACCTTGACGGAGTTCATCCATCCCCCGCTCTTAGGCATCGACTGCAGTAGGTTGGGGAAGATGGCGAAGAGCGTGAAGGGTAGGGCGAGCGCTAGGGCAAAGCCAAGCATCCCTACTGCTGGAGCCAGGATCCCCGTAGAGGAAGTCGCTGCCTGTACTAGGAGCGTGCCGATGATGGGACCCGTGCAAGAGAAGGAGACTAAGGCCAGTGTAAAGGCCATGAAGAAGATGCTGATGAAGCCCGAGGCAGAGTCGGCCTTCTGGTCCATCTTCGTCGTCCACGAGGAGGGGAGGACAAGCTCAAAGGCCCCGAAGAAGGAGATAGCGAAGATGACCAGGAGCAGGAAGAAGGCTACGTTGAAGTAGGCATTCGTGGCTAGGTCATTCAGTGTCGCTGGACCGAAGATCGCAGAGACGATCAGCCCCAGAGAGACGTAGATGACGATGATCCCCACCCCGTAGAGCAGGGCATCACGGATACTCTTCTTCCTGTTGGAGGTACGCTTGAGGAAGAAGCTCACCGTCATCGGGATCATCGGCCAGACGCAGGGGGTGACGAGAGCCACGAGCCCTCCGAGGAACCCTCCTAGTAGTAGCATCCATAGCGATCCGTCGGCTTGGTTGAGCGCCTTGTCGCCATAGGCCTTGAGCTCTGGGATCACAGGTGCCCAGAGGTCAGAGACAGCGGTCTGAGCGGAGTCAGTCGCTACGCTCGTGGTGGCTTCAGCTACTGCAGGGAGACTATCGGAGGGCTGAGCCTCCCCCAGGGCAGAAGCGCCCGCAGGGGTCTCAGCGGTCTCAGTGGTGGTCTGCGCTGCAGGCACGGACTCCCCCAGCTTACCTAGCTCCTTGGGTTGGATGGTGAATTCGAAGTTCGTCGGGGGCAGGCACTGCTCGTCATTGCAGACCATATAGCGTACAGCTCCCACGAGGGCGAACTTCTTAGGGTCAGTGATGCGGATCTTCTGACGGAAGGATACCTTCCCGCTATAGAAGCGAAGCGTCATCTCGAAGTTCGGGTCGAACTTCTCTATGGGCTTCTGGCTAGCGACTAGGCCTCCGACGAGTTCGGCACCAGAGATCTTGTCGACGACGAGGTGTGTAGGTGTAGGTCCGCCCTTAGGGAGATCGGTACCGTAGAGGTGCCATTCCCCCTTGACCTGCGCAGTGAAGACGAGGACCTTCTCTGTAGGGGACTTATCCTCCACGGAGCGAGTCCAGCTGACGGCATCACGTACGATCTGTGCGCTGAGGCCTACCGTAGAGAGTAGAAGGCCTAGGGCGAAGAAGATGCTTCGCATGGCTGAGTAAGGCCAGTGTGCGGGAGCATGTGCCCCCCTTTTTAGTTTTTGTTGTGTGGTCATTATACTTTACGATTAACTAGTGGGTCTATTTTCTCACTGATTTCTTAGGATTTTTAGTTGCGACTTGGGCGCCCTTGACGAGCTTCCGGAAGAGTGGAGGTATCGGCTGACGGAACTCAAGGAGCTTGCCCGTCACAGGGTGGACAAAGCTCAGATGCGTCCCCTCGAGCGCTACTCGCCCGAGCTCCTTCTCCGTAGAGCCATTGCGCCAGTCCCCTGCTATCGGCAGGCGGAGCTGTGCGAACTGTCGACGTAGGCGATTGTTGCGCCCCGTCAGTAGCGCTACCGAGACGAGCACACGGCTAGGCCCGCTCACCAGAGTATGCCACTCGGCTCGCCCCGCCGTACGCTCATCGTCTGAGCTGGGCTTGACACCGGTGGTCTTCCCCTTCTTCGCCCCTCGGTCCTTCTTCGCATCTAGCTCTGAGGGAGGGGGCAGGAGGATACCGCTATCTGCCTGGGGGTGATCCTCGAGGACGGCAGCGAAGTGCTGGCCTCTCACATAGCGAGACCAATGGTCGCTCAGCTCGCACTGCAAGTCGCGACTCTTGGCAAAGACTACAAAGCCCGCACTATCCTTATCAAGGCGATTGATGTGGTAGACCTTAGCACGAGGGTTGAAGCTCTTCTGGTGGTCCGAGAGCAGACGGAGCGCTGTCTTGTCCTTCTCCTCACCACTGGCCACGGTAGGCAGGCCCGCCTCCTTGTGGATGACGATGAGGTATTCATCCTGATAGAGGATCTCGATACCCTTATGGGTGAACTTCTTCGGGAGAGGCGCTGGATGTATATTCACTTCGTCCCCGGCCTTGAGCGGGGCGTCGAACTGGGTCGTAGCCTCTAGACCGATCGAGATGAAGCGGTCATGTAGGAGCTGCTTAATGGTAGTTCGGCTCTTGTCGGGAAGGGCTTTGATGAGGAAGGGAAGCAGGGTCGTCGGCTCTGCACTATCGACGTAGAGTCGAAGGAGAGGCTTCTTGCCCCCCGGTACCGTCAGGCGTTCCGACCGGATCTTGCCTTCAGGTGTTATTGGGGTAGATTTCATTGTTTCTTTCGTTCGTCGATATAGAGGAGTACATTCCCGTAGATCATATAGATAAGCCCTAGTGCCAGGAAGACTAGCCATAGCCCCTGACCAAAGGAAGCAAACGTATCGAAGCGAGCTGCAGCCGAGATCAGGAAGAGAAGTCCCGAGAAGACGCCCATACGCACGGCTCGGCGAAGCGTCCCCGTGAGCTCATCCGTAGGCGTCAGTAGGTAATACGCAGTATAGCCAAAGGCACCTAAACCATAGATGATATCGAAGACGGGATGATCGATCACGGCCAGCGCTGCCCCACTCAGCAGGAGGAGGACGCTGACGATATAGAGGTACTTGTACTGCTTGTTCATAATTCGGGCTACTCTATTTCGAGGGGTCAAGACTATCCGGAGCTAGGATGAAGACCTCCTCGCCAGGGATATGCATATAGTACTGCTCACGAGCGATACGCTCGATATGCTCTCGGTTGTCTCGGATATCGCTTAGACGGGCGCTGTCGGCTTCGTACTGAGGGCGATAGCGATTGTATTCACTTTGTATGAAGGCCTTACGTCGCTCGTTCCTCAGATAGTTGAAGAGGTTGCTATCTCCGACGAGGAAGATCAGTACAAAAGCCAGTACACCAGTGATGATGTAGCGCAGGGACGGATGTCGCCTGCTGAAGGCTTTGAGGGCGGAGAGAGCTGCACGAACGCGATCTCTAGACTTGGGCTTAAGCTCTGTCATTGATTCGACACTACTAGGGGTATGTACACAGGGTACAATATACCGCTAAAATACACAAATTGTCTGACTTGTTCAGCCTGCGAGCCTGCCGTCGGCTGAGGAGCGCTAGCCGAGGGAGCTCTCCCCTACTCCTTCTCGGGCGTAGATCGCGGAGAATAAGCCATATCTTGGCGCTCGTCGGGGGAAGGAACTGTGTGAAATTAAGGCTAAAGAGGAAGCAGTAGCGCCACGGAGGAGGTAGCAGTAGTACCACTCAAGAGGCAACAGTAGTGCCTCCCGAGGAATAAAAATAGCAGGTCGAATGAGCGGGCAGTATAGCTCAACATACCTTACCCGAAGGTGCTCCCTACCGAGGCTCATTGACCTTCCCCTCTAGTTCGCCTGGACAAGCCTACCTCTAAGCTCTTGAGAAGCGGTGATCCCAGAAGGATATGGAGGCTCACGACAGAGGAAGGCGCTCCCCTATACAATTAGGAGACGAAGGAGATAGGAAGCCTTGCCCCTCAAGTCCCCCTTCCTGGACTTAACAAATCGCAACAAAAGTGGTACTTTTGCCGAGGCAAAGCCTTTACGCTTCTTGCTGACCAATCATTCACTACAATCAATGGAGGCAATAAATACGTGGCTACGAGACGTCTTCGTCACCCCGTCGGTGCTGGAGACCCTCGTTTGGCTTACCCTCGTCTCTGCCCTGGGGCTATCCCTGGGGAAGCTTCGGGTGGGCAAGCTCTCCCTGGGGATCACCTTCGTTTTCTTCGTCGGGATATTAGCAGCGCACTTCGGAGTCCGTGTGCACCCTGAGATGAATAGCTTTGCCCAG
>ERZ1674203.342-NODE-342-length-10596-cov-18.697182_pt1 | contig 10596 bp, 9 predicted proteins | sample MGYA00581297_ERZ1674203 | MGnify/ENA primary metagenome ERZ1674203 (study PRJEB41354, sample SAMEA4873349) | human saliva metagenome | biome: human-associated habitat [ENVO:00009003]; feature: mouth environment [ENVO:08000002]; material: saliva material... | reverse complement strand
TCGGTGAGTTGACCAGTAGTGGTTCGCACTCCGACCAGTAGTGGTAACTATAGCTAACCAGTACTGCTTCGCTTCGTGACCAGTACTGGTTCGTTTTACGCGGGGCGCTGCTACTTGCCTCCCATGACTGCGGAATGCTCCATTAACTTCTGTAAATCAGTCCTCTATGTGTCGATTTTTTTTCCCCACTTTGCGTGCTTCGAGCCCATCGAAAAGCAGTCCGCCTAGCCTCATCTCTCAGCATCCATAGAGGTCATATCTACCCGCTCCAAGAGAATCTCTTAGTCGTATCTACTCCCTTGTCGCTACACGTATTTATAGTGCTCCGTAGAAGACGATCTGCAAACAACTATTGGTCTCGGTACGGATCACTATTGGTTTGGGGGGCAAACCACTATTCGTTTGCACACGAAACCACTATTGGTTTGCCCATGGATGACTATTGGTTTGGGTGCAAACGACTATTGGTTTATCGGTCAAAGGACTATAGTGCCTCCTTGCCTTCTGTGGCTTCCTCCATTTCTATGGGCGGAATGTTTCTCCGTGCTGTATCTCATCACGCGAGTCATAGGCTTGAGGGATAAGTCTCTACCTGCCGCTGGTGAAGGTGCTCCCCATGGGAGGAGGGGATGAAGCTTTAGTGCTCGCTACTTCGACCTATATTGGTCGCTGGGTGAACCTATATAGGTCGCGTCACGGACCAATATAGGTCGACATCACGACCAATATAGGTCAGCCCGCTGACCTATATAGGTTCGCATCGCCCCCTTGCGGGAGTTCTCCCCGCACGATCGCACTATAAGCGTGTCGTGTCGCGAGTAAGTCGCTTGGCTATAATGCCTAAGCTTAGTCGTGTGTGCCTACTCTTTTGCCTCTCCTAAAAGCAGTCCGCCCAGCCTCATCACTGGGGATGGGGCTGGGCGGACTGTATGGAGTGTCGGGTAGACGAGTGCCTTACTTCTTGCGGACGAAGGTCAATATCGTGCCTGCTTCATTTGGAGCTTTACCTGTGAGCTGCTGCTTGGAGGTGTCCATTGTCAGAGGGAGTGGCAGCTTGATAGCATTATCTTCATCATCTCGAGTATTGAAGAGGAGTGTAGCGACGCCACCTTGATAGGTGTAAGTGCCCTGCTCAGGATCGTCTACCTCAGTTTCGACTACCGCACCATTCTTTATCGTCTGTTGGGTGGATTGAGATGTGAACTTGGTGCCGTCGACGAACTTGAGGACTATCGTAGTGACCACCGTTTTGTTATCTGCATCGGGCTCCCGAACGGTGCACTCCCACTCAGTGCCAGCGAGGGTCTTACTTAGGTCGGGGGTGTTAGGCGTGTCCTTGGAGCAGGCGGTGAGCCCAAGGAGGACTGCTCCGAGGAGCATGAAGATGTGCTTTAGCTTCATACGTTCTTTTGTTATGGGGTTAGTGATTTATTGAATCTTTGCAAAGATAGGAGATTTATACAGAGTTGCAAACCTCCCTTCTCCTCTTCGCGTGGGAGGGCTATAAATAGACTCGCCCCACTCTTCTATGGAGAGAAGAGCGGGGCGAGTCTTATAGGGTATGTGCGGGTGCAACCTTACTTCTTGCGAGTGAAGATTTCAGGCTTGTCGCCCTCTTTCATCTCTGTTGACGTCGCTGTGATCTTTTGCTTCGCAGCATCCATTGTGAGGGAGACTTTGTGTGTGATCTGCTTGTCATTTTCTATTTCATGGGTAATCACCGTAGCTACAAGACCTTCGTACGTGTAAGTCGTTTCTTCCTTAAGCGTAGGATATTGCTTTATGATACTACCATCTTTCGCTACGTCCTTGGCGTCTGTAAGAATTACGAGGCGGCTGTCGTCAATGAACTGGAGTTCGTACGAGATGATTTCACTGATGTCGGCCTCAACTGTAGGCTTTTGGACGCGTTCCCACTTCGTGCCTGCGAATGGGTTCTTGTTGCTGGGCTCGGGGGTATCCTTCTTGCCACAAGCGGTGAGTCCAAGGAGCATGACTCCGAGGAACATGAAGATGTACTTTAGCTTCATACGTTCTTTTGTTATGGGGTTAGTGATTTATTGAATCTTTGCAAAGATAGGAGATTTATACAGAGTTGCAAACCTCCCTTCTCCTCTTCGCGTGGGAGGGCTATAAATAGACTCGCCCCACTCTTCTATGGAGAGAAGAGCGGGGCGAGTCTTATAGGGTATGTGCGGGTGCGACCTTACTTCTTGCGAGTGTAGATGATGCCCTTACGTACGCCATCCTCCGTCACCGTACCGGCGAGCGTCTGATAGGTGTCGTCCATGACGAGGCGAACGATGCTCGTGCGGATCTTGCCATCGTCCTGGTGTGTTGTGGTGAGCGTGACCTCCTTGCCTTGGTAGGTGTAGGTACCCTGCTTAGGAGTGTCTTTCTCGCTCTTGAGGATGGTGCCCCCCTGTGTGGTGACCGAGGTGGACTCCGTGACAAACTTCGTGCCGTCAATAAAGCGAAGGACTATCGTGGTGGTCTCTGTCTTGCCATCATCCTCCAGCTCCTGCTCGATGTACTCCCACTGAGAGCCAGCTAAGGAACCGCTTGAAGCGGGGTTGGTGTTGGGGGTGTCCTTGGAGCAAGCGCTGAGCCCAAGAAGTGCGACTCCGAGGAGTGCGAAGATTTGCTTTAGCTTCATATCTACGGTAGTATTAAAGGGTGATTTAGAGCGCGCCAAACAAAAGCGGCTCTTCTGTACTTATAACGTCGTAGTACTCTGCGAGGTGTCTTCGCTCCTCGGCGGGAGCGGAGGGCTTGGTGGAGTGCAGCATCATCCTTTATATATATGTAGACCGATGAAGAGAGTATGGGTATTAGGCGCTACAGGCGCTACGGGGACGGCTCTGGTGGAGCAGCTCCTCGGGAATGACGAATACAGCGAGGTGCACGTCTTCGTGCGTCGGCCTCTCCAGCTACAGCACGCGAAGCTCCACGTCCATGTGGTAGATATGGAGCGGGCAGAGGACTGGCAGACGGGCCCCGCAGCAGATGTCGCCTTCTCTTGTCTGGGTACGACACTTCGGGCGGCTGGGAGCAAAGCGGCTCAGCATCGTGTGGACATGGACTACCAGCTGCAGTTCGCCGAGATGGCTCGCCGTAGTGGGGTGGGGACCTTCGTCCTGCTTTCGGCAGCTGGGGCAAATGCTAAGTCCAGCCTCTTCTATATGCGTCTCAAGGGCGAAGCTGAGGAGGGCGTGCGTACCCTTGGCTTTGAGCGGACGCTCTTCTTCCGTCCTGGGATGATCGATCGCGGGGTGAAGGCACGAGTCAATGAGCGCATCAGTATGGCCATCCTTCGTGTGCTGAATCGTATCGGCCTCTTCAAGCGTCAAGCGCCGATAGCCGTCGAGACGCTCGCTCGTCAGATGATCCGCGGTGAGGCGAGGCTGCGTGATGCGGGCGAATATGTGCTTGCCGAAAGGGCGATCTTAGACCTCTAAGGGCGGGGTGTCGGGCGGCTCGGTAGCTATTGTCTGCCGAGTAGCGTGACCGCACTTAGGAGAGCGAGCAGGGCGAGGGAGTACTCCCTCGCCCTGCTCGCTTTTGATGTCTATTCTTAGGAATGTGGTGGGTAATGGTATTTCTTTAATAAAATTATTAAATCATCCTGCTTGTGTTTTAAGGAAGTCTCGCTATTTTTGTCGCAGAGACAACAAGATATGCTCTCCGCAAGCTGCCCTCTTGAGGGGGCTCTTAGCGAGGAGCGCCACACACCCACTCAGACGCATAGGATGGACAAGCACCTCTTCTCCGCCCACACTTCCCCTCACGCTCTACAGGACACGCCCAGCGGGTCCCCACCTCTGCCTATGCGTCTGAAAGGCCCGTCCGCCACTTGATGAGCGGTGTCCCCTACTACTACACTCACACTAAACGAACTATTACGATGGACCTACTTCAGATCGTAAAGGGATTCAATGAAATCCTATGGAACAACTTCCTCATGTACGTCCTCCTCGGCGTCGGCATCTTCTACACCATCTACCTCGGCGTGCCTCAGATACGGCACTTCGGTCTGGCGATGAAGTACAGCTTCGGCTCGATCTTCAAGAAGAAAGAGAAGACGGAAGATGCCTGTGACCAGACGAACTCCTTCCAAGCGCTCGCCACTGCCGTCGCCGCCCAGGTCGGTACGGGTAATATCGCAGGCGTAGCCACCGCCATCGCTATGGGAGGTACGGGTGCCGTCTTCTGGATGTGGATCTCCGCAGTGCTTGGGATGAGCACGATCTTCTCCGAAGCCGTCCTCTCCCAGAAGTATCGCGAGATACGCGACGGCCAAGTCGTCGGGGGGCCTGCCTACTACATCAGTCGTGGTCTGAAGAGCCGAGTGCTCGCCATCATCTTCTCCGTCATGGTCATCGTCGCCCTCGGCTTCATCGGCTGTATGGTGCAGGCGAACTCCATCTCCATCGGCCTGGCCAACGCCTTCGGTATGAAGGGCTGGGTCAGCGGTCTCCTCATCGCAGTGCTTGTCGCTGTCGTCATCGTCGGCGGGCAGAAGCGTGTCACGACCATCGCCGAGCTGGTGGTGCCCTTTATGGCACTGGCCTATATCGTCGGGGCGATCATCATCCTCTTCATGTACTCCGACCAGATCCTCCCCGTCTTCGAGTCCATCTTTGGTGATGCCTTCTCCACGAAGGCGGCCGCTGGTGGTGCTGCGGGTAGCGTGATGAAGTACGCCATCCGCTATGGGGTCTCCCGCGGGCTCTTCTCCAACGAAGCAGGTATGGGCTCGACCCCACACGCCCATGCACTGGCTCATGTGAAGGATCCATCCATCCAGGGCTTCGTAGCGATGTCGGGTGTCTTCGTTGACCTCCTCATCTGCACCGCTACGGCACTCATCATCCTCTTGACGGGGGCTTATGCTGAGCCTGGGCTGATCTCGGTACAGATCACACAGCGTGCCTTCGAGGAGACCTTCGGGCAGGCCGGTGTCATCTTCCTTGCGATCAGCCTCCTCGTCTTTGCCTTCACCACCATCATCGGCTGGTACGTCTTCGGGGAGATGAATATACGCTACCTCTTCAAGTCCAAGGCGGTCTACGGCTTCCGCGTCATCGTCATCGCCTGCGTCTTCTCGGCGACGATCTTCCATGCGAACCTCATCTGGGAGCTGGCTGATACCTTCAATGGGCTGATGGTCATCCCGAACGTCATCGCCATCGTCATCCTCGCGCCGCAGGTCAAGAAGCTCTACAAGCGCTTCCTCGCTCGGCGTAAGACGGAGAATATCTAAGCTGCCTCCTCGCTCCTTCCCCGTGGGCTTAAATCACTTCGCCCCCACAGCTCCATCGAGCTGTGGGGGCGAAGTGATTTATAATAAGTAGGGAGTCTTAGTCGAGGACGTGACGCTCGGCGTGGTAGGAGGAGCGCACGAGGGGGCCGCTCTCGATGTGGCGCAGGCCCTTCTCCAGCCCGAGTGTACGCAGACGAGCGAACTGCTTCGGGTGGATGTACTCCACGACGGGCAGGTGGCGGCGCGTAGGCTGCAGGTACTGCCCGATGGTCATGATAGATACGCCGACAGCGTGGGCATCGTCGATGAGCTCGAGGACTTCCTCCTCCGTCTCGCCGAGGCCGAGCATGATACCCGTCTTAGCGGGGATGCCGCTCTGGGCGATACGCTCCAGCACCGAGAGGCTCTGCTCGTAGGTCGCTATGTGGCGCACCGAGGGCGTGAGACGGCGGACGGTCTCGAGGTTGTGCGAGATGATCTTGGGCTGACAAGCGATGATCTGGTCGACGTAGTCCAGACGGCCGTTGAAGTCGGGGATGAGGACCTCGATAGTGACCTCAGGCGTCGTGCGACGGATGGCTTCGATGGTACGTACCCAGTGCCCTGCGCCGTAGTCCTCGAGGTCGTCGCGGTCGACGCTGGTGATGACGGCGTGCTTCAGGCCCATCTTCTTGATGCTCTGTGCCACCTTCATCGGCTCGAGGGGATCGAGTGGTGCGGGGGCTTTCCCCGAGAGGGTGTTACAGAAGCGGCAGGCGCGCGTACAGACAGCGCCTCCGATCATGAAGGTCGCTGTGCCAGCGCTCCAGCACTCCCCTTGGTTGGGGCATCGGCCGCTATGGCAGATGGTATTGAGCCCGTGGTGCTCGATCGTATGCTTCGTATCGGTGAAGGTCGAGTTGTCGCCGAGGCGGATCTTCAGCCACTCGGGCTTGCGGACGCGCACGACGTTGCCGGTCTTCTTCTGGGTGATAGGTTCTTCTTGCATCATATAAGTGATAGCCCTTAGGCTGAGGGGCGATGCCTTCAGCCTAAGGGTGTGGGGAGTAAAATAGCCGAGGCTAAAGGTTCTGCTCGAGGAAGGTAATGATACGCTTGTAGAGGTGGTTGCGGGCATTACCTCCGTAGATGCCGTGGTTGCGGTCCTTGTAGATCGCCATGTCGAAGGGGATACCTTCGGCGACCAAGAGGTCGGTGAAGTTCATGGCGTTCTGCACATGCACGTTGTCATCGGCGCTACCATGGATGAGGAGGAGCTTACCCTTGAGCTTCTTCGCTACCTCGAGGGCGGAGGAAGACTTGTAGCCCGTGGGGTTCTCCTGTGGGGTACGCATGAAGCGCTCCGTGTAGATCGTGTCGTAGTAGCTCCAGTCAGCGACGGGGGCGACAGCGACACCAGTCTTGAAGACGCCCTCGCCGTGGCACAGACCCATCAGCGTCATGTAGCCACCGAAGCTCCAGCCGTAGAGGCCGATGCGGTCGGCGTCGATGTAGGACTGCTTGCCGAGCCACTTCGCTGCAGCGATCTGGTCTTCGATCTCCTTCACGCCGAGGTTGAGGTAGGTGCACTTACGCCACTCCTCACCGCGAGCACCCGTACCGCGTGGGTCGACGCAGACGACGATGTAGCCCTTACCGGGGAGTATCTGCTCCCAGCCAAGACCGAAGGCGTCGAGTACCTGCTGTGAGTCGGGGCCGCTGTACTGAGTCATCAGTACGGGGTACTTCTTGTTGGGGTCGAAGTCGTAGGGCTTGAGGATCCAAGCATTCAGCTCTTGGCCACGGCCGTTGGGGATCTTGATGAATTCCTCACGGCGTAGGCGGTAGTCCTTGAGGCGCTCAGCGATCTCCTTGTTGTCCTTCAGCACACGTAGGGGGCGCAGGCTCCCCGTGGCGTAGACGGCCGTAGTCGTCGGCGTGGTAGAGTTGCTGAAGATGCTGATGTAGTGGGAGAAGTCATCGCTGAAGATAGCACTATTGGCACCTGCTCCAGGGTGAAGAGCGGTCTTGCGGCCCTTGGGATCTACCTTGTAGATCGAGCGGCGCAGGGGCGACTCATCGGCAGCCTGATAGTAGGCATTGCCCTGAGCGTCCATACCGTAGAAGTCGGTGTCGTCATAGCTGCCCGTGGTGATCTTGCGGATCAAAGCCCCCTTGTCGGAGTAGAGGTAGATATGGCGGTAGCCGTCCTGCTCGCCGAGGTAGGCGAAGCCTGAGGGGACGAACTTACACTTCGGGAGGTTGCGGCTATCTACGTAGGCCTTGTTGCGCTCCTCGAAGATGACCTTCGGCAGGAGCGTCTTGTTGTTGACGTAGTAGAGCGTGAGGTGGTTCTGCTGGCGGTTCAGCGAGAAGACAGCGAGGTTACCATCACGGCCGATGAACTCGATGCGGGGGATGTAGTAGGGTGCGCTCTTGAAGTCAATGGGCTTCTTCGCGCGGTCTGTGACATTGTAGATGTGTACGGAGACCTTCGAGTTAGGCGTACCGGCCTTAGGGTACTTATAGGTATAGGCGCCAGGGTACTGCCCCGTGCCGTAGATAGGCATGCTGTACTGATCGACTTCACTCTCATCGGTGCGGACGAAGGCCAGGTAGTTATTGTCTTCGCTCCAGGTCATCAGCTGGGTCGTCTCCAGCTCTTCTTCGTAGACCCAGTCGGTGATACCGTTCATGACCTTGTTGTGCACGGCATCGCTCGTCACCTGGACCTCGGTGTCGAACTCAAACTTCTTGATGAAGATATTCCCCTCACGCACGAAAGCCACCATACGGCCGTCGGGGCTGAAGGTGGGGATCATGACCTTGCCGGTGGTCGTGCTCAGTGGCTCGACGCGGTTGCGACGCACGTCGTAGTGGAAGACATTACCCTTGCTGGAGCGGCGGTAGATGGCTTCTTGGTCGGTGATGAGGAGGATGTGATGCCCCTTGGGCTCAAGGATGTAGTCGTCGAATTTCTTGAATTCGCATTCGCGTGCCTTGTTGACGCTGAAGAGTGTGTCGACGAGTTCGCCCGTCTGGAAGCTATAGCGCAGGACGGCGGTGTGTCCGTCGTCCATCATCGTGTAGTACTTCCCGTCGCTGGTGGAGCGCATACCGCGCCCTGCGGTGTAGGCGTAGAACTTACCCGAGGTGACGTCCTCGACTTGGAGGTCCTTGGTGGGGTGCTGTGCCAGGGCCTCGGTACTTGCACCTAAGCCAAGGAGCAGCAGTGTGAGTGATAGTAGTGTCCGCATAACACGTATGTATTAGTTTGCTTTTCGACAAAGATACAAAAAGCAAGGGTGGCAAGCGAGGGACTATTGTATCCGCTTCGAGGGGAGTGGAAGGCATAGCTATACTGATATACGTATGCGGCTGCACCGAGCACTCGGTGCAGCCGCTTGAGTATGTAGAGGGTGTCTTATAGAGATTTAGCGGATGAGGGAAGGCTGGTCGCTATCTCAGCTTATGCCCCTTAAAGGCGTAGAAGAGAATATAGATGAAGCTGATGAAGCAGATGCTATACGCATATCGGATATCTGAGATATCCTTGATAAGGCCAAATAGGACGGTGATGACAGCCCCACCGATAAGCCCCATCGTCAATAGTGATGAGCCCTGCTTGGTGTACTTACCCAGATCCATAAGCGCCAAAGGCCAAAACGCGGGCCACATCAGCGAGCAGCCTAATGCCATGATGCCCACAGAGTAGATGCTATAAACTCCAGGAAGCACTACTACGAGTGCAGTCCCTACGAGTGCCACGAAAGAGCATATCTGTAGGGCTTTGGTTTGCGAGAGGTACTTCGGGATCAGGATAATACCCAGTATATACCCGATGCTGATACTAATAGGAGTGATCCATGAGTAAGTCTCTGGATGAGGAAGACTTAATTCCTGTGCATAGTCTATAAGTGTCCCTAAGACGATGGTCTCCGAACCCACATAGAAGAATATGGCGATCGCTCCGAGTACAAGATGGGGAAACTGAAAGATCGAGCTCTTCCCATTAGCATAGCTCGATACTTCTGAGTCTGCTGTGTCATTGTCTTCTCCAGCAGCCTTCACTTCGGGCAGTGGCGATACGAGTGCGACAATACCTAAGATCACGAAGAGTCCGATGATCACAAGGAAGGGTTTGCTGAGGTCTTCCAGACCGACACTGCCGCCATTGCTGGCAAAGAGAGCGATAAATAATGGTGAGACAGGCCAAGCTAACTTGTTGATCATCCCCATGATTGAGATTCGCTTTGCCGCACTCTCTGTAGGCCCCAGGATGGTGACATAAGGATTTATCGCAGCTTGTAAGAACGTGTTAGCCGTCCCGCAAATAAAGGAGGCTAATAGGAATATTACGAAGCTCTTGGCTTCAGCCGACAAGATGAATACGCCGAAGGCTATCGCAAACATAGCGAAAGCTGATGCCATCGTGCGCTTATAGCCGATCTTACTGATCAGCAGTCCTGCTGGATAACCAAAGATCAGGAAGGGTAAGAATGTCGCCCCGATGAGCATATAGGCTTCCATTGACGAGACGCTTAGCGATACCTTCAATACGGGTACGAGTAGGGAGTTGATCCCTAAGGCAAACCCACATGTAAAGAACATGAAGGCAAGAAATACCATCGGTACGATGAACTTATTTTCTTTCATATGAGGGGGATATTTTGGCTTTCGTGTTGTCAAGTTACGCAAATAAAAAGCAGTAGTTTGACTTGTAGCTACTGCAAATGTAACTAAAATATTTTAAAATTTTATCTGTGCTCCTGAGATTTGTAGTGTTTTCAGGGTGCTTTATTAAAATAAACTTACGGGCTAACGGCTATATATTCGTATGTCTTGAGGCTGCTTGCGGTGGCATTTCCCCTTGGTCGGATCACTGGGAGGGAAGTGATCCCAAAGCATAAGTGCAAGCACTTGAGGTACTCGTGCGTGCTGCACTTCGATAGAGCAGGAGCTGTGAAGGGGCACGGGAAAAGGTGTGAGGCTGTACAGGGAAAGGCGCGGAGGAGTATGGGGAAACCTTCGTCTATGTGCGTGGTCGTAAAATCTACGTGTGTGGATATTAGGAACGACGTGCATAGATGATAAATCTACGTACGTGGACGAAGGAAAAGCTCTACGAGGTGCGAACTATTTCTCGTGAAGGGGAGCGCTTGTCTTCGTATTGGATGGGAGGCCAAGTAGTATAGATACAAAGAATGCGGCTGCACCGAGTGCTCGGTACAGCCGCATACGTGTATGGGGTGTGTGTGGGACGACTTAGACGTCACGGCCAGGGCGCAGGGCCTCGGCGTCGTCCAGCGTGAGGATGGAGTTGACCAGCGTGGCAGCGAGGTTGCTACCGCCCT
>ERZ1674203.335-NODE-335-length-10709-cov-5.647926_pt1 | contig 10709 bp, 9 predicted proteins | sample MGYA00581297_ERZ1674203 | MGnify/ENA primary metagenome ERZ1674203 (study PRJEB41354, sample SAMEA4873349) | human saliva metagenome | biome: human-associated habitat [ENVO:00009003]; feature: mouth environment [ENVO:08000002]; material: saliva material... | reverse complement strand
CTCCGAAGGGCGGAAGAGCGCTTGGCGAAAAGCCTTCGAGGCCATCGGCAGATATTGCCTTAGATGCCGTATCTTTGCATTCCACAAGAGCTTGGGTGGCCCTGTCCGACCTCCTTCGGGGAGCGCCCCTTGCCAATCAAAGACAACGATGCTGAAATTCGATATCCATAAGACTTGTACGAAGACCGCCGCACGTGCCGGGCGCATAGAGACCGACCACGGAGAGATCCTCACGCCTATCTTCATGCCCGTCGGGACGGTGGGCTCGGTCAAGGCTGTCCACATGCCCGAGCTACGTGACGATATCCGTGCGCAGATCATCCTGGGGAATACCTATCACCTCTACTTGCGCCCCGGCCTCGATACGCTCTATAAGGCGGGAGGCTTGCACCGCTTCAATAGCTGGGACGGCTCCATCCTCACCGACAGCGGTGGCTACCAAGTCTTCAGCCTGGCGCACCGACGTAAGATCACGGACGAAGGTGTGACCTTCCGCTCCCATATCGACGGGTCGAAGCACCTCTTCACCCCCGAGCGAGTCATGGACATCGAGCGAATCATCGGCGCGGACATCATCATGGCCTTCGACGAATGTTGCCCCGGCGACGCCGACTTCCACTATGCGAAGAAGTCGCTGGCGCTTACCGAAAGTTGGCTCCGTCGCTGTGTCAATCGCATCAACGAGACCGACCCGCACTACGGCTATCACCAGAGCCTTTTCCCCATCGTGCAGGGATGCGTCTACCCAGAGCTACGTACTCGGGCAGCCGAATTCGTCGCCTCCCTTGGCGCCGAAGGGAATGCCATCGGAGGTCTCGCCGTCGGCGAACCAACGGAGAAGATGTATGAGATGGTCGAACTCACCAACAGCATCCTGCCCAAGGACAAACCCCGCTACCTGATGGGCGTCGGCACGCCGATCAACCTGCTCGAGAACATTGCCCGAGGTGTCGATATGTTCGACTGCATCATGCCCACCCGCAACGGGCGCAACGGCCAGCTCTTCACCAGCTACGGCACGATCAATATCCGCAACGCCAAGTGGGCGCAGGAGTTCAGCCCGATCGACCCCGAGGGCACGTCCTTCGTCGACCAGCAGTACAGCCTCGCTTATTTGCACCATCTCATCAAAGCCGACGAGATCTTAGGCCTTCAGATCGCTTCGATCCACAATCTGGCCTTCTACCTGCGCCTTGTCCGCCAGGCTCGTGAGCATATCCTTCAGGGTGACTTCTCCGAATGGAAGGACAAGATGGTGCGCCAGCTCGACAACCGCCTCTAAAGCCCCACGCCCCGCATTCGCTATGAGTACCACTCCCCACTCCGACGAAGAGCTCCAGCAAAAGCCCCTTACCGAGCAGACCGAAGAGTTCGCCGAGCCCGAGCTTCCTAGCTCTGAAGATGAAGGCCCTGCTCTCGAGCCCGAGCTGAAGAAGCCATACCGCCCTTGGCTTGGGCGGGTGGACCGGTACATCATGCGTACCTTCCTGACGACCTTCCTCTTCTCCATCGGCTTGATCCTAGCCGTGGCGGTGGTCTTCGACGTCAATGACAAGATCACCGACTTCCTCAAGCCCGAGGTGCCCCTGTCGGCGATCTTCTTCGAATATTACCTCAACTTCATCCCCTACTACGCTAATCTCTTTAGCCCGCTCTTCGTCTTCATCTCGGTGATCTTCTTCACCTCGACAATGGCTGGCAATTCGGAGATCATCGCCATGCTCGCCAGCGGGATGAGCTTCCGTCGTCTCCTGCGCCCCTACATGGTCACGGCGCTCATCATCGCCTCCTTCACCTACGTGCTCAATGGCTTTGTGATCCCCGCCGGCAACCGTGTGCGCCTCGACTTCGAACAGAAGTACCTCAAGAGCAAGTCCGAAAGCTACACCTCCAACATACAGATAGCCATCGCCAAGGATACCTATCTCTATATACGCGACTACGAGAGTCTCTCTCGGGTAGCGACGTCACTGGCGGTGGACCAATTCAAAGGGCACAGCCTCGTCTCACGGATGACTTCGGACGAAGCGGTATATGATACCTTGGATAGATGGCATCTCAAGGACTTCCATATCCGTCGCTTCGAAGGGCTGAAGGCCACAGACACCGTCGGCTATGAACTAGATACGAACCTGCGTATCCGCCCATCGGACTTCCTAGTCAATGAGAAGGACGTGGCGAAGATGCGTAATGACCAGCTCAGTCGCTATATCGACCGACAGCGAGAGCGAGGTGCGAGCAATACACGTCTCTTCCAGACCGAGCTCCACAATAGATATGCGGCGATCTTCTCCGCCTTCATCCTGACCTTCATCGGCGCTGTCCTCTCGGCGAAGAAAGTGAAGAACGGGCTCGGCATCAATCTAGTCATCGGCTTCTCTCTATGTCTGGCGTACATCCTAGCGACTTCGCTGACGGCGCAGGTCTCTAATGTCGGGCTTATGGCGCCGTGGATCGCCGCTTGGCTACCGAATATCGCCTTCGTCCTAGCGGCTCTCTTCCTCTGGCGCAAGGCTCCCCAATAACACGATATCCCGTATATGAAAGAAAAGATACAGCGAGCCGTCTCCATTCAGAACCGTCGTGCTCGCTTCGACTACGAGCTCCTCGATACCTATACTGCGGGGATGGTCCTCGTCGGGACTGAAATCAAGTCCCTGCGCTTGGGTAAAGCCAGCCTAGTGGACGCTTTCTGCTACTTCCACAACGGCGAACTTTGGCTCAAGGGCGCTAATATCAGCGAGTACTTCTATGGCTCGTACAATAATCATGCAGCACGCCGAGACCGCAAGCTCCTGCTCAGTCGCAAGGAACTTCGTAAACTCGAGGGCTACGTCCAGAGCCCAGGCGTCACCATCGTGCCCGTCAAGATCTTCATCAATGACCGTGGGCTGGCGAAGATCGTCATAGCCCCAGCCCGAGGAAAGAAGGTCTACGACAAGCGTGCTACGATGCGAGAGCGAGACGATCGCAGAGAAATGGACCGAGCTATGAAGCGCTAACCCAAGACCATCCATGCAGACCATCTACGACTTCATCGCTCAGACCCCTTCGGGTGAGCCGGTGCGCCTCTCTCAGTATCGGGGCAAAGTCCTTCTCATCGTCAATACCGCCAGCAAGTGTGGCCTGACACCTCAGTTCGCAGGCCTCGAGAAGCTCTACGAACTCTATTGTGATGCGGGGCTCGTGATCCTAGGCTTCCCCTGCGGACAGTTCCTAGCGCAGGAGCTGAAGACGGGACTCGAGGCTTCTCAGTTCTGTACACGCAGCTACGGAGTGACCTTCCCCATGATGAAGAAGATCTCTGTCAACGGCCGAGACTGCGACCCAATCTTCACCTTCCTCAAGCGTAGCGCCCCCGGCGTACTAGGTAATTGGATCAAGTGGAACTTTACAAAGTTCCTCATCTCTCGTGATGGCCAGGAGATACTTCGCTTTGCTCCAATAACTCGCCCCGAAGCTCTCGAGCCCACTATCAAGCGCTTCCTCGCCGCTCCACAAGATCTCTAGTGGGCGGTCTCCCTCTAGTTTTTGCTAACTTAGATGCACCGAGCTCCCTCTTCCTCCGTAAAGAGCGAGCGAGGAGATGCTCATCACAGAACCCATAGATAGAATTAACGATGATGGATAAACGCACAATCCCCAGCTCGGAGCTGATCATCAACGGCGATGGCTCCGTCTTCCACCTTCATCTTCGCCCTGAGCAACTCGCCGATCGCGTCTTCCTCGTGGGCGATCCAGCACGAGTCGATATGGTCGCTTCCCGCTTCGAGTCGATCGAATGCAATGTGTCGAGCCGAGAGTTTCACACGATCACAGGAACATATCATGGTAAGCGCATCAGTGTCGTCAGCCATGGGATCGGGACGGATAATATCGACATCGTCCTCAATGAACTAGATGCGCTGGCGAATATCGACTTCGAGACCCGCCAGGAGAAGGAGAACTTCCGTCAGCTTACCCTTGTCCGTGTCGGTACCTCTGGTGGTTTGCAGGACGAGACGCCTATTGGCACGTACGTCGCTGCAGAGCATTCGGTGGGCTTCGACGGCGTGATCTACTTCTACGCAGGTACAGAGCGCATCCGTAATAAGGCGTTTGAGGAAGCTCTCCTCAAGCAACTCGACTGGAAGGTAGAAGGTCTTCGCCCCTACGTCGTACCTGCTTCGCCCGAACTTATCCAGCAAATCTGCCAGGATGATATCCTCCGCGGCAATACGATTGCGGCTAATGGCTTCTACGGTCCTCAGGGAAGACAGCTCCGCCTACCACTACAAGACCCCGAGCTGAACAAGAAGATCCAGGCCTTTGATTTCGAAGGACGCCGTCTGACTAACTATGAGATGGAGAGCTCTTCGCTGGCAGGTCTGGCCGCCCTCATGGGTCATCGCGCCATGACTGTATGCTGTATCATCGCTGGGCGTAAGGCACAGAATATGAATACAGACTATAAGGGGAGCATCGAAGGACTGATCGACCTCGTCCTAGATCGTATCTAGCTCGGCAAGTCCTATCGATGGAGACTCTGTCGCTTCGAGCGATCTGCTTCGTATTTATAGGAGGAGGCTTAGGTAGCCTCCTCCGCTATTTCACGGGATGGGGTGTAGCTCGCCTGCTGGGTCATGCTACTGCCTGGGCTACTTGGGGGATCAACGCTCTGGGTTCGCTCGTGATCGGCTACCTCATCGGCCTCTCTGCCCGTGAAGTTGGCCTGAATGACGACTACCGCTATCTGCTCATCATCGGGCTCTGTGGCGGATTCACGACCTTCTCTACCTTCTCGGCCGACCTGCTTCACTATCTGCGGAGCGGGGCTTATCTCCAAGCTGGGGGCTATCTACTGGTCAGTATCGTCTCAGCTCTTCTGCTGGTCTACCTCGGATTCCGATGGGGGCGCTCGTAGATCGCTTATAGTCTCGATCCCCATATACTGCGAAGGCTCCAGACTGTACTCCTCTTGTGAGGGCACAGTCTGGAGCCTTTGCTATTGGATATCAGTGGAAGGCTAGAGGCGGTAGCTGATATTCCCCGAGAGCCAGAAGCCTGGCTGAGGTACACCTGCGATATCGGAGTACTGTGTATCGGTGAGGTTGTTCATCTCTAGGCCGACACGTAGGTGCTGATTGACTAGATAGTCGACCTTCAGATCAAGTGTAGCGAAGGGCGAGGGCTGGCTGACTCGGTCTTGATAGCGAAGAGCCCAGAGCGCTTCTACACGCCTGGACAGCTGATGTGAGAGCTGAGTGGTGAACTTGTGGCGGAGATAGTTCAGTGCATACTTAGATACGGCGACTCTAGGTGCATGATGTCGCTGCGTCATGTACAGGTAATCGAGGCTGAGTTTACTACCATCTCCGAGCAGAGGTAGGTATTGGCCGAGGCGAAGTGTCAGGCCAGCTTCTATCCCTTGGTTCGTCAGCTCAGAGATATTGTGCGAGGTGAAGAGTGTCTCTGTGGGAGCGAACTTCACCCAGTCCAGTAGATTGCTCCCCTTCATCAAGAAGTAAGAGAGGTGTGCCTGTAGCTGTGAGGTCTGGTACTTGACGATAGCCTCGAAGGAGTGAGCGTATTCGGGCTGGATGTTTTCGCCGTGCTTATGGTTGGGATCAGAGTACCAGAGGTCGTTGAATGTAGGTAGACGCATCGATCTGCTCCAAGTAGCGACGAAGCTCCATCGGTCAAGTGGGTGGTAGTTGACACTCACTGAGGGGAGGAAGTCGTACTTATTCTTCAGGAGCGAATTGTGATTGAGCAGGGCACCGGCTGAGATGAGCCACTTGTCTAGCTTCACGGTGTGCTCTAGGCTCAGGTTGGTATTGAAGCGACTGGCGTGCTTGGTGTAGTAGCTCTCGGGCTTGGAGCGAGGCGTCCCCAGCTTATTCCCTACGACTTCTTCGAAGCGGAGTTCGCCGGCAAGCGTTGTCGTGCCGAGGGTGGAGCTGTAGTTCATGATCAGCCCAGCACCATAGTTATTCACGATATGATGATTCTGCCCGACGGTCGAGCCTTTGATCAGGTCAAAGCGATCGAACTCGTGGTCCCAAAAGAGCGTAGGGAGGAAGCGTAGGTGCGATGAGCCGAGGTCGCCACGTAGTGAAGCGGCGGCACGGCGAGTGTGTTCGTACTGGTTAGGATACTTGGGGGAATAGAAGCTATTTGCGCCAAACTGCTTGTCACTATAGCCTAGCTGTAGGTCCATCTTATTTGCCTCCGAGAGCATTAGGCGGGACTGCCAGAGTGCATTGTAGATCTCGTAGTCGGTATTCGATCGATAGCCGGCGCTGGATCGACGGCTTAGGGAGAGGCTATTCTGGGTCTTCCCGAGGGCAAGTGCACCACGAAGTTCAGCTCCTGTGAGGCGATGCATCCCTGCAGATACCTTAGCGTAGAGAGACTTCTCAGCCTCGTGCTTGGTGATGATATTGATAGCGCCGGAGAAGGCTCCCGTCCCGTAGATCAGAGCTGAAGGGCCACGGAGGATCTCGATACGCTCGATGTCGGAGAGATTGATCGGAAAGTCGAAGCTCAGGTGCCCTGTCTTGCTGCTGCTGATATTGATGCCGTTGAGCAGGATGATCGTCTGGTCGTGCGAACCACCACGTATTGAGATATCCGCTTGCACGCCCTGAGCTCCACGCTGGGCTACATCGATCCCGGCGACATAGGTCAGTAGCTCCTGGATACTTCGGGCAGGAGTTTGTGCAATTTCTTTTGCCGAGATGACGGTGACCAGACGTGTGGCCTCACTCAGCGGAGTAGCTACCTTCGAAGCGGTCACAGTGACCTGGTCGATCTCCTTCTCAGGCTCGCCCTCGATAGCTTGGGGTACGGAGGCAGATACATTCTGTGCGCTCGCCGTCGAGACGTAAGCGCAGGCCAGTGCTAGGCTAGAGAGCGTACCGATATTGATGACTCGGTGCATGGTGTTGAAGGCTCCGTAGCTTTTGCGTGTCATGCGTCGGAAGCGAAGGACGGAGCGAGAGAGCAAGTTTTGTTGCTGCATCTGTAGGTGAATGATTGATTATACGTGTGATTGATTATACGAGTACTTCCTTCTTCTCGGGATCACGCAGGAGCCACAGCCCGAGGAAGGTGAAGAGCCCATTGAAGAGCAGGATCTCATAGCCGACCTTGTAGCCCCAGATCGTCTCGAGAGTCAGCGAGACACCATAGCTCACGAAGGGTGAGAGTAGGCACAGATAGGGGGTGAGGTGATCACGTACCCCCCGCCGAGTGAATAGTCCGAAGGCGTAGAGTCCTAGGAGAGGTCCGTAGGTATAGGAGACAGCGGTGAAGATCGTATTGAGTAGCGAACTCTGCTGTATACTTCCGATGAAGAGCACCATCAGGGCAAAGGCAGCACACATCCCTAGATGGATCCACCAGCGTTTACGTTGATTCGTCTCGTCTCCTTCGAGCTTCATCCCGAGGAGATCAGTACAGACTGAGGTCGTCAGGCTGGTCAGAGCGGAGTCGGCATTAGAGAAGGAGGCTGCCGTGATCCCTAGTGTAAAGAAGATCAGTACCCACGACCCCAAGTAGCCAGAGGCAAGGAAGGGCAGGATATCATCCCCTCGCTCGGGGAGTGTCAGCCCATGGGCTTCTCCATAGTGGAGGAGTAGGATCCCGAGTACGAGGAAGAGGAGGTTGAGTGGCAGGAACCCGAAGCCATAGGTCAGCATATTCGTCCTAGCCTCTCGTAGGGTACGACAGGTGAGATTCTTCTGCATCATGTTCTGATCCAGCCCAGTCATCACGATGACGATGAAGGTACCGCTGACGATCTGCTTCCAGAAGTAGAGGGGACTTGTCCAGTCATCGAAGACGAAGATACGGCTATGTGGATCTTGACGTACGAGACGTACGATGCCCGGTAGATCTAAACCAAGCTCCGTAGATACTACATAGATGATCAGGATCAGAGCAAGGACAAGGCACGCCGTCTGAAGGACGTCCGTCCAGATGATGGTGCCCATCCCCCCACGCTGGGTATATAGCCAGATGATCGCTACCACTGAGATGACGGTCACTGGGTAGGGGACGCCCAGTGGTGCGAAGACCAGCTGCTGTAGGATCAGTGTGATGAGGAAGAGCTTCGCCGCAGCACCGAAGAGCTTTGATACTAAGAAGAAGAGCGCTCCCGTGCGGTAGCTGTGCCGACCGAAGCGCTGCTCGAGGTAGGTATAGATAGATACGAGCTGCAGTCGGTAGTAAAGGGGAAGGAGGACATAGGCGATGACGATGTAGCCTATGAAGAAGCCCATGACGAGCTGTAGGTAAGTCATGTCCATCCCTCGTACCATCCCAGGGACAGATACGAAGGTAACCCCCGAGATCGAGTCGCCAAGCATACCGATAGCGACGATCCACCAGGGTGTAGTACGCCCTGCGAGGAAGAAGTCTGCATTACTTCCCTCCCGACGTGTCAGCCGAGTGATCAGGAAGAGGAAGAGCAGGTAGAGAACGAATGTGAGTAGTACGCCCTGTGCCATAGTGAAGCGATCGGCTCTACTGCCTAGTGGCTATAGTGAACTTCCCAGTCCTCCTGGCTATTGACCTTGCCACACTCCTGGATCATCTGCATATCTTCCTCGGCTTGGCGACCGATCGTCGTCAGGAGATCGCCTGTGATGGCGGCATTGATCCCTACATAGATTGCCCTGCGCTGCGTCTCGGCAGAGAGCTGAGCACGGCCACCTGAGAAGCGGAGATAAGCCTTCGGGTTGACAAATCGGAAGACAGCGATGGCAGAGAGTATCTCATCTTCGCTCAGTGGTGTCGATGTGCCGAGGGGCGTCCCTTCGATAGGCTGGAGGATGTTCATCGGGATACTGTAGCTCCCGAGACGCTTGACGTAGAAGGCTAGTTCGACCCTCTGGCGTAGACTTTCGCCCATACCGATGATGCCACCACAGCAGATGCGCATGCCGACACGTCGTGCTGCCTCTAGGGTAGCTTCTTTATCCTCCTGGGTATGTGTCGTACAGAGCTCACGGAAGTAGCTTGGAGCGGTCTCCATATTACAGTGGTAGGTAGTGACTCCACTGTCGAAGAGCTTCTGTAGTTGGGGCTCGGAGAGCAGGCCTAGCGAAGCACAGCACTTGAGTTCTGGATTAGCTCGCTTGATGGCACGGTAGCTGACGGACATCATATCGATCTCTCTGTCGGTCTGTCTACGGCCACTTGCCACGAGGGAGAAGCGTCCGATGCCCTGCTTATGATTGTAGGTGGCTTGGGCTACACAGGCACTCGGGCTAACTACTGCATAGCGCTCCGCCGAGGTAGCATAGTGAGCACTCTGGGCGCACCACTTGCAGTCCTCTGGGCAATTACCACTCTTGGCGTTGATGATCGAGCAGGTGTCGAAGGCATTGCCCATGAAGTGCTCGGTGATCTCGTGTGCTGCCTGGTAGAGTTCCTCCTTATTCGGGGAGGAGAGCAAAGCAAACGCCTCGTCTTCGGTGATCTCACCTCCGGAGAGGATACGTGCTTTGATGTCTTGGATCATAGTTGTCTGTGGGTGATAAATCGGGTGGGTACATAAAGAAGCGTTGCCCCATCACCCCGAGCTCTTAGGTAGAGCAGGGTGATGAGGCAACGCTTTAAGAAGTGGAATGCTTGGTGCTACCGAGGTCGCTACCAGCTTCGCCGGTGCTTAGTGACAGCGAAGGGCTTTGTCCTAGAGTCACAAGACCGAGCAAGCGAGCGCTCTCAAGCGCTTCCTCCTGCAGCTCCTCTTGCTCCTCCGTACGGAGAAGACCAAGCTTAGATATACGGACTGTGAGCGAAGAGCTCTTACCTGCCAGGCGCTCCAGTACGTTGAGTGCTAGATGCCCGATCGTGACGCACTGACCTAGACTACGGAAGACGGCTGCTCGGCTCCGTGTCCAGCGACGGAAGCAGAGCCTGCTAGCAGTCTGTAGTGAAGTAGTCTCGGGGCGCATCGCAGTCCTTAGTCGTGTATGCTAGTGATCAGTGGTAGCTCTTACTTGGCGACACGCTCCAGCCACTTGACCATGGCAAGCATCGTGATCATCGAGGCCGCACAAGCTCCGACGAAGACCAGCCAGCAAGCCCAGAGAGGTACACTCGTGTAGAGGACACCACCGATGAAGAGGAGGGAGTTCCCTAGAGCCGTAGCTGCCAGCCAAGCACCCTGCATGACTCCCTGGAGATGAGGAGGAGCGACCTTCGATACGAAGGAGAGGCCTAGAGGTGAGATGAAGAGCTCTGCCATCGTGAGGATGAAGTACATCCCGACCATGACCCAAGGAGTGAGGAGCATGTCGTGCTTAGCTGCTTCGCTCATCGACCCGAGGGTGCTCTGTTCGGGCAGACCGAGTGAGCATACCATGAGGAAGACATAGGCTAGAGCAGCGATACCCATCCCGATAGCGATCTTGCGTGGTGCAGAGGGTTCCTTGCCCTTAGCACGCAGACGGCCGAAGACATACATCACAAGGGGCGTGAGGAAGACCACGATCATGGGGTTCACCGACTGGAAGATCTCAGCACCCTTGATCTGCGTGAAGCCTAGGTCGATCTTGATGACGCTTAGGTCTACATAGTCACGAGCGAAGTAGGTCAGTGAGTACCCATTCTGGTGGAAGGACATCCAGAAGAAGATGACGACACCGAAGACAGCGAAGAGAGCATAGATGCGCTGACGGATTTCGGCGGCATCCATCTTGACTTCTTCAGCTGCGGGC
>ERZ1674203.327-NODE-327-length-10931-cov-9.240530_pt1 | contig 10931 bp, 11 predicted proteins | sample MGYA00581297_ERZ1674203 | MGnify/ENA primary metagenome ERZ1674203 (study PRJEB41354, sample SAMEA4873349) | human saliva metagenome | biome: human-associated habitat [ENVO:00009003]; feature: mouth environment [ENVO:08000002]; material: saliva material... | reverse complement strand
GCCGTGCAACAATCGCTTATATATAAAAAAAAGATGAGGCTTAATCAGAACTTCATTTCGCCCAAACGAAATGAGTTGGAAAAGCAATCGTTTCCTCAAAACGCGTGCAGTTTTCCCACTACCTTGTAGAGGTGTAAAATGCGGTTGATGGGGTAGCGCTCCGTGCCGTATTCGGGGTTGCTGGCCACGAAGTCGAGCATGGTGGGATCTTCCGGCACACGGCGGAGAATCTTCACGGTGCGGAGACCGTCGAGCACCACGGCGTAAATGTGGCCGGGTTCGAGGTTGTCGATCGTCACGCGACGCAGGGCGATCTTGTCGCCGGGTTCGAGGTCGGGCAACATGCTGCGACCCTGCACCGAGCACCACAAATCGGCCTGGCGGTTGAAAGTGGTGTCCATAAAGTAACTCGGGCGCGCGGTTTGGTCGTTTTCCACGTCGTCGAAACCGCAAGTGAAGTCGCAATCGAAGACGGGGAGCCCCTCTTGTTCGAGTTCGCGTTGTGCCTTTTTCTTCGCTTCGCGTTCGGCTCGATTTTCGGCGCGCAGCATGCGACCCTCGCCCGAAATGAGCCAGTCGATGGAAACGCCGAGTTTTTCGCTCACCGCTTCGAGAAAATCGTATTTGGGTTGCACGGCTCCGGTCAAATAGGAGCGAATGCGTGCTTCGTTTGTTTCGAGTAGTTTGGCAAAACGAGTGTTGCGTCCGTCGGCAAACCGCTCGACGAGCTGTTCAAGTCGTGAGGTCATAGCTGGGGAAATAAATGAAGAGGTGAGTGTTTTCTGTTCAACGCAAAAGATCGACGAGGTCGAATCCTTGGTCGTGTTTATCTTCGTATGGGATTAAGTGTTACGCGACAAAGTTACGCATTATTTTGGAAGTCGCAAATTTTTTCCGCTTGTTTTCATGTTGTCGGCGACAACTCGCTCCGGAATGGGGTGAAAAGGGGGCGTTTTTGTGGCCGGTGCGGTAGTGAAAAACCTTGTTCCCGACCGTCGTTTTTTTTGCCACGGGTGATTGTCGAGGAGAAAGAGGGATGTAGGCCTCGGTGCGGTGAAGGCTTTTTTGCCTCGCGCGCGCATTACGCGCGCATCCACTATTTTTCGATTTTTGCCTTCACTTCTTCACCTTTGTGCTGTAATAGTTTGAAATTCAATATGATGAGGGTGAAGGTTTCACCCCCGAAAAGCCTTCACCGATGGAGTGGGGTAGAGGGGGAGAACGGGTGAAGGAAGGTGAAGGCAGAAGAAGGTGAAGTCTTCACCCGTAATGTTTTGTGTGTTAGCGTATTGAATGGGTGGGGTGAAGGAGTGAAGGTAAAAATCGGAAAAACGTGATGCGCGCGTAATGCGCGCGTGAGGGGGTGAAGTGCGCGAGGAGTTTTACCTCCGGTCGGATATTGTTTCGGCGCGTCATGATTCCCTATTTCAAACCAGTGGAGAAAGTGAGAAAAGTTATTGTGTTTTTGCGAAAAGTTGGCTTGTTTTTGAAGAGCGTCCACAAGTTTGAGTTGCGCCCTTTTGCAGTGGCAGCGGAAGGTGGCGATGAGGCGTCGTTTTTTCGCTTTGCGAGAGATGAAAAAGCGTTCTGAAAAAAGTTGGTAGCACAGAAATAAAATAGTATCTTTGCGGAGTGATACGGCGCATGCGATATTTTCCGAAAGGCTCCTCGTGAGTTCGTTTCGCTTCGTCGTTTCTGCCGATCGGCATCGCGCGCGTCCTCACGGGCGTTCCGAGCGTCGGCACAAAGTGCTCGCGCTGCCGTTGCGGCGCAAGTTTTCCCCACATCCATTTCCTCAATACAGAAACAACCCATGCTAGAAATACGCAATCTTCATGCCTCAGTCGAAGGCAAAGAAATCCTCCGCGGCATCAATCTCACCATTCGCGATGGTGAAGTGCACGTGCTCATGGGCCCCAACGGCTCGGGCAAGTCGACTCTCTCCAATGTGTTGGTGGGCAACCCCAAATATGAAGTCACCGAAGGTGAAGTGATTTTCAACGGCAAGAACCTGCTCGAACTCGAGCCCGAGGACCGCAGCCACGAAGGGATCTTCATGTCCTTCCAAGCGCCGATCGAAATCCCCGGTGTGTCGATGACCAACTTCATGCGCGCGGCCCTCAACGCCAAGCGCAAGTATTTCGGTCAAGACCCGTTGCCCGCGGCCGACTTCCTCAAATTGCTGCGCGAAAAGCGCAAGCTCGTCGGCCTCGACGCGCATTTCATGAGCCGCGGTGTGAACGAAGGTTTCTCGGGCGGTGAGCGCAAGCGCAACGAAATCTTCCAAATGGCCGTGTTGGAACCCACGTTCTCCATCCTCGACGAGACAGACTCGGGTTTGGACGTCGACGCCCTGCGCATTGTGGCCGAAGGTTTCAACCAACTGCGCACGCCGCAAACTTCGGCCATGGTGATCACGCACTACCAACGCATGCTCGACTACCTGCGACCCGACTTTGTGCACGTGCTGGTCAACGGTCGTGTGGTGAAAGAAGGCACGGCCGATTTGGGCTACGAGATCGAAAAGCGTGGTTTCGATTGGATCAAGGAAGAACTGGCGCAGTGAGCGCCATAGGCGTTCGGCAACCGGCTTGTCGCTGTGTTGCTCGGCGCCACGTTCCGATAGTTTCACCTCTCCAATCTGATTCCCCATGTCCGGACTTCAACAATATCTCCGTCTTTTTGACGAACAGCGCGCCCTTATCGATGGCAACAGCTGTGCGCCGCTCAATGCGCACCGCGACGATGCCCGGCGCTTCCTTTCCGGCGTAGACTTGCCCAACCGCAAGACCGAACGCTACAAATATACCAACGCCTCCGCCATTTTCGCGGACGAATACCATTCCGACTTCACGCGCACCCTCGATGGACTGCGTCCCGGCGACGACCGCGGATGCGCTGTGCCGAATTTGGCCACCGTGCCCGTCCATGTTATCAACGATGTGGTGGTGCCCTTGGCCGACGACGTCGAATTGCCCGAGGGCGTGCATCTCCTCTCCCTCTGTCGTGCCGCCGCTGAACATCCCGAGTGGCTCGAACGCTACTATGATCGCGCGGCGCACCATGAACCCACCAATCAGCACAAGCATGCCGACCGAGAAGAGCGCGACGTCGTGACGCGTCTGAACACGCTCTTCGCACAAGACGGTTTGCTCATTCACGTGGCGGCCGGTGTGCAGATGGAGCGCACGGTGCAAATCGTGCTCCGTTCGCGTGCGGCTGTCGATCTGCTTTCCCATCGCCGTTTGCTCATCGTGGCCGAGGCCGGTGCGAGCGTGAATGTGCTGGTGTGCGAGCATGCCGACGGCACCCATCGCTACCTCACCACACAAGTCACCGAAATCTATGCGGCCGAAGACGCCGCCGTATCGGTCTACACGCTCGAGGAAACGCGTGAGGGCAACCACCGTTTCTGCAACGTCTATGTGGAACAACAGGCGCGCAGCCGCGTGAGCCTCAACGGCTTCTCCTTCACCATGGGCGTTTCGCGCACGATGACGAATGTGCGCTTGCTCGGCACGGGCGCCGACTGTCAAACGGCCGGTGTGGCCATCACCGATGGTCTCCAGCATGTGGACAACAACCTGCTGGTGGATCATGTGGCCGAAGCCTGCACCTCCGACATGCTCTTCAAATATGTGCTCGACGGTGAGAGCCGGGCGGCCTTTGCGGGCAAGGTAATGGTGCGCCCCGGTGCGCAACAAACGCTTTCGCACCAAAACAGCGCCAATCTCTGCATTTCGCCCACGGCGCATGTGCACTCCCTCCCGATGCTCGAAATCTATGCCGACGACGTGCGTTGCAACCACGGTTCGACGATCGGAAAACTCGACGAAAGCGCCTTGCTCTATCTGCGCCAGCGCGGTATTCCCCTCGCCGAGGCGCGCCTGCTCTTGCAACATGCCTTTGTGGCCGAAGTGCTGCAGCGTGTGCCGAGCGAAGCGCTACGCGATCGCCTCTCCGACCTCGTGGAACGCCGTTTTCGCGGCGAACAGCGCCACTGTGCCGACGGTTGTGAAGAATGTGCCGTTAAGTTTTGAACCGGAAACCGCTCATGATGACCGACTATCGCGAAGATTTTCCCATACTGAGCCGTGAGGTGCACGGCCGCCCGTTGGTGTATCTCGACAATGCCGCCACGACACAGAAGCCCCGCGCCGTGTTGGAGGCCATGGACGCGCTCTACACCACCTGCAACGCCAATGTGCATCGCGGCATCCACACGCTTTCGCAAGAAGCCACCGCGTTGCACGAAGCGGCGCGCGAACGGGTGCGCTCGTTCCTCAATGCTCGTTCCACGGCCGAGATCGTTTTCACGCGAGGGACGACCGAGAGCCTCAACCTCGTCGCTGCGTCGTTTTCGCAAGCCTTCCTGCGCGAGGGCGATGAGGTGATTGTCACCGTCATGGAGCACCACTCCAACATTGTGCCCTGGCAGTTGGCACGCGAGCGGTGGGGCTTCACACTCCGCGTCGTGCCGATGGACGACGAGGGGCGTTTGGACCTCGAAGCCTACGCCGCGCTGCTCAATGAGCGCACCCGCTTGGTGTGCTGCTGCCAGGTGAGCAACGTACTCGGCACGGTGAATCCCGTACGCGAGATGGCGCGGATGGCGCACGACGCCGGTGCCTACTTCTTGGTGGACGGCGCGCAGAGTGTGCCGCATTTTCCGGTCGATGTGCAGGAGTTGGATTGCGATTTTCTCACGTTCAGCGCACACAAAATCTACGGTCCCACCGGTGTGGGCGTACTCTACGGCAAAGAAGCGCTGCTCGAACAACTCCCTCCCTATCAAGGGGGCGGAGAGATGATTGCCCGCGTCACTTTTGAGCACACCACCTTCGAACGCTTGCCGTTTAAGTTCGAAGCGGGCACGCCCGACTATGTGGGTACGCACGGTTTGGCCGTCGCTCTCGACTATGTGGAGGCGGTGGGGCTCGACCGCATCGCAGCGCACGAAGAGGTGCTCACGCGTCACGCCATGGCGCGCATGGCCGAGATCGATCAAATGCAGTTCTACGGCACGGTGCCCGGAAAGACCTCGGTCGTTTCGTTCAATGTGGGGCAGATTCACCCGATGGACTTGGGCACTTTGCTCGACCGCCTCGGTTTTGCGATCCGCACCGGCCACCATTGCGCACAACCGCTCATGGCGCGTTGTGGAGTGGAGGGCATGGCGCGCGTTTCGTTTGCGCTCTACAACACCGAGGACGAAATCGATCGTTTCATGGAGGCGCTGCAACGCGTGGTGTGCATGTTCTGAACGCCCGCGTTGGCTCCCTTTCGGGCGAGTGCACTCCTTATTTATATAAGACAGCTTGGGCGGAATTTATATAAGACAGCTTGGGCGGAAATCATCGTAGGGTGATTTCCGCCCATGTTTTGCCGGTTGGCCCGAGCTGTTGAGGCTTCTTATCGGAAGGTGGTGTTCAGCCGAGAGATAAATGCGGATTTTTTCGGTGCAATCTTTGGTCTTTCGTTCTAAACACTTACCTTTGTCCTTATCAACATCACATTCAATACCCATTGTTATGTTACTGACTACCACGCCCTCGATAGAAGGACACCCCATTCGCGAATATCGCGGTATCATCTCGGCCGAAACCATCATCGGCGCCAACTTTTTGAAGGATTTCTTCGCACGCATCACTGATGTTTTCGGTGGTCGTTCGGGTTCGTACGAACGCGTGCTGCGCGAAGGTAAAGAGGCGGCTTTGGCCGAACTCACCAAAGAAGCCCAACGCCTCGGTGCCAATGCCGTGGTGGGCTTGAAGTTGGATTACGAAGCCGTGGGTGCTTCGGGCTCGATGCTCATGGTCGTGGCCTCCGGCACGGCCGTGGTGATCTAAGTCGTTCGTTCAGTGCTGCTCGCTCACCACAATCAGATGGGACTGCTCGAGGCCGGTTGCGACGAAGCCGGTCGCGGCTGTTTGGCCGGTGCGGTCTATGCTGCGGCAGTCATTCTTCCTCCCGACTATCACAACGAACTGCTCAACGATTCGAAACAACTGACCGATGCGCGTCGGCGTGCCTTGCGCCCGATCATCGAGCAGGATGCCTTGGCGTGGGCGGTTGGCGTGGTCGATGCGGAAGAAATTGACCGGATCAACATCTTGAACGCCGCGATCTTGGCGATGCACCGCGCACTCGACGGTTTGCAGCTATGTCCCGAATGCATTATCGTCGACGGCAACCGCTTCAAACCCTATGTGCGCGAGGTACTCGAAATTCCGCACACCACCATCGTGAAGGGCGATGCGAAATACCTGTCGATCGCCGCCGCTTCGGTGTTGGCCAAGACCTATCGCGACGATTATATGGCCGCGTTGCACCAAGAGTATCCAGAGTATGCGTGGAATCGCAACGCCGGTTACCCGACGGCGGCGCACCGTGCGGCGATTGCTGCGCACGGGCCGACACCCTATCACCGCCAAAGTTTCAAACTGCTCAAAGACTAATCGCGGGCGGCAGCGCACAGACGTTGCCGCCCCTCATGTATTCTCTCCATGTTCGCAGACATTGTGCTCCCCCTCGCCGTTCCCGGTGCGTACACCTATCGATTGCCCACACAACTCGACGGGCGCGTCGTCGTCGGCTCGCGTGTGGTGGTGCCGTTGGGCAAAAACAAACGCTACACCGGCATTGTCATTCGTTTGCACGAAGAGTTGGCGAACTTCGACGAAGAGCGCATCAAGACGGTTGAGGAGTTGGTCGACGAACGCCCGTTGTTGCTCGAGGAGCAAATCGCCCTTTGGCGCTGGATGGCGCAATATTATATGTGCTGTCCCGGCGAAGTGATGAAAGCCGCCTTGCCCGCTGGTTTGAAGTTGGAGAGCGAAACGCTCTTTGCCTTGGCTGAAGACGCGGATCCGCACGATGAGGCGCACGATGAGCAAGCGCGCGAAGTCTTGCGGGCATTGATGTCCAAACCTTTGCGCGTGAGCGATTTGCGCAAGGCTGTTCCGCGTCCGGGATTGTTGCGAACGCTCAAAAACCTGGTTGAAGCGCGTTGCATCACGGTCGAAGAAAAAGTGAGTCAAGGCTTCAAAGCGAAAAGCGAAGCGCGACTCACGCTCGCTCCCGACTACGCTTCGGCGGAGGCGCTCGAGCAGGCGCTGAAACAGCTGGGGCGGTCGCCGCGACAGTCCGAGGCGATGTTGGCTTTCCTCGATCGAGCCGGCATAGCGGCGGCCGAGCGACTCAATAATTTCGCTTTGCTTGCCGAAGTGCGCCGTTCCGAACTCGTCGAGGCTTTGCCCGAGGGCGGAGCAGCGGCCATTACGGCCTTGGTGCGCCGCGGACTGCTCATTTCCACCTTGGTCGAGGTGGGACGCCTCAAAACCCACAAAGCCGTGGAGGGCTTGCCGCCGCGTCCCCTCAGTGAAGCGCAGCAAGCAGCGCACGATGCGATTCTCGCGGCGTGGGAAGAAAAGGAAGTGGTGCTCTTGCACGGCGTGACGTCGAGCGGCAAGACGGAAGTCTACATCGAACTCATTCGACGCGTCATCGCCGAGGGAAAACAAGTCCTGTTTTTGTTGCCCGAAATCGCGTTGACAACGCAAATTACCGATCGTCTCGGCCGCGTGTTCGGCGAACAGCTCGGGGTCTACCATTCTAAGTTTCCCGACAACGAGCGTGTGGAGATTTGGCAGCGGCAGTTGAGCGAGAACGCCTATCCTTTGTTACTCGGCGTGCGCTCTTCTGTGTTTTTGCCCTTTCAAAATCTCGGATTGATCATCGTCGACGAAGAGCACGAGACGTCTTACAAACAGCAAGATCCGGCTCCGCGCTACAATGCGCGGGATGTGGCCATCCTCATGGCGCATCGCTGTGGCGCGAAGGTCTTGCTCGGCACCGCCACGCCCTCGTTGGAGAGTTATAAGAACGCCGACGAAGGAAAATATGGCTTGGTGCGATTAGATCGGCGCTTCGGCGATGTGCAAATGCCCGAGATCATTGTCGAAGACCTCGCCGAGTTGCGCCGAAAGAAACTATTGCTCACGCCTTTCTCTCCGCGTTTGCACGAAGAAGTGAATGCGGCGTTGGACAATGGACAACAAGCCATTCTCTTCCTCAATCGGCGCGGTTACAGTCCGTCGTTGCAGTGCAGAAGTTGTGGATGGTCGCCGCGTTGCACCCAGTGCGATGTGCCCCTCACGCTGCATTTGAAGTTCAACAAACTGGTTTGCCACTATTGCGGCGCGCAGTATCAAGTGCCCACCCATTGTCCGCAGTGCGAACAGGCCGATTTGCGCGACATCGGCGCCGGCACGGAGAAAATCGAGGCCGCGGTCGAGGCTTGTTTCCCCACGGCAAAGGTGGCGCGCATGGATTTGGACACCACTCGCTCGCGAACGGCCTACGAACGCATCATCCGCGAGTTTCAAAACGGCCGTTCCAATTTGCTGGTCGGCACGCAGATGGTGACCAAAGGCTTAGATTTTGGCGGAGTCAGCGTGGTGGGTATCGTCAATGCCGACCAACTGTTGAATCGTTGCGACTTTCGCGCCCACGAACGCGCCTTTCAAATGCTTTCGCAGGTGGCGGGGCGTGCCGGGCGCCGCGGCAGTCGCGGACGCGTGGTGTTGCAGACGCGACAACCCGACTTACCCGTCGTGCGCCAAGTGGTGGCCGACGACTATCAAGCGATGTACAAAAGCGAAATGGCCGATCGGCGCATTTTTCGCTTTCCGCCCGAAGTGCGCCTGATCACCATCTATCTCAAACACCGCGAGGAGCGCACCGTCGCCGTCACCGCTCGCTTGCTCGGCGACTTGTTGCGGCCGCATTTCGGCGACGATTTGCTCGGTCCCGACAAACCGGCGGTGGGCTACGTCCAGTTACAGCACATTCGCAAGTTGTTGTTGAAAGTTTCGCCCACGCTGAGCCCCGCTTCCGTGCGCGCCACGTTGTTGGCAGCGCGCGATCGCGTGTTGTCACACAGCGCTTGTCGCAATGTCACGATCTATTTCGACGTCGACCCCATGTAGTCGATGCTTTTGTGCATCGTTGGCTTGCCGAAGGCGACGAGTCGACATAAAAAGGGGCAACCTTTTCTCCTCCGCAATGTGAGAACGGTTGTCGAACATCCCCCTCGGGAGGCAAAACACGGGAAGTTTCCGCATTTTGCCTCCTTTTTCTTTTGCACTTCACAAAACGCGTCGTAAATTTGCCACAAATCATATTTCAAACTCTCGAATAGACGCTATCCCTTATGTTAGACGTAAAGCAATTGCTCGCCGCCTGCGAAGAGCGCATGGAAATGAGCGTGATGCACCTCGAAGAAACCCTTTCGCACATCCGTGCCGGTAAAGCCAACGTGCACATTCTCGACCAAGTGCTGGTGAACTCCTATGGTTCGATGGTGCCCATCAACAACGTGGCCGCCATCACCACCCCCGATTCCCGCACCATCGCCATCAAGCCTTGGGACAAAAGCATGTTCCACCCCATCGAGAAGGCCATCATCGATAGCAATGTGGGCATCATGCCCGAAAATAACGGCGAAGTGATCCGTTTGGGTATTCCGCCCCTCACCGAAGAGCGTCGCCGCGACCTCACCAAGCAGTGCAATCAAGAAGGTGAAGAAGCGAAAATCGCCGTGCGCAATGTGCGTCGCGACGGTATCGACAAACTCAAGAAGAGCACCAAAGACGGTGTGCCCGAAGACGTGGCGAAAGATGGCGAAGGCGATCTGCAGAAGCTCCACGACAAGATGGTAAAGCGCATCGAAGATCTGCTCGCTGCCAAGTCTAAGGAAATCATGACCGTCTAAGGTCACAAACATCTACGCTTTTGGCTCGTAAACCCTCGAACAGCAAAAATACCTCCACCACAGCGGCTCACGGCATCGTCGTGCGCAACACCGGCAGTAGCTACATTGTGCGCACCGATGGCGGGGAGCAGGTGGAATGTCGCGTCAAGGGCAATTTTCGTCTCAAAGGTATCCGCACCACCAACCCCGTTGCCGTCGGCGATGGGGTTGTGTTGCGTATAACCCCCAACGACGAAATCGCCTTCATCACCGCGATCGACGAACGCCGCAATTACATCATTCGCAAAGCGTCGAATCTCTCGAAACAAAGCCATATTCTCGCTGCCAACATCGACCGCGCGCTCTTGGTCGCCACCATTGCGCGCCCCGAGACGTCCACCACCTTCATCGATCGCTTCCTCGCTTCGGCCGAAGCCTATCGCGTGCCCGTGGTGCTGGCCTTCAACAAAATCGATGACCTCAATGAAGAGGAACGTGCCACGCTCGATTACCTCACTTGGGTGTATCGCGACATCGGCTACGAGGTACTCCATCTTTCGGCCGTCACCGGCGAAGGACTCCCCGAGTTGGTGCCCTATCTTCGCGACCGCATCACGCTGCTGGCCGGTCATTCGGGCGTAGGCAAGAGCACTTTGCTCAATCGCCTCATCCCCGGCGCGTGTGTGCGCACCGCTGAAATTTCCGAGTCGCACGGCACCGGTATGCACACCACCACTTTCAGCCAACTCCTCGACTTGCCCGACGGGGGTAGCCTCATCGACATTCCCGGCATCAAAGGTTTCGGCACCTTCGACATGGAACCCGAAGAAATCGCCCACTATTTCCGCGACATCTTCGCCCTCGGCCACGAATGTCGCTTCTCCAACTGCACCCACACCCACGAACCCGGATGTGCTGTGTGCGAAGCGCTCGAAGCGCACCGCCTTGCGCCCTCGCGCTACACCTCTTATCTCTCCATGCTCGAAGATCACGACGAAGACAAGTACCGCGCGGCTTTTTAGTCGGCCGCGGTCACTCGTTCCCTCGCCGTTTTTTTCCGGCAGAACCCGTCCAGCCCGTACAACACTATGCTCGACAAAAAAACATTTACGCAACTCTATTTGAAAGATACGTCGTTCGTCAATCTCATGACACGGCGTATCTTTAATGTTTTGCT
>ERZ1674203.312-NODE-312-length-11302-cov-16.228594_pt1 | contig 11302 bp, 8 predicted proteins | sample MGYA00581297_ERZ1674203 | MGnify/ENA primary metagenome ERZ1674203 (study PRJEB41354, sample SAMEA4873349) | human saliva metagenome | biome: human-associated habitat [ENVO:00009003]; feature: mouth environment [ENVO:08000002]; material: saliva material... | reverse complement strand
GGAAGCCGTATAGGGGTTACTATTTAATGCGTCCAAGTTTCGGGGCGCAGTTCAATTAGGAGGCGCCCGCCGGGGCTTCACTGTGTCCTCTAGTCTGCAGTGCTCTCTATTCTGCTGTGCCCTTATATAAGGGAGCGCTAGTGGGCGATACCCGCCTCATACGCCATAATGACCGCCTGCACACGATCACGCGCACCCAACTTCGCCAACACATGCGACACATGCGTCTTCACGGTCGCCTCCGAAAGCACCAGCTCCCGCGTAATCTCCGCATTCGACAAGCCACGCGCAATCAAACCCAGCACCTCAAACTCACGCGGCGACAACTGCTCAATCAACTCACGATGCGGATAATCCTGCACAGGTTCAAAGCTTGCATGCTCAGCCGGAATAAACGTCGCCTTAGGAAGCTCAGAACCAGCAGCCGATGGAATAGCAGGACCAGACTCAGCGGCAGGAGCGGTAGGAACAACAGGAGCGGGGGAGTCCAGCACCGGAATCATGTGCTCCAACAGGCGGCGAGTCGCAGACGGCGCAATCACCGCATCGCCGTGGTGCACCGTACGAATCGCCTCCAGCAGCTGCTCCGGCGGGGTGTCCTTCAACAAGAAACCGCTCGCACCCGCACGCACCGCCGAATACACGTACTCATCAATATCGAAAGTCGTGAGCATAATAATGCGCACCCGCTCCTCCTCGGAAACTTCACGCTCGCCGTCACGCTCCAGAATACGGCGCGCCGCCTCCAGACCGTCGCAGTGCGGCATGCGCACATCCATGAGGATGACCTGCGGCGCCTGCCCCTCAGACACCATGCGGTCAAAAACGTCAATTGCCGCCAGGCCGTCATCAGCTTCCATGACGACCTGCAGGTCTGGCTGGGAGTTGACGAGCATGCTCAAGCCGCCGCGCACTAGGCGCTGGTCGTCAACGAGCATCACGCGGATCGGCTGGGTGGTCTGTGGTGCAGAAGTCTGTGATGCAGAAGAGTACATAGTTTCAATCCTAGATTACGAGGGTAGAGGGCACGGGTATTAGAGGTCGCGGTAGGGCAGTGCCGCCTCAACGAGCCAGCCGCCGTCAGGCTGCAGACCGTAGGTGAGTGAGCCGTGGTAGAGGGCGATGCGCTCGCTCATGCCGCGCAGACCGTTGCCGCTGCCGGGTACCGGGCGGGCGATGTGCTGAGCCGCGGTAGAGGAAACCGGGTCGTTCTGCACCCACAAGTGCAGACCGTCCTCACCCCAGTGAATGGTGACGGTGGTTGCGGCGCCGGGGGAGTGCTTGAGCGCGTTGGTGAGCGCCTCCTGCACGGTGCGGTACGCCGCCAGTTCGGCACCCTGCGGTAGGGTGCGCGCCATGGTGCCGGTAATTCCGGTGAAGGTGACGGGTAGCCCGGCGCGGCGGCTCTGCTCCACGAGGGCGGGCACATCGTTGAGGGTGGGCACGGGCGCGTAGGCGGTCGCCTCGTCCGTGCGGAGTAGCCCGAGCAGGGAACGCATCTGCGTGAGGGAGTCGCGTGCCGTCTCTGCGATGAGTTCTAGGGTCTGCTCGGCAATATCCGGTTCGCTCTGCTGCTGAGCCTGACCCGGCTGCTCTGCCTGTTCAGTCTGCTGCTCTGCCTGCTGCGCCTGTTGTGTTTGCTGGGCGCGTGCGGTGCGGGCGCTTGCGGCGGCGTAGCGTGCCCCATCCGCCTGGGAAATAATGCTGGAGAGCGAGTGCGCCACAATATCGTGCATTTCGCGGGCGATGCGGGTGCGTTCGTCCTGCGCGGCGAGGCGGCGCTCCTGTTCCTGCTCGTATTCGAGGCGGCGGGCGCGTTCTTTGAACTCTTCGCTGCGCAGTTCGCGCATGCGGCGGGAGTCGCCGAGGAACCAGAAGACGGTGAAGATGGATCCGCAGAGCACGCCGAGCATCAGGGAGATGAAGATGCGGGCGGGTATGTCGTCCCAATGGTAGAGGAGTTGGAGTGAGGCCTGTACGGTGACGGCGAGTGCGCCGACCCAGCCGAGAATGAGGGCGCGGAAGCGGGCGCGACGGGTCCAGTGCCTGCCGGTGTGGTAGGCGGCAAGGCTGACCGGCGGGTAGCAGGTGAGGGCGAGTGAATCGGGGAAGGGAGACAGGAAGGTTAGGCAGAGCGCCGCGATGACCACGTAGATGCTTCCGTAGGGGAAGCGGTAGCGGAAGTAGAGCGCGGTGGTGCTGCAGAGCGCGGAGATAACCGGGATCCAGCCGTAGCTGTTGACGAAGGCTGCGGAGAGTACGCAGCAGAAGAACTGCATGTGCGCGACGACAATGATGTTCATCCAGCCGCGTTTGTCTCTGAGGTAGTTTTGCACGCGGCTGGAGGCGGTGATTGCGTCGGCGGGCAGGTCGCTGCTTTCTGAGATGCCGAGGGTATGCGTTACGGCGTAGCCGGGTTCGGCTGTCTCTGCGCTGTGCTGTGGGTTCTGCTGGGGTTCGGTGTGCTTGAGGGGCATAGTTCTAGTGTATCGGGGGTGTTTGTGAGGGATTGGGAGCCTCTTTTTTGCTCTCACGTGCAGGAATATTCTGTGGGTTTGTGTGTGGGGGTGTGTGCTTGGGTGAGTATGACACGCCAAAAACGGCTATTTTTAGTGACCTTGATTACTTTTCTGTGAATTATTTGTTCAACTAAGACTTGAGAGTTTGGGGTTGTATGGGGTTTGGATTCGGGTTTAAGAGACCTGAAACTCCCTTAAGTAACCTATTTTGGTTGAAAAACCTTCAAGTAATGCGGAGAGTTTAAGGGAAACCCCCTCATCAAACCATTTTTGGAACCATTGCGGTACAGGTCCTTGATGGGTATAGTTTTAGCCGTACCCGAAATCTATGCCGATGGCCCAAGGCCTCGCAGAGCGAACACCAAGCGCTCTGAAGTGCACCTCCCTGTATATGGGGAGCGGGATACAACATTATGTCGTTATCACCACAGAGGTTAGGCGCAAGCCTACTTCACTCACTCGAATCTCATCAGGTGACGTTCTTCGCCGTGCACGACGGCGGGTGATAACTTTTATTCCTCAAAATGACATCACTCTCGAAGGACATACATGTCTACTAACATTTCTCGCCGCAAGGTTGTCGCTGGCGCAGCATGGGCTGCTCCGGTTGTTGCAGCATCTGCTGCAGTTCCCGCTTTTGCATCTTCCACTGAGTGCGACTACGCATCTGCTCCCAAGTACAACATTTCCGGTCAGCCCTCCGGTGCTAAGGACACCGTGAAGTTCACCGTTCCCGCGAAGGTCGACAAGATTAAGTTCGAGGTCGCTGGTGGCGCAGGTGGCGGTTCCAACCAGGTTCCTGGTGGTTCCGGTGCTCTCGTGACTGGTGTAATCCCCGTCAAGGAAGGCCAGGTCATCGAGCTGGTCGCAGCTTCCGGTGGTGTGGCTTACCTGGAGTCCGTCAGGGGCGTCGACAGCCCCTCACTGTGGCAGACCCGCCCCGCAACCGGTGGTAAGGGTTACGGTAACGGTGGTGACGTCAACGAGCAGCCCGTTCCCGCTGACGTCAAGGCTCAGGTTGACGCTAACTGGTCCAAGCCTTCCGATATGAAGCGCTACCTCTACGGTGGCTCCGGCGGCGGTTCCTCCGCTCTGGTTATTGACGGCACCCCGGTTGCTGTTGCAGGTGGCGGTGGCGGTGCGGGTATCCGTACCCAGCCCGGTACCAACAACATGCCCTCGGGTAAGTACTACAACCCCAAGGCAGTCGACGCTTCCACCACCCGCCTGAGCGACCCCGACGTTAAGTCCGTTCTGCCCGCAGGTGCAAGCGCATCCGCAGCAACCGGTGACGATGCAGAGACCTCCATCTCTCACTACACCGTTCTGAAGCCGCACACCACTGATGGCACCGCTATGAAGGTTGCCGGTGGTCACGGTGGCGGTAACGGTCAGGGTGGTGCAGGTGGCGAGCAGCCCCTGCTGTACTCCACCCTGGGTAACGTCTACGGCGTTTTGGGCTTCAAGAGCCAGAACAAGCAGGAGCTCTTCAGCTCCGCTACCGCTGGTGACAGGGGTGGCTCCGGCTTCGACGGTAAGGGTGCAGACGGCGTCTTCGCATACTCTTACCAGATTGACAACAACGATATCTCCAAGCTGGAAATCGTTCACGCGACCAACCCTGTTAACCTCAACGATAAGACCAACCTGGACAAGGACTCGACCCTGAAGTCCTTCAACGGTTACCAGACTGTTGTCTCCGCAGGTGGTGGCGCAGGCTACGGTGGCGGTGGCTCCGGTGCTGCTCGCGGCCTGTCCTCCATCATCACCTCCCAGAAGTGGAACGGTAACGAAGAGCCCACTCGTTACCGCCAGAACGTTAGCGCACTGCTTCAGGCAGGTGCAGGTGGTGCAGGTGGCTCCTTCGTGGCTCCCAGCGTTACCGGCGGTGCCATCGCATCCGCTAACAACGCTGCGAAGGCATCCGGCGTTCGTAACCCCGGTTACGTGAAGGTCACCCTCTGCGAGCGCTCCTAATAGCGTCTAAGTTCTTACCTTGTGAGAACTCGTAGATAAACAATATTCCTCGGCTGAATTATCAGCCGGGGAATATTGTTTTAATCTGCAGTGTCCATCTAGCCCACCCCTGCCTAGCCCAGAGTCTGAGAACCCGCCCGCACACTCTACCGCCCACCCGCGGCGCGTATTACGGTAGAGGCATGACTGAAGCACGTAGCATCGACCTTGCCGTCATCCCCGGCGACGGCATCGGCCCCGAAATCATTACCGAAGCCCAGCGCATCCTCACCCGCGCCTGCGAGCTCGAAAACATCACCGTAATCCCCACCCACTACAAGCTCGGCGCCGAGCACTGGCTGGAAACCGGTGAAACCCTGCCCGACTCCACCATGGACGCCCTCAAGCAGCACGACGCGATCCTCTTCGGCGCCATCGGTGCAGACCCGCGCAGCGGCAAGATTCCCTCCGGCCTCATCGAACGCGAAATGCTCCTGAAGCTGCGCTTCGCCTTCGACCACTACATCAACCTGCGCCCCTCCCGCCTGTACCCCGGCGCGGTATCTCCGCTGGCCAACCCCGGCAACATTGACTTCGTGGTCGTGCGTGAAGGCACTGAAGGCCCCTACATCGGCAACGGCGGCGTGATTCGCCAGGGCACCCCGCACGAAATCGCCACCGAAGTCTCCCTCAACACCGCACACGGCGTGGAGCGCCTGGTGCGCTACGCCTTCGAGCTGGCGTCCACCCGCCGCAAGAAGGTCACCCTCGTGCACAAGACCAACGTGCTCACTCACGCAGGTCGCCTCTACAACCGCTACTTCACCGAAATCGCGGCTGAATTCCCCGAGGTTGAGACCGACTACCTGCACATTGACGCGACCACCATCTTCATGGTCACCGACCCCGCCCGCTTCGATGTGATCGTCACCGACAACCTCTTCGGCGACATCATCACCGACCTCGCCGGTGCAGTCACCGGCGGTATCGGCTACGCGGCAAGCGGCAACATCAACGCCGTCGGCGAGTTCCCCTCCATGTTCGAGCCCGTACACGGCTCCGCACCGGACATCGCCCGCCAGAACAAGGCAAACCCCACCGCCGCAATCCTCGCCGGTGCAATGCTGCTGCGCCACCTCGGCCACGACGCAGCCGCAGCCCGCATTGAGGACGCTATTGAAGCAGATATGCGCGAGAACGGCGCGAGTGTGCGCGGAACCGACCAGGTCGGCGCGGACGTGCTCGCACGCCTCGGTTAATACTTGCCCGGCTAAAACTGGCTCGGCTAAAACGTGAACTACGCTAGTGAAGCCCGGAAGGAACACACCTTCCGGGCTTCACCCGTACCTAGCTACAAAAGATGGGGAGGGCATCTCCGATACCTAACTTCCAACAAGCCCGCCGAATCCCACCTGTTCACATCCTGAATGGGAGAAAAGGTGCGCATGCGGCAAACGCATCTTTCCGGTACTCTAAACAGGTCAGGCACACCCGCCCGGCACCTCGGCGGTGGACACCATCCACCACTAGCTTTGATGCATCCAACTAGCACAGACCGCTAGATGCACCATCTGCCCCGCACGACAACGCGCCCGGCGGCACACACCGGTCCCTCGCCCCGCCGCGAGAACCGCCACTCAAAGAACGCCCACAGAGGCAACTAGACGAAGAGGAACGCAGAACGATGGCCATCGAATTCAGCCACGAAGCAAACCAGTCACCCGCCACCGCCGAACGCCGCGCCGAAATCCTTGCAAACCCCGGCTTCGGTGACTACTTCACCGACCACATGGTCACCATCGACTGGGAAGGCGACTACAAGACCGGCGGCACCTGGTACGACGCACGAGTTCGCCCCTACGGCCCGCTCGTCCTCGACCCCGCAGCATCCGTGTTCCACTACGGTCAGGAAATCTTCGAGGGCATCAAGGGCTACCGTCACGCCGACGGTTCCGTGTGGACCTTCCGCCCCGAAAAGAACGCGGCACGCTTCGCGAACTCCGCACATCGTCTCTCCCTGCCGCAGCTGCCCGCCGAGACCTTCATTGAGTCCCTGCGCCAGCTGATTAAGGCGGACGAATCGTGGGTTCCCACCGGTGACGGTGAGGCCTTCTACTTCCGCCCCTTCATGATTGCTACCGAGGCGTTCCTCGGCGTTCGCCCCGCACGCCACGTGCAGTACCACGTGATTGGCTCGCCCGCAGGTAACTACTTCGGCACCCCCGAACCCGTGGACATCTGGCTCTCCACCACCTACGCCCGTGCAGGCGAAGGCGGCACCGGTGCGGCAAAGTGCGGCGGTAACTATGCAGCATCCATGATTGCCCAGACCGAGGGTGAAAAGCACGGCTGCAAGCAGGTTATCTTCAAGGACCCGCACCGCGGCGACGCCATCGAAGAGCTCGGCGGCATGAACGTGTTCTTCATCTTCGGCAAGGAAAACAAGATCGTCACCCCCGAACTGACCGGCACCATCCTGGAGGGTGTGACCCGCTCCTCGCTGATTCAGCTCGCCAAGGACCGCGGCATGACCGTGGAGGAGCGCGCTATCACCCTCAACGAGTGGCGTGAAGGCGTGGCAAACGGCGACATTACCGAAATCTTCGCCTGCGGCACCGCAGCAGTGGTCGCACCCATCGGCAAGCTCAAGGCAGAAGACTTCGAAATCCCGGCACCCACCGAGCACTTCGGCGAAATCTCCAAGAGCCTGCGCGAAGAGCTCGTCGGCATTCAACTCGGCACCGTTGAGGACCGCCACGGCTGGATGACCCGCCTCATCTAAAACGTGAATCTAACGTAACCAGCGAAATCCCCGCAGGATGCGCCCGCACCCGGAACGCGCACCCGCGGGGATTCGCTGTGCCCGGTCAGTGCTGTGCTCAGCGAATATTGCGCGCGGCGTTGATAGCGTGATGACAGGGGAGGGGAGGCGCACCCCGCCGAACCTAATAGTATTGAACCCCGCCGGGCTAAAACCTGCCTTGCCAATTCCGCCCGCCGCCACCGCCCTCGAAGGCTGGTACCCTAGAAAGTATGCGTATTGCACGATTTACCGTAAATAATGAGCTCCACTTCGGGCTGGTAGAAGGCGACGCAGGCGAAGAAACCCTGCGCGTACTCGCCGGCGACCCCTTCTACTCGGGCATCGAACCGACCGGCACCACCTACCCCATCGACCAGGTGCGCCTGCTCGCCCCGATCATCCCCCGCTCCAAGGTGATTGGAGCGATCGCAAACTGGGCTGGAACCGAGGCGCCCGCCTCCCCGCAGTTCTTCCTCAAGCCCAACACCACCGTGATTGGCCCCGGCGACCCTGTGACCCTGCCCGAGTACTCCGAAGCCGTCAGCGCAGAAGGTGAACTCGCCGTCGTTATCGGTCGTATCGCCAAGTCCGTGCCTCTTGAGCGCGTGCACGAAGTCATCTTCGGCTACACCGTAGCCAACGACCTCACCGCCCGCGACCTGCTCGAAGACCGCCAGTGGACCCGCGCCAAGGGCTTCGACGGCTCCACCCCGCTCGGCCCCTGGATCGAAACCGATCTGGACACCGACTCGCTGAACATCACCACCTGGGTTGACGGGGACGTCGTGCAGGAAGGCAACACCTCCGAAATGCACTACTCCGTAGCCGAACAGGTGGCCGCAGCCTCCGAAATCTTCACCCTGCTACCCGGCGACGTACTGCTCACCGGCACCCCCGCCGGCATCAGCGTACTGCGCGACGGCAACGAAGTAGAGGTCGAAGTCGAAGGCATCGGCTCCCTCGTCACCCGCGTGCGCGACTAAGCAGCCCGCCCCCAAAAACGTAACGTACATCCTGAAACACACCGTCAAGGAGACATCATGACCGAATACCACGGTCCCGTACTCAACAGCCCCGCAGACACCCGCGTCCGCTTCTGCCCCTCGCCCACCGGCACCCCGCACGTGGGCATGGTCCGCACCGCCCTCTTCAACTGGGCGTACGCACGCCACACCGGCGGCAAGCTGATCTTCCGCATCGAAGACACCGACGCGGCACGCGACTCCGAAGAGTCGTTCAACCAGGTGCTTGAATCCCTGCACTGGCTCGGCATCAACTGGGACGAAGGCGTCGGCGTCGGCGGCCCTCACGAGCCCTACCGCCAGTCCGAGCGTAAGACCGCAGGCATCTACACCGAGATCTTCGAAAAGCTCGTTGAAGGCGGCTACGTGTACGAAGACTTCTCCACCCCCGACGAGGTGAAGGAGCGCCGCAAGGCAGCCGGTCAGGACCCGCAGCTCGGCTACGACAACTACGACCGCAACCTCACCGAAGAGCAGAAGGAAGCCTACCGCGCCGAGGGCCGTAAGCCCGTGTGGCGTCTGCGCATGCCCGACGAGGACATCACCTTCAACGACCTCGTTCGCGGTGAAATCACCTTCAAGGCCGGTACCGTGCCCGACTACGTGGTGGTCCGCTCCAACGGCGACCCGCTGTACCCCTTTGTGAACCCCGTTGACGACGCGCTGATGGGCGTCACCCACGTGCTGCGCGGCGAAGACCTGCTCTCCTCCACCCCTCGCCAGATTGCGCTCTACCGCGCACTCGTAGACACCGGCGTGACCAGCTTCATCCCCGAATTCGGCCACCTGCCCTACGTCATGGGCCAGGGCAACAAGAAGCTCTCCAAGCGCGACCCCGAGTCGAACCTCTTCCTGCTGCGCGACTCCGGCTTCATCAAGGAAGGCCTGCTGAACTACCTGTCCCTGCTGGGCTGGTCCCTCTCCGCAGACCAGGACGTCTTCAGCATCGACGAGCTCGTCGAACACTTCGACGTACACGACGTTGTCGCCAACCCCGCACGCTTCGACGTGAAGAAGGCAGAGTCCATCAACGGCGACCACATCCGTGCGCTCGACCCCAAGGACTTCCGCGACCGCCTCATCCCGTACCTGCAGGCCGCAGGCGTACTCGGCGAAACCCTCACCGAGCGTGAAGAGCAGGTCCTCACCGAAGCTGCACCCCTCGTCCAGGAGCGCATGCAGCTGCTCGGCGAAGCACCCGGCCTGCTCGCATTCCTCTTCAAGGCTGACGAAGAGATCAGCACCGCAGACGACGCACGCAAGCAGCTCAAGGAATCTGCACCGCAGGTCCTCGCAGCCGCAATCGAAGCACTCGAACCCCTCGAGGACTTCACCGCAGCCAACATCGAAGCAGCCCTGCGCGCCGCAATCGTCGACGGCCTGGAAATCAAGCCGCGCCTCGCATTCGGTCCCGTGCGCATCGCAGTGTCCGGTGAGCGTATCTCCCCGCCGCTGTTCGAATCCATGGAAATCCTCGGCAAGGAATCCTCCCTCGCACGCCTGCGCAAGCTTGCCGCTGAACTGAGCTAACCATGAGCCAGCCGAATAACCAATCCATCATCGGCAAGGCGCTGCTCAAGGGCACCCTCATGGCGCTCACCAACGCCTGCATTATCTGGCTGATTCTGTACATCGCCAACATGGACAAGTCCGTCTTGATGGTGGTCGCTGTTGTCGTTGCGGCAGCCTTCGGATACGTGACTGCCTACTTCGAGGCGCGCGCCGCCCTGAACGCTCAAGAAGCTCAGGCACGGCACGCCCGCGGCGGCGACGTCAGCAGCTCGTCTGACGGCGTAGACACCTCGGACTCTTCGTGTGAAGAGGACGACGAAGACGACTTCGTGGACCCGGGCCCCGACCCGGACGCAGGCGACTTCGACGCCGGAAGCTCCAGCAGCTCCAGCAGCTCGGACTACAGTAGCTACAGCAGCTCCGACTACTCTGGCGGCGGCGACTCCGGTGGAGGCGATTCCGGCGGTAGTAGCGATTAAGCTCTAGAGAATCCCCTTATCCAGCGGGAATCAGACGACCGAAAGGTCTGAAGAAACCCGGCGGATAAGGGGATTTTTTCGCAAATTTGAGAATATTTTTTGTGATGGGTATTTCCTGTAAAACTACTAGTCGGTATCTTTTGCGGAGGTGAATCTGGCTCCATTTGAGGGAGTGTAGCAAGAATTTGGTTTGCGCACCCCGGTAAAGGCTCGTATAGTAGTACCTGTTGTTGCGACGAACTGAAAAGTTCAAAGCGAAAACATGCGGTTGTAGCTCAGTTGGTAGAGCACCACCTTGCCAAGGTGGATGTCGCGAGTTCAAGTCTCGTCAACCGCTCCGCTCAAGCCCCGAGGTTCGCCTCGGGGCTTTTTTGTTGTCTCTGGGGTTTTATTGTCTCCGGGGTTTTAGTTTTTGGAGGTGCGGGGGCGGGGTCCTGTGATCTTTCCCGAGGCGGTTGCTTGGGTGGGTTGACTGCCAGACTATCTGACTACCTGGCTACCTGGGTGCTGGCTGCCGGGCTATCTGACGACCTGACTGTCCGGTCATCTGGCTATCGGGAGGCAATACAGGAAAAATCTTCAAAAAAATTTGGGATGCAAAGCGTGCGGGGGAGAGGTTAAAGCCACTCTCTGAGCCCCTTGGAAGCTGCTTTGAGGGGTGAAAATCGGCCCCAAAACCCTCCTTTTGAAGAAATTTAAAAAACTTTTTAACCCCAAAAACCCCGGAAACACGCGGAAGTAGCGGGCATAAAACCGTGAATGTGAGGCGGCTCTCTAGATTTCGGCTTGCACGCCTCCAGAAAGACCCGTATAGTTATTACTCGTTCCGGTGATAAGTCGAAAGGCGAGAAACGGAACGGTAATGGGATATGGTGTAATTGGCAACACGAAGGTTTCTGGTTCCTTTGTTCTAGGTTCGAGTCCTGGTATCCCAGCTAACCTCCTCACGGAGGTTGCGGCCCCATCGTATAGCGGCCTAGTACTCCGCCCTCTCACGGCGGCAACACCGGT
>ERZ1674203.310-NODE-310-length-11319-cov-5.137251_pt1 | contig 11319 bp, 8 predicted proteins | sample MGYA00581297_ERZ1674203 | MGnify/ENA primary metagenome ERZ1674203 (study PRJEB41354, sample SAMEA4873349) | human saliva metagenome | biome: human-associated habitat [ENVO:00009003]; feature: mouth environment [ENVO:08000002]; material: saliva material... | reverse complement strand
CCGTGGCAGGCTGGGATGGCGGTGACGGTGAGTGGCGTGCTGTGGATGCTGATGGCTCCTATCTGGGGACGGGCCAGTGACCGCCTGGGCCGCCGGGCCGTGATGCTCACCGGCTTTGCCGGCTTCTTCGTGAGCTACTGCGCCATGAGCGGCTGGCTGGTGGCGGCCATGCGCGTGCCGATGAGTGTCGGGCTGGTCTTTGCCGGGCTGGTGCTGACGCGCGGCGCCATCGGCGGCTTCTATGCGGCGGCGCCCACGGCCAGCCAGGCGCTGATCGCCGACAACCTGCCGCCCGAGCGGCGCGTGGCCGCGATGGCATCGCTGGGCGCCGCCAATGGTGCGGGTCTGGTGCTGGGGCCTGCACTGGCGGCGCAGCTCACGCACTTCGGGCTGGAGGCACCGCTCTATCTGACGGCGCTGCTGCCGGCACTGGGACTGGCGGTATTGTGGAATTTCCTGCCGGCCACGCCGCCGGTCGGCGCACGTCCGGGACAGTCGCCGCGCCTGCTGGATCCGAGGTTGCGCCGCCCGATGGTGGCGGCCTTCACGGCGCTGTTCACGGTGGCCGTGGGTCAGATCGTCGTGGGCTTCTTTGCCATCGACCGATTGGGCATGACGCCCGGGGAAGGGGCGCAGGCGGCCGGCATGGCACTGACCACCGTGGGCGTGGCGCTCATCATCACGCAGATGGTCGTGCGGCGGGTCATGTTGCCACCGGGCCGGATGATCTGCATCGGCATGACCACGGCCGGCATCGGCTTCGGGTCAGTGCTGCTGGCCACCGGCGTGCCGACGCTGATGCTGTCCTACTTCGTTGCGGCGGCGGGCATGGGCTTCGTGTTTCCGGCCTTCACGGCCATGGCGGCCAATGCGGTGCAGCCGCACGAGCAGGGTGCGGCGGCCGGTTCGGTGGGGGCGGCGCAGGGGCTGGGCAATGTGCTGGGGCCGCTGGCCGGTGCGCTGCTCTATGAGATTTCGCCCACCGTGCCGTATGCCCTGGCGGCCGTGCTGCTGCTGGGGGTGGCCGCCTGGGTGGGGCGCACAGGGAAACCGGACAGGGAAGGGCGAGGCTGAGCCCGTCCTGTGCACCCGTCCGGGCCTTTTCCGGAAGGCCTGACCCATGATGTTTCCGCCCCTGGCCGCGGGCGGCACGGATATTTCATCAGGCCGACGCCATGCGTGCAGCCAGCTCATTGTCCAGCGCCACGGCGCGGGCGAAGGCCGGGCGCGATATCTGACGCTTGGCGTAGGGTCCCAGGACCGGGTCGTCGATGGACAGCACCGGACGGTTGCGCGGATTGTCGGTATCGGTGCCCCGCGGCTGCATGAACTGCATCAGCAGGCCCGCGTAGTAGAGGTCCAGCACCGTGGTGTGGTCACCCACCAGATACTCGCGCGTCTTCAGGTGTTCCCGCAGGGTGTTGAAGGCCGTGTCGAAGTCGCCATAGCCGACGGAAAAGCGGCGTTCCGGATCATTGTCCGGGTGCTGGAAGCGGCGGTCCATGGCGGCGTATTCCAGATGCAGCGCAAAGCACATCCAGCGGTAGAACTCGCCCCGTTCCACATGGCCTGCGGGCGGGATCAGGTTCTTTTCAGGGAACTGCTCGGCCAGCCAGGTGCAGATGCCCAGCGCCTCGGTCAGCACGGTGTCGTCCACCTTCAGCGCCGGCACCTTGCCCATCGGGTTCACGGCGAGGTAGGCGGCCGACTTCATCGGCTCGCCATAGGGCACCGGCACCACCTCATAGGTGGCTTCGCATTCTTCCAGCATCCAGCGCACCATGCGGCCGCGGGAACGGGGGTTGGTGTAGAGGGTGAAGTGGCTCATCGTCGGCTCCTGGGGTGGGGAAGGCCAAGCGCTTCCCTGAAGTGAAGCCACTATACGCGGGGCTGCTGTCAGTTTCTGTCAGGAGGCGGCAGGTGACCGGACTGCCAGACGGACTCACGATTTTTTCAGGTGCTGGTGAAGCATCTGCGGGTGGCGTGAGCGCGTCGTTCGGCAGCGGGATCCGGTCCGGGGAATGCCCTTGCACGATCACGGGTCGTACCGGCTCAGATCAACGCCGGTGTGGCGCTGCCATTCGGCCAGCATGCGCAGGCGGGGCAACGGGCAGGGCCCGGCGGGCTGCGCCCGCTGCATGCGGTCGGTGCGAAAGTGGCGGAAGTCCTGGCGCAGCTCGCACCAGGCGGCCAGCACCGGGGTCTCGTCGAAGTAGCCCAGTGCCAGGGGCCAGACGATGCGCTGGCTGGTGTGGCCCTCGCCGTCGGTGTAGTCCAGACGCAGGCGCTGGTTCTCGCGCAGGGCGGCGCGCACGGTGGGCAGCACGCTGTGCTCGTCGCTTTCAGAGTTCGGCCGGCGGCCGGCAGGGTAGAGCGCGTGCTCGTCGAAGATGGGGGCCAGCCGGGGGGGCAGGATGGCACCGATCTTGGAGAGCGCCGAGCGGGCATCGTCGGCCAGGGCCGGGTCGGCATGGCGGCCCACCCAGCGCAGCCCCAGCACCAGGGCCTCGATCTCGCTTTCGCGGAACATGAGGGGTGGCAGGGTGGGGCCGCCTCTTTTCAGCACGTAGCCCACGCCGGCCTCGCCCTCGATGTCGGCGCCCTGGCGGCGCAGGGTCTCGATGTCGCGGTAGAGCGTGCGGACGCTGATGTCCAGCTGCTCGGCCAGTGTGTGGGCCTGCAGCGGCTGCCGGCTGCGGCGCAGCCGCTGCATCAGCTCCAGCAGGCGCTCGGTGCGGGTCATGGGGCAACCGGCTCAGTCGTCGCCATGTGGCCATTCCTCTTCTTCGCCCCGCAGGGCGGCCTGGATGGCCTCGCGGGTGTCCTGGCGCTGGGCCATGACCAGCTCGGCCATCTGCTTGTTCTTGAAGGGGCCCAGCGTGGGGTCGTAGACGCGGGCCTGCTCAATCATGCCGTGGCGGTCGTGGCGGTAGAAGATCTTGCCGACCTTTTCGGCATCGTCGCGGCTCATGCCCAGCCTTTCCAGGGCACGCTTGCCGGCACGGATGGCGGCATCGAAGGTCTCGCGCACGATCTCGTCGGCACCGGCCTGGTACAGGTCGAAGGTGTGCAGCCGGTCGTAGGCACGGGCGACGATGTCGATGTTGGGGTTTACCTCGCGGGCGAAGCGGGCGATGGACAGCGCCTGTTCGCGGTTGTCGATGGCGATCACCAGCAGGCGGGTGTTCTCGATGCCGGCCGCCAGCAGCAGTTCGGGGCGGGAGGCGTCACCGAAGTGCGTCTTGGTGCCGTAGCGGTTGAACCCGGCCACGGTGGTGGGATCCAGGTCGATGACGGTGGTGCTGTGGCCGCTCATCTGCAGCATGCTGTTGACGATCTGGCCAAAGCGTCCCATGCCCACCACCAGGATCGGATGGTGTTCGTCGAAGGTGTCAGCCTCGCGCGTCTGGGCGGGCTGCGTACCGAAGCGCCGGTGCAGGATGAGGATGAGCGGCGTGATGGCCATCGACAGCACGATGATGGCCGTCATGTTGGCGTTGACGGTGGCGTCGATGACGCCGGCATTGGCAGCCGCGGAATAGAGCACGAAGGCGAACTCGCCGCCCTGGGCCATCAGGAGCGCCCGGTCCAGCGCGTCGGCATGGTTGCTGCGGGCCAGGCGGGCCACGCCATAGACACACAGGCCCTTGACCACCATCAGCGCGATCACGCCCGAGACGATGATGCCCCAGTTCTCGGCCACCACCTTCAGGTCCAGCGACATGCCCACGCCCAGAAAGAAGAGACCCAGCAGCAGGCCACGGAACGGCTCGATATCGGCTTCCAGCTGATGGCGGAAGCTTGATTCGGACAGCAGCACGCCGGCCACGAAGGCGCCCATGGCCATGGACAGGCCGCCCATTTCCATCAGCAGGCCAGAGCCCAGCACCACCAGCAGCGCAGCCGCGGTCATGACCTCCCGGGCACGGCTGGCGGCCAGCACGCGGAACAGGGGGTTGAGCACCCAGAGCCCCGCGGCCACCAGGGCGCCCAGACTGAGCAGGGCGATGCCGATGGTCTGCCACAGCGGCGTGGCGTGTGCGGCGCCATCGGGCGTGCCGGGTGCCAGGAATTCCACGATGGCCAGCAGCGGCACGATCAGCAGATCCTCGAACAGCAGGATGGAGACGATGCGCTGACCGCGCGGCGAGGCCAGCTCCTGCCGCTCGCCCAGCACCTGCATGACGATGGCGGTGGAGGTGAGCACGAAGCCGGAGGCGCAGACGAAGGACACCGCCCAGGACGCGCCGAACAGTACGCCCACCATGGTGAGCAGGATGGCGCTGATGACGACTTGCAGGCTGCCCAGCCCGAAGATCTGCCGACGCAGGCCCCACAGGTGCGAGGGTTTCATCTCCAGCCCGATGACGAACAGGAACATCACCACCCCGAATTCGGCAATGTGGATGATGGAGTGCGAATCGGTGACCACGGCCAGACCGTAGGGACCGATGGCCAGTCCGGCGGCCAGGTAGCCGAGCACCGAGCCCAGGCCCAGTCGCTTGAAGAGGGGCACGGCCACGACGGCGGCGCCCAGCAGGGAGACGACCTGGATGAGGTCGAACGAGGAACCTTCTGCTGCCATGAAACGGGGATTCGAAGAGAGGGGATGCCGCGGGCCAGCGGCACGGGCGGGGAAGAGGAGGGGCGATGGTAACGCCACCGACGGGGGGTGAAGCGGGCCCGCCGATTTCAGTGGGCCGGGGAAGCCCTGTCCAGTGGGGGGCCTGTGGTTCGGGAGTCCCTTGGGGCCGGGGTATCCTGATTGGTCAACGAGGAGGAATCATCATGACGCAACGGAATCCCTGGCGAGTCTTCATCATCCACGGTTTCGACGCTTCGCCCGAGGAGCACTGGTTCCCTTGGCTGGAAGCGCAGTTGCGGGAACGGGGGATCCAGGCCACCCGCCTGCGGATGCCCGAGAGCAGCCACCCGGACTTCGATCGCTGGCAGGCCACGATGCGCGAGGCCATCGGGCAGCCGGATGAACACACCGTCCTGGTGGCACACAGCCTGGGCACCATCAGCGCACTGCATTTCGCCAGTCAGTCCGGCGCGAAGCGGCTGGGCGGCATCGTGCTGGTGTCGGGCTTTGCGGGGCGGATCCCGGGATTGTCCACGCTGGATGGCTTTGACGTGGATGCCTACGCCGATCGGGCGAAGATCGATGCGGCCACGATTCACGCCATGTCGCCGATCCTGCATCACGTCATCAGCACCAACGACTACGCAGTGCCACCGGCCGTGAGCGAGCAGCTGGCGCAGCGCCTGGGCGGCACGGTGCACCGGGTGCCGGACGCCGGCCACTTCCTGGACCGCGAGGGTTTCACCGAGCTGCCGGTGGTGCTGCAGGCGGTGGAGGATGTTGTTCAGGGCGCCGGGGTGGCGGGGAGGTAGGGGGCAATGGACGGGCTGTGAGTTGCAAGACTCAGCGGACAGTGTGGGCGATGCCGAATCGTTCTGCGAGGCTGTTCAGCCTTCTGTCGAGCGTCCAGAGCAGAGCGTTCTCCGTCATCAGGGTCGAGGCCAGCAGCATCAGATCGACGAGGCCGCAGCCCAGACCGTAGAGACGATGGCGTTCGATGAAGGCCATCAGTTCGTTCAGGCTGCATATCTGGGTGCTGCGCAGCTCGGCCAGCCAGGCGAGGACCCGGGTGCGATCAGGCGGGGTGCCGCATGCGATTTCACCGATGACGAAGGGATGCACCAGCACACGATCCTGATGAAGCAGCGTTGTCAGTGCTTCATTGCCATGCCTGAAATGATCAGCCCAGACGCTGCTGTCTACGAGGATGGCGCGTGTCGTCATGGCAGCGACGGAAAACCATCTTCGTTTCGAGAAGTGGCAGGCTGGGCCTGGATGGATGCAGGATCGTCGGAATGGGAGCGCCGCGGTGGAAGCTGCATGTCAGGCATGCTGCCTCCCAAGGCGGCCAGACGCTTGGCCGACTGGATACGGACGAAGGTCTTGACGGCCTCCCGGAAGAGGTCGGCCTTGTCCATGTCGGGGTCGGCAACAGAGAGCGCTTGTTCGTAAAGTGCGTCATCCAGCGTGACCGTAGTGCGCATCGGAAGGCTCCATTCGATTTGATGTCATTTTGCATCAGGATTGATGATTCCTGCAATGCTCTATCAGGCTTCTCACCGAGCTGCCAGTGGTGCCGGGGGCGGTGGAGGATATCGTCAAATAAGGGATAATCGTTGAATAGACTAGGCCGGTTCCGCGGCCATCATCATCACTGAAGGAATCGTCATGACAGCGCAAGTCGTCCGGCCAGTGGCCATCTGTGTGTTCCGGCATGAAGGCAAGATCCTGGTGGCGCGGGGGCATGATCCGCACCGTAACGGGGCCTACCTGAGGCCGCTGGGGGGAGGCATCGAGTTCGGCGAGTCCGGCGCGCAGACGCTGGCCCGGGAGCTGAAGGAGGAGCTGGGCGCGGAGATTGCCGAGGTCCGCCTCATCGGCACGCTGGAGAACCGTTTCAAGATCGGCAATGAGCCGCGCCACGAGATCGTGCTGGTCTTTGATGCCCGCTTCGAGGATCCGTCCTTCTACACCCGGGAGGTGATCCGGGGCAAGGAAAGCGATGGCACGGACTTCTCGGCCATCTGGCACCGGCCCGAGGAGACCCGGGCCGACTGCCCGCTGTATCCGGAAGGGCTGAAGGAGCTGCTGGCATCCGTCCCGGCACCGACCGTGACGAAGGCGCCCGCCAAGCCGGCCCGCCGGAAGAAGTCGCTGGTCGATCTGCTGCACGCCCACCGGGCCGACATCGAGCAGATCATCGTCCAGTTCGAGGAGGCCATGCCGCCGGCGCCGAAACGGCGCTGAGGAAAGGGCGCTGAAGATACGGTGCTGAAGGCATGACCGGCCCGGGAAACGGGCTGGTACTTAGGGGCTGGTACTCAGCCAGCATGAAAAAACCGGGCCTTGTGCCCGGTTTTTTGTTGGGACCGTGCCTGCCACGGTCTGGCGGGCCGTCCGGCCTGGACCCATCGGGTTTCCGGCCACGCCCCCGCAGGGACGTGGCCTTTCGCCTTCAGGGCGATGACGGCGATCAGGCCATCGTCATCAGGCTGGCGTTGCCGCCGGCGGCGGCGGTGTTGATGCTGATGGACCGTTCGGCCAGCAGGATCTCGTTGCCGTAGTGCTGGCCGCTCTTGAGCTGCGCGGGCGTCAGGCCTTGCAGGTTGACGATCGGGCCGCTGCGCTTGACCAGGCGCTGGTTCAGGGCCTTGAGCTGCTCAGCCTCACCCTCGAAGAGCGCACCCTCGAAGGCTGCGCTGTCGATCTCGGCATCGGTGATCTGCTTGACCTTGGCGCGCACCGAGGCGGGCAGGCTGTTCAGCACATCGGCCGCGGCGCCCGAGGCCACGAACAGCGCCTGGTTGCCGGTGGCCAGGCAGGTGGCCAGCTGGGCCACAGCACCGGCCGGGCTGCTGGCCACGCACAGCACGCGACCACGACCTTCCTGGCGATAGGTGTTGCTCTCGCCGGTGGGGCCGGGCATGGACTGCTCTTCGGTGCCGATCTGGGCGTCGTCCAGGGCCTTGAGGTACTGGCGGGCCAGGGCGGTGTCGGCCTCGATCAGACCGGCCTTGGGCAGCCATTCGGTCAGGGCCGCCAGGGCGGCGGCGCTGTCGGCCGTGCGCGGAATCACGGTCGGCGGGCGCTTCGACAGCAGGCGCTTCAGGTACAGCGGACCGCCGGCCTTGGGACCGGTGCCCGACAGGCCTTCGCCGCCGAAGGGCTGCACGCCCACCACGGCACCGACGGTGTTGCGGTTGACGTACAGGTTGCCGGCGTGGATCTGCGGCAGCACGCGGTCGATGGTCTCGTCGATGCGGGTGTGCACACCGAAGGTGAGGCCGTAGCCGGTGCCGTTGATGTCGCGGATCAGCGATTCGAGGTCGTCACGCTTGTAGCGCAGCACGTGCAGCACGGGACCGAAGACTTCGCGGCCCAGGTCCTTGATGCTCCGGATCTCGATGAGCGTGGGCGGCACGTAGGTGCCGGCGGCCATGGCCTGATGGTCAGCGCGTGCGCTGGCCGGCTGACTGACGCGATGGCCCTTGGCGCGCATCGTGTCGATGTGCTTGACGATGTTGTCGCGTGCCTCGGTGTCGATCACGGGGCCCACGTCGGTGGCCAGCAGCCCGGGGTTGCCCTGACGCAGCTCGCGGGTGGCGCCTTCCAGCATGGTCAGCACGCGATCGGCGCTGTCTTCCTGCACGCACAGCACGCGCAGGGCCGAGCAGCGCTGGCCGGCCGAGTCGAAGGCCGAGACCAGCACGTCCTGCACCACCTGTTCGGTCAGCGCGGAGGAGTCCACGATCATCGCGTTCTGGCCACCGGTCTCGGCGATCAGCGGGATGGTGTGACCCTCGCTGTCCAGGCGCTGGGCCAGGGTGGCGGCAATGAGGCGTGCCACTTCGGTGGAGCCGGTGAACATGACGGCCGCAATGCGCGGATCGGCCACCAGCGGGGCGCCCACCTGCACGCCGTCGCCCGGCAGCAGCTGCAGCACGTCGGCCGGGACGCCGGCCTCGTGCAGGATGCGCACGGCTTCGGCGGCAATCAGCGGCGTCTGCTCGGCAGGCTTGGCGATGACCGGGTTGCCGGCAGCCAGTGCGGCCGAGACCTGACCGGTGAAGATGGCCAGCGGGAAGTTCCACGGGCTGATGCACAGCACCGGACCCAGCGGCTGGTGGGTGTCGTTCCGGAACTCGGCCGTCACCTGGTTGGCGTAGTAGCGCAGGAAGTCCACGGCCTCGCGGATCTCGGCGATGGCGTTGGGCAGCGACTTGCCGGCTTCGCGGATCACCAGACCCATCAGGATCGCCATGCGGTCTTCCATCAGCTGGGCGGCGCGCTGCAGGCAGGCGGCGCGGTCAGCCGGGGAGACGTCCTTCCAGGTCTTCGCGGCGGCTTCGGCCGTCTTCAGCGCAGCCTCGATGTCGGCCGGCGTGGCTTCCACCACGTGGCCCACCACGTCCTGGTGATCGGCCGGGTTGAGCACGGGCTTGGCATCCTCGGGCAGCTTGACGCCCTTGCCGGTGGCGGGGGCCGGGCGGTTGCCGGGCTGGGCCAGCCAGGCCTGCTTCGTGCTGGCCAGAAGGCCTGCCGACAGGGTGGCCAGCTGCTGCTCGTTGGCCAGGTCGATGCCCGAGGAGTTGGTGCGCTTGCCGAAGACTTCGGTGGCGTACAGGTCGACCGGCAGCGGGATACGGTCGTGCGGGGCGCCCACCGGCGAGATGGAGGCCGCTTCCTCGATCGGGTTGGTGATCAGCTGGTCGATCGGCAGCGACGGATCGCTGACGCGGTTGACGAAGGAGGTGTTGGCGCCGTTTTCCAGCAGGCGCCGCACCAGGTAGGCCAGGAGCGTCTCATAGGTGCCCACCGGGGCGTAGACGCGGCACGGCCGGCCCAGGCCGCCTTCGGAGACGGGCTTGGTGACCTGCTCGTAGAGCGGTTCACCCATGCCGTGCAGGCACTGGAATTCGTACTGGCCGGGGTAGTAGTTCCTGCCGGCCAGTTCGTAGATGGTGGCCAGTGTCTGCGCGTTGTGCGTGGCGAACATCGGGTAGATGGCGTCGGGCACTTCCAGCAGTTTGCGGGCGCAGACCTGGTAGGACACGTCGGTGTGCACCTTGCGGGTGTAGACCGGGTAGCCGTCCATGCCGTCGAGCTGGGCGCGCTTGATCTCGCTGTCCCAGTAGGCCCCCTTGACCAGGCGGACCATGATCCGGTGGTGGCTGCGGCGGGCCAGGTCGATCACGTAGTCGATGACATACGGGCAGCGCTTCTGGTAGGCCTGGATCACGAAGCCGATGCCGTTCCAGCCGGCCAGTGCCGGGTCAAAGCACAGCGACTCCAGCAGGTCCAGCGAGATCTCCAGCCGGTCGGTTTCCTCGGCGTCGATGTTGAGCGGGATGTCGTATTGGCGGCAGAGCAGGGCCAGCTGGCGCACGCGGGGCAGCAGCTCGGCCTGAACGCGATCGACCTGGGCACGGCTGTAGCGCGGGTGCAGGGCCGAGAGCTTGATGGAGATACCGGGACCCTCGTAGATGCCGCGGCCGCCCGAGGCCTTGCCGATGGCGTGGATGGCCATCTCGTAGGAGGCCATGTAGGCCTGGGCGTCGGCCTCGGTGGTGGCCGCCTCGCCCAGCATGTCGTAGGAGTAGCGGAACCCCTTGGCCTCGTACTTGCGGGCGTTGGCCAGCGCTTCCTCGATGGTCTCGCCGGTGACGAACTGCTCGCCCATCATCCGCATGCCCAGGTCCACGCTCTTGCGCACCAGCGGCTCGCCGCCCTGCTTGAGGACGCGGGTGAGCGCCGAGGCCAGCTTGTTCTCGCTGCTGGTGCCCACCAGCCGGCCGGTGATGACCAGGCCCCAGGTGGCGGCGTTGACGAAGATGGACGGGGACTGGCCCACGTGGGCCTTCCAGTCGCCGTGGCCGATCTTGTCACGGATGAGCGCATCGCGCGTCTGGCTGTCGGGAATGCGCAGCAGCGCCTCGGCCAGGCACATCAGCGCCACGCCTTCCTGGCTGGAGAGCGCGAATTCCTGGATCAGCGCCTCGACGCCGCCGGCACGCGGCCGGGCACGCAGCCCTTCGCTGAGGCGACGGGCCAGCTTGTGCACGCGCGCCTGGAAGCCCGGGTCGGTCAGCGGGGAGTCCTTGGCCTGGGCCAGCAGCCAGGTGACACATTCGGGCTCGGGGCGACGCCAGGCGGCCGTGATGGCGGCACGGCGCGGGGTCTGCGGAGACACCTGCTGGGCAAAGGCCACGAAGGGGGCCGAGGGCTCGCCCTTGGCACCCTCGGGCAGCTCGGGCGCATCGGCGCGGGGCGAGGGCAGCTGGTCGGGGGGCTCCTGACCGCGTTCGATGGCTTCCAGATAGCTGACCAGCGCCTGTCGGGTCAGCCATTGAAGACTGCGATTGTTGCGGTCCGCAATGTTCTTCAGGCGATTGTGCAGTGCTTCATCGACCTTGATGTCGAGAGGGGGCGTGCTCACGTTTCTTGTCTCCGATGTGCCGGCATCCATGGTTGGGCGGCCACCTGCAGGTGCTGGCAAGGTTGCCGTACCCGGGGGACTGCCCGGTCCCCTCCGGACCCGGTACAGCCAGTGCTTGGGGTCCGGACTGCGAACCCCACCAGTAAAAATGGCAGCGTATCATTTTTTTTACGAAATATCCTGGTGTCTCATATTCCGTAGAATCAGAGTCCCTCCGCGCGTCATGGATAGCCCGTCGCCATTCCCTTTTTCCAACCGCCCGATTCTTTTCCAGGACCCCTCTCGAGCATGAAAATCA
>ERZ1674203.301-NODE-301-length-11520-cov-7.477104_pt1 | contig 11520 bp, 5 predicted proteins | sample MGYA00581297_ERZ1674203 | MGnify/ENA primary metagenome ERZ1674203 (study PRJEB41354, sample SAMEA4873349) | human saliva metagenome | biome: human-associated habitat [ENVO:00009003]; feature: mouth environment [ENVO:08000002]; material: saliva material... | reverse complement strand
CTGTTGCAAGTGTGAGATTTGCTGTTTTTCTGGTGAGAGGGTGGCGTCGGTGTGTGGAGGTGAGGAGGGGGTGGGGCTGTTATGGAAGTGTTGCTGTCCGGTAAACTTCAAAACAGCAGAAAAATCCATCCCGAAGCCCTTTAGACTAGGACTTCGGGCTTTCTTTTTCGAAAAGCAAGCCCCTCTAATCAAATAATGACGGTTCCGGTGGTGGCGATTTTGCCCTTTCAGCCCAAATTGCAGATTCATCCTTTTGAGGATCTTCCATGAAAGCGATGAAATTGGTGTAATACATGGAGCGTCAATCTAAGCATAGTCACGATTTAGGAAAACGAAACGTGCCTTTTGATCATTAGGGACAGTACCGTGCAGAGGAGATTGGCGATGAGTACCACCCAGGTTTGTATTTGGATGGTATTCACGCTCTCACCGTAGAAAAAGTGCAAGGGAAAGTTCCGTTTGAGTTGTTTATGAAGGGTTATTGCTGTCCGGTAAAAGTTTTATTTGCTATCTTTGTCAGGTGAGATACTTTGATTATTCGTATAACTGTATAAGAAGGTCGGTGGAAGTTGTGACGCAAACAAGTGTCTTAAGTACTATTCTCAGTCACTCAGAACTTTATAAGATTTAGAACCGGACTCAATGTCTATGAGGGGCTTTCGATTCAGCTCCACAACTGCTTAACTCGTGCCGGGAAGTAATCCATCTGAATGTTGTTTTAGTTTATGAACATCTATTTTATCCGCAAACGCATCGGAAATCGTAAAGAATTGGGGCGACATCCTTTTACTCTGGATGAGGCTCCAAGCACGCTGCGACAGTTGCTCACCGTGTTTACCCTTCATGGTCTTCGCGAAGCGCAAACTGTGGTCGGTGATCTTCCGCTCACGGAGGAAGAAATTGCAGCCCAATCTGAGGAGGGGCGCGTGAAATTCGCCAGCCGTTATGGTGAAAACCACGACACTCCAGAGCGTGCTCTTCAAGTGATGCTTCAGGCCTTTGCCGATGGTTTGGTGCGCATCTTCGTCGATGAGGAAGAAGTGACCGAACTCGATGCCGCACTCTCCCTGAAAGAGGGTAGTGAAGTTGTATTTCTCCGCCTCACCTTCCTCGCTGGCCTGCTGTGGTGAGCGGGACAAAAGCTCTTGGTGTGCTCGCTTCTCAAGAGACTTTTTGATTTCTAACGTCCCATTTCTAATATCCGGCGTTCAGTGGCCGGTCTCTCATTTTTATATCATGCGTACTCCGGAACAAACAGAACAATTTAAACGGGATTATTTGGCACGAATCGATGTCAACTCCTTGAATGAGGTCGAGAAAGTGCTGTATGCCGCGGCAGAATCCAAGGACTTGTCCAAACTTCCTCCATGGGAGCTCCACGATGCTTTGGAAAAACTGCCCATGTATTCTTTGGAACACTCGCAACTCCTCCGATCAGGCTATCATCTCCCCCATCTTTTGCCTTCGTGGCTCAGTGAAATGTTGTCGTATCTCCTGGACTATCGTGAGACGAAGAGCGAGATGCGCGGCCTCTATCGTTTCCGCTTGTGGAATTCCGGTAAACTGTCGGATTCTTGTGTGAGGGAATATGTGGTGGCGGCCTTGTTGATTGCCCTGCACGGGGCAAGTTTAGATGATCTTGTGCGCAATCGGCACACAATGCGCTTAGAGGAGTTCTATTATGTCAGTTACAGTGCGTTCATCGCAGCGGCCATACGGCAAGGAAATGCCGACGTCATTACAGCCACCAAGGAAGTTTTCGTTGCTGAAAACAATGTGGGCATCTTATCGCGAGAATTGATCTGTGCGGTTGAGCGCACTGACAACGAAGCGCTCCACGATGCGCTGATCAATCTGCTGAAAGCGGCCAAGCTGCAAGAGGGATTGCGACAAGTAATCCTGGAGAGTGGTGATTCCTACAACATGGATTTCTACCTCAAACTCCTAAAAGTCGTCGACGAAGAGGGACTTTTGCGCTATAGCTCCGTACGTCGTGCGGTGCAAACTTGGTGTGGACTCGGCTACGAAAAGGTTGAAGATAAGGATATTGCGACCATCTTCCACGCCATTCGCCGATATCTCGAGCATCCCGAAGAACGCGCCACGGCTTATGCAGGAGATAATCCGCTACTTGTCTATATTGCGCTCTATACGGCGGGCTGTGTCGATGCGCAAGTGGCATTTGACGAGGCTGAAGCGCTGCTGACTAGTGACAAACCCTCGCAGGTCTCTGTGGCTGCCTTGTGGTATTTAAATCGTGTCAATCTGGAACGTAGACACTATATAGACTTTTTGCATCTCGATATATTTATTCTTCGATTAGAAGAACCCACTTTTCGTGCCTACATCATCAATGAGTTGAGAGAAACAGGCGTATTAGACCATTTCGTTAAAACGAGAAAACCGATAGTACTCAGCAGGAACACTCGAAAAAAAATGGAGGTGTTACACCAAACAATTTTAGATTGGCTGCCAACACTTAAAGCGGAGAACAAAGTGGTCCATCCGGGCTTCGAGTGGTTCTGCATTTCTTTCACGCGCGAAAGCGTTATCAATGTCTTATATACGATCTCTCTGCTCCTCCACACGCAAGCTGCTGTGGATAAATTCCTTGCGCAGAAGATTCCCTCATTGAGAGTCAATATCTTCTCCTCCTATTATTACAATAGGGACAAAGATGGATACAGTGATTTCTTCTTTTCCTACGTGCTTCCTATGGGATCTCCCGAGGCGCGTCGAGGTTTTCTCTTGCGCAATGCTTTGACTTTTGAGAACGATGCCCTGTTTCTCGTCTTCCGCGAGGCGTTCTTGCGCGAACAATTCACAGATAAGGAAATACAACTCCTTGATGCTAAATTCAAATCTAAGGTTTCCACCACGCGCCAACGCGCAGTGCAGTTGCTGCTCACGCAGCCCGATGACATTTTGGTGGGAGCTTATGAGCGGTTGCAGGGTACGAATGGCGATTATGTAGCCGATTGTCTGGTGGAACTCCGTGAGGGCAGTGCCATTTTGCGCGAGAAGTTTGGCGAAGTGACTGAGTCAGAGAAGAAAATCTCTGAGGATGGTGCTGCTGACAGTGGAGCTAAAGCAGCGCAAGTTGGAGATTCAGGCGACAGTCAACTACGTTTCGGCTTGTTCACTCCCACAGAGCTGCCAAAACTCCCCTTTGAAAATCCATTTGCTGACGCAGAACGCTTTGCGGCAAGCCCAGTTTCGCAGTGGGTGTCCATAGATTCCAAGAAAAAGTCTTTGCTTGCTCGAATCTTCTCCAGGGAAAGCAGCAAAGCCAAACTAGATTTGTCCAAACTCTTCCCCTTTACAGAAAAAGAGGTCAAAGCTATCTATGACGATTTTGCCCAAATCCTTGAGGATAACAAGGAACTCACCTACCAAGACGAAAGTGGAGAAACGCTATGTCTCTATGACGGCGGTTTTATGTGGGTCGATGAGGTAGATCAGTTCCCTTACCCGGAACTCTGGAAAGGTTGGGTCGAACGCTACGACATCACCGACGAAAAAGTCTTAGCTCTTGATTTGATGATGAGTTATCTCAGGCTCTTTAATGAAACGGATATGCTGTCCTTGACTTTAGAGGGGTATCCTTATGGCGATAACGGCGGGCGAAAGCCGTGGACTCATTTCTGGAAGTTCGATAGTTTGGTCATTGCTCTCCAACGCATGGTGGAGAAACGTCGACCTGAGTTGGTATTCTCCCATGCTTACACCCTCTGCCAACTGTGTTATTGGTACGCCGCACAAGAGACTTACAAGGAACCCCGTGGGTTTCGCGATGATGCAATCTATCCTATCTCTAGAGGATTCCCATTGGACTACGCCCTCCCTGTGTGCGAATCGAACATGCAGGGTGAGTTTGATCGCTTAGCTCCGATGTTTCTTGCGTTCTACCACAGATGGGGCGAACCTGCTCGCCAAGAGAACTGGGAAGATGTCTATTATCTTTCGACGGCTGTCCTGCTTCAGCTGCTTGCGCATAGAACCATCAACGAAGACCAGCTGTATACGCAGATGGAATATGGGAAATTCCGCGGCTTGCGAGAGATGATGGATCTGGCCTATGACCATCGCTGGGGAGCACTGAGTTTGAAAAGTGTGGAAGAACTGGAGAAATATGCAAGAGACGAGGTCGATTCGATTTGTTATAGCCAAAACACCCGAGATTTAGTCGATCGATATGTCAACCAACTCTTTGAGCTGGAGATGCAACGTCGCAATGCTCCCACAGAAGCTACTGAGGCGTTTCATCAGTGCCACCACGTTCTCGTGCTCAAAGGGGCAGAGCGAGTGGCGCGCATCATGAAGGCATTGCGCAAAGATCACCTCAAAAATGACATTTATGGCACAGAGCGTCGCTCCATCCTCAGTAATTTGGCGATGAGCTGTTACCCTCTTCCCACGGATACGCCCGATATGTTGGCAGACATCTCGGAACAACTCCTCGTAGAACTCGCATTCTTCGCTCCGCAATGGCTGGATCTTGTGGAGCAACGTCTGAATTGGCGCGGATTCCGTACTGCCTATTACTACTTCATCGCTCATGCTCGTGAGATGGGCTACGACGAAAAGAAGGCACTCATCGTACGTTACACCGAACTTGACCCAGAAGATCTCGCGGATGGTGCGTTTGACGAGGCGCTCTTCCGCCAAGCTCTTGAAGAAATCGGAGAAAAGCATTTTGAAATTTGCTACAAGGCTGCCAAATACATCGGTAGTGGTGCCACCCACACGCGAGCACGCCGTTATGCAGATGTCGTGCAAGGCAAGGTGACAGAGGAAGAACTCCTGACGCAAATCAAAGAGAAGCGCAACAAAGATGCGGTGTGTGCGTTGGGATTGCTCACCGATCGCGATGAGGCGGCCCTCCAACGTCGCTATCTGCGCATTCAGGAGTTCCTCAAAGAGTCAAAACAGTTCGGAGCGCAGCGACAAGCTTCCGAAAAACGTGTATGGGAGATTGCGCTCCTCAATCTTGCTCGCGGAGCGGGCTTTGCGGATCCCGTGCAACTCACGTGGCGCATGGAAGCCCTTCAGGTGGAAAGCGCAGCCAATTACCTTGAAGGCATCGACATTGAGGGATATTCCTGCATCATCTCCCTCAAGGACGACGGCACCAATAGGTTGCAAATCCTCAAAGATAAGAAGTTGCTCAAGAGTGTTCCGGCCAAACTCAAGAAGCATCCGCAATATCTGGAGATTGCAGAGGTGAGCAAGGCATGGAAAGCACAACATCGGCGTGCGCGCTTCCTACTGGAAGACATGATGCAACGCCGCACTCCGCTGGCCGTGGACGATGTGCGCGCCATTCTCTCCAATCCCGTGGTGAGTCCGATGTTCAAAAAGCTCGTGTTGCTCCAAGACGAGCAGTTCGGACTTCCCACCGTCGAAGGACTAGCGACGTTGGACGGGGTGAAAAAGTACGGCAAATCGCCGCTTTTGCTCGCGCACCCCGTAGATTTCAACGCAGCCGGACTGTGGGCGCAATGGCAATCTCACCTCTTTGCAGAGAAGTTGGTGCAGCCTTTCAAGCAAGTGTTCCGCGAACTCTACGTGCCCCTGCCGGAAGAGGCCGAGCTGAGAGAGTCACGACGCTATAGTGGCTACCAAATTCAGATGAAACAAGCTGCTGCCGCCTTGCGTTCTCGTGGCTGGACAGCCAGTTATGAGGGCGGATTGCAGAAAGTTTTTCTCGCACAAGGCATTTGTGTTTCGCTCTATGCTCGGGCCGATTGGTTCTCGCCTTCGGATGTTGAGGCGCCGGCCATCGAATATGTATGTTTCTCTCGCACTCGCTATATGCCCGGTGCACCGCAACTCCACATTGCTGACCTGGATCCGGTGCTCTATAGTGAGGTGATGCGCGATATCGATATGGTAGTGAGCATTGCCTTTGTGGGAGGTGTGGATCCGGAAACCGGACAAAGCACGAAAGAACTCCGTACTGCCATCGTGCGCTGCACAGCCGAGTTGATGAAATTTGCCAATGTCAGTATCAGTGGTAACCATGTCTACATCAAAGGCATGCTGGCCAACTACACCGTTCACTTAGGTTCTGGCTTGGTGCGCCAAGAGGGCGGCACAGTAATTCCCATTATCCCTGTGCACAGTCAGCATCGTGGCCGTATTTATCTGCCTTTCATGGACGAAGATCCCAAGATGGTGGAAATTCTTTCCAAAGTGGTGCTCCTTGCCGAGGATCGTAAGCTCAAAGATCCCACGATCTTACAGTGGATTCGCCCGCAAGGTTAGCCCCAGCCCGCCTCTTTTACCTACCAATAAGGTAAGATTGCACATCAACAAACGAGGCCGCATCAAAATCTAATTGATCTTGATGCGGCCTTTTTGTGATCTCGTAATTTCAGGTTTAAGAGTCAGATATACCCCGGATAGCGCCTGATAATATAGTCCAATAAAAGTGTGTAAGCTCCGACCTTCTTCTGTTTGTGGTGAATGTATCTATAAAAAGAAAGCGGTATCACATGGTCGTGATACCGCTTCTTTGTACACTCTCAGAGGCTCGAACTCTGGACCCACTGATTAAGAGTCAGTTGCTCTACCAACTGAGCTAAGAGTGCAACGTAGTAACGCCGGATGCAAGAGAGTACACTCTCAGAGGCTCGAACTCTGGACCCACTGATTAAGAGTCAGTTGCTCTACCAACTGAGCTAAGAGTGCAAATGCAATTGCATTGTTTCCTCGTTACGGGTGCAAAAGTACGCACTTTTCAGAAACTGACCAAGTCTTTGCCGCGTTTTTTTAGGCGGCGGGGCGATTTTTTTGTGATTTCGCCCCGAGAGTTTGGCGTGAGGTGGGGTGTGCGTGTTGGAGTTGGGGTTAGTCGCGGCGGAAGAGGTCGCGCGTGTACACCTTTTCTTGTACATCGTCCAACTGGGCGTCGTAGCGGTTGGCGATGATGGCTTGGGCTTGGGCTTTGAAGGCGGCGAGGTCGTTCACCACGCGGCTGCCGAAGAAGGTTTCGCCGTCTTGGAGCGTGGGTTCGTAGATGATGACGGTGGCGCCTTTGGCTTTGATGCGCTTCATCACGCCTTGGATCGAACTTTGGCGGAAGTTGTCGGAGTTCGACTTCATGGTGAGGCGGAAAACGCCGATGACGCACGGGCGTTCGGCCGAGGGGCAGAAGTCGCCGTTGTGGTCGTAGTCGTAGTAACCGGCCATTTTGAGTACGCGGTCGGCGATGAAGTCTTTGCGCGTGGCGTTGGAGTCGACGATGGCGCGCACGAGGTTTTGGGGCACGTCTTGGTAGTTGGCCAAGAGTTGCTTGGTGTCCTTCGGCAGGCAGTAGCCGCCGTAGCCGAACGAGGGGTTGTTGTACATGTCGCCGATGCGGGGGTCGAGACACACACCGTCGATGATTTGCTGCGTGTCGAGGCCTTTCATCTCTGCGTAGGTGTCGAGCTCGTTGAAGTAGCTGACGCGAAGAGCGAGGTAGGTATTGGCGAAAAGTTTCACGGCCTCGGCTTCGGTGGTGCCCATGAGGAGGGTGTCGATGTCGGGCTTGAGCGCGCCTTGTTGAAGGAGGGCTGCAAAGGTGCGGGCGGCTTCGTCGAGGTGCGCGTCGCCTTCGGGGCGTCCGACGATGATGCGCGAGGGATAGAGGTTGTCGTAGAGGGCTTTGCTTTCGCGCAGAAATTCGGGGGAGAACAGGAGGTTGCGGCAGTTGAGGCGTTGACTCAGTTGCGCGGTGTAACCTACGGGGATGGTGCTTTTGATGATGATGATGGCGTGCTCGTTGACGCTCATCACTTCGTGCACCACACTTTCGACGGCGGAGGTGTCGAAGAAGTTGCGTTGTACGTCGTAGTTGGTCGGCGCGGCGACGATGACAAAGTCGGCTTCGGCATAGGCTTTCGCCCCGTCGAGGGTGGCGGTCAGCTGAAGCGGTTTTTCGGCAAGATAACGTTCGATGTACTCATCTTGGATGGGCGATTGTCGGCGATTTACCATGTCGACTTTCTCGGCCACGACGTCCACCGCGGTGACTTGGTGGTGTTGTGCCAAAAGGGTGGCGATGCTCAGGCCGACATAGCCGGTGCCGGCAACGGCGATGCGATAGGTTTCCATGATCCTGTATGTATAGAGCGGGAATGTTTTACAAGTGTAGGAGGGGCTAAAAACAAAAAAAGTAAGTCCCCGGAGGAGAACTTACTTTTCTGTTAGGGTTCCTTTGGTAGTGCCTACGGGAATCGAACCCGTATGTCATGCGTGAGAGGCATGTATCCTAACCATTAGATGAAGGCACCGAAGTGCGGAAGGTGGGGGATTCGAACCCCCGGTACGGTTGCCCGTACGTCAGTTTAGCAAACTGGTGGTTTCAGCCACTCACCCAACCTTCCAAAGGAGGGCGTTTGTTTGTCAAACGCAGTGCAAAAGTAGACAATTCTTCGTGAACCTCCAAACCTTTGAGCAAAAAAGTTGAGAAAAACTGCATTCTTTCCGCTTCTCGCCCGTGAAGTTCGTATATTCGCGAGTGTAAATTCTATTCCATGCAGCATCGATCCACCGTTTTTGAGTTATCGTGCGCGCCGATTCCCACGGTGCGCATTGCCTTGGTCGGCGCCGGTCAGCGTGGACGAGCCACTTTGTCGCGCTATGCCTATGTGGAGGGCGCGGAATTTCGTGCGGTGGTCGATCCCGATCCCACAGCGGTCGCGTCGGCACTCGAATTGCTGCGAGAGCAGCGACGTCCCCTCCCCGAAACGTCGACGAGCGCCGCGGCTTGGCGCGAACTGTGTCGCCGTGAGGACATAGACCTTATCTATATATGTACTGATTGGAGCAACCACGCCGCTATGGCCGTCGAGGCGATGCGCTGTGGGAAGCATGTGGCGGTCGAAGTGCCGGCTGCCACCACGGTGGCCGACTGTTGGGAGTTGGTGCGCACGGCGGAAGCCACGCAACGACATTGTTTCATGACCGAAAATTGTTGCTACGATTGGTTTGCACTGGCCACGCTCGACATGCACCGCCGCGGTGTATTCGGGACGATTACCCATTGCGAGGGGGCGTATCTTCACGATTGGAGTGCGCTGTTTGCCGGAGACCATGCGGCCGCCGCGTTCTATCGCGCCGGTTGTCGGCACGGCGGAAACCCTTATCCCACGCACGCCATCGGTCCCATCGCGCAACTCCTCGGTTTTCATCGTGGCGATCGCATGGTGCGCCTCTCCTCCGTCACCGGAATGGCCGCCGGCCGCGACAGTTTGTTGGGACATGCCAACCACACGCTCATCACCACCGAGCGCGGAGTGACGATTTTGTTGCAGTTCGACGGTACCACGCCGCGCCCTTACAGTCGCATCCAAGGCATCAGCGGTACAAAAGCCTTTGCGCAAAAATACCCCCTTCCGCTGTTTCAAGACGCTGACGGGCTGCGTGAAGGCGAAGCCGCGGAAAACTTTCTCCATTCCGTCGCCGATTCGCCCGCCTATCGTTTGTGGCGCGAAGGAGTGGCGCGTGGAGTGCCCAACGCCATGAACTATGCCATGGACTGTCGCCTCATTCACTGCCTGCGCCACGGACTTCCGCTCGATATCGACGTCTACGATGCGGCCGAATGGTCGTGTTTGGCCGAACTCACGCGACTTTCGGCGCAGCGCGGTGGAACACCCGTCGACATTCCCGATTTTCTCAACGGCGAAATGCCTCCGGCGCAGCGTTAGTTGCCCTCGGTGGTTCGTTCGTGTTCACTTATGCCGCGACGATCAGCGCAGACGCACTACACATTTCCGCCGGTTCACGATTCGTCTCTGCTCTTTCTCCATTCTTTGCCTCTTTCTCCATAAAAACTTCATTATGCCCAGTATCGTTTTTCTCGACAGTTTCGTACTCAACCCCGGCGATCTCGATTGGGGAGCGCTGGCCGAACAAGGTCAACTCACCGTCTACGAGCGCACGTCGAGCGCAGAGGTCGTGGCGCGTGCGGCCGATGCCGAAGTGATCATCCTCAACAAAGTGCGCATCACGGCCGAAATCCTCGACCGTCTCCCCCAACTCCGCTTGATTTTGGTGGCCGCCACGGGCTATGATGTGGTAGACGTGGCCGCCGCCCGCGAACGTGGAGTCACCGTCTGCAATGTGCCCGCATATGGCACGCTCGCCGTGGCGCAACACACCCTCGCCCTGCTCCTCGAAGTCACCAACCGCGTGGGACACTATGCGCAGTTGAACCGCGAAGGTTACTGGGCGCGCAGTCGCGATTTCAGTTTGTGGGACGAAGCCGTCGAAGAACTCAGCGGCGTGCGCGTTTCCCTCATCGGTATGGGCAATATCGGGCGCAAAGTTGCCGAACTCCTCCGTGTGCTCGAAGCGGAAGTGTGCGCCGTCACCTCGCAGGAAGAATCGACGCTCCCGACCGGCGTGCGCAAAATCACCCTCGACGAAGCCTTTGCCACCTCGCGCATCGTGTCGCTCCACTGCCCCCTCACGGAGCAAAACCGCTCCTTCGTCAACGCGTCGATTTTGGAACGAGCCGCCCCCGGTTTGATTCTCGTCAACACGGCGCGCGGCGCACTGATTGACGACATCGCGGTGGCCGAAGCCTTGCAGTCCGGTCGTCTCGGCGCCTACGCCTGCGATGTCCTCTCCGCCGAACCGCCGGCGGCCGATCATCCCATTCTCTCCGCCCCCAACACCTTCGTCACGCCCCACATTGCGTGGGCAACTGCCGCCGCTCGCGGCCGCATCGTCCGCATCATGGCCGAAAACCTCAAGGCCTTCCTCGCCGACACGCCGCAAAACGTGGTGTCGTGAGGGGACATGCTTATAGAGAGTCTTAGTTGAGGTGGGACTGCACATCTTCGATTGTTTCATGATTAGATGATCTTATGAGTAACTTATTTGATGAATCGGATTTTGCTTTGTTTGCCCAATATGTGGGTCGTAAAAGCGGTGACGCGCCTGAAGGGCACGAAAAGCTTAAAAAGGTGTATAATAAACTTGGTTTGGTTGGTGATGAGTTGAAAAGAAGAGGATACCCTACAGATATAATCAGAAACCCACAAAACCAAGGTGGAAAATATTCTGCATATCATTGGTCTCAAATTTACCCAAAGGACAAAGAGCTGTTCCAAGAGATAGATGGAATTATGTTCGTTGTTTTTGGTACGCTCGAAAAGGGACTTTATTTACATATTGGGTTCAACATCACCAATAAGAATAGTCCTGCCAAAGCTAAAACTATTGCTAAAGCTGTAAAGGATAAAACTTGGATCGAATATCCACCACAGAAAGTTGCACAGTACACTTGTGAGGAAATTGCGGATCTTGTAGAAGAGTATTATAAAGAACATTGGGTGCAGTTCAATGAGTTCGCAAAAGAATTAGGTATAAAACGGAGTCAGGAAATCTTGAACAATATGGAACTTGACAAAATCAAAAAGTTGCTGGTCGGAAATCATAATCTTATTCTTACCGGTGCCCCGGGAACGGGTAAAACCTACATGGCTAAGAAAATTGCTGAAGCCATGGGGGCAGAATGGAAAC
>ERZ1674203.299-NODE-299-length-11660-cov-6.272813_pt1 | contig 11660 bp, 6 predicted proteins | sample MGYA00581297_ERZ1674203 | MGnify/ENA primary metagenome ERZ1674203 (study PRJEB41354, sample SAMEA4873349) | human saliva metagenome | biome: human-associated habitat [ENVO:00009003]; feature: mouth environment [ENVO:08000002]; material: saliva material... | reverse complement strand
ACGGGCTTCGTGTTGCCTCGTGAGATGACGAGGTCACGGAAGCGCTGACCATTCTCACGAGTCATACCGCCGTGCGCCTGGAACCAGTCGAAGATATTATCATCGAGGACTTCGGTCCAGAGGTAGGAATAGTACCCTGAGGCGTAGCCACCACCGAAGACATGGAGGTAGTAAGCCGAGCGGTAGCGGGGAGGCACGAGGGTGAAGGGAAGACCCGACTTCGTCAGGGCTTCACGCTCGAAGACATCCACGTCGGTGATCTTCGTCCCAGCAGGGAGAAGCCCCCAGGCCATGTCGATGGTGACGGAGGCGAGGTTCTCACCGAGCGCATAGGACTGACCGAAGTTCGCCGAGGCCTTGAACTTGTCGATCAGCTCCTGTGGCATGGGCTCGCCCGTCTGGTAGTGGCGTGCGTAGTTGCGCAGGACGACGGAGTCGGTCATCCAATGCTCGTTGAACTGCGAAGGCATCTCGACGAAGTCTCGTGGGGTGTTGGTCCCCGAGAGGGTCTCGTACTTCTGCGAAGCGAAGATGCCGTGGAGTGCGTGCCCGAACTCATGGAACATCGTCTCTACGTTGTCCGACGACAGGAAGGCAGGAGCTCCCTTGGCAGGGGCGGGGAAGTTGCAGACGTTATAGATGACAGGCTTCGTACCGAAGAGGGTGCTCTGCTGGACGAAGTTGGACATCCAGGCGCCACCGGTCTTGGTGGGGCGACGGAAGTAGTCGGTGTAGAAAAGGGCCAGCGGGGTGTTGTCCTTGTCGAAGACCTCATAGACCTTCACGCCGTCTGCATAGACGGGGATGTCAGGGCGGGGCTTGAAGGTCAGGCCATAGAGGCGATTAGCGGCGAAGAAGATCCCATTCTCTAGGACGCTGTCGAGGACAAAGTAGGGCTTGAGGTCGGACTCATTGAGGTCGAACTTCTCCTTCTTCAGACGTTCGGCATAGTAGTCCCAGTCCCAAGCTTCGAGTTTGAACTCTTTCCCCTCGGTCTTCTGTGCGAAGGCTTGCAGCTCGGCAGCATCTTTGGCTACCTTAGCCCGGCAGGCTGGAGCGAGCTGGTCGACGAGGCGAAGGACTGCCTCGGGGCGCTGTGCCATCTGGTCACTCAGAGCCCAGGCAGAGAAGCTGGAGAAGCCGAGGAGCTTGGCCTTGGTGGCACGAAGCTCTGCGATACGAGTGATCGTGGCATGGGTGCCTGTGCTATCGCTGGCGGAGCAACGATTGAGCGAGGCTTCGAGCACACGACGGCGCAGGTCTCGGTTGTTTAGCTCGGCGATGTAGCCTGGGCGAGTGGTGTTGGTCTGCTCGAGGAGGTACTTGCCTTTCTTCCCAGCCTGAGTAGCAGCTTCGGCAGCACGAGCGATGGCTTCTTCAGAGAGACCATCGAGGTCTTCTACTCGATCTACGAGGACGGCAGCGGCCTTAGTCCCTGCATTCACCTGATTGGTGAACTTGGTCTGAAGGACGGCGATCTCGCTATTGATCTTCTTGAGCTCCTCCTTATCTTGGGGCGAGAGGAGCGCTCCCTCGTGGACGAACTGATCGTAGAGGAGCTCGGTCAGGCGTAGGTCTTCGCCCTCGAGACTAGAGCGCTGGTCGTAGACAGCCTTGATACGGGCGAAGAGCTTCTCGTTCAGCAGGAGGGCATCCTGATGATCGGAGAGCATGGGGGTAGTCTCTTCGTCGATCTTCTGGAGCTCCTCCGTGCCGTCGGCGCCGACGAGCCCTGAGAGGATGGCGGTCGCACGGGCAAGGAGTCGTCCGGACTTCTCATAGGCCAGAATGGTGTTCTCGAAGGTCGGAGCTTCGGGGTTCTTGGTGATGCTGTCGATCTCGGCCAGCTGGATACGTATCCCCTCTTCGATGGCGGGGATGAAGTGCTCAGGGCGGATCTTGCTGAAGTCTGGCGCATGGTAGTCCAGAGTGCTCTCGGTGAGTAGCGGGTTCTCCTTCGTAGAGGAGGAGTGACAGGCTGCGAGCATAGCTAGGAGGCTAAGGGTAGCGATGAGTCGTTTCATTGTCGTATGGGTTAGCTCGTATGGTTAGCGGTGGGGCTAGAGGAGAGGCTGGGGATCACCGATCCAGGCGATACCCTGGTCGATGGTGCGGATCTCTGTGATGTGGAGCAGGCGACGTAGGTCTTCGATGGTGCACTTGACGCAGTAGTCACCCGCCAGACCGGCTATGTCGACACGCATGGCATTCATCAGGAGATCGGGCACAGCGTCATGGAAGGCACTGTAGGCATCCTTCTGACGGGTCATGGCCTTGGGGATGAAGAGGACGTTCATCCCCTTGCGCTTGAGGTCCATGATGACGTCTGCTAGAGGAGGGTAGAGCGCAGCCCCGACGGTGAAGCGGACGCAGTGGATGGGCCACTGTCCCCCCTGTACTTCGAAGCTGCAGTGATCAGCGGGATGCTGGTCCATGGTGATGATGATGGCATCGTACTCCGCATGATGCTCTCGGGTCCAAGCGGTGATGTAGTCCATCGCAGCGGTAGCTCCTGGGACGGGGAGGGTACCGGTGATGAAGTCGTTCTGAGGGTCTACGATGAGTAGGACGTTCATGATCTGTAGTTGAGCGAGGTGATGTGTGAGATGTGTGATGTGTATGGTAAGGGCAGAGGCTGTACCCCGACTTTGTCCCCCGACGGGACTAAGCGAAGGATACAGCCTCTGTCATGTGTGCTAGGGATGTGGGGGGATCAGAGCTCGAGATCCAGGTCGAACTGCTCATGCCAGGGCAGACCCTGCTTCATGAGCTGCTCCATGAATGGATCGGGATCGAACTCCTCTACATTATATACACCTGGACGGCGCCATAGCCCCTTGAAGAACATCAGGGCACCGATCGTAGCGGGTACGCCCGTCGTATAGCTCACGCCCTGAGCACCCGTCTCCTGGTAAGCGGCCTGATGGCTGCAGTTGTTCCAGACGTAGTAGGTCTTCTCCTTGCCGTCCTTGATCCCACGGATACGACAGCCGATGGAGGTCTCGCCGGTGTAGTTCTCACCGAGCTCTCCGGGGTTGGGGAGGATCGCCTTGAGGAACTGGATAGGTACGATCTCTACGCCGTTGTAGAGGACGGGGTCGATGCGGGTGATCCCGATGTTCTGCATGACGCGTAGGTGGGTGAGGTATTCCTGCCCGAAGGTCATCCAGAAGCGTGCCCGACGTAGGGTGGGGTAGTTCTTGACGAGCGACTCCAGCTCCTCGTGATAGAGGAGGTACGACTCACGGACACCGATACCGGGATAGGTCAGTGGCTTGTGGATCTCCTGTGGCTCAGTCTCACGCCACTGTCCATCTTCGTAGTACTTCCCCTTCTGGGTGATCTCACGGATGTTGATCTCGGGGTTGAAGTTCGTAGCGAAGGCCTTGTGGTGGTCGCCCCCGTTGCAGTCTACGATGTCGAGGTAGTGGATCTCGTCGAAGTGATGCTTGGCTGCGTAGGCGGTGAAGACGCCCGTGACTCCGGGGTCGAAGCCACAGCCGAGGATAGCCGTCAGCCCTGCTTCCTCGAAGCGCTGCTTATAGGCCCACTGCCAGCTGTACTCAAACTTTGCTTCGTCGAGCGGCTCATAGTTCGCCGTGTCGAGGTAGTTGACACCGGCCTCCAGGCAGGCATCCATGATATGGAGATCCTGGTAGGGTAGTGCTACGTTGATGACGAGCTCGGGCTTGAAGGCCTTCATCAGGGCCACCAGCTCGGGTACATTGTCAGCATCGACGGCAGCCGTCTGGATCTTGACGTTGGTGATCTCGGCGGCGATCTTATCGCACTTACTCTTGGTGCGGCTAGCGAGCATGATCTCAGTGAATACGTCGCTATTCTGTGCCACCTTCTTGGCCACTACCGTACCGACACCGCCGGCACCGATAATGAGGACTCTTCCCATACGCTATTTCTGTCTTCTTGGACTAAAGGATATTGATTGATCGAATGTGGTGTCTCACCCTCTGTAGGGTACAGACTGCTACAAAGATACGAAAAGTAGAGCAAGCGACTCACTTCGATACGTTTACCAGCTTCTCTTTGGAGCCTCGGAGTGGGGGGCTCGGGAAGGAGGAAAAAGGACCCTACGGTAGGTCGCACTTGCGACCCACGGTAGGTCGGTGAGACGACCCACAGTAGGTTTTTTCGACGACCTACCGTAGGTCGTTTTCCGACCCTAATCCGTATCTTTGTTCCTACGCTCCGAAACGGGTGGTTTTTACCCTGAGGACGAACCCTAGCATCGAGATCAATCTAATGACAGACCACTACGTCGTCTCCGCACGCAAGTACCGCCCCGACACCTTCCAGAGTATCGTCGGCCAGGGGGCCATGGCCTCCACGCTACGTACGGCGGTCCTCTCGGGCAAGCTCTCCCACGCCTACCTCTTCTGTGGCCCTCGAGGGGTCGGGAAGACGACGGCGGCCCGTGTGCTGGCCAAGACCATCAACTGCATGAACCTCTCCCCCGAAGGTGAGGCGTGCAATGCGTGTGAGAGTTGCCGAGCCTTCAACGAGCAGCGCTCCTTCAATATCTTCGAGCTGGACGCTGCTTCGAATAACTCCGTCGAGGATATTCGTCAGCTCACCGAGCAGGTGCTCATGCCCCCTGCTCTGGGGCGCTACAAGGTCTACATCATCGACGAGGTGCACATGCTCTCCTCGGCGGCCTTCAACGCCTTCCTTAAGACACTCGAAGAGCCCCCGTCCTACGCGATCTTCATCCTCGCCACGACGGAGAAGCACAAGATCCTGCCCACAATCCTCTCCCGATGTCAGATCTATGACTTCAAGCGGATCACCGTCCCCGATATCACCCAGCATCTGAAGTATGTGGCGGAGAGCGAAGGCATCGACGCCGAAGAAGCAGCTCTGGGGCTGATCGCAGAGAAGGCGGATGGCGGGATGCGAGATGCCCTGTCTATGTTTGACCGCATAGCGAGCTTCGCTGGCGGACATATTACCTATGAGCATGCGCTCGAGAGCCTGAATGTCCTTGACTACACCTACTTCATCCGAGCCTTTGAGCTCCTACTGGCGGGGAACTATCGAGGGATACTTCTCCTGCTGGACGAACTGCTAGGCAAGGGCTTCGAAGGGCAGACGATCCTCTCGGGGCTCTCGTCCTTCGTTCGTGACCTGCTGGTAGCTCAGCACCCCGAGACGCTCTCCCTGTTGGAGAAGCCCACCGAGGTAGCCGCCTCCTACCAGCGTATCGCTGGGCAGTGCCCCCCGGCAAGTCTCTTCGCAGCACTCAAGACCCTCGTGCAGGCCGATCAGCAGTACCGGACGGCGACGAATCGCCGTCTGCTCCTCGAACTGAGCTTCCTGAGTCTGATCTCGCTTTTTCGTACCGGCTCTGAGCTAGCCCCAGCACCTTCGCCTCAGAGCCCTCCTCAGTCCAGCCCTTCGCCCCAGACAGCTCCCCAGGGGAATACTTCTGCGCCCTCCTCTCGTCCCGCTCCGGCTCCTCAGCCTGCAGTAGCCCAGCCTTCTGCACCGATCCAGCGTGCCGAGGCTACGTCAAGCGCCCCAGCTTCAAGTGCCCCAGCCCCCGTAGCTCCTCAGCCCGAGAGCGTGGCTACTACACCTTCGCCAGCGAGGCCTACCCAGCGACTCTTCGGAGCACGTCGACGGGTGACCCCTGTAGAGACCGAAGCGACAGCTACGACCAGCGAGCCCGCTCCACCTCAGGAGGATCAGCCCTTCACCGAGGAAGATCTCCAGCGTGCCTGGGTGCGCTTCGTCGAGCAAGAGCTTCGCCCTGAGCAGATCATCTGTCGCAATATCCTCAAGGCAGAGCTCCCAACGCTCCTCGAAGGGACGACGGCAGAGGTGGCTCTACCTCCAGGGGACGCTATCCGCACGACCGTCATGGAGGTGCATCCACAGTTAGAGGCCTTCCTCCGCACAAGCCTTCGTAATGGATCCCTTAGCCTCACGCTCCGAGAGAAGAATCCCGAAGAGCAGGCGCAGGTAATACTCACCCCTGAGGATCGACTGCGTAAGCTCGCCGAGAGCAACCCCGATGTGCTCAAGCTCAAGGAAGCCTTGCATCTGCACTTTGCATAGCACCGGCACGGCGCTCCTCCTTCCTCCGCCCTTACCTATACATATATACATCCTATGAAGATCAAGAAGCAACTTACTGCGCTCATCGCTGCCTCGACGCTCGTGGGTACACTCCCCGCCTCAGCACACGAAGGACAGCACATGACCCCTGAGATGATGCTCTCGCTAGCACGTGTCGGAGCTTCGTCCCTCTCGCCCGACGGCAAGACGATCGTCTATAGTGTCGGCTTCCCCAACATCAAGGAGAATAAGATCCGCACCGAACTCTTCTCCATCGCAAGCAACGGCACGGGTCGCCGTCAGCTCACCCAGGGCATCGCCGGTCTGCACGGGGCCCGCTGGATCCAGCAGGGTCGTCGTATCAGCTATATCTCTTCGGAGAGTGGCGAACCTCAGGTCTGGACGATGGCACCCGACGGCACCGACCGCAAGCAGGTGACTCGCATCGAAGGCGGCCTCTCCGACTACCTCTTCTCTCCCGACGAGACCAAGCTGGCTTATATCAAGGAGATCACCTTCGGCAAGAGTACGAAGGAGGTATATCCTGATCTCCCGAAGGCCACGGGTCGTATCGTCACCGACTTGATGTACAAGCATTGGGACGAGTGGGTAGAGACCATCCCCCATATCTTCATCGCTTCGGTGGGGAATGAGCCGATCACTTCGGGGAAGGACATATTAGAAGGTGAACCCTATGAAGCTCCTACGAAGCCCTTCGGTGGTTCGGAGGAACTCTCCTGGAGCCCCGATGGGAAGGCGCTTGCTTATTCCTCCCGCAAGAAGACGGGACTGGAGTATTCCCTCTCCACGAACACCGACATCTACCTCTATGACCTCTCCTCGGGCATGACCCGCAATATCACCGAGGGCAACGGAGGCTACGACACGCACCCACGCTTCTCTCCCGACGGATCAAAGATTAGCTGGATCAGCATGGAGCGTGATGGCTACGAAGCTGACCTGAAGCGCCTCTTCATCCAAGAGCTCAAGACGGGGAAGAAGACCTTCCTCACCGATGGCTTCGAATACGATGTCGACGAGACGGTCTGGTCTCCTGACAGCAAGTCCATCTTCTTCCTCGCCACGAAGCACGCCGAAGCTCAGCTCTGGGAGCTCGCACTCAAGGGCCGTAAGATCCGCCAGATCACCACGGGCATGCATGACTACACGTCGCTGGATCTACAGGCGGGAAGCCTCCTTGCAGGCAGACAGAGCTACACCCTGCCTACCGACCTCTACCTCGTAGATCCAAAGACGGGCCGTGCAGACCAACTTACCCACGAGAATAAGGAGACCCTCGACCGCCTCAGCCCGATCTCCGTCGAGAAGCGCTGGGTCAAGACCACCGACGGTGGCAATATGCTCGTCTGGGTCATCCTCCCACCGAACTTCGACAAGACCAAGAAGTACCCCGCACTGCTCTTCTGTCAGGGCGGACCTCAGAGCGCCGTCAGCCAGTTCTTCTCTTACCGCTGGAACATGCGTCTAATGGCTGAGCAAGGCTATATCGTCATCGCACCCAACCGCCATGGTGTCCCCAGCTTCGGCAAGGCTTGGAATGAGCAGATTAGTGGCGACTATTCTGGCCAAAACATCCAGGACTACCTCACCGCAGTGGACGAAGTGAAGAAGGAGCCTTGGGTCGACGCCGATCGTCTTGGTTGTGTCGGCGCCAGCTACGGGGGTTATTCGGTCTTCTACCTAGCGGGTGTTCACCAGAAGCGTTTCAAGGCCTTCATCGCCCACGCCGGTATCTTCAACCTCGAGATGCAGTACATGACGACCGAGGAAATGTGGTTCGCCAACTGGGACATGGGTGGAGCGCCTTGGGAGAAGGACAATGCTGTCGCCCAGCGCACCTTCGCCAACTCCCCGCACAAGCTGGTGGGCAACTGGGATACACCTATTCTTGTCATCCACGGCGAACGTGATTACCGCATCCTCGCTGGCCAAGGCATGGCGGCCTTCAATGCAGCTAAGCTCCGAGGTATCCCTGCCGAGCTGCTGATCTACCCCGATGAGAACCATTGGATCCTTCGTCCGCAGAACGCTCTTCTTTGGCAGCGCACCTACTTCGATTGGCTTGACAAGTACCTGAAGAAGTAATTCCGCCTGCTTTCTCCCTTCATCCGCGCTCTGCGGAAACAAGAAGCCCCGCCGGGACTCGCCTTTGAGTGCTAGCGGGGCTTCTTCTTTTCCCCTACCTCCTTCCCGAAGAAGCGGAGCAAAGTGACTGAAGAAGCGGGTCAAGGTAGCAGTAGAAGCAAGGCGAGGTTTCTTCTGTCGAAGGGCAAAGCATTCGAAGTCGAAGGGCAAAGTAGCTGAAGAGGCAAGGCTGAGTCTCTACAGTAGAATGTCAAAGCGCCTGAACAAAACCCGCAAAGCATCTGAAGAAAAAGCCAGATACCATTGCATGTAAATGAAGAAATGCCTTATGAATAGTTAAATCTACGCTCGTTGCTCTATAAAGCAACGAGCGTAGATTAATAAAACCATGAGCGTAGTTTTATTAAGCGACGGACGTGGTTTTAATTTTTCATCCTTCAGTTTCTCACTTTTTCTTCTTCACTTTCCAAGTTTTCTTACTGCGTTTCGCCATTTACATTCGATGACTTCCTGCTTTCCCTTCAGTTAGTTTGGCCTTCGACTTTGGGCGCTTTCACCTTCTCCGTCGGAAGCCTTACCCTCAAAGATGCTGGAGAGAAGGCTCCGGCAAACTGTAGTTCGGCAGGGAAATGCCCCTTGCCTTCAGCGCAAGAAGCCCCGCATACGCTCGATTGTGCGTATGCGGGGCTTCCCGAATTAAGGAAGGTAGACTCCTTGGAAGTGGAGCATCTAAAGGCTAGAACTCTTCACCGCCACCTTCGCCACCTGTACCTTTATAGATACGGATGAAGTCTTCGGCGACCTTCAACCAGTCCTTCGTACCGAGACCTGTCATGAGGTTGTCGGCCATAGCCTTGTATTCGTCTCGAAGATTGGCGTAGGGTATGGGTTTCTCATCGAAGGGAGCACGAAGCTCATCGGTGAATTCACGTGTGCCGTAGACGTAGACGGGGAAGGTGACTTCGAAGATCTTGCTCCCCTTCTTAGTAAACTGCTCGTTGGGCTGGAAGAAGGGAGCGGGCTGACCGGCTTGTAGCTTGCCCTCGGGTGCGTGCCACAGAGCCAGGTGAAGCTTGAAGTGCGAGACCTTGGGGAACTGCATGTAGCCCTTCATCCCAATAGGTTCGGTGCTGGGTAGCCACTTGGCTTGCTTGTCTTCAGGGTCCTGCTTGAGGCTCTTCTGGACACTCTTGTCCCAGGGATCACTATCGCAGTATTCGTAGCGCAGTACATTCGTTGGATCCTTAGGGTCAAACGTGATCGCTTCTTGCCCTTCGAAGGCCTTGACTTCCGTAGGATAGAGGAAGAGCTGGTACTGACTGCGCACCTTGGCATCAGCATAGGCGGCGTTGACTTGCTTGCCCTGAGCGTCGAAGTAGCTTACCCAAAGGGCGTAGTCTGGCGCTGCGGAGGTGATGTCCTTCTCGATATACTGGATCATCTCGATAGCAAGGAGGCGGTCAGGTGAACCCGCTTCGAGCGTCCAATCATTGCCCTTCTTGACGAAAGTGATGAGTTGCTCCTGCTTGAGTAGTGAGTGGTTGAGGACGGCATTGTTGCCGAGGAAGTGGATGCCCTTCTTAGAGTGCAGGTGAGATTCACCGATACGGAAGGTGACCTTAGTGATCTCGGGGAGCCCATTCGTAGGCTTAGGCTCTTCCTTTGGTGTAGGAGTTGGGGTGGGCTTGGGCTTAGGTTGCTCGTTTTCCTTCGAACAAGAGCTCAGGGCAGCGGCACCAACGATCAAACCCATCAGGAGGGTGAAGGCGAATTTACGTTTCATACGATTCTGGTTGTATAATAAGTTGGGGTGAGATTACAGGTGGAAGGAGCTGTTGTCATTGCTAGGCTCAGCGCTGTCTTCGTTTTCTTGCATTTCCTTGGGCGTCTTACCGAAGGCCTTGGCCATGTCATTCCAGTAGCGATCACTATTATGGAACTGGTCCTTCTTATTAGCGATGACGCGTACGGGCAGGAGGAATTCGAAGACTGTACTCCATGTGATGCTTGCTTCAGGCTTGTAGAACTCGGAGCTTACACGTCCCTTGCTTCCATCGTTGTAGAACTTCGAGCCCTTCGTGTGCTTAAGACTGACCTTGAGATAGAAGTTGGGGAGCTGATTGCCAGACTTCTTCCCATCCCAATCACGGTCTCTGTCGAGGAACTTGAAGTGTCCCTTCATCCCGATGTGATTGACATTGTCGGTGCCGGGTACACGAAGTAGATGCTCCTTAGCATCACCATCGCCCTTCATCTGATAGTAGGGATCCTTGGTGTCACGATAGGTGTAGACGAGCATCGCCTGTATCTTCTCCTCGGGTGTGCCGACGGGGATGCTGGGCTTTGCCTTAGTGAAGTGGTCCCAGATCATAGACTTGTCGGTGCGGAAGTCCTGTACTTCGAAGGGATTTCCCTTGTCATCTCGGTCGGAGAGTGTGAAGAAGATCTGGTAGTGCTCCGAGAGATCGGTCAGAGCTTGATTGACAGGCTTGCCCTGAGCATCCTTGAAGTCGAAGAGCAGTGCAAAGAGAGCTCCGCCCTGATGAGCTTGGAAGTAAGGCATCGTCTTGAGCTTGTCCTCCCAAATGACCGATACCTTCCCGCCTCCTTCATTACGAAGAGTGAAGCGCTGCTCCTGTGGATAGAGGAGTCCCTTGCGGACATTGTTGCCATGGAGATTGCCATGTCCGTGGTCGTGTCCTTCTTTGATGAGCACATCACAGGTCGCCCAGTCGAAGCTCTTTGCCTTAGGAGTCGGCGTGGGTGTCGGCGTCGGCGTGGGCGTGGGTTTTGGAGTGTTTGGCTCGTTGTTCTTAGAGCCACAGGAGGCTAGCCCAGCAGTGAGGCCGAGAGCAAGCATCCAGATCGACAGTTTGCTTAGATACGTTTTCATAGACTGTTAGGATTGTATGTGGGGTTCTTTATTCCTACATGCGGAAGTTAGGGTCAAGACTCATCCCCCCCTCGAAGAGTGCGGAGCGGATTCGCTCGGCAGAGCCACCCGTATGCTTTGCAATGTCCTGGGCGCACTGCTCGGGAGAAGCGTCAGCATCGGCTATGACTCGGAAGGGGATCTTGATATTGATGTCGGTGACTGTCCATGCATCGTGGCGCTCATAGAACTCTAGGAGCTTGTCAGGTCCCTTACCGATGTACTTACTTCCTACGGTGATGTGCACCAGAGTTAGTTGCATCTGGAAGGCGATATCAGGATGGACGAACTGGAACCAGCCTTTGAGTCCCGTGCGATCAAGGGGATCGGCGGGATCAAGAGAGCGCTTCTGGCGGAGGAATCCTACAGTACGCTCCTGCTTGGTGGTAGGGTCGGTGTATTTCTCGCCGAGAGTGAGCTCGATGGGATCGGTATCTCGGTAGGTGAAGTTGAATATTCGGGGAGAGAGTCCCTTGAGATGAATGGGGCGATAGCGCTTGTAGGGGTCGCTCTCCTTATAATTAGGAGCCGTCTCTTCCTGCTTCTG
>ERZ1674203.298-NODE-298-length-11676-cov-6.041993_pt1 | contig 11676 bp, 8 predicted proteins | sample MGYA00581297_ERZ1674203 | MGnify/ENA primary metagenome ERZ1674203 (study PRJEB41354, sample SAMEA4873349) | human saliva metagenome | biome: human-associated habitat [ENVO:00009003]; feature: mouth environment [ENVO:08000002]; material: saliva material... | reverse complement strand
ATCTCAATTTGTTTGTAAATTCGCGGCGTGAAAATGAGGATTGCAGGCATTTTCACTTACTCCGATTGGAGTTGTACCGTAATTTCTCCACCATTCTTCAGACTTATCCATGAGCATCCCACACCGAGATGCTGTTTCCTGCGATCTATTCCAGAATACTACCCCATCCTCTTATGCCTCAACACACGAAAGAGCAACTCCTTGCCATGAGTGTCGAAGAACTCAAGGCGATTGCCGTTGAATTGAAGACGCCCAACAGCTATAGTGACGTGAAAGCTCAGCTCGTTTACGATATTTTAGATCGACAAGCCGAAATGACAGCCGGCACTGTGGAGCCTGCTCCCAAAAGACGGCGCATCATTGCGGCACCGCATGATCATGTCTACTCCGCCACGCAGGCCGGAGAAAGCGAACGCTTCGACAGCACACGCGATGAGCGCGCCGCCAAACGCCAAATTGCGGAGAAAGCGCGCGTAGAAGCCGCGGCCGCTGCAGAAGCGCTCGTCGGGCAGGAAGAAGTGGTGGTCGAAGCGCCAAAACGCAAGCGCGGACGCCCCACCAAAGCCGAGGTGGAAGCCAGAAAGGCCATGGAGGAGCAAATCGCTGCCGAAGAAACGGCCACTGCCCCCGCTCAGGAGGAGAAACTCGCCGAGACAGCGGTCGAGGTGCCTGAGGCTGCGATGGCAACTGCCGAAGAGTCGGCAGAACCAGCACAACCCGAGGCTAAAAAGTCGAACACCATCACTTACGATCCCGACCTCCCCGATTTCATTCTCGAGCAGATGAAGCAACAAGCCGAAGCCGGCGAGAAAGAAGAAGCCACTCCGTCAATATCTTCTCTCTCCGAACACTTCCGCCTGCGCAACGAAGCCGCCGCTTCGCTCAACAAAACGGAGGAGGCTCCCGAGTCGAAACCGGCTCCTGCGCAAAGTGTTGCAAAACCCGCCGACGGCAAAGATTTTATCATCGTAGAAGATGTGCCGGTGGTCGATTTCAACGACTATTCCTTCGGCGAAAGCGAACCTTTCTCACGTCCGGCGCCCGCTTATGCACCGGTTGAACCGCAACAAAGCGCACCCAAATTCCATCGCTTCAAGGACGACGTGCTCATACAACAGCAGTTGCAGGCACGCGCCGAGGGAAAAACATTCGCTCCCCAGCCTGTTCCCGAACAGAAAGACCTCATTATCGATGCCAGCGGTGTGCTGGAAGTCGATCCCCAAGGCATTGGTTTCCTCCGTTCGTCGGATTATAATTATATGCCCTCGCCCGACGATGTCTTCGTCTCGCAATATCAGATTCGCAGCCACGCGTTGAAGATGGGCGACGTGGTGGATTGCAAAGTAAAAGTCCCCCGCGAAGGAGAAAAGTACTTCTCTTTGGTGAGTATTGACCGCATCAACGGCTTAGATCCCCAGCAAGTGCGCGATCGCGTGGCTTTTGAGCACCTCACCCCGCTCTTTCCCGACGAACAGTTCAAACTCTCTAACGGCAGCAACACACCTTTGGCCTGCCGCGTCGTCGACTTGTTTTCGCCCATCGGCAAAGGACAGCGCGCACTCATCGTCGCGCAGCCCAAAACGGGTAAGACGATTCTGATGAAGCAGATCGCCAACGCCATTGCCGCCAACTATCCCGACACTTACCTCATGATGCTCCTCATCGACGAGCGTCCCGAAGAAGTAACCGACATGGCGCGCACCGTCAATGCGGAAGTCATCGCCTCTACCTTCGACGAACCCGCAGCACGTCACGTACGTATCGCGCAAATGGTGTTGGATAAAGCCAAGCGCATGGTAGAATGCGGTCACGACGTCGTCATTTTCCTCGATTCGATCACCCGTTTGGCGCGCGCCTTCAACACAACGGCTCCCGCATCGGGCAAGATTCTCACCGGCGGTGTGGACGCCAACGCATTGCAAAAGCCCAAACGTTTTTTTGGTGCCGCACGCAACATCGAAGGCGGTGGATCGCTCACCATTATCGCCACAGCGCTCATCGACACCGGTTCGAAAATGGACGAAGTGATCTTCGAGGAGTTCAAAGGAACGGGCAACATGGAATTGCAACTCGACCGCTCGCTCGCCAACAAGCGCATCTTCCCGGCCGTCAACCTCATTCAAAGTTCGACACGCCGCGACGATTTGCTCCTCGACGAGAACACACTCAACAGAATGTACGTCTTGCGCAACTACATGGGCGACATGAACAGCATGGAAGCCATGAATTTCGTGAAGAAGAACCTCGAAAATTCGCTCTCCAACGAAGAATTCTTGGCTACAATGAACAAATAAGTTTTTTCCCGCCAACTTGCGGACAGCACCAAGAGCAGTTTCCTCCAACGGAAGCTGCTCTTCTTTTTATCCCGCCACCGTTTTGCTCCGCTCCCTCGCGTCCTCGGTATTCCCTCACATCGTCTGCCCACGCAAAGCGGTCACCACGGCTTCGCAACTGTGCACAAAATACGCCAAACAGCGCACCTCGCGCCATCTGCACCCCGACTGTACCCCAAAACAAGGGGATTTTCGCCACAAAGTCGTGCACTTTTTTCAAAAACTCCTCTGCTTTCGGCGTAAAGCTGTGGAGTTTTTTTTTGCCTTCGGCCTATCCCCATCCCGAACGCCCCACCATCGTGTGCACCTCCCGCCGTTTTGAACCGCAAAAAGCGGGCATGCCGATGCTTCTCGGGCACGAAGCGAGGAAAAAACACAACCGAAAAACGATTTTTCGGGGCGAAAATTTGCTCATTCGAATTTTCTTTGTAATTTGCGCTCGAAAATAAAGGTCGACTTGGCAATACCTAGTCATAAACAACGACAAAAAGTTAAGAAACAGCCACTCGACCTCCGTTCAACGGCTCTGCCTAAATCTCTACCCAACATGAAGGTCTACAATTCGCACGACATCAAAAACATCGCCCTCCTCGGCAATGATCGTTCCGGCAAAACTACGCTCACAGAGTGCCTCCTCTACCACGCAGGAGCCCTCCAACGGCGCGGACGCATCACGCAGAAAAATACCGTCTCCGATTATTTCCCCGTCGAACAGGAATATGGATATTCTGTCTTCTCAACTGCATTCCATGTGGAGTGGAAAGGCAAGAAACTCAACCTGATTGACTGCCCGGGTTCCGATGATTTCGTCGGTGCTGCGCTCACGGCCCTCAATGTTACCGACACTGCGTTGCTTTTGCTCAACGGTGCTTTCGGTGTCGAGGTGGGAACACAAAACCACTTCCGCTACACCGAGAAACTCGGCAAGCCTGTCATCTTCCTCGTCAATCAACTCGACCATGAAAACTGCGATTATGAGCTGATTCTCGACGACTTGCAAAACATCTACGGCTCCAAAGTGGTGCCCGTTCAGTATCCCCTCACCACCGGCCCGGGATTCAACAGCCTCATCGACGTGATTCTCATGAAAAAACTCACGTGGAAGGAAGAAGGCGGCGAACCCCTCGTGGAAGAAATCCCCGCCGACCAGCTCGAAAAGGCGCAGGCCATGCACAAAGCCCTCGTGGAAGCGGCAGCAGAAAACGACGAAGGACTCATGGAGAAGTTCTTTGAGACCGAACAACTCACGGAAGACGAAATGCGCGAGGGCATCCGCAAGGGATTAGTCACCCGTAGCATCTTCCCCGTCTTCTGCGTCTGTGCAGGCAAGGACATGGGCGTGGGACGCCTCATGGAATTCTTGGGCAACGTCGTTCCCTTCGTCGACGAAATGCCGAAGGTGCACAACACTCGCGGTGAGGAAGTCTGCCCCGACGAGAAAGCGCCCACCAGCGTCTACTTCTTCAAGACGGGCGTCGAACCACACATCGGCGAAGTCCAGTATTTCAAGGTGATGAGTGGTGTGGTGCGCGAAGGCGACGACCTCACCAACGCCGACCGCGGGTCGAAAGAACGCATGGCACAGCTCTTTGTGTGCTCGGGCGCCAACCGCGATAAGGTCGAACAGCTTTCGGCCGGTGACATCGGTTGCACCGTGAAGCTGAAAGACGTGCGCACAGGCAACACGCTCAACGACAAACAATGCGACCACCGCTTCAACTTCATCAAATACCCCAACTCCAAATTCACCCGCGCCATCCGTGCCGTCAACGAAGCCGACACCGAAAAGATGATGGCCGCCCTCACACGCCTGCGTCAGGAAGATCCCACATGGGTGGTGGAACAAAGCAAGGAGTTGCGCCAAATTCTCGTGCACGGTCAGGGAGAGTTCCACCTCCGCACGCTGAAGTGGATTCTCGAAAACATCGACAAAATCAAAGTGGAGTTCGCCGAACAGCGCATTCCCTACCGCGAGACGCTCACCAAGGCCGCACGCGCAGACTATCGCCACAAGAAACAATCGGGCGGTGCCGGACAATTCGGTGAAGTGCACCTCATCGTCGAACCCTACTTCGAAGGGATGCCCGAACCCACGATGTTTAAGTTCGGCAATCAGGAGATTCGCATCACACCGCGCGGCAAAGAGGAGATCGACCTCGAATGGGGCGGCAAACTCGTCTTCATCAACAGCGTGGTCGGCGGTGCCATCGACACGCGCTTCATGCCGGCGATTCTCAAAGGCGTGATGAGTCGAATGGAACAAGGCCCGCTCACCGGTTCCTATGCCCGCGACGTCCGCGTCATCGTGTACGATGGTAAGATGCACCCCGTTGACAGCAACGAAGTTTCCTTCATGTTGGCCGGTCGCAACGCCTTCTCCGCCGCCTTCCGCGAAGCGGGGCCGAAGATTCTCGAGCCGATCTACGACGTAGAAGTCTTCGTGCCGTCTGAAAAGATGGGCGACGTGATGAGCGATCTCCAAGGCCGCCGCGGCATGATTGTGGGCATGACCTCCGAAAACGGCTACGAGAAACTCCAAGCCAAGGTGCCGCTCAGCGAAATGAGCAGCTACGCCACAGCACTCTCGAGCCTTACCGGCGGACGCGCATCGTTCATCATGAAGTTTGCCAGCTACGAACTCGTGCCCGGTGATCTGCAGCAAAAGCTCATCGCCGATCACGCACAGCACGAAGAAGAATAAAATCTTTCTTTGGGACAATATATAGAGAATACAGAAAAGGGGAGGCACAGATGCGTGCTCCCCTTTTCTCCTTTTCTGCAATGAGTGTCACGTTCCCGGCGTTCACTCCGCAACCCGCTACTTCGTCAGGCACAATTATTGCACAGCCATAAAACAAGTGGCATTTTTTGCCCATATTCCCCATCACAGTACTAACTACGCTACGGATGAAACGTTTTATGTCTATTTTCTTCTCTATTCTCCTCGGTGTGGCGCTCATCACCGTCATTGTGCTGCAGCATCCCGTCTTTGGTCGTGCGCCGCGCGGCGAGCGCTTGGCGCACATCGAGCGTTCGCCTCATTATCGCAACGGGCGTTTCCACAATCTTCGCAACGCGCCCACCATGGCCGGATCGAAATCGTTTGTGCAACGGCTGAAAGATTTTCTTTTCGACCGCCCCGACCGCATCACCCCCGATAAACCATTGCCCTTTGTCCACACTTCGCTCGACTCTTTGGCACAAAGTGGCGACGATGCATTGGTTTGGCTCGGGCACTCGTCGGTGTTTGTTCGCACCGACGGCCTTTCCGTGCTCGTCGATCCCGTGCTCAAGGCCGCTTCTCCCTTTTCGTGGATAATTACCCCCTTCAAAGGCAGCAATGGCTACACAATCGAGGAACTTCCACCGACCGATGTGCTGATCATCACCCACGACCACTACGACCATTTGGACTATCGCACCGTGAAGGCGATTCGCGAACGCGTTGGCCGCGTGGTTTGTCCGCTGGGTGTGGGCGAACATCTCGAACGCTGGGGCTATCCGGCCGATCGCATCATAGAATTGGATTGGGATGAGACGACGAGCATCGACAACGAGGTGCAACTCCACTGCCTTTCCACACAGCACTTCTCAGGACGCGCCTTGCATCCCGGCAATACGCTCTGGGCGGCTTTCTTGCTTGAGAGCCCGTCGCGCAAAATCTACCTTTCGGGCGACGGGGGCTACGACGATCGCTTCAAAAAGGTGCGCGAGCGTTTCGGCAACGTCGATTGGGCGCTCATCGAAAACGGACAATACAATGAAGATTGGGCGTTTATTCACATGATGCCCGAACAAGTGGTACAGGCCATCCGCGATTTGGAGCCGCGTCATGTGCTTCCGATTCATAATAGTAAGTTTGCGCTCGCTCGTCACGAGTGGGACGAACCGCTCCGCCTACTTTCCGCTGCCGCCGAGCGTGAAAATCTACCTTTGCTCACCCCACGCATCGGAGAGGTGGTACAGTTGAACAACGAGGCGCAAACTTTTGATCGATGGTGGGAGGAAGTGAAAGACTAACGCCCAACTTTCGCCACAAAACAGAGGCCCGAATAGCTTTTGCTCAGCTATTCGGGCCTTTTAAGTGCGGGGAGCGAAGTGTTCTTCAGCTTTCTCGGAGATGAAAAACGTAGATTTTGCTGTCGCGCAACGCATCGGGCGCGTCAGTGTGGACAATGCGCGAGAGTTGTCCCACATCACTCACGCTGCCATCGCGCTGCAAAATGCCGATGCCCGCGCCGTCTGCCGAATACATCTCCTTCGAGACTTTGCGACAGCTCACAAAATAATGCGCTTCTTCGGCACTTACGCCCAGTTGTTGCTGCACGTTGGCACGAAGTACTTCCATTCGCTCTTCCACCTGCGCGGGCGGTACATCGCCGTCGAAGACTTCGACTTTGAACAGGCGACGTTCGTAAAAAGCCTTGGCCAGTTGCGACAAAATGGTGTCTTTGTGCTCACGCCACACGCCGATGGCACACAGTAAATCGGCATCCGTGAGCAAAAGATAGTGGTCGAGCGCCTCATCGGAGTCCCAAAAACTTTCGCGCGTGTGCACTCCATATAAAAAGTAGGCCAGTGCCGGCGAAGCAAAGAGCGTTTCGCCCGCAGCCGCTAAGTGTTTGGCGCGACGCAAGACAGCTCGCAACACTTCTTCGGCGGCCACCACGGTTTTGTGCAGATAAACCTGCCAATACATCAGCCGGCGCGTCATCAAATAATGCTCAACGGTGTACAAGCCCTTGTGCTCTACCACCAAACGATCGTCGACAATGCGCAGCATCTTCGTGATGCGCGCCGCACCGATGTTGCCTTCTTGCACACCGCAGTAGAAAGAGTCGCGATTCACGTAGTCTAATCGATCCACATCGAGTTGCGACGATAGTAACTCGTGCAAACAGCGTTTCGGATAGTCGTCTTTGAAAATTTGGATGGCATAAGAGAGTTCACCCTTCAGGCGCTGATTGATGCGCTCCATCACGCTCAGCGTAATCTCCTCATGACTCACACCGGGCACGAGGTCATGCTCCAGCACATGGCTGAACGGGCCGTGCCCGATGTCGTGTAATAGAATGGCGGCCATGGCCCCTTCGCTTTCCGGCTCGAAGAAAAATTCGCCTTTCTGCGACAAAACGGTCAGGGCTTCCTGCATTAAATGCAAAGCCCCCAACGAATGTTGCTTTCGTGAGTGGCGCGCTGACGGATACACGAAACTTGACGTCCCAAGTTGTCGGATATGGTCGAGACGTTGCACTTCGGGCGTGTCGAGCAAGGCCGAAAGTAAACCGGGAGGCACGGAGATAAATCCGTAAAGCGGGTCATTTATGATGATCGGACTCATGAAGTAGAAAAGATTTGGGGCAAAGGTACTATATTTCCCGATTTATTGTGCTACTTTTGCGGTAAACCCAAATGACAAATAGCCGATATGCTGACGATTAAACAAATCAATGAAGATAAAGAGGCCGTGATTCGCGGCTTGGAAAAGAAAAAATTCACAGAAGCCCGCGAGGCGATCGACGCAGTGCTCGCTGCTGACGGCAAACGCAAGAGCGCGCAAACGGAACTCGACGCCGTGCTCGCGGAACAAAAGACTTTGGCCAAGAATATCGGTGCTTTCATGAAAGCCGGCCAGAAGGAAGAAGCCGAAACGGCCAAGGCACGCGTGGCAGAGCTCAAGACCCGCAGCGCCGAACTCGAAGAACTCAAAAAAGCTGCCGAGGAAGAGCGCACACAGCTCCTCTATACGATTCCCAACGTGCCCTACGAACTCGTTCCCGAGGGTTTTGGCGCAGAAGACAACGTCGTGGTGAAAACCGGCGGACAAGAAACGACGCTTCCCGTCGATCCTTTGCCTCACTGGGAGCTGGCAAAAAAGTATGATCTCATTGATTTTGATCTCGGCGTCAAGATTACCGGCGCAGGTTTCCCCGTATATAAAGGATTGGGCGCACGTTTGCAGCGCGCCCTCATCAACTTCTTCCTCGACGAAGCCCGCGAAGCCGGCTATCTCGAGATCATGCCCCCGACCGTGGTCAACGAAGCATCGGGATACGGCACCGGTCAGCTGCCCGACAAGGAAGGTCAGATGTATCACTGCACCCTCGACAATCTTTACCTCATCCCTACCGCAGAAGTCCCCGTCACCAATATCTATCGCGACGTGATTCTCGAAGAAAGTGAGCTGCCCATTAAAAATTGTGCCTACACGCAATGCTTCCGTCGCGAAGCCGGTAGCTACGGTAAGGACGTTCGCGGATTGAATCGCCTGCACGAATTTTCAAAAATCGAGATCGTTCGCATCGACCGTCCCGAACATTCGCAGCAAAGCCACGACGAAATGTTGGCTCACGTGGAAGGTTTGCTCAAAAAACTCGAACTTCCCTATCGCATCCTCCGTCTTTGCGGTGGCGACATGAGCTTTACGGCCGCTTTGTGCTACGATTTCGAAGTTTATTCCGAAGCGCAAGGCCGTTGGCTCGAAGTTTCGTCCGTTTCTAACTTCGATAGCTACCAAGCCAACCGACTTCACTGCCGCTATCGTCGTGCCGAAGACAAAAAGATCGAGCTTTGCCACACACTCAACGGATCGGCGCTCGCCTTGCCGCGCATTGTGGCCGCGCTCCTCGAGAACTTCCAAACGCCCGAAGGCATCCGCATTCCCAAAGCTCTGCAACCCTACATGGGCTGTGAGATGATTAAATAATCCAATCGGCCGTTTGCGTCGCTTCGTGCCCCGGTTTCTTTCCAAAGCCCACACGAAGCAACGCAAACCCCACGCCAAAAACTACAACCGCCATGAACATCGAACTTTTCATGCAGCAACTCGAAACTCGCCACCCCGGTGAGAAAGAGTATCTCCAAGCCGTTCACGAAGTGCTCCTCAGCATTGCCGACATCTACGACAAGCATCCAGAGTGGGAGCGCGCTTCTCTGCTCGAACGCCTGGTAGAACCCGAGCGCATCATCACTTTCCGTGTGCCTTGGGTCGATGATAAAGGCAAAGTGCAAGTGAACATCGGCTATCGCGTGCAGTTCAACTCCGCCATCGGCCCCTATAAAGGAGGACTTCGCTTCCACGCTTCGGTGAATCTGAGCATTCTGAAATTTCTCGGCTTCGAACAGACATTTAAGAACGCGCTTACCACCCTTCCCATGGGCGGCGGCAAAGGCGGTTCCGACTTCTCGCCGCGCGGCAAGAGCGATGCCGAGATTATGCGCTTCTGCCAGTCATTTATGACCGAGCTTTATCGCCACATCGGCCCCGAAGTCGACGTTCCCGCAGGCGATATCGGTGTTGGTGCACGCGAAATCGGCTACCTCTTCGGACAATACAAGCGCCTCACGCGTGATTTCTCCGGCGTACTCACCGGCAAGAATCTCGAATTCGGCGGCAGTTTGGTGCGTCCCGAGGCCACCGGCTTCGGCGGTCTCTACTTTGTGCGTGAAATGCTCGAACGTGCCGGTCACGACATCAAAGGAAAGACCGTGGCGATCTCCGGTTTCGGCAACGTCGCGTGGGGAGCTGCCACCAAAGCCACGCAACTCGGTGCAAAAGTCGTCACCATCAGCGGCCCCGACGGCTACATTTATGATCCCGACGGCATCAGTGGCGAGAAAATCGACTATATGCTCGAATTGCGCGCCTCCGGCAACGACATTGTCGCCCCCTATGCCGAAGAGTTCCCCGGTGCACAGTTTGTTGAAGGCAAGCGTCCGTGGGAAGTCAAGGTCGACGTCGCGCTTCCCTGCGCTACGCAAAACGAGCTCGACGGCAACGACGCGCAACACCTCATTGATAACGGCGTGCTCTGCGTAGGCGAAATCTCGAACATGGGATGCACACCCGAAGCCATCGACAAATTCATCGCTCACAAGATGCTTTACGCACCGGGCAAGGCCGTGAACGCCGGCGGTGTCGCCACTTCCGGTCTCGAAATGAGCCAAAACGCCATGCACCTCAGCTGGTCGGCCGAAGACGTCGACAAGCGTTTGCACCAAATCATGCACGGCATCCACCGCCAATGCGTGGAACACGGCACAGAAGCCGACGGCTATGTGAACTATGTGCGCGGTGCCAACGTGGCCGGCTTCATGAAAGTCGCCAAAGCCATGATGGCGCAAGGCGTTGTCTAAGACTTGCCACGATTCGTGCGCGGATGATTCCGCAAGCGATGGCCTAAAAATGCAAGATCCCCTCACCGTTTCTTAACGATAAGGGGATCTTTTTTTGTCTCCAAACGCTTTTCGCGAAACACAACGTGCCCTTCTGTTTGTTGTTGAGCATAAAGAGTACGATGTTGAGCATTAAGAGAAAAAGTTCATCGGATAATCATCAAGCCGGTAGCGAACCGATGAATTTATCTCGCGCGATTTCACTTCTATTCGCCACGAAGCAAAACACCCTCGAGCGCCAACAACTCCAACTTACGCGCTACCCCACCCGCATAGCCACCCACCGCGCCGCGCGCGCCGACAATGCGATGACACGGCACGAGAATAGAAATGGGATTGTGCCCTACCGCCGTTGCCACCGCACGAATCGCCGGAGAAGGGCGTCCCATTCGCGCAGCCACGCGAGCAGCCAGCGCGCCATAGGTCAAGGTCTGTCCGAAAGGTACCGCCAACAATTCGCGCCACACCGCCAACTGAAAATCCGTGCCGCGCCATTCCATATTAGGCAGCGGAGGCAAAGACAATGTGCGCGAAAAATAGGCCGACAACCACCGACAAGTCGCCTCGACAAAGGGAGGAAGTCCATCAAACACAGCCGATTGATCGGCAATGTCCACACTCGTCGGTAGCATCAAACGGGGCACACTTTCGCTCACCTCAGGACAATGCCGTTCGCCCACGAACCAAAGTCCCGAAAGCCAACCTCCCCGACCGGCCAACTGCAAATGGCCGAGCGGGGAAGTCAATATATAATGCGTCAAAACAGGGGAATCTACCGCACTCATCGCTCAATGAATCTGCAGTGCGCCCGCATCGGGAAGCGCTTTCCAACGATAACCGTAAGCATCGTAGGCATCGGTCACGACCACAAAGCAGTCGGGCGCCAGTTCCTTCACACCGGCGGTGATGGCCGGCAACTCTTTTTGGCGCACCACCAGCAACAAGATTTCTTTCTCTTGCTCGCTGTACAAGCCATAAGACGGAGAGCGCGTCGCCGTACGGTCAAGCGAGTTGAGAATCCAGTCGCGCAGCACGCGCCCTTCCTCGGGTGTGCAGATGATGTGCACCAGTTTCGCATCGGTTGTGCCACTTACCACCACACCGATGGAGCGCGCGATGGCAAACATCGTGATGAGCGAATAGAACGAGAGCATCCACGAGCGAGGCT
>ERZ1674203.297-NODE-297-length-11729-cov-5.155902_pt1 | contig 11729 bp, 8 predicted proteins | sample MGYA00581297_ERZ1674203 | MGnify/ENA primary metagenome ERZ1674203 (study PRJEB41354, sample SAMEA4873349) | human saliva metagenome | biome: human-associated habitat [ENVO:00009003]; feature: mouth environment [ENVO:08000002]; material: saliva material... | reverse complement strand
GTCCACCTCGCTGGTCGGGGTTCTGGTGTTTGGCGAGTGGCCGACGCTGGCAGACAAGGTGCTGGGTTTCTGTGCCATTGCGCTGATCGTGCTGGGTATCTATCTCACCACGCATCAGGAGGGTGAGGGGCACGAGGGCGTGGACATGCGCGCGGGTGTGATCACGCTGCTGATATCGACGGTGGGCTACGTGGGGTATTCGTATTTTCCGCGAGCCGGGCACGTTGACGGGCAGGATGCCTTCCTGCCGCAGGCGGTGGGCATGGTGGCCATGTCGCTGGTGATGCCGCTGTTCTTCCGGGGCAGCAAGCCCTTCAACCGGAAGACAGTGCAGAACCTGCTGGGCGGTTTCATCTTTGCGGCGGCGGCGCTGGCCTATCTGCTGTCGGCCTATCGCAATGGCATTGCCACGGGGTTCACGCTGTCGCAGATGAACGTGGTGCTGGCCACGCTGGGCAGCATCTACATTCTGGGCGAGAAGAAGACCCGCAAGGAAATGCGCCACGTATTGACGGGGCTTGCGCTGGTGGTGGCAGGCGGCATCATGATCGGTCTGAACGCCTGAACAGCATCAGCCCCAGTCCGGAGGCCGACAGCAGCATGGCCAGCCATTGCTGCCAGCCCAGCGGTTCATTCAGGACGATGGCGCCCGAGACCATGGCCACCATGGGAATCATGATGGGCGAGAGCGAGACCAGCTGCGGTGGCAGCCACTGGATGAGCGAGAACCACAGCAGGTTGCCGAACAGCATGGGCACCAGCGTGATGTAGGTGAAGGCGGCCAGCGAGGAGGCCGAGGGCATGAACCACTGGTGGTCGCCCAGCAGCCATGCGCCGATGATGACGGGCACCGAGGCCAGCAGCAGCTGCCAGCCGGTGAGTACGGTGGTGGGCACGGGAATGGGGCGGTGCTTGAGCAGCACGGTGCTGAGGGCCCAGCCGGCGCCGGAGGCCAGTCCGTAGACGAGGCCCAGGGGGGCATGGGCGTAGCTGGCAAAGGCCGGAATCATCAGCACGATGACGCCCGCCGTGCCCAGCAGCAGTGCCAGCCACTGGCGGCCGTCCAGCGTGTGGCCGAACAGCAGCCATGACCAGAGTGCAGCCCACAGCGGCATGGTGAAGCCCAGCAGGGCGGCCTGGCCGGAGGGGATGTAGGTGAGGGCCAGCGTGGTGGCCACGTTCCAGAGTGCCAGGAAGGCCCATGCGGAGCACAGCAGCATGGGCCAGTGCTGGCGTGGAATGGCCAGTGGCAGTTTGCGGCGATGGGCCAGCAGCAGAAGCAGGAGGCCGGCCACCGGCAGGGTGAGGGCGCGGAAGGTCCAGGCGGAGACTTCGCGCACGGCCAGTGCGATGACGGGCCAGTTGGTGCCCCAGATGAGGGTCAGGAGCGCCATCAGCCAGGGAGCGTGGCGCTTGAGTCGGGCGTCCTGGACGTCCATGCGTGGCGGGCCTGACCCTGTCGCTGCAGCGACGGGGGGCCGCTTTACTGATTGTCGGCGGAGTAGGGCTGGGCGCCGCGCTTGATCTCTTCCATGTCCAGATCGCGGATCTGGCGGATCAGGTCGTCGAGAGCACCCTTGGGCAGGGCACCGGCCTGCTGGAAGACGATGACGCGCTCACGGAAGACCATCAGCGTGGGGATGGAGCGGATGCCGAAGTGGCCAGCCAGGCTGGTTTCCTCGTCGGTGTTGATCTTGGCGAAGACGATGTCCGGGTGCTCTTTGGAGACGCTTTCGAAGACCGGGGCGAAGCTCTTGCAGGGCCCACACCACGGCGCCCAGAAGTCGAGGATCACGATGTCGTTGTTGCTGATCGTGGTGTCGAAGTCGGCAGTTTTGAGTTCTTTGACGGCCATGGGGGTACCTGTTTGAGGAAAGGAAACGACCGGCTGCGGCTTCGGGCTTTCCATCGCTCCGGAACCTGAAGACGAGGTCATGCAGGTTGGCTGGATGCGGGGCCACGGAGCGGTTTTGTGCCGGTCGGTGTCATGTTCATTGTCGTGCATGCCCAGACGGTCGGCAAGGGCAGGGCGTTTCAGCGTGTTAGATCACGCGACAGAAGGGGCCTACATATAATGGCCGTGCGTGTCACCGATGCCATGGCCTGTCATGAGAATTTCGGGCGTGCCGGTGCTTTTGCGCTTCTGGTGCGATGGCATTGGCGCTTCATTTCGGGGATCCGGACAGTGGCATGCGGCTGGACACGGTTGCGTTCCTTCGGCGAAGGGCGTCCAGACCGTCCGTCGGGTCTTTTTTTGGGGCGGGCATGCCGCCGTTATTCTCCCAACCGAACAGGAGGGATCCATGTCGCCTTTCCGCGGCCGACGCCGTTGCCTGGCTTTCATTCCTGCTGCCATGAGTGCCGCGATGCTGGGCGGATGGACATCGTCGGTGTCTGCATCTCCCGGTTTTCTGGGCAAGTACGATTTTGCGCACCCGATGTTCCTGCAGGGCACGGTGGTGGGCATCGAGCCCACGCTGCCGCGCGCGCGGCTGACGGTGCGGGTGCCGCGTGCAGGCGGGCGACCACCCCGTGATCGGGAATGGATGCGGCCGCTGGAGGATGCGGAGGCGCGCCCGACGCTGACGATCCTGTCGCCGCTGAATCGCTCGGGGCAGCTGGTGCTGACGCTGGACTGGCGGCTGTCGCGGGCGGTTCTGGATGAGCCGGAGCTGCTGAAGGCGGGGGATCCTGTTTCTGCTGTCGTGTATTTCCGGTCGGCGCGTGATGAGTACCACGGCGAGCTGCTGGTGGTGCTGTTGCGCACGCCGGATGAACAGGTGCTGGTCAGCTCACGGCCGCCGGTGCCGCGCCCCTGATTTTTCTTTCATGTCCCTGTTTTCGATCCTTTCGCATCGTGCTGCCGTGACGCCTCGGCGCCGATGTGCAGCCCACACTTTCCCGATTGCCCGCGCATCCGCTGCCCGGTGGGCATTGTGTCTGGCGCTGTCCGGTCTGGCTGTGCCAGGCTGGGCGGCAGATGCCGATACCACCAGAACTGATGGCCAGGCGCGTTCGTTCTCGCATCGGCACAGTCTGCCGGTCTGGGAGGTGGGTACCGGGCTGTCGGGCATCACGCTGCCGGATTATCGGGGGTCTGCCCGGCAGCGGCAGTACCTGCTGCCTTTCCCGATGTTTGTCTATCGCTCGCCGCATCTGCGGGTGGATCGCAGCGGCATTCGGGCGGATCTGTGGGACTCCGATCGCGTCGAGCTGGATGTGAGCGTGGGGCTGACGCCACCGGTGCGCCGCACCACCACGGGCATCCGGGCGGGCATGCCGCGGCTCAAGTCGCTGTTCGAGATCGGGCCCCGGCTGCAGGTGCATCTGTGGTCCGATGCCAGCCGCAGGCAGGAGCTGCGGCTGGAGCTGCCGTTGCGTTACGCCATGCCGCTGGGCCGGCTGCAGAACCGGGGCTGGGTGTTCAGCCCCAGTCTGGGCTGGCGGGTGAGTGACGTGGCCGGTTTTTCCGGTTGGCAGTTCGGACTGTGGGGCGGGCCGGTGTTCGCCACGCGCGCCTATCACCGCTACTACTACGAGATCGATCCGCAACATGCCCGCACGTGGCGTCCGGCCTATGCGGCCAAGGGCGGCTATGGCGGGCTGGAGCTGACGGCTGCGCTGAACAAGCGCTATCCGCAGACCTGGGTGGCGGGCTTCGTGCGGGCCACGCATCTGGGCGGAGCGGCCTTTGCCGATTCGCCGCTGGTGGAGCGCCGGACCAACGTCAGTGCCGGTATCGTGCTGGGATGGCTGTTCGCCCGTTCGAGCGAAGAGGTGCGGCAGGCGGACTGATTCGCCCCGATGGCGTTACTGGGGGCCCGCGCCGCCCATCACGCCGCTGTGCCGACCCAGCGAGCGTGCCGCCTGGTTCAGGCGATCCCGCAGCAGCATCGACAGCGGCGGGTGATCGTTGCCTGACCCCGTCCCGGGTGTCCGGGGAACAGTCGGGCTGTCGGGCGGGCGCACGTTCATCAGGTTGATGGCCTGTTGCTGGCGCAGCTGTTCGCGCAGCCGGGCCAGTTCGCTTTCGCTGGCTGCCCAGGAATGCCGGGTCTGCTTCAGGATGGTTTCCAGGGCGCGTATGGTGCTGGCCAGGCTGACGCAGCGTTCATGGGCCCGCTGCTGGGCCTGGTGCCAGTGTTCGGCATCCTGTTCGTACTGACGCATCAGGCGGGCCTTTTCCCGGTTGATGCGCAGCTCGTGCGCCAGCCGTTTCTTCAGCGCCTCCAGCTCGAAGCCGGCAATGGCCAGACTCATCTCGTTCTGGGCGGCACGGGTGGCGTCGTACAGGGTGTAGCCGGCCTGGCTGACCCGGGCGGCATTGTGCAGCCGGCTGGCTCGGCTGGCCACGAGGGCGGCCTGGGTGGCCATGTCCACGCAGGTGCTGCCCGACGGCCGGGGCACATCGGTGGGCACATGGGCGGGCTGGGTCAGGGGGGCAGCTGCGTGGGGCGTTTGGGCTGGGGCCGGTTGCGGGGCGGTGCGGGCGCGTTCGGCAGCCGCAGCATGGATGGCCGAGGCTCGGGCGGCGGCCCGGCGGGCCAGCTCGGCCGTGGTGATCACGTTGCCGGTGCGCGTGTGTTGGAGGCGGACCGGTCGGGTGGTGGGCGCAGGCGAGGACATAGGGCGGGTTTCCGGTGCCGGATCGGGCTGCGTCGCAACCAGGGTGGTCTGCCGGGTCAGGGTCTGTGGCCGGGTTGGTGTCCCGGTCCGGGTTTGCGTCCCAGTTCGGGTTTGTGTCCCAGTTCGGGTTTGTGTCCCAGTTCGGGTTTGTGTCCGGGTCTGTGAGGCCGTCCAGGTCTCGGCCTGCTCAAGGATGAGCGTGGCCGGAAAGCGGACGCCCGTCGTGCCTTCGGTGGGCCGGGTGGCCGGGGCCGAAGCGGCGTGGGGGGCGGCAGGGGACCGGGTGCCGGGTGTGACAGCCTCACCCCGCTCACGCGCAATGTGGGTGGCCAGCCGTGCCTTCAGGTGGGCAATGCTGCGGGCCTGCTGGGCCAGTCGGCTGGCCTGCTCCTGGGCCAGGTCTTCGGCCAGCAGGCGGGTTTCTTCCTGCTCGGCGCGTTCTTCCTGGATGTGGGTCTCGATGATCTGGCGCACGACACGCTGACGCCGGCTGGCCTGGATGAGCCAGGCCAGCACGAAGCCTGCCGCCATGACCAGGAAAAGCAGCGTGCCATAGGCGCCGCGCTCGGCAAGGTCGGGGAGGTTGCGCGCTAGATGAGCCAGGTAGTCTGACAAAGCCACTCCATCCAGAAGGGTCCGGGTCGGGAAAGTCCCTGGGTTATCCTGCATGCAAGGCGGCGAGGCCGCAGCAGGTATGAGCCCCGGGCGGTGGGCAGAACCCTAGTGTGCCAAAGACTGACACCAAAACACGCTTTAATGTAACGCAAAGACGCATATTGCGTCATATGTGCAACGACGCGCCCCCGAAAAATGGCGCCTCACCAAGATAACTGGTAACAGCGTTGCTTCTTTTGGACGGTCCTGGCGCCTGGATGCAGCAAAGGCGGCCGCTCTCTTGTTCATTGCATGCTGAATGCAATATTCATGCCCTGATTCGTGTCCTTGTGTGGGCCTGTGGCCAGAGGGGCGGCGATGTGTCAGGGCTGGGTAAGATCAAGGCTACAGCACGGAGACCGCGACGGTGACGCGGTTGCGTCCTGCACCCTTGGAGGCATAGAGGGCCCGGTCGCTGACGTTGACCAGTCCTTCCGGGTCGGAGGCGTGCTCGGGGTAGGCGGCCACGCCGATGGAGACGCTGACGGGGGCGCCGCCGACGGTCTCGACCTTCTCCTGGACCTTGCGACGGATCTCGTCGGCGCGGCGCTTGGCGGAGGTGCCGTTGAGGCCGGGCATCAGGATCAGGAATTCCTCGCCGCCCCAGCGGCAGACGATGTCGCCGGCGCGGGCATTCTGGACGAGCACTTCGGAGACCTGCACCAGCACGCGGTCGCCGGCTTCATGGCCGTAGCGGTCGTTGAGGCGCTTGAAGTGATCGATGTCGACCGTCTGCAGGGCCAGCGGGGAGCGTGCACGGCTGGCGCGCTCGAACTCGATGGCCAGCTGCTCGTTGAAGTAGCGGCGGTTGAACAGGTTGGTGAGCGGGTCACGCAGCGAGGCTTGCTCCAGCGTCTGGCGCAGCGTGAGGTTGGCCAGGAACTGGGCCACGTTGCTGGCGAAGAGACGACGGATCTTCTGATTCGCAGCGGTGGTCTCGGCGTCGCTGCCCACGAAGGGCTGGTCGCTGCGCAGGCAGATCAGGCCGGTGGCCTGGCCGTTGGCGAACATCGGCATGCAGCAGCTGTGGCGGTTGGGGCCGATGCTGAGGTGGTGGCAGCGGATGCCGATCTGGTTCTCGTTGTGCGGATAGGCCTGGTTCTGGCGCAGGCCCCAGCAATCGTTGAGCTGCAGGGTCTCGGCCGTCTCGTTCTGCAGGCCCCACGATCCCAGGATCCGGAACTTGGCCTGACCGGGCTCGGCAATGTAGATGGAGCCGGAGTCGGCGTGGAAGAGCTTGGTGGCAAACTCGCCCGCCACCCGGGCGGCCTCGTTGGGCGTGGGGCAGGTCTGCAGCATGTCGTTCAGATCCTGCAGGATGCCGTAGGCCCGCGACTGGGCGCGGCTGGTCTCCAGCATGGCGGCCAGCTGGTTGGCGGTGTCACGGTAGGCCAGGGTGCGGCCATGCACCTGTTCCTGCAGGTCGGCGGCCACCTTGCGGAGCTCGTCCTGCACCTTCATCTGGTCGCTCAGGTCGGTGATGACCGAAAGGCTGCTGCCGGTGGCGGCGCCCTGGCTCATGGGCGTGCTGGAGATTTGCACGGCCACCAGGCGACCATCCGGGCGCAGCAGGTGGCACAGTGTGCGCACGGCCTCGCCCCGCTTCTGGCGCTGCAGCAGGTTGATGATGTCGGGACGTTCGGTCTCGGGCACCAGTTCCAGCAGGGCACGGCCCTTCATCTGCTCGGGGGTGGTGCCCAGCATGTTGGCCAGTCGAGGGTTGGCCAGACTGATGCGGCCCACGCGGTCCAGGATCCAGATGCCCTCGGCGGCCGTGTCCATCAGCAGGCGGTAGCGCGCCTCGGACAGGGCAATGACTTCGTTGGTGTGCTTGATGCGCTCGATCTCGGCCTGAAGCTGCTGGTTCTTCGTTTCCAGCTGGGTACGCGGTGGCAGCGAAATCAGCCGGCGTCCCCAGGGAGACAGCCAGGCCAGCAGGGCTGTGGTGCCCAGCAACAGGGCGGCCCGTGCCCAGCCCAGGCTTGCTGAGACTTCGGCCGGCAGGAAGGCCGACAGGACTTCCAGCAGGAAGGCGGCGGCCGTGAGGCCGGTGGCTGCACTGCATCCCCACATGGCACGGCGGCAGGAGGTCTGCCGTGGCGCATGGTGCAGCAGCAGGGCTGTGGCGACCACCAGGACAGTAGCAAGCAGCAGGCTGGGCGTGGTGGCCAGCAGGACGGTCAGGGGAGAGGACGAGGCAGGCATGCCGATACTCTATCGGAGAGCGGGCGGCCTGGATGCGGCGTGCCGTCCGTCTGCCGGATGATCGGTGGCTGATCATTGGCAAACGGCGTTTCTGGCGCCTTCGGCGGTTCAGGTAGCCGATGTTTCGTCGTTTTCTTGCAACATGCAGGCGTCTTTCTGTCGTTTCCAGGCGTCGTTTGTTTGTTACAAACGGTGCTTATTTGTATCTGCGAATGAAATATCGGCAACCTGCCGATCCTGTCTGTTTTGGTGATATTTCTTTACATTGACCGGTGGCGCAGACAGCCGGGGACGACGGACGCCCATCGTCAGCCTCGACGAAGGGGGGGCTGCATGAGGGCGAAGAATGGCGGGGGATGCATGTTCCGGCGTGGAGAAACGCCGGAAGAGACTTCGCTCCGGGAGAGGGGCGGGCGCATGAGGCGCCCGGCAGGGAGCGAGGCCCCCTACCGAAAATGGTAGGGGTGGCGATGGAAGGCGGTCAGGCCGGGTTCTCGATGAACCACGGCAGCGCGATGCGCAGGCCGTCTTCCAGCAGGTGGCTGGGCTGGTAGCCCAGACGCTTCTGGCTGTGGCTGATGTCGGCCAGCGAGTGGCGCACGTCGCCCGGGCGGAAGTCGGCAAACACCGGGTCGGGCATCTGCAGGTCGGGCTTCACTTCCTGGATGAGCTTGCGCAGCAGCTCGGCCAGTTCCAGCAGTGTGGTGCGGCGCGAAGCGGCCACGTTGAAGACGTCGGCCGTGCCGGGTTCGTCATCGGCCAGCGTGAGGGCGGCGCGGATGTTGGCCTGCACCACGTTGTCGATGTAGCAGAAGTCGCGGCTGGTCTGGCCGTCGCCGTTGATCTGCACCGCTTCCTGGCGCAGCAGCGTGGCGATCCAGCGCGGGATGACGGCAGCATAGGCGCCGTTGGCGTCCTGACGGGCACCGAAGACGTTGAAATAGCGCATGCCGGCCACGCGCATGCCGTAGCAGCGCGCGTAGGTGCCCGCGAACAGTTCGTCGGCAGCCTTGGTGGCGGCGTAGGGCGAGAGCACGTTGCCGGTGACGCTTTCCACCTTGGGCAGGGCGGGATGGTCGCCGTAGACCGAGCTGGAGGAGGCGTAGACGAAGGACTTCACCTCGGCCTGGCGGGCGGCGTCGATGATCTCCATGAAGCCGGAGACGTTGGCCTGGAACGAGACCAGCGGGGTCTTCATCGAGCGGGGCACGGAGCCCAAGGCGGCCTGGTGCAGCACGTAGTCCACGCCCTCGACGACACGGTTGCAGAAGGCGCGGTCGCAGATGGTTCCTTCCTCGAACTGCAGGCCGTTCTGCCCTGCGGCTCGGGTGGAGGCCAGGATGGCATCGATGTTGGCCTGCTTGCCGGTCGAGAAGTCGTCGATGGCGATCACCGACTGGCCGGCCAATGCCAGCGATTCGGCCAGGTGAGAGCCGATGAAGCCTGCGGCGCCGGTCACGAGCCAGCGCGCCTTGCGCCCGGCGATCAGGGAGGAAACGTCCATGGGGGTTCTGGGATTTATTCTGGGTTTTGCGGAAAGGGTGCCTGCGGCGCGTGCGCGCGTGCGCGCAGGGGCCGGCGGGAACATGGCTGTACAAAGATAAGCGAGGTGAGGCAAAAGGGTCATCAATGCCCCTACAGCTATTCTAAATTGCTCGAAAAGTTTCAAATCGTTGCGGCCATCTGACAGCCTCCCGGTCATACTTCTCACGTCTTTTTCGGCCGGTGCGATAAGCTGACGGTCAATGTCTTGCCAGGGTCATCCGAGCCATGCCAACTTCTGCCTTCGCCTCCTTGCTGATTGCCTTCGTCGCGGCAGCGGGCGCCGTGCCGCTGCTGCGCGACATGCTTCGCGACCGGCCCACGGTGCGTTCGGCCGGTGCTGTGGCCATGGCCCTGGGCGTGGTGGTGGCTGCCTTCTATTCCGACCCCTGGCCGGCATCCGACCGGGGGCTGATCTTCGGTGCGGCTGCCCTGGTGCTGGCCGGGCTGGCGCTGGATGCACGACTGGCCGGTACCGGCGGTGCCACGGTCCGGCGCATCTTCGAGGTCGTGGGCACGCTGGTGGCCGGCGTCTTCCTGTTCACGTATCTGGAGCACGACCGGGTTACCTGGTCGGTGGGCTTCATGATGCTGGCGGCTGTCAGTCTGCTGCTGCCCATTGCCACGGCGGCCCTGGACCGGCTGCCTTCGGCCACGCCGTCGCTGCCGGCCGGCATGGTGCTGGTGCAGCTTCTGCTCTTGATGTTCTTCGGTGCGGCCAATGCCGACGGCGGCTCGCGCTACTCGCTGTACGCCGAGTTCGCCATCGTGGCGCTGCCCGTGATCGGCGCGCTGCTGGGTTGCCTGGTGTACCTGTCCAGCATGCCGTGGCGCAACCGGCCCGGCGTCGCCCTGGGCACGGGCGGGCTGCTGGCGCTGGGTTTCATGATCTCCTGGGGCGCGCTGCGGCTGGGCTCCATCACGGCCGAGGTCCGCGGCGGCACCACGGCGCTGCTGTGGCTGGTGGCCGTGCCGGTCTTCGAGTTCATTCGTGAGTCGGTGGGGCGTCTGGCAGGCCGGATGGCGGCACAGCGCTGGCTGCAACAGCCGGGTTCGGCCGGTCTGCGCCATCTGGTGCAGGCGGTCTGCAATGCCCACTATTCGCCGGCAGCGCTGCTGTCCATCCAGGCCGTGCTGGGTCTGGCAGGCATCGGCCTGTGCAAGCTGGATACCTCGGGCTACTTCCTGACGCTGGCTCTGATGGCGCTGGGCGTGGCCTACATGCTGGTGCCGGTGTATCTCACCTGGCGCCGCCCGGCGGCCTCCTTGGGGCGAGCAGCGTATTCCCAGCACGGCGGTGACCGTGCCTGATATCCTGCTGGCCCGTTGATGGTTTCATCGTGGCGGGCAGTACCTCCAGGGGCTGCCTGACACGCTTCGGCACATGCGCGCTTTCATCCATTACCTCCGAGTTCGTTTTGCGGTCCTGCCGGTCATCGATGCCCTGGTGCTGGTGACCGCCATGGTGCTCGGCTACCAGATCCGGTTGCTGAACGAGGACGGCCTGGTCTTCTCCACGCTGCGTGGCCTGGTGTTTGCCGCACTGATGATGCTGACGATGACGGCCTTTGGCCTGTACAGCCGTCAGCAGGATGAGCCCTTCCGGCTGGTGGTGCAGAAGGTGTTCGCGGCGTACCTGGTGACGCTGCTGGGCCAGCTGGCGCTCTTCTATGTCTTCCCCGAGTCGGAAGTGGGGCGCGGCGTGTTCGCCATTGCCTCGGTGCTGGGGCTGGTGGGCATTCTGGTGGTGCGCTACCTGGCGTTCCGGCTGGGCTTCCTGCAGCGGCGCGGGCGTCGCGTGCTGGTGATGGGCGAGGGGGATGAGGCCGACATGGTGCTGGCCACGCTGGCCGACAGCGTGCATCAGCATGCGGCCCACCTGGTGGCCCAGGTGCCGGTGGACCTGAAGGGCGAGTCGCTGCTGGCGGTGGCCCGTCAGCACAAGGCCACCCATATCGTGGTGGCTGCTCATGAGCGGCGCGGTGGTCACATCCCGCTGGATCAGCTGCTGGCCTGCCGGCTGGCCGGCATTCAGGTGCTGGACCTGCTGAACTTCTACGAGCAGGAGCTGGGGCTGATTCGCCTGCAGTATCTGCGTACCGGCTGGCTGGTGTATGGCGACGGCTTCACTCAGGGGCCCACGCGGGCCATCATCAAGCGCCTGTTCGACGTGGCGGTGGCCTCGGCGCTGCTGCTGCTGGCCGCACCGGTGATGCTGGTGACGGCGGTGGTGATCCTGCTGGAGACCGGGCGACCGATATTCTTCCGGCAGGAGCGGGTCTGCGCGCCGGGGCAGTCATTCGACATCCTGAAATTCCGCTCGATGGTGCAGGATGCCGAGAAGGATGGGCCGCGCTGGGCCAGCATCGGTGACGATCGCATCACGCGGGTGGGGCGCTTCATCCGGGCCACCCGCATCGACGAACTGCCGCAGCTGATCAACGTGCTGCGCGGCGAGATGAGCTTCGTAGGCCCACGGCCGGAGAGGCCTTATTTTGTCGAGAAACTGAATCAACAGGTACCATATTACGATATTCGGCATTACGTGAAGCCAGGCATCACTGGCTGGGCACAGGTGCGGATGGATTATGGCGCTTCAGTAGAAGAGGCCATGGAAAAGCTGGAATACGATCTTTTTTACGTCAAGAATCACTCGCTGTTTCTCGATTTCATGGTGCTTATCGAGACCATTCAGGTGGTTC
>ERZ1674203.296-NODE-296-length-11730-cov-4.914261_pt1 | contig 11730 bp, 26 predicted proteins | sample MGYA00581297_ERZ1674203 | MGnify/ENA primary metagenome ERZ1674203 (study PRJEB41354, sample SAMEA4873349) | human saliva metagenome | biome: human-associated habitat [ENVO:00009003]; feature: mouth environment [ENVO:08000002]; material: saliva material... | reverse complement strand
CGTGTGCTCTTCCGATCTACTGCCAATGATATATCCTGCTGCATCCTGATATATAGATGAGCGCATGGGTAGACGGCGAAAATCGCATGAGGGCAACGAAAACCCCGGAATCTCAATGAGACTCCGGGGTGTTTGTGGAGATGGGGGGAATCGAAACGGAGGCCCCTAATCGCACCGAAAAATAGGCGCGCAGATCGGTATGCACCACTACAGCGCCACAAGATTTAGCGGAATATGCGGCCCCAGCCGCCGGGCTTGGGGGCGGGCTGCTGAGGTGCGCCGGGCCAGTGGATAGGAGCGGGCGGAGCTGCGGGCACAGGCTGGGACTGCGCAGCCTTCGCAGCGGCGCGCGTGTGAGCCACGAATCGCATGAGTCCGTCAACGGCTTTGCGCTCGAAGTGGAGAGTCAGTAGGGCGGTGCGCGTCTCGATCATGAGCCACTTATCGCCACCACTTTTCTTCTTTGCTGCCAGCGCGAAGATCCCGAGCGCGACGAGGCGCGTCGCGGTGACGCGAGCCTGTGCGGCTTCGCCGTCCTCAACTTCGACACTGATGACGTCGGTCAGCGGGATTCGCTGGATTGGCTCTCCCCGCCGCTTCGAGTCGTATAGAAGCTCAGTATCGGTGCAGATGATCTCAGCGGGATCGGATGAGTAGAGCCGGAAAGCGCCTTTGGGGCGGTGCATAGCTCCTCCTTTGAGTGCAACCTACCAATATGGGCAGTTTACAGCTCGCACGAGGACGTGGAGACTATTCCGGAGAGGCTTCGTCCAAGAGGCGCTGCTCAGCCTCGGCAGCTACATCAGCGCCGCTAACACCGAGCGCCTCGCACATCGCACCGAAGTCGCTCATCGTGCAAACCGTGTCACCCGCGAAGATCTTGTAGCAGCGCGCGCGAGTGATGCCGGCTCGCTCAGCGAGCCGGTCGATAGTGAGGTCCAGACTTTGCAGACGCTCCTTGAGTACAGCTAAGACAGCGCGTTCAAAGGGACTCGATTTAAGAGATCTGCTTCCCATGAGGTAAGCATATCTACTTTTGTAGACCCATGTCACATGAAAACGAGTTGCAAAATCTCTATTTGTAGACTTATATAGTAGTCATTGGTCTACAAATGTAGAAAGGAACCATGAGATGACGGTCGCAGCCGTAATCAAGAGCATGGCCCGTGAGCTGGGCATCTCTCAGACGGAGCTTGCTGCCCGCGCTCGTATGAGCCGCGCGAGCCTGTCCCTCAAGCTCAATGCCCGCCGAGATCTGACCTTGCCGGAAGTTGAGCGCCTCGCGGAAGTCCTCGGCATCACAGTCCGAGACCTCCTCAACCGCGTCGAACGCGCCGAACGCGAACGCGCCGAACGCGAACGCGACCACGCCGAACGCGAACGCGAACGCGTCGAACGCGAACGCGCCGAATGCACCAGTGACCTCAAGTACAAGGAGGTCGAAGATGGGAAATACGCGATAGCGGATAAGCCGACCGGCGTCATTCTCATCAGTGCAGCCCACGGCAGTATCTACGACGAGGATGAGCCGTCATGCGCGACGCCTACATGGTGATCATCTGCATGATTATCGCGGTCGCCGCAATCCCGGTCTTCTTCTGCGTCGGATACCTCCTGTTTGTCTGCGGCGGACGCGCGTTCGAGGCAGCACTCGACTCGCTTGAAGCGCTCGCTGATATGGGCCTCGACGCAGGTGAACGGATCGCCGAAAAGATCGACAAGGCGGTGTCAAGGAAATGACCACAGTCGCCCCGTTCGCACCCGACCGCTGGTACTCAGCCCAGCAGGTCCAGGACACCCTCAGCCTCTCCCGCTCAACCGTCGAGCGCCTCGGAGTCGAAGGCAAAGTCGCCGCAATCAAGATCGGACGCTCAGTCCGCTACAGCGGCGACGATCTCAACCGCCAGTGCCAGAGCCTCGGCTCCGGCCTCACCGAAAAGAAGAGCTCCCAGCGGTAGAAGCGCTGGGAGCAGCAGAACCCCTAGAGAAAGAAGATTCCGTGACCAAGCCTAACACACGCCGCCGCCACCTGCGGCCCTGGCGAACCCTCATCGGAGGCGCGTCACTCGCCGCCGCCCTCACCCTCGGTTTCGCGATGCGGGGCCTCGGCAACCCCGACGGCCTCCCCGAGTGGACCTTCTTCCCGGCCCTCGGCCTCCTCGCGCTCGCGGTCTGTTTGATCCGTGCGGACTGGAAGGCGGGCCGGCTGTGAACGCCTCGATCATCTTCCTCGCTGTTGTCCTCCTCTTCGTCGGATGCGGACTGCTCACCTGGATCGCAGTCCGAGGGGCATCGCGCGCGGCCTCCATCGAGGAGATCGCCGCTCGCATGCAGCGCGCCGCATCGAAGGCCCGCGCGAAGGGGACAACGCTACTCGAGCGTCACGTCGACTTCGACTACTACGACGTCGACGGAGAAGCGCCGCTGCCTCACCTGATCTGCCTGGCGACGCAGGACGTCATTATCGAGGCCGAGCTGAACAATTGCTTCGCGCTCGATACGCCGAAGATCGCGGTCGATCTTGATCGCCAGCAGATTCACGTGACCCTCGAAGTGCTGCGGCTCGATGAGCCGAGCGTGGAGGCGCGGGCCTGATGCCGATGCCTCAGTCACTCCGCCTCGAAGCGTCCGACGACCGCCCCTGCCACGACGAAGCCGCACGGGAGATCGTGCGGCAGGCAAGGAAGCGAGCGCTCGCGTATCCCACCGAGGCTCACGACTCCCAGAACCGCGCCCCGCGCGGGCTCACCTACTACCCCTCAACAAAAAAACACCACAAGGAGACAGACCGATGACCACGAAGAAGATCTGGGCGGCAGGCACTGCCCTCACCCTCGCAGCGCTCGCGCTGCCCTACGGCGCCGCATATGCCGCCGACGAGGCCGCGCCGGCCATGACCGCGCAGGTCACCAAGGCGACCTCATCCTCCAGGCAGACCTCGTCTGAGGTGACCGTCGAGGGCACCTGGTCCGCGCCGAAGCTCGCGGTCGGCCAGCAGTTCACGGTAGCCAGCAAGGACGGCGGCTTCAAGTGGCTGGCCTCGTTCCCGTTCGTCCTCGACGACGGGACCAAGATCGGCGACTGCGCCGCCGACGAGGCGACGCTGACCTGCACAGTCACGGACGTTCCCTCCGCCTACGCGGACAAGACCGACGTGACCGGAAACTTCCATGCCCGCGCGCGTCTTTCGGACGCCGCAGTCGGCACCGAGGACACGCAGATCGTCGTCAACGGCAAAGTCACTCGCACGCTCGTCTGGGGCGACCGTGACGGCTCGGGCACCTGCTCGAACGATTGCGCGTCGGACGCGCACTTCGAGTACGCGGCACCAGAGACGATCAAATTCGGGTGGACCAATGCCGACAAGTCGATCAGCTGGGGCATCAAGTTGGCCGTCGAGGCAGGCAAGACCTACACGCTGACGGACGAGACGAACGCTCTCCCGAAGGCCGTGAAGTGCACGTCGGGCCCGACCTGGGATCCGGCGACTACGACCTGGACTGACGGGTCTCTCGACGAGTCCGCGCACGTGCTGACGTTCACGCCGCCCGCCGGCTCGCTGGTCTGCGTCGTCTATCCTGCGGCGACCCCTCACGTCGAGGGTCAGGACGCCTACACCAACCGAGCGACGATCAACGGCCAGAGCCTTGAGGCAACCGCGACGATCAAGGCCTCGGGCGGTACAGACGGCGACGGCAAGACCAAGCCTCAGCCCGCACCGGTCCCCACGCCTGACCCGAGTATGCCGACGCCTGCGCCTGTTCCCTCTCCTCTCCCGAAGCCGTCACCGAAGCCGACCCCGGCCCCGGTTCCGGTTCCGACTCCCTCGGATGAGCCGCAGTCCGCTCCGACCCCCACGCCTGAGCCGACCCCGGACACCGTGAAGCCCGCGCCCGCGCCGACGACCGCCCCTGACCCGCAGGAGCGCCTCGCCAAGACTGGCGCGACCGCCAACGGACTTTTGCTGATGATCGGCGCAATCTTGGGCGGCGCAGGCGCTGGCCTGCTCATCCTCCACCTGCTTGAAGGCCGTAAGCCCGAAGAGGAGACCGCCCGATGAGCGCAAAGCCCCTCACAAACCCGGTGACGCTCACCCTCGACCTCGTCGACCTCCACTGGCTGCATAACTTCCTCAAGGATGAGCGCCTCTCCGTTGAGATCGACCACGAGGAAGTCGCCTCGCTCCACACCGACGTCGCTATCCGCGCAGCAAAGGTAGCGCTCAACCACGAGCACGAAAGGATGTCGAAGGTCATCGATGCTCTGGACGTTGCTATTGCCGCAGATGACGCGCGCGACGCAATCGCGAAGACGATCGCCGCCACAATGCCTCCCGTCGCATAGCCCCGACCGCCTAATCAACGAAGGAGACGAAATATGAGGTTCAAGAAGAAGATCACCGTCGAGCTTAACCAGGTCGACGCAGCAATCGCAGCCGTCCTGCTAGCAGAGCGCGCCGGCACCACAGCCTTCAATGCGCTGCTCTCAGACAAGACCGCAGAAATTGGCGGGACCACCAACAGAGGGGAACGCGCGCTCGCGGACGCGTACCTCAGAGTCGGCAACGCTCTGACACTCGCGATCCTGGGTGAGAAGGGCAATCAGGGCTTGCAGAGTACAGGGACGCTTGCCCGCAGTACCGCGCTGATGGCCGACGCCATGCGGGCATCAGTCGCGGTCTCGGGAATGAGCAAGGACGAATCATGAAGGTCGCACACGTTGCCGTTTACCTCGATGCCGAGCAAGCGAAGCTGATCCGCTGGGATGCACAGGAGGCTGTCCTCGCTGCGGATGAGGATCTGGAGCTCACGCAGAAGCTGCACGATGTGAACGCGCGTCGCCTCGCTCGCGAAGCGATCAGCGCGAAGCGGGACATCTACCAGGAGATCGTCGATAAGGCTCAGGAAGCCTGCGAGAAGCTCAATAACGGCGAGTGCGAGTACGTCGACGACGTCGACTAGTTCCCCCGTCTGCTCCCCGCTGAGCGCGGCCACGGGGAGGCCACCCGCAAACCAAGAAAAACACGGCGGGACCGGCTATAAGACCGCGCAGCCCGACGAGCAGACCCCCGGGTGCGAGTCCCGGGCGGGCACGAAGCCCGCACCAGCGAGTGCAGGGCAAGAACCCCTAGAGAAGGACCATCAATGACCACCATCAACGAGATCAAGGACAGGCTGAACGCCGTGGCGTTCGCTGGGCGCAGCTACGCAGGCGCAGATCGCGCCGCGATCGCGAAGGCCTACACAGACGCTGTCGCTGCCTTCGATCAGAATTCCGCCGTCGATATGGCTTACCTCCTCGACCGTATCGAGGAGCTGCAGAAAGCGATCATCGCCGCTGCGGCCGAGCTCGCCGCAGCCGCCGTCTCCGTCGCAGACCGCTACGCCGGCAACGACGCCGAGACACTCGAGATCCGCCTCATGATCGGCGACCCCATCGACAAGCTCGTCAACATCGCGCAGGGCGCCGCGATCACCACCGAGGAGGCTGGAGAATGAGAACTGCAGGACTCCTGAGCATCGAATGGGAGATCACTGACCAGCATCTACCCATGCCGCACCTCGTCGCAACGGCCTGCGCAGCGTTCGTCGAGGAAGTAGAGCGCCGCGGCATCGTCATCCGCTCCGGCACCACCCCAACAGTCCTGCACGGTCTCAGGCTCGTCCAGGTCACGGGCAAAGTCGGCAAGCCTGCCGACGCCGCCGAGGAGCCATGCCCGCCGCACACACTGCGCCGTTGCCCCGCGTGCGGTGTCCACATCTACGACCTGACCGATGTTGAGGGAGCCGACAAGTGATCGAGATCAAGCCCGTGCGCACCGTCCGCGCCTTCCGCCGCTGCCCCGTCTGCCGCGAGCAGCTCGCGCCGAAAGGCTCGAACGTCCGCGTCACAATCGACGCAGAGACCGAGGCAACCGCAATCTCGGCACTCACACACGCACGCTGCGCACAAACCGTCATCAGCTTCACCCGCGCTCGCGGCTACACGCCTGCCGAGCTTGCGGAGGTCGGGGTCTGGGTTGTTGATGAGGCGCTGCGATGAGGCTCCCGATCAGGATTCAGCGCCGCCGCGCTCGTGGCTGGCGTATGCCCGCGCACACGAAGTACGTGGGCAGGGGGAGCCTGTACGGGAACCCTTACCGAGTTGCCCGGTCGGCGCGTGAGCTTGAAGAGGGCGGCGAGCTTGTTGTCGCGTCGGCGGATGAGGCTGTCGCTCGGTATCGCGAGTGGATCGAGCAGACGCGAGAAGGCCGGTTCGTAGCGTCGTGCGCAGCCCGGAATCTGTGGGGCTTGGACCTGGCTTGCTGGTGCAAGCTCGATCAACCTTGCCATGCAGATGTGCTCTTGGAGATCGCGAACCCGCGCGGTGAGCGCGAGTTCGAGAACCGCTATTACAGGATGTGGGATCGAGAATGACGACTATCGGGAGTCTGTTCACGGGCTACGGCGGTCTGGATATGGCTGTCCGTATGGCGCTTGACCCGGCGGCGAGTGTCGCTTGGACGAGCGACGTTGAGCCGGGGCCGTGCAGGCTGGCTGAGGTGCGCTGGCCGGGTGTCCCGAATCTTGGGGATATCACGCAGGTCGATTGGTCGACAGTGGAGCCGGTCGACATTATCTGCGGTGGCTCGCCGTGTCAGGATCTGAGCCTCGCTGGCCGTCGCGCGGGCATGGCCTCGGGGACGAGGTCGGGTCTTTGGGAGTCGATGTTCGAGGCGGTCAAGACGATGCGTCCGCGTCTGGTTGTGTGGGAAAACGTGCGAGGGAGTCTGACGAGTGGAGCTTTTAGTCTGGTGGAATCCGAGCAGGGACTGCTGGGAGTCGGAGCAAATGGACCTGCTCTCCGGGCGGCAGGCCGTGTGGTCGGAGACTTGGCCGGCATCGGGTATGACTCGCAGTGGTGTGTTGCGCGAGCTTCCGACGTCGGTGCCCCTCACCAGCGAGAGAGGCTCTTCCTTGTTAGCCACCCCGCAGGCGAACCTTGGCAGCTGCGGGGGATCGCAGCCGCCGGAGAAGCGCAGGGAGGGCGGGCACTCGGTGAGTCTCGCGGATCAGATCGAGCACCTGGTGCCCTGATTCCGACACCGACTGCGTCGGACCACAAAGCCGGCCGCCACCAGGAGGGGACGGGCATGAGCCTCTCGCAGGCGGTGCAGATGCTGCCGACGCCGGTCGCGCAGCCCTCGGGTAACTCCCCCGCGGCTCACCTGCAGAAAAAGCCGGGGCGCGAGCGGGTAACCGACCTGGCAATCATCGTCGAGAACGGCCTGCTGGCAACCGGGGGCCTACTGCCGACACCGCAGGCGACGAACGCGACAGCGTCCTCGACCGGCTACGGGGCGAACCTTCACGAGGTAGCTCGTGAGCTGCTGCCGACACCGTCAGCGTCGGACGCGATTATGGGCCTTCCTAGGACGAGCGGACGACCGCCGGAGAAAGCGACGAAGCTCGCGACGCGGATCGAGTACACCGACTTCGGTATGTACGCGCCCGCGATCGCACGCTGGGAGCAGGTGCTCGGTCGTCCGGCTCCGGCGCCGACTGTCCCGCCGACTCGCGAGGGGGGGCGAGCGCGTCTCTCGACTCGTTTCGTCGAGTGGCTCATGGGGATCCCCGAGGGGCATGTGACCGGCGAAGATCTCGGCCTCACGCGCGAGCAGCAGCTCCGCCTCCTCGGAAATGGGGTCGTTCCGCAGCAAGGCGCTGCTGCTATCTACCAGCTCACCAGGATCGCCATTAAGGAGGCAGCATGAGCAACCTCGACCCATTGAAGGATCTCGACGGCGTCCAGGACTTTCAGGAGCGCGCGATCGTTCGAGCAGTTCGCTTGACTCGCGATAACGCGGACGAGATTGCCCGCCGCGCACGAAAGCGTGTGAACTTCACGTTCGAGGGGAAGGTGATGCTGTGCGATCAGAACCTCTCGATCTGGGCACTCGAGGGCGACGTGATCTTCGCCCGTCCCGGAAGTATGAGGCTATCGATCCGCATCGAGGAGGACTTCCTCGCCTGGTACACGAAGCTAGGAGAGCAACTCAAAAAGGAGGATCTGGGATGAACTGGACGCTCGTCTGGGAATCGCGCATCCTACCGCTGACGCGCAGCAAGCTACTCACCGCAAACGACAGGCTGCACTGGGCCGCGCGCTCGCGGCTCACGAAGCAGCTGCGACAGTGGGGCTACCTACTCGGTCGGGAAGGTGAGGGCGTTGCCCGCCTGGGCCTGCAGCATGCCCGCGTGGAAATTGAATTTGCGTATCCGGACCATCGGCGGCGTGATCGCAGCAACCTAGCGCCGACGGTAAAGGCGCTCATGGATGGACTGATCGACGCCGGGCTTCTGCCTGACGACTCCGACCGGTACCTTGACGGCCCGCATACGGTCATCGTCGAGAATCTGGCGAAGCCGCATCTGAACGTACCGATGTACGAGGTCCACATCTGTGTGTATGTGGAGACAGAACAGAAGGAGAACAAGTAATGGCCGGAGAAACCACGATCACCGTGATCGGCAACCTGACCGCTGACCCCGAGCTGCGTTGGACGCAGTCCGGCGCCGCCGTCGCCGACTTCACCGTCGCATCGACACCGCGAACCTACGACCGTAACGCTGGTGAGTGGCGCGACGGCGACACCCTCTTCATACGCTGCTCCGTGTGGCGCGAGACCGCTGAGAACGTCGCCGAATCGCTGCGCAAGGGCATGCGCGTCATCGTTCAGGGTCGCCTCACCCAGCGCTCATACGAAACCCCGCAGGGCGCACGCCGAACGGTCGTTGAGCTGCAGGTCGACGAGGTCGGCCCCTCCCTGCGCCGCGCCCGCGCGCAAGTCACCCGCAACCAGGCGCAGCCCGCGAGCGCGGGCGGCTTCGGGCCGGGGTCTGCTCCTAGTGCTGGTGGGGGCGGGTGGGCACCGTCGGCGGCGTTGGACGCACCGCAGCATGATCCGTGGGGAGCGCCTGCTGCCCCGTCTGAGCCGCCGTTCTGATGGAGCGGCATTGTCCGGACTGCGGTGAGGTTCTCGCTGCAGGGCACGCGCGCTGTAGGCCGTGCTTCCGCAGGTTTGAGGCTGAGTACCAGCGGAAAACCGAGAGGGACTGGATGAGGCGCAACTTCCCGGAGTTCCGGCCCCGGGATCTGTTCCCGGAGGACTACTGGGAGCAGTCGGAGATCGAGAAAACAACCGTAAAGGAGGGCGACTAATGGCATGGGTCCGAGTGGGCGACGAGGAGTTGAGCCACCCGAAGCTCATGAGCTTGTTCGACGTGGAGGGGGCCGAGGACATTTCGATTATCGAGATGTTCGGTTTCCTAATGGCGCTCGCGACCTACTCGGCCAAGCACCTAACCGACGGAATCATCGAGAGAGGCGCCGCCTTCCGCGACGGCGAGCGCTCGCGGGTTGTGCGCCTCATCGATGCGGCGGTGGCCGCAGAACTGCTCACGTGGGTTGAGGTGGACGGCGCGAAGAAACTGCGCCTGTTCACGGATGAAGAGTTCATTCATATCCAGCCCCGTGAAGAGGTTATGCGGCGCCGCGCCAGGTCGCGGGAGAATCGCGACCCGAATAAAAAGGCTGCTGTGATCTTCCGCGACGGCGATCAGTGTCGGTACTGCGGGAAGGTCGTGCGGTGGACGGGCCCGAAAGGTTACAACCTCGGCACGCTCGATCACGTGGACCCGGACTCACTGGGGGACGCCCCGGTCGAGGGTCTCGTGGTCGCCTGCTATGAGTGCAACTCCTCGCGCGGTCACGCGCGGGAAGCGTTCGACGCGGCCTCGCCGCTGCGTCCCGTCCCGACCACGCCCTATTACGGAGTGTGGTCGGCAGAATTCCTCACCAGGTACGGATATGAAGCCGCGCCGTCCGTGGATCCGGGCGCGCCCGTTGACCCCGGGCGCGGCTCCAGCGGCCCCGCTGAGGCCGTTGTGCGTGACCCCGGCGCGTCCGAGCGACGCGCGTCCGAGGGTCCGCGTATTCGACCTAGTTCGGACTCAAGTCCGAACCTCAGTCCGACGTCGAAGGGTATCAGGTCGAATACTCTCGGGTCGGGTAGGGACGGGACGGGACGGGCAGGCCAGGGAAGGGCAGGCACGGGCCAGGCAGGGAAGGGCCAGGCCGGGAAGGGCCAGGCCGGGCACCCGCGATCCCCTCAGCAGCAGCAATCAAGCAAGCGGAACCGTAGAAGGAGAAGAAGATGAGCGATGAGCAGATGGGCTTTGACAAGTTAGAGGATGCAGTGGCAGCTCTGGTGAGTGAGCGGGGGCCGGGCAGGCTTGTTGGTGCATGGGAGATCATGATTGAAACGATCGACCCGATGCGCCCGGACATCACAGCTTGGATGACCGAGGGTAACGGCTCGATGCTGGCTCGGCGCGGCCTCATTGAGGTATGCCGCGACCAGTACAGGAAAGGTATAGAGGACACGACAGATGAGTGAGACGATGAACGACCGGACATGTCCTGTAACTGGTGAGCCTCTCCTCGATGGAGAGTTCCTGTCTCGTGGCGGCGCTGCCCGCGTCCGTGTGGCGACCGCATCGATGCCCGGCCTGATGAGTGACCTCGCCTATGCTGCGTCGCACGGTGTGCGCACGGGTGAGCAGGTCGGCGGCTCGGGTGTCCCGTCGTCGCGGGCGCCGCTCAACCTCGCGCTCATGATCGAGGTCGACGAGATGTGCGACTCGATCCTCACCTGGGCAACGCTCCTCCTGTCGCACGTGATGGGGCCGGCCTACTGGGTGAAGCAAGGCAACTGGTGGGGCGTGGCGGATGTGTTCAAGACTCATGAGGATAAGCTGCGACGCTGGCCCGAGGCAGCTCAGTGTGCGGACGAGGTTCTCTACTCGGTCGCCCGCTTGGAGCGCCTCGCCTCTCCCGGCAGGCAGCGTCTCGTGTTCGTCGGAGAGTGCAGCGCCTGCGGGGCAGACCTACTGGTCCGCGACCCAGATGAGGAGACGACGACCTGCCGGGAGTGCGGAGCGGTCGAGCAGATCGCCGACGCCTGGGACCGGCTCCTCACGAAGGCGCGTGAGTCTCTGCTGCCTCGCACTCGAGCAACTCGCGTCGCTGAGATCCTGGCAGGTGTGCAGGTCAAGGACTCAACCGTGAGGAAGTGGCAGCAGCGAGGGAGGGTGGCCCCGGCATCGAGGGAGGGGGGCATCCGTCTGTACAGGGTGGGGGACATTGAAACTCTTGCTCTCCAGCACTTGACCAGCTCGTAGCGCGTGTCGCTTGCGCGCGCGGGTGTCACGGTGTATTTTGCTAACGTGGCCCCGCGCGTAAGCGATGGGGCTTCTGCCTTATACGGCATCCGCGCACATGCGTTGACCCCCGCTCTTCTCGGCCCCGATGGAGCGGGGGTCTCCGCATACCTGGGAGGTGGTCGATGTGGCGACCTCACGCACAGGCACTGCGCAGTACAAGCACTGGCGCAAGCGAGTGCTGATCGCAGCTCGCGACGCCGGCATCGCGCAGTGTCCACACTGCGGCGTGCGCCTGGACTACACGCGAGGACTGCAACCGAACAGCGCCGAGCCGGATCACATCCTGCCGGTCCGTTGGGGTGGAAAGAACACGCTCGAAAATGGTCGAGTCCTTTGCCGCAGGTGCAATCAATCTCGTGGAGACGGGACGCGCCCGAAGGTGAAACCGCGCAGAGCGGCCTCCGTCGACGTAGACTGGTGACAGATTCAGTCGGCGGATACGGGGGTTTACCCCTCCCCCCGCCTA
>ERZ1674203.292-NODE-292-length-11837-cov-8.807927_pt1 | contig 11837 bp, 5 predicted proteins | sample MGYA00581297_ERZ1674203 | MGnify/ENA primary metagenome ERZ1674203 (study PRJEB41354, sample SAMEA4873349) | human saliva metagenome | biome: human-associated habitat [ENVO:00009003]; feature: mouth environment [ENVO:08000002]; material: saliva material... | reverse complement strand
ACAACTTTCCCTTCATCCCGCCGCACTGCGGCGTCCATATAGCGCAAAGTCGAGGAACTTTTCCCGACCATCCGGCGCAAACGCTCTTTGACTTACTGAACCTTCGCGACTTCGCCTTATCCCTACCTATCGGAACATCCCCAAAAGGCGCTGTCCCTCAACATGGGGTGGCATTTGCACAACAACGACCCTCCCCTTGGGTTTGTACGGAAAGAAGGGGCGCAAGGGGCAGGCTTTTGTTCCATCAGAAAAGGGGTGCATGCCTTCTTTGGACAACGCGGTTTTGGCTACTCCTATTCGTTTCTTGTCCTACCTCCTATGCAGCGAATCCTCGTGCGTATGGAGTGTTGTGCGCGGCGCGCGGGGATCTATCGGCGCGAGTCTGCATCGTTCGTGGAGCGACTTAAAACAAAAGCTCCCCACGAATCGGCGAAAGACGCGATTCGTGGGGAGTAGTATCATATCCTAATGTTGAGGGCGCGATCAGAAACCGGCGAGTTCGAGCACACGCGCCACCGCGGCATCGAGGCCGGCCACGTCCTTACCACCTGCCGTGGCAAAGTGGGGTGCGCCACCGCCGCCGCCCTTGATGAGCTGCGCGGCTGCCTTCACGAGGTTGCCGGCGTGGAGTTGGCGTTCGCCGCCGACAAGGTCTTTGCTGAGCATCACGGTGAGGAGCGGTTTGTCGTCGTGCTTCGAACCGAGCACCACGAAGGTGCGCTCTTGCAACTGACCGGCCACTTGGAAGGCCAAATCCTTTACCGCCGCGGCGTCGACCTCCATCGGGAGGACACCCGAGACGATCTTCACGCCGTCGACTTCCTGTGCTTTCTCGATGAGGCGCGATTTGAGTTGCATCACGCGTTCGTGCATCGCCTCTTCCACTTGCTTGCGGAGTTCGGCGTTGTCGGCAATGGCCTTTTCGACGGCTGCACGCACGTCCTTGGCGTTGTTGAAGAACGACGAAATGCCTTGCAGCACGTCGCGCATCACGTAGACGCTCTCCTCGGCGGCTTCGCCGGTGAGGGCTTCGATGCGGCGAATGCCGGCCGCCACGCTGCTCTCGCTCACGATGCGGAACAAGCCGAGGCAACCTGTGCTCGCGGCGTGCGTGCCGCCGCAGAACTCAATGCTGTCACCGAATTGCACGACGCGCACCTTGTCGCCATACTTCTCGCCGAAGAGGGCGATGGCGCCCATTTTCTTCGCTTCCTCGATGTCGAGGTCGCGGTGGTCTTGCAAGGGGAGATTTTCGCGGATGCGGGCGTTGACAAGGCGCTCCACTTGGCGCAGTTCCTCGGGCGTGACCTTTTGGAAGTGGGCGAAGTCAAAACGCAGTCCTTCGGGGGTGACGAGCGAGCCCTTCTGTTCCACGTGCTCACCGAGGACTTCGCGCAGGGCTTGGTCCACCAAGTGGGTGGCGGTGTGGTTGGCTTCGGCCGCACGACGGCGATCCACATCAACGCAGGCCATGAATTCGGCCGAAACGTCGGTGGGCAGTTTGCGCGTGAGGTGAATGGGGAGGTTGTTTTCGCGCTTCGTGTCGAAGATTTCCACCGTTTCCCGCTCATTGATGAGCACACCGGTGTCGCCCACCTGACCACCCATTTCGGAATAGAAGGGCGTGGTGTCGAGCACGAGTTCGAAGTAGGTTTGCTTCTTCTGCGTGACTTGGCGATACTTGAGGATGCGGCAACCGTATTCCGTGAAATCCCATCCCACGAACTTCGTTTCGCCTTCGTGCACCGTCACCCAGTCGGAGGCTTCGATAGCGGCGGCATTGCGGGCGCGCTGTTTCTGCTGCTCCATCTCGGCGTTGAAGGCGGCTTCGTCCACCGTCAAACCGGCTTCGGAGCAGATCAACTGTGTGAGGTCGAGGGGGAAACCGTAGGTGTCGAAGAGGGTGAAGGCTTTGGCGCCGTCCACCACGGTCTTACCGCCTTGCTTCGTCTCGGCGATCACGCCTTCGAGCAAGTGGATGCCGGTGGCGAGGGTGCGGAGGAAGGATTCTTCTTCTTCGCGAATCACCTTGGTGATGAGTTCCTGCTGTGCCGGGAGTTCGGGATAGGCACCACCCATCTCTTGCACGAGCGTGGGCACGAGGAGGCAGAGGAAGGGGTCGCGGCGACCGAGGAAGGTGTAGGCATAACGCACGGCGCGACGGAGGATGCGGCGAATGACGTAACCGGCCTTGGCGTTGGAAGGCAGTTGGCCGTCGGCGATGGAGAAGGCGATGGCGCGCAGGTGGTCGGCAATGACGCGCATGGCCACGTCGACGTCTTCTTCCTTACCGTAGGTGAAGCCGGAAAATTCGGCGATTTTGCGAATGATGGGTTGGAACACATCGGTGTCGTAGTTCGAGGTCTTGCCTTGCATCACGCGCACCAGGCGTTCGAAGCCCATGCCGGTGTCGATGACCTTGTGGGGCAGGCCTTCGAGCGAGCCGTCGGCTTTGCGATTGTATTGCATGAACACCAAGTTCCAAATCTCGATCACAAAGGGGTTGTCCTTGTTGACGAGTTCGGCACCCGGAACGGCGGCTTTCTCGGCATCGGTACGGTTGTCGATGTGGATTTCCGAGCAGGGGCCGCAGGGACCGGTGTCGCCCATCTCCCAGAAGTTGTCGTGCTTGTTGCCGTTGATGATGTGGTCCTTCGGGAAATAGCGTTCCCAAATGGCAGCGGCCTCATCGTCGCGCTCCAAACCGGCGCTCTTGTCGCCTTCGAAGACAGTCACATAGAGGTCTTTGGGATCGATTTTGAGCACTTCGACCAGAAACTTGTAGGCGAAGACGATGGCACCTTCTTTGAAGTAGTCGCCGAACGACCAGTTGCCCAACATTTCGAACATCGTGTGGTGGTAGGTGTCGTGTCCCACCTCTTCGAGGTCGTTGTGCTTACCGCTCACGCGCAGGCATTTCTGCGAGTCGGTCATGCGGCGGCTCTTGGGTTCGACGTTGCCGAGAATGATGTCCTTGAATTGGTTCATACCGGCGTTGGTGAACATCAGCGTGGGATCGTCCTTAATCACCATCGGGGCGGAGGGAACAACCAAGTGATTGTTCTCTTCAAAGAAGCGTTTGAAGGCTTCGCGTATTTCGTTTGCTGTCATCATAGACTTTTTGTATTTCGATATTTGGCGCGAATTTACGAATATCCCACGAGTTGCACGCCGTAACTTGCCGAAAATCACATACAATTCGCGCTTCGTCGCTTTTGAAAGTGCTATGTAAGTACGTTGTAAGTGCGTGCTTTCCGCCTTTGTTTGCCTTTCCTCTCTCTGCATACGTGCTCCCGTCTCGTGTTGTTTGGGCTTTGCGGGCGGGGGCTGCCCGCTTTTGCCCTTCCGCTGCGGTGTGCCCGATTGGGTACACCGCTCCCCTACTCTTTGGGTGGGACGGAAGAGGAAAGGCAGTCTACTTGTTGGCGACAGCGGCAAAAACGAAATGAAAGTTCCCCGACGAACCCGGTGCAGGGGCTATCGAGGAACTTCACTCTGTTATGAACAACTTATATTTTATGGCGATAGGCTAACGAGGACGTTTTAGTCCTTCTTCATCAAGTACATTCCGGCGGGAAGATCGGCCACTCCTCCCTCAATGGGTACACCTTGCACCGTGAAGAAGCTGCAATTCACAAACTCGTTCGGAGTCATTTGTTCTTCATTGTTCGCGGGCTCCTCCTTCTTTTCGGGCGCTGTTTCAGACAATGACAAGTTGGGGTCTTCGGAACTGAAATAGCCCGTCTCGGGATTGGCCATTTCCTCGTCAGTTCGCGTAAAGTCATAGGGCACTGCTCCGCGCAATTTACGGCAATCCTCGAACATTCCTTCTGAATATCTACATTCCCAGGTAGCCTTGCAATAGATGGTGGTCAGTTCTCGACAGTTAAAGAACATTTCTGCCATATTGTCTACATTCTTCGGATAGAAATAAGACAAATCAAGTTGAGTCAATGCGGTGCAATCGGAAAACATGCTATTCATATTCTCCACAGCTCTTACACTAAAGCTGGACAAATCCAAGGCTTTCAAAGAGCTGCAACCTTGAAACATTGAACACATATATCTCACTCTTGCGGTATTAAAAGAGGAAAGGTCGAGGTGAGTCAATGCACTGCAACCGAAAAACATTGATGACATGTTTTCAACGCGCGTTGTATCAAAAGAGGAAAGATCGAGGGCAGACAATGCAGTGCAATAGGAAAACATTGATGACATATTCTTCACCCTACCTGTGTTCAAGTGTTCGAGTCCCGTTATTTCTTCCAAACTAGAACAACCATAAAACCAATTCCATGTGCTATCAAAAGACGCGCTCTTGCACGTAACATCAAAGACAACTTTCTTTATCATTAACTCCCCAAAAAGTCTAGAGCTGTAAACGGTATTACACCCAGGAAGGATCCCTCCTCTCTCTTCTCGCTGGTCATCGTAATAAAAGGTGGCCGTGCGCTCATCTTCGCTTAACACGTAATAGAATTCCATAATTTATCCCCCTTATCCCCTCCCAGAGAGGGCTGCCAATTTGGGGCTCGGGCAGTGGTAAAACAAGGTAAATCGTATTGGTCACCTGCATTTGAACTCGTTTTTCATGGAGTTGAGCTCGCAATGACCACTTCAACACATAACGGAAATTTGTTGTTTGAATTAGATCCTTTTGTTGTTTGATGTTGCAAAGGTAGTTTCTCCTCTTCACCTGCGCTCCCTTTCCCAAAGCTTGCAACACCATGAGCAAAAAGTTGGTCATTATCGCTGCAAGGTTGCGGACACGATTTTCGCAAGGCAAGAAAAGGGAACGAAATTGATGCAACCTGCGCTTCCTTCTCCTCGACACTGCGATTTCTTGTGTAGCATTTATCGAACGATGAGTTTACTGCCCTTCAACACGTGAAGGCCGGGGACATTGGGGGCAATGCGGCGACCGGCGAGGTCGTAGTGCGCTGCGGTGGTGGGTGCTTCAGCACGCACCGAGGAAAGACCGGTCACATAATTGCACGTGAGCGTCAGATCTGAGGAGAGGCCGTCGGCACCGAGGGGGAGACCGTCCACCGATTGGAGCTTATATTTCGCCAGTTCGGGTGCTTCGAAGGTCAAAGCGCTACCGGCCGGAGCGAAAAACTGTTCGTCGGGGAGCAAGGTGCTGCCGTCGGCAGAAAGGCGGTGGCGAACGGTGACGCGGAAATAGGGCGCGAGACGGAAGGAACGCAATTCGTAGGCGTGACCGTAGACGTTCCAACCGGTCATGCCGCCCACCACGCCGTCCCAATATTCGCCGTTCGTGCCTTGCACACGCCAACTGCGGCGGTCGGCATTGAGCGTGAACGAGAAATTACCGGGGGTGGCGCCGACGATGACTTCGCCGGAACGGGGCAGTTCGGGGAGATATTTCCCCGTGGCGGGATGGAACAGTTGCCAGCGCGCACCGTTGCGTCGCAACTGCCAGACGTACATCGGGTCGACGCCGTCACTACCGATTTGGCCTTGCAACACGCGGCCGTTGTCGGGCGAGACGTTGCGATAGCCGGCACGCTCGGGGGCGGAAGCCGAGGTGTCGTAGAGCAACACGTAGTGGCCGTCGGTCAACTCGGCGAGCGGTTCGCCCGCGGCCGCCACACCGGCGTGGGCCGATCCGGTGTAAACGAGCGTGCGGTGCACATCGGTTTCGGGCGTCAGCGTGAGACCTTCGGCGGGAAAGTCGCGTACGGTGTAGAAGGGGACGGCGGGGGCGTGCAGCACGAGGCTTTCGCCCACCGCCACGGCAAGGGTATCGGTGGCCAACAATGCGCCGTGTTCATCGATGGCCGTCAGAAAAACCCGGTTGTGGGTTTTCTTGTAAGTGAGGGTCAGTGTGAGCGGAGTGTCGCCGGCTTCGAGCGTGGGGAGCGCCGATTGCAAACGATAGCCGGGCAGCTGCGGAGCAACGAGCGTGCGCTCGTCGACGGGCACGTAGCGCACAACGGTCGAAATCGGGTTGCCCTTGGTGTCTACGCATTGGATCGTGAGACTGCGCGCGGCCACAAACTGCCACCCCGTGCCTTGCGGGCGCACCGCGTCGGGGGCGCCGGTACTGCTGCCCGAGCTGATCACACCGGGATAGGCGTGCGATTCGGCGGCAATGGGGAAAAGCGTTTTGCCGGAGAGCGAAAGGCTGTAATCGGCTGTGGCGGGATGGTAGGTAGCGGTGACGGTGGCACCGCTTTTGTTCACACTCACGGGGAAAGCGTAGCGCTCGATTTTCTTCGCGGCGGGCGTGCCGACGAAACGGCCGGTGGAGGCGTTGCGCAGGCGGAAGGTGAAGGTGCCGCCGGCGGTGTTGAAGGCAGAAGCGTCCACGAGTTCCCACGCATTGTTGCTGTTGTCGAGCTGCGCGGTGTGGGTGAGTTCGGCCGCACCGGTCTTGTCGGCGAGCATCGTGCCCTTGAATCCATCGACGGTGTTGCGCAACAGATAGACCTGTCCGGCCTTGGGGAGCGAAGCGGGGGCTTGCACGGTGGGTTTCGCCACGTCGGTCACTTTCTTACCACCGACAAAGAGCCAAAGGCCACCGTTGCCGCCGGCAGGATCGGAATAGAGGTTCACGGCTTGGCCTTGTCCGGGCATCGAAGCGTTGAACCACAGGTTATTGTTGGCCGTGGAGCGAATGGTGTAGTAGCGATAGCCGTCGGCGGTGCCGTAGCCTTTGTCGCCGAGCACGAAGTCGTAGTGCTTGGCCGTGCGATCGTAGTTCCAACGTCCGGCGACAGAAGTGGCCGTGGGCTGTGTGGCGACACTGCCTTCGGGAGCGGCTTTCGAAACGAGGGCGAAACGGCCGGGATGGTTGCTGTCTTGCTCGAAACGCCAGAGTTGCGCGTCGGCAGTGGCTGTGCCTTCGGCGGCTTGCGGTGCCGTCCAAAGTCGATCGGCGGCAGCGCCTTTCGCCTTGTGCTGCGCTACGAGCGGAGAGTCGGCGGTGAGCAGCGTGATGCAGCGGCCTTTGCGATCGTTGTCGCCGGCGCGCGTCACTATGCGGTAGTAGGTGCTGTTGTCGGCCGTGCTCACTTCGGGATAGACCATCGAAGCGGGCTTTTCGTCACGAAGGAAGGCACGATCGTACTCATAGTTATTGTAGTTGAGCATCACGGTGTCGGCCTGCATGCGACGCACGAAGCTGTTAAAGTTCTTTTTGGCTTGCGGCGACCAACCGGCTTCGGCGATGGCGATGAGGCGCGGGAGAGCGAGATGCTCCATCACGTCGGCCGTGGCCACGTGTTCCGTCCAGAACGTGCCCTGCACACCGATCGAATGCTTGAAGTCGGTGGGCTGATCTTCGTAAGTGGCTTTCAAATGATCGGAACCGTTGCCGGGCAAGGTGGCCATCCACCCCTCTTTCGAGGGGGCGCGGTTGATGTAGTAGGGGCCGTAGACGGTGTAGATGCTGGGGAGTCCGAGTTCGTTGGCGATTTCTGCACCGCGGCGTGCGGGCACCCAGCAATAGACCGTGGCACCGGTTTTCTTCATCAGTTGGAGGTCGGCGCCTTTCTCGGTCACGGTTTCGTTCCAAACGGAGATCTTGCGACCTTTCGACCGGAGATAGGTGCTGATTTCGTCGATGAAATGGGTTTGCAGTTGACGATAAGAGGTGAGGTTCAAGCGCTTGTACATCTCTTGGCACTGCTTGTTGTTCTCCCATGCCGTGGTGGGGCATTCGTCACCGCCGATGTGAATATTCGTCGAGGGGAAGATGTCCATCAATTCGTCGAGGATATCCTTCACGAAGCGCACCGCTTTCGGGTCGGCCACGTTGAGCACGTCGGTGAACACCCCACCCCACGTCTCCACACGGTGCGGGCCGCTCGGATTGCAGGAGAATTGCGGATAGGCGGCCATGGCGGCCGAGAAGTGACCGGGCATGTCGATTTCGGGAATCACCTCGATGTGACGTTCGGCGGCGTAGGCCACGATGTCTTTCAACTCAGCGCGCGTGTAGTAGTAGGGGCCGTAGGGACGATTCGTCCAGTAGGCACCGTGCTGCATGGAGGTGACGTAGGTGTTGGACGCCACGGCACCGACGCTCGTGAGGCGAGGATATTTCTTCACCTCCCAACGCCAACCTTGGTCTTCGGTGAGGTGGAAGTGGAACTTGTTGAGTTTGTACACCGCCATGAGATCGAGCATGCGTTTGATCTCGTCGACGGTGAAGAAGTGGCGCGCTACGTCGAGCATGAAGCCGCGATAGGGGAAGCGGGGGCCGTCGGTGACGGTCAGACAGGGGAGTTCGAAACGCGTCACACCGGCATCGCGCACACCGGCGGCGACACAAGCGGGCAACATCTTGTTGATGCTGGCGAAAGCATAGAAGAAACCCGTGGCGGTGGCCGCATCGATCGTCACCCCTTCGGGAGTGACGGTCAAACGGTAGCCTTCTTGGCCGTAAGTGTTTGTCGCGTCCTTAATTTGATAGAGCGTGATGACAGCACCTGCCGCACGGTCGGCGGCCGTTGCGGTGCTGCCGGTAGAACGGTTGTAGTTGCTGACGAACTTGCGCACCTCTGCGCGCACGGCTTTGTCGAGTCCGTCGCCGCCTACCGTGAACGAATCGGGAAAGACGAAGGTGCCGGCCTGAACGCTCATCTGCTTGGGCAGGGGCGTCAGATTGACAAACGATTGCTGCGCATTCAACTTGCCGAGGGGCAGCAAGAGAAAGGCGGCAAGCAGAGAAAGATGCCTAAATTTCATGGGCGAATAAATCTTGTAGGGTTGTGGTGCGACGAATTGCACAGCGGTGCAAAGTCCGTCGGCGAATGAATGCTACAAAGTTAGCATTAAATTTCGGTTTTTGCCGTTTCTTGTCCCGATAAGTCAAGCAAAGTTGACAGTTTGCCCACTTCCATTGCAAAAAAATGACATCGCTACGAGCGAATACCCCCTTATCCCCACCGACCTACTCCTTATATATAGAGATTGCACTTGAACTATCCGATGCGTACTTTCGGTCTGTGCGCTGTGCACTACTGATTTCGCGGCGCGGCGGAGCAGTTTGCGCTCCAACACGACAACGCCCCTTCGTCTATGCAGACGGAGGGGCGAAAAGTTGTGGGCTGATTCGCCGACCTGCCATTAAACGAGGTGAGCGATGTGGGCTTCGCGGTCGCCGGGCAGGTAGTCTATGACAGGAATCTCGATCATCGTGTAGGCACCGGGACGTTGGCGCATCGAAGCGCGCGCCACGTTGATGAGCACCTGCGCGGTGAGGGCGGGATTGTTAATCTTCATGTCGAACGAGAAGAGCTGATTGTGCGTGCGACCCGAGACACCTTTGCGCGTGAGGTGCACACCGTGTCCCACGTCATTGAGGGCATCGACCGATTCCACGGCTTGAACATGCGTTTCGTCGTTGACAAAATACGGATCGGCCTTGATGGCGGCGGCCACCTTGGCGAAATCTGCGCCGGGTTCGAGTTCAATGTACACCATGCGGCGGTGAATGCCGGTGCCGAGGGGGATGGTCACCGAAAGCGCGTCGTGTACTCCGTCGATGGCCCGCACGGCCACGGAGTGCCCCATCGAGCGGCCGGGACCGAAGTTGGTGTAGGTCACGCCCTTCGGCGCAAGGCTTTCCATGAGGGTGCGCACCACCGAGTCGGAACCGGGATCCCAACCGGCGGCCACCACGCTCACGGCGTTGTGTGCCTTCGCGGTTTCGTCGAGCGTGCGACGCAAATCGACAATGCCGGAGTGGATATCGAACGAATCGACCGTGTTAATGCCGAGCGCAAGGCACTCTTTGGCGTAGGCTTCTACGCTGCGGGTGGGTGTGGCAAGGATAGCGACGTCTACATTCTCCAGTTCGGAGATGTGCTTCACCACGGGATAGGCGGCAAGTTCGGGCGGGCAATCAACGGCACCGTTGCGGCGAACCACACCGGCACACTCCATGTCGGGAGAGGTCTCGATGGATTCGAGGGCGTATTTACCAATGTTTCCGTAACCGACGATGGCGGCGCGAATTTTCTTTTCCATAAGCAAGTAAGGAGGGGGTTAGTTTGCGTGGGTCGCCCTCACCATTTCCACGATTGTGGAGGCAGTTTGCAAACCGCTGCTCGCAGAAGCGGGGCGAACGGCGCAGGACGGCTTTTTTAGTGCTGCAAATTTAGAAAGCACCGACCAAGTGACCAACGACGGCGGCCGTTTTTTGACCGAAAAGGCGCTTAGTTTTGCACTCTTTTATCGTTGGCGCGCAGGAGAAACAGCCCACAGGCGGTGAGCAGACCGTTGAAGACGAGGAGTTCGTAGCCGAATTTGTAGTTCCACCACACGGGTGCCATGCGATCGAGCACCCCACATATCACAGGAGCCGCCACCACGACGAACGGCACATAGCGATTTCTCACCCGAAAACGCGTGAAGAGGCCGAAGGCAAAGAGCCCGAGCAGCGGTCCGTAGGTGTAGGAAGCCATCACGTAGATGGTGTTGATCACATTCGGACTGTCGACGGCGGCGAAAATCAGCACGCACACCAAGCAGGCGAAGACCATGAATGCATGCACCTTGCGGCGCAGGCGCACATCGTCCTCGCGACGCAGCAAATCGATGCAGCAACTCGTGGTGAGTGCCGTGAGCGCGCCGTCGGCCGCACTGAAGGCGGCGGCCACAATGCCCAACGAGAAGGGAATAACTACCCAAGGCCCGAGCACACCGCTACTCACCAACTGCGGAAGCAGGGCGTCGGCCTTTTCGGGCAGCGCGATGCCTTGCGCCGCACAAAAGGTGTAAAGCAAAATGCCCAGAGCAAGCAACAACGCGTTGATGGGAAGAAAGGCCAAGCCGTAGAGACACATGTCTTTCTGCGCGTCGCGGAGTGTGCGGCAGGTGAGATTTTTCTGCATCATGTCTTGATCCAATCCGGTCATGACAATGACGATGAAAATGCCCGAGAGAAATTGTCGCCAAAAGGCCTGCGGACTCGTCACATCCCACTCCAACACGCGGCTCATGGGGCTTTCGCGCACGGTCGTCCACACGCCCTGCACGTCGAGTCCCATCCGTGCGGCGACTGCCCACAGCGTTCCGCCGAGTGCCAAGAGCAACATCAGACTTTGAAAGGCGTCGGTGTAGAGGAGTCCCGCCTGTCCGCTGCGATGGGTGTAGAGCCAAATGAGCAACAAGGTGAGCGCGGCGGTCAAGGGAAAGGGGATGCCGAAAGGGGCGGCCACGAAGGTGTGCAACACCAATCCGGCCACATAAAGGCGGGCGGCGGCACCGGTTAATTTGCTGAGTAGGAAGAATACAGCGCCGGTGCGGTGGGTGCGCGCGCCGAAACGCTGCGAAAGATAACCATAGATGCTCGTCAGCCGCAAACGGTAGTAGACCGGTAGGAGCACCAGCGCCACAACAACGTAGCCGACGATGAAACCGGCACACATTTGCAGGTAGGTCATGCCCGTCGACGAAGCCCAAGCGGGCACGCTCACCAACGAAACGCCCGAGATGCTGCCGGCAATCATGCCGAAGGCCACCATCGGCCACGGGGCGGAACGCGCCGCTCGGTAGAAGGCGGAATTACCGGTGTGCCCGTGGCGGCGTTCGGCCAACCGCGAGAGAAAAATGAGGAGGGGGAAATAGACCGCAAGGCCTAAAAGCATGAGCCACATGAGTAGATCGATTGAAAAGGGGGAACAGAAAAACAGCACTTCACAAAAGCGCGCCCCTCCCGCTCAACAGTGGAGGGAAAGGCGCGAGGAGAAAAAGAGAATACCGCCGGTGACTTTGCAAAACAAAGGAAAGGTGGAAACATCGACGCAAAGATGCTGAACAGAGATTGGAAGAGCGTCGTGTAGGGAAAGAGTGTACGTCCTGGT
>ERZ1674203.291-NODE-291-length-11902-cov-5.408458_pt1 | contig 11902 bp, 8 predicted proteins | sample MGYA00581297_ERZ1674203 | MGnify/ENA primary metagenome ERZ1674203 (study PRJEB41354, sample SAMEA4873349) | human saliva metagenome | biome: human-associated habitat [ENVO:00009003]; feature: mouth environment [ENVO:08000002]; material: saliva material... | reverse complement strand
TTCAGGTTGCGCCTTCCCGGGTGGGGAGGTGTGTTCTTTGGAGGTTTCCATGTACGCGGTCATAAAAACCGGTGGCAAGCAATACAAGGTTGCAGCCGGCGAGAAAATCAAGGTAGAACAGATATCCGCAGACATCGGAGCCGGCATCGAGATCGACCAGGTGCTCGCCGTCTACGACGGTGACAAGGTGAAGATCGGTGCGCCGCTGGTGGGTGGCGCAAGCGTGTCGGCTGTCGTGCTGTCTCAGGGACGTCACAAGAAGGTGCGCATCTTCAAGATGCGGCGGCGCAAGCACTATCAGAAGCGCCAGGGCCATCGCCAGAACTACACCGAGCTGTTCATCACGCAGGTGTCGTCCGAGCTGGGCACGGCCAAGGCCGAGGCACCCGCAGCCGCCTGAGGCGACCGGGACCGATCAACCCGTCCTGTCCCTGCCTCGTTCGGGCGACAGGACATTTCGTGCAGGTAATCTGACATGGCACAGAAGAAAGGCGGCGGCTCCACGCGAAACGGCCGCGATTCCAAGCCCAAGATGCTGGGCGTCAAGGCCTACGGCGGCCAGTTCGTCTCGGCTGGCTCCATCATCGTGCGTCAGCGCGGCACCCGTGTGCACGCTGGTCGCAACGTCGGCATGGGCAAGGATCACACCCTGTTCGCGCTGATGGACGGTGTGGTCACCTTCGGCATCACCGGCCCGAAGAGCAACAAGGTGGTGAGCATCACCCCGGCGCTGGCAGACGCTGCCTGAGGGCGCATCGCCTTCCGCCAAGGCCCCGGTGCTTCCGGGGCTTTTTTTTCGCCTGCCGCCACGAGGGCAGGCGTTTGCTGTTATTTTTGCAAGATTCTGCTGCCTGTGCCTGCGCCTGTTGTGAGGTGCCGCATGGGGCAGTTCCCATCATGAAGCCCCTGGAGATCCGCGGGATCCGCGCCGGGCTTCAGTCTCAGGAAAAGTCCCGTCCGGGCCTTCCCCGGCAGGAGTGAGCCATGAAATTCATCGACGAGGCCCGGATCGAGGTGATCGCCGGGGCTGGCGGCAACGGGGCGGCGTCGTTTCGCCGCGAGAAGTTCATCCCGTATGGTGGGCCCGATGGCGGCGATGGCGGCCGGGGCGGCTCCATCCTGGCCGAGGCGGATCGCAACATCAACACGCTGATCGATTTCCGCTATACCCGCAAGTACCAGGCGCGCCGCGGCGAGAACGGCCGGGGCTCGGACCAGTACGGCAAGGGCGGTGACGACATCGTGCTGCGCATGCCGGTGGGCACGCAGATCCATGACGAGGACACGGGCGAGCTGCTCTTTGACCTGACCACGCATGGTGAGCGGGTCGTGCTGGCCAAGGGCGGTGACGGTGGCCTGGGCAACCTGCATTTCAAGAGCAGCACCAACCGCGCGCCGCGCAAGTCCACGCCGGGCTGGCCGGGCGAGGAGCGTCGGCTGAAGCTGGAGCTGAAGGTGCTGGCCGACGTGGGCCTGCTGGGCATGCCCAACGCGGGCAAGTCCACCTTCATCTCGCAGGTCTCGAATGCCCGTCCGAAGGTGGCTGACTATCCGTTCACCACGCTGCACCCCAATCTGGGCGTGGTGCGTGTGGAAGACAGCCGCAGCTTCGTGGTGGCGGACGTGCCGGGGCTGATCGGCGGGGCAGCCGAGGGCGCAGGGCTGGGGCACCGTTTCCTGCGACACCTGCAGCGCACGCGGCTGCTGCTGCATCTGGTGGACATCTTCCCCTTCGACCCCGACCGCGACGTGGTGGACGAGGCGAAGACGATCGTGGAGGAGCTGCGCAAGTACGACCCGGCCCTCTACGAGAAGCCGCGCTGGCTGGTGCTGAACAAGGTGGACATGATGTCGCCCGAGGCCGTGGACGAGGTGCGCGAGCGGCTGGTGAAGGAACTGGACTGGCAGGGGCCGGTGTACTGCATCTCGGCCATTTCCGGCCAGGGCTGCCGTGAGCTGTGCTATGCCATCTGGGACTATCTGGAGTCGCTGCGTCCGCCCGAGGATGTTGACCCCGACGTGCGCTTTGACCGGGAAAACGCCGCCGAGGTGGTGAACGGCGAGGCCGCGGCCGCTGAGGCGACCGACCGCCAGACCGAGGAAGGGCCGGCGTCCTGATCGGGATGCCTGGCAGGGCCGGGGGGGTTCTTCTGTCCGGCTGATGTGCCGGGCCCGGGCGGGCATGCTGCTTTCCGGGGCCGGATGATGGGATTGCAAGGAAGTTTTGGAACCATGAAGAACGCCATGCCCGCGCAGCGACTGGTGATCAAGGTAGGTTCGTCGCTGGTGACGCGCGGCGGGCAGGGCGTGGATCAGCAGGCGCTGAACCACTGGGCCGACCAGGTGGCGGCACTGCGGGCGCGGGCGGCCGCCGCCCCCCATGCCGATGTGCAGGGCAAGCACGCCAGCGACCCTGAGGGGCAAGCGGAAGGCGGAGCGGCCGGACACCGCCGGCATCATGCCGCGCACGAATCGGACGACGGCGCACGGATCCTGCCCGAGATCGTGCTGGTGTCTTCGGGCGCCATTGCCGAAGGCATGAAGCGGCTGGGTTGGAAGAAGCGGCCGCGCGAGGTGCGCCAGCTGCAGGCAGCCGCCGCCATTGGTCAGATGGGCATTGCCCAGGCCTACGAGAACGCCTTCCAGCGCCACGGCATCGAGACTGCTCAGGTGCTGCTGACCCATGAAGATCTGGCCGACCGCCGGCGTTACCTGAACGCGCGCTCCATGCTGAAGACGCTGCTGGCGCTGGGCGTGGTGCCGGTCATCAACGAGAACGACTCGGTGACGACCGACGAGATCAAGGTGGGTGACAACGACACGCTGGGCGCGCTCGTGGCCAACCTCATCGAAGCCGACTGGCTGGTCATTCTCACGGACCAGGACGGCCTGTTCACGGCTGATCCGCGACGCGACCCGAATGCGGTGCTGCTGCCCGAAGTGCAGGCCGGCGACCCGGCGCTGGAGCAGATGGCCGGTGGCGCGGGCAGCGCCGTGGGTACAGGCGGGATGCTGACCAAGGTACTGGCGGCGCGGCGGGCTGCGCGCAGCGGCACCTCGACGATCGTCTGCTCCGGGCATGAACCCGACGTCCTGCTGCGACTGGAGGCCGGTGAGTCGATCGGCACGCGCTTCGTGGCGCAGACCGCCCGCCTGGCGGCCCGCAAAACCTGGATGGCCGACCACCTGCAGCTGCATGGCCATGTGGTGGTCGATGCCGGGGCGGAAGAGGCCCTGTGTGCCCACGGTGGCAGCCTGCTGCCTGTGGGCGTGACGGCCGTGCAGGGCGAGTTTGCCCGGGGTGACCTGGTGGCGGTGCTGTCGAACGATGGCCGGGAGCTGGCGCGGGGCCTGGTGAACTACGCCGCCACCGATGCCCGGCGGCTGGCGGGGCAGCCGTCCTCGCGTATCGAGTCGATCCTGGGATTCATCGAGGGCGTGGAACTTATTCACCGCGACAATCTGGTGCTGCGATAGGGCGCGTACAGACGCCGTTTCTGCGGCGTGATAATCTGTAAATTTGTAAGTTTTATTGCAATTATTGATGAATTTAATCGATGATCCGGTTATCGACGGTTTATCGGTATATCGTTTAGCGCCCGTCGATTCCGGTGGGTTGTTGCGGAGCGGATAATGGCTATCTGGACGGATGAGGACGCCAGGTTCGACTATGTGGTGGTGGGTGCCGGAACGGCAGGTTGCCTGCTGGCCGATCGCCTGAGTGCCACCGGGGCCAGTGTCTGCGTGCTGGAGGCGGGCGGACGTGACTGGAGCCCGCTGATCCACCTGCCGGTTGGCTATGTCTGGAACGTGCACAGCCGCCGCCTGACCTGGGACTACGCCGTGGAGCCCGGGCCAGTGGTGAACCGGCGCTTCCGGCTGCCGCAGGGCAAGGTGCTGGGTGGCTCCAGCTCCATCAACGGCCTGTCGCACGTGCGCGGGCAGCGACAGGACTACGACGACTGGGCAGCGGCTGGCAATCCGGGCTGGTCCTATCTGGAGATCCTGCCGTATTTCATGCGTTCCGAACGCAAGATCGGCGTGGGGGACGACCGCTTTCGCGGGCGCTCCGGCAGCCTGCACATCACCGACCAGGACTGGTCGCACCCCATCTGTGACGCCTTCGTCAACGGGCTGTCCGAACTGGGCATCCCGCTCACCGACGATTACAACGGCATGGTCCACACGGGGGGCGGCTACCTGCAGCGGGCCATCCACAACGGACGGCGCTGCAGTTCGGCCCGTGCATTCCTGAAGCCTGCCATGCAGCGTCCGAATGTGGAGGTCCGCACGCGCGCCCATGTCAGCCGCATCCTGTTCGAGGGCACCCGCGCCGTCGGCGTGCGCTGCGTCCGGGGCGGTCCCCGGGGGCAGGAACAGACCATCCGGGCCAACCGTGAGGTCATCTTGGCGGCCGGGGCGGTCAGCACGCCCAAGCTCCTGCAGATCTCGGGCGTGGGGGACCGTTCCCTCATCGAATCGCTGGGCGTGCCGCTGGTGGCCGATCTGCCTGGCGTGGGGCAGAACCTGCAGGACCATTACCGCGTCCGTCTGGTGTCGCGGCTGCGCTATGTGGTCAGCATCAACGAAGTGGTGCTCAGCCCCCGGCTCATCAGCGAGTTCGTCAAATGGATGCGGGGGCGCCCCAACGTCCTGTCGCTGAGCGCCTCCATGGCCTACACCTACTGGCGCAGCCGGCCGGAGGTGGAGCGCCCCGACCTGGAATTCGTCTTCGCGCCGGCCAGCTTCCGCGGCGGCGTGGTGGGCCTGCTGGATGGCTGGCCGGGCATGACGCTGGGCATCTGGCAGGGCAGGCCGGAAAGCCGGGGCAGCGTGCAGGCCCGCACGGCCAGCCCCTTCGATGCGCCGCGCATCCAGCCCAACTACCTGACGGACGAGCGTGACCAGCGGGTGCTGATCGACGGCATCCGCCTGGGGCGGAAGATGATGTCGACCTCTGCTCTGGCGCCCTTCGTGGCCCAGGAAGAAGTGCCCGGCGACAAATATCAGACCGACGAGGAACTGCTGGACTTTGCCCGCGAGACCGGCGCCACGGTGTATCACGTGGTGGGCACCTGCCGCATGGGGCCGGCCTACCGTCGGGATTCGGTGGTCGATCACCAGCTGTGCGTTCATGGCCTGCAGGGCTTGCGCGTGGTCGATGCCTCGATCATGCCGTCGCTGCCCTCGGTCAACACCAACGCGTCCACGCTGATGATCGCGGAGAAAGCTTCGGACATGATTCTGGGCCTGCCACCGCTGCACCCGGCCGACAACCTGCCGGGTGAGGATGAAAGCCTGCTGGCCAACGCCTGATTCCCGTCGCCTGATGGCCTGATCGAGGGCGGCTCGCCCCGGTGGGGCAGGCGTTCGCCCGCGGCCCCCGCCTGCCTCCACCTGCGTCCGGCGGCCATGGGGAACCATCCGGCAGCAAGCGTGACGATGTACATTGCAGGTCATGGTGGCTTTCGCCATGATCGTTGCATGAACGCCACGAAATTCTCCCTTTCGGCTGTTTCCGCGCTGCTGGCCACAGTGCTTGCTGCCTGCGGTGGTGGCGGCGGTGGCGCAGCGCCCACGCCCGCGGCTGCCGTCGATCCGGCGGTGGGCTCGGCCATCCTGCTGGGATCGTCGACGCAGCTGGCCAACCAGTGCGCACCCGAGAACTCGCTGGCGCGAGATGCCCAGGGCAATCTCCTGTCGGGCTATCGCTCGGGCTCGCGGCTGATCGAACAGAGTTTCGTGCGGGCCTACCTGCAGGAAAACTACCTCTGGTATCAGGAAATGCCGGCCTCCCTGGTGGTGCCGCCGATCTACACGCAGGCCGCCTACCAGGACGGCATGAGCAGCTGGTTCCGTGACCTGCTTTCGCCCCAGAAGAACACCAATGGCGCGCGCAAGGACCGTTTCAGCTTTGCCATGCCCACGGCCGACTGGAAGGCACAGTCGCAGGCGGGGGCCGTCAGCGGCTATGGTGTGGACCTGGGCGTTCTGAAGAGCGAGGTGCCGCGTGATGTGCGGGTGACGCTGGTGACCCCGGGTACCCCGGCCGAGCGCCTGAATGTGGCCCGGGGTGACCGGTTGCTGTGGGTCGTCACGGCGGCCGGCAAGCGCATCGATGTGGTGAACACCGAGGTGCAGGAAGAAGTCGATGAGCTGAACCGCGTGCTCTTCAAGGCCAACGAGGGCGAGAACACCGGCTTCGAGTTCCGCCCGGTGGAAGGCGGCGAGAAGAACCGCGAGGTCGAGCTGAGCGCTGGCCAGTACACCGCCCCGCCCGTGCAGACCACCCGGGTGATTGACGGTGCCGGGGGCGCCAAGGTGGGGTACGTGCTGTTCAATGGCTTCAACCTGCTGGCCGAGGCGCAGCTGATGAAGGCCGTGACCGAAATGCAGGGCCAGCAGGTGCAGGATGTGGTGGTGGATCTGCGCTACAACGGGGGCGGCTACCTGTACCAGTCGGCGCAGCTGGCCTACATGCTGAGCGATCCCACGCTGACCAAGGACAAGGTCTTCGAGCGCCTGCAGTACAACGACAAGCGCCGCAAGGATGAGAGCCTGATGCGCTTCCTGACGGTGACCAGCGGCACCGAAGGCACCAACACCCGCTACGGCCAGACCCTGCCCAACCTGGGGCTGAAGCGCGTCTACGTGCTGACAGGCAACAACACCTGCTCGGCCAGCGAATCGCTGATCAACGGCCTGCGCGGCGTGGACGTGGAAGTGGTGCAGATCGGCAATACCACCTGCGGCAAGCCCTACGGCTTTACCGCGCATGACAACTGCGGTATGTCATACTTCCCCATCGAATTCAACGGCGTCAACGACAAGGGCGTCGGTGGCTTCGACGCAGGCTTCGAGCCCACCTGCAAGGTGGCCGATGACCTGGAGCACCAGCTGGGCGACCCGAACGAGCGACTGCTGGCCGCCGCGCTGCATCACCGCCAGTACGGCCAGTGCCCGGCCACGGCCAGCACCAAGGCACTGGGCAGCGCCGCGCAGGCCGGCCCGTCCGACCCGCAGCTGGTGCGCTCTCCCGCCCAGACCTCCAAGTTCGTGCTGCCATGACGTTTTCCCTGCTGCCTTCTTCCTTGTCCGCCGTGTCTTCCCGTCGTGCCCTGGCTGCCGTGTTGCTGCTGTCGGCCGCACTGACCGGATGCTCGTCGCTGACCAGCGGGGAAGGGGGCAAGCGGGAATCCCTGGAGCAGAAAGCCATCCGGGAAGGCGCCCGTGAAGATGTCGAAGCTGACCGTCGCGAGCAGCTGGCGGAAATGCTGCGGCAGGATCCGGGCGCTTCGCTGTCCGACCTGCCGCATGCACGGCTGGCCGCGCAGACCAACCATGCCTGCCTGGCCGCCATCGAGACCATGGCCGAACGCTACAGCGGCCGCCGCGTGATGCTGGGCGAGGCCGCCTTCGTCGACAGCAGCGACCTGGTGCTGGACCAGACCTTCCTGCGTGGGCCCGACGGCCAGATCCTGGACGGCCGGCGCAGCAAGCCCCAGCCATTCATCATGCAGCTGCGCTTCGGACCGCGCGGCTGCATGGCCGTGGTGCCGGCGCAGTCCTCCGCCGTGCTGCCCGTTCCTGCCGCGCAGACCCTGCGCGAGTGCCGCTGCCTGCCGCCTCCCCGGAAGTGATCGGGGTTTGGCTGCCGGCGGGCCGTCTGCGATAATCCCCCGCAGGCAGGGCCGTTCCGGGCCCTTCCCGGCATGGCCGGGTGTTCCGTGCCGTGTGCCCTTCAGGGCGCCTCGGCCATGGCGAACACTGCCGGCGCCGTTCGCTTTCCTCATCGAAAAGCTCCCGCCGCCGTCTGCACGGCGGGCGGCCTGAGACTTTTCCTGTCCGGTCCGCTTCATTTTCCGGCAGCGCTGGCTGCCGCAGCTACATGGCCCAATACGTATACACGATGAACCGGGTGAGCAAGACCGTGCCACCCAAGCGCCAGATCCTGAAGGATATTTCCCTGAGCTTCTTCCCGGGCGCCAAGATCGGCGTGCTCGGCACCAACGGCGCCGGCAAGTCCACGCTGCTCAAGATCATGGCCGGCCTCGACAAGGAGATCGACGGCGAAGCCATGCCGATGCCGGGCATCAAGGTGGGCTACCTGCCGCAGGAGCCGCAGCTGGATCCCGAGCAGACCGTGCGCGAGGCCGTCGAGGGCGGTCTGGGCGAGATCGTCGAGGCCAAGCAGAAGCTGGAAGAGATCTACGCCGCCTACGCCGAGCCGGACGCCGACTTTGACGCCCTGGCCGCCGAACAGGCCAAGTACGAGGCCATCATCCAGGCCGCTGGCACCGACAACATCGAGCTGCAGCTGGAAGTGGCGGCCGACGCCCTGCGCCTGCCGCCGTGGGATGCCAAGATCGGCAACCTGTCCGGTGGCGAGAAGCGCCGCGTGGCCCTGTGCCGCCTGCTGCTGTCGCGCCCCGACATGCTGCTGCTGGACGAACCCACCAACCACCTGGACGCCGAGAGCGTGGACTGGCTGGAGCAGTTCCTGCAGAAGTTCACCGGCACCGTGGTGGCCGTCACCCACGACCGCTACTTCCTGGACAACGCCGCCGAATGGATCCTGGAACTGGACCGGGGCAGCGGCATTCCCTGGCGCGGCAACTACAGCTCGTGGCTGGACCAGAAGAGTAACCGCCTGAAGCAGGAAGAAGCGGCTGAATCGGCCCGCCAGAAGGCCCTGAAGAAGGAGCTGGAATGGGTGCGCCAGAACGCCAAGGGCCGTCAGGCCAAGAGCAAGGCCCGTCTGGCCCGCTTCGACGAACTGTCGTCCTACGAATACCAGCGCCGCAACGAGACGCAGGAGATCTTCATCCCCGTGGCCGAGCGCCTGGGTGATCAGGTCATCGAGTTCCAGAACGTCTCCAAGGCCTATGGCGACCGTCTGCTGATCGACAACCTCAGCTTCCAGATCCCGCCGGGCGCCATCGTCGGCATCATCGGCCCCAACGGTGCCGGTAAGTCGACCATCTTCCGGATGATCACCGGACGCGAGAAGCCCGACAGTGGCGAGATCAAGATCGGCCACACCGTGCACATCGCCTACGTGGACCAGTCGCGCGAATCGCTGCAGGGCGACAAGACCGTCTGGGAAGACGTGTCGGGTGGCCTGGACATCATGAACGTCGGCAAGTTCGAGATGCAGTCGCGCGCCTACATCGGCCGCTTCAACTTCAAGGGCCCCGACCAGCAGAAGCTGGTGGGACAGCTGTCCGGGGGGGAGCGTGGCCGCCTGCACCTGGCCAAGACCCTGCTGGAAGGCGGCAACGTGCTGCTGCTGGACGAACCCTCCAACGACCTGGACGTGGAAACCCTGCGGGCGCTGGAAGACGCCCTGCTGGAATTCGCCGGCTGCTGCCTGGTCATCTCGCACGATCGCTGGTTCCTGGACCGGATCGCCACCCACATCCTGGCGGCCGAGGGCGATTCGCAATGGACGTTCTTCGCCGGCAACTACCGCGAGTACGAGGAAGACAAGCGTCGCCGCCTGGGCGACGAGGAAGCCCGTCCCAAGCGCTTCCGCTACAAGTCGATCCACGTGTGATCGATCCACGGGATTCTCTGTACAGGTTCAGGGAATCCCGTGAGGCCCGGCGGGAGAGGAGCGCCGGGCTGTCCAGCTCGGTGCTGGGTGGTGGCGTTCTGCGTGCCTTGAGCGAATGGGCGCCGTAGCAGAAAAACGATGGGCAGGGTGCCCGACAGCCAAGGGTACCGACCCCGTCAGCAACCCAGTCGCCGACCCAGTGACCCCGCAAGTCACCCCGCAAGTCGTGCGGCTTCTGAAGGCCGGGACCGGTGAGCATCCGCGCAGGAAGCTGCAAGCCTTGGAGCACGTGGCCATGCTGGATATGGCTAGGAGGAGGGGCGCAGCTGGCATTACGGCTAGAGTGACGAAAGGGCCCTGCATTTGTTGACGCCCTATCCGGACTGTCGAATTCGGGGTAGGTGCAACATCGGACCAACACGGGATAGGGGCATACGGTGCTCAAGGGTATAGTTTTTCCCTATGAGCACCGAAAGCGAAAAACAGAAAAGAACATCCCGCACTACCAAGAGCAATGGGGGAGGAGCCCGGAAGCGTTCAGCGAACGCGGGGATGGAGGGCTCGCTGTTCGAGGTGAGTGCTGAAGACGTAGAGTCCCTGAAAGATGATGAGCTACGGGAACTGGTGGCACGCTTGTGCAAGGCAACGTTGATCGAAGCGGGGTTGCCCGCTACGTGCGTGACTTGGGGAGGTGATCAGCGGGAGCCGGATGGCGGCATTGATGTTCGGGTGCAGCTTCATGACAAAGATTCCCTGCTGGATAGCCGTTGGCTGCACTGGAAATCTGTCGGATTTCAGGTCAAAGCGACCGAGATGCGGCCTGCCAAGATCAAAAAGGAGATGTGTCCTAACGGCAGCCTGCAATCGGCTATACAGGAGCTTCTCCAGGAGGGAGGTGCATACATCATTGCGGCCCACGACTCCGTGGCTGACGATCGATATCAGAAGCGTGTTGCGGCCATGCGAGAGTGTTCGGATGGTCTGTTGAAGCCTGGTTATTCTGCCTGCGTAGACTACTACGATAGACAGCGTTTGGCCGACTGGGCAAATGAGTATCCCACTGTCGTTGCCTGGGTACATGCCAAAACAAGAGGTGGTGCCCTGCAGGGTTGGGAACCTTATGGGCAATGGGCAACTTCAAAACGGATGCCTGATGGAAAGTATCCACCATTTTTGCCTGACGAGAAGGCGCGATTCATCGACACTCGTGATCCGGAGCGTGGGCTCAATCTGATTGAGGGAATTGACCTTATCAGAGAGGTTCTGCGCAAGGGAATTGAGCGTGTCAATGAGAAGGAAGGGAGGCCTGTTCGTCTGGTGGGCCTTTCGGGTGTGGGAAAGACGCGGTTTGTTCAGGCGTTGTTCGAGGCGAATGTCGGCTCGGAGGCCCTGAATCAGGCGTTGGCTGTATACGCGGACGCGGGGCGTACCCTGAATCCTCACCCCGCTGTTGTGCTGAATAGGCTGATATCTAGTAAAAAACAGGCAATCCTGATCGTTGATAACTGTTCGCCTACGTTGCATAGGGAGCTTGTTTCAACACTGAGAAAGAACGAATCCAAGTCGAGAGTAAGTCTTCTGACGGTCGAATACGATATCCGGAAGGATTGGCCAGAGGATACCGAGGTCTTTCGGCTTGAGGCCGGGTCCGATGATGTGATAGAAGAGGTCATAAGATCGCGGTTTCAAAAAATAACACCAACTGATGCAAATACTATTGCCCGACTTTCGTGTGGAAACTTTCGGGTGGCTATCGCGTTGGCGGAGTCTGTGAATGGGAATGGCCCGCTAGCTGGATTAAGCGACAGTGAGCTTTTTGATCGTCTGTTCTGGCAGCGTCATGGCGAGGACAAGGAGCTTCGTAGTGCAGCTGAGGTCTGCGCATTAGTGTATTCGTTTGATGGGGAGCGTGATGACGGCGAATTGAGGTCGCTTGCCTGTCTAGCAGATATGTCGGTGAAGAAGCTACGTCAATGCGTTTCAGTGCTTGAGAAGCGAGGTCTGGTGCAGAAACGGGATGTATGGCGTGCGATTTTACCGCAGGCAATCGCTGATCGTTTGGCTGCGGATGCCTTGTCGTATGTCTCTTATGGCTCGATTGAGCGCGAGATCGTGGTACGAGATCCGAGTGTAAGCGATGAGCCACGGCTGTTGCGCTCGTTTTCCAGGCGGCTGGGGTATCTGCACAAGTCGGCAGAGGCTAGAGAGATAGTGGGGCAGTGGTTCTTGCCGGAGGGTCTCCTAGGTACTGCTCCCGAGCCCAGGCTCTGGTCTTTTTATTCAGAGCTGTTGAACAACGTGGCTCCTGTCGATCCGAAGGGGGCTCTTGAGGTCGTTGAGCGCTTG
>ERZ1674203.286-NODE-286-length-11972-cov-4.599228_pt1 | contig 11972 bp, 9 predicted proteins | sample MGYA00581297_ERZ1674203 | MGnify/ENA primary metagenome ERZ1674203 (study PRJEB41354, sample SAMEA4873349) | human saliva metagenome | biome: human-associated habitat [ENVO:00009003]; feature: mouth environment [ENVO:08000002]; material: saliva material... | reverse complement strand
TACGAGATTTCGCGGAGTGACTGGAGTTCAGACGTGTGCTCTTCCGATCTATGCCGAGGCATTCTATGACGACGACCTGATCGAGAGATTTCACGCTCATCAAAAAGATATCGAACGTGTTGCAGGCCGTATGGTGATGTTGAACGTTCGTGCCAACCCGATCGTGCTGAAGGCGTCGTACTTTGCAGAATCGCCGTGGCGTCGACTGGGCGGACGGATCTGATTCAGAGCTGGTAGGCCACCGCCCGCACCATGCCCTCCAGGATGTCCTTCCACCAGCTGGCCGGACGGCCACGGTAGGGTCTGGCCTCAGCGATGTGCGCTTCCAGCCAGTCGGACAGCCAGCGGACCTCGGTCTTGCGGTAGAAGGCCACCATCATCTCGTAGTTCAGGAAGAAGCTGCGGCTATCGAGGTTCAATGACCCGGCCAGGGCCATGGCCTCGTCGATGACCACCACCTTGGCATGCAGCATCCGCGGGTAGAGATGGATGCGTGCCCCCACCTGAGCCAGCTGCCGCAGGGCCCGCATCCGGGCCACGTCAGCCAGCCGATGATTGGAATGCGCGGGGATCAGCAGGCTGATCTGCACGCCACGGCGTGCCGCCATCATCAATGCCGTCATCAGCGCCTCGTCGGGCACGAAGTACGGCGTCACGGCCAGCAGCCGCCGCTCGGCATGGAAGGCAGCCGTCAGCAGCAGCGAATAGAGCGTATCGTCAAACAGATCCGGGCCACTGGGCAGCAGCTGCGTCACCAGCGGCCGGGCATCCAGCAGAGTCCCGTCCACCGGCACTCCCTCTGCAGGCGTTACGGAGGCCGACATGTCGCCAGCGGGTCTCGCATCGGCAAGCGCCCCTTCTGACTGCAGGACACCAGCCCCTTCACCATCCAGGGCAGCCTGATCCGGGGACATCGACGCCCTTGCGGACTCGGCTCCCTGCATGCCTTCCGAGTGGTCTGATGCCTTCGACGGTTCTGACAAGGCAGACGGCGATGAATTGGACGACGTCCGGGCCAGCACCTGTGCGATCAGCTGCTCGGGCATGTCGGCCACCTGGGCCATCGGCTCCACGACGCGTGCCAGTGCCGTGCCCCGATACCGGGCAGCCCGTCGCCGATAGCGGGCCGGCAGACGCTTGCCCACCCGCCAGTCCCGCTCGAACATCTCGATGGCCTGTGCCACCAGCGGCCCCTCGATGGAAAAGCTCAGGTCCAGCCAGGCGGGCTCATCCCCCACCCCCATGAAATACTCGCCCGCCAGGTTCCGGCCCCCGGCCCAGACGGTCTGCTCATCCACCACCAGCAGCTTGCGGTGGTTGCGCAGGTTGGCCCGGCCATGCACGGGGTTGTGCAGCAGCGGCATGTAGCGCCGCACCCAGACCCCGGCCGCCAGCAGTTGCTCGTACTGGTGGGCCGTGACACGCAGGCAGCCCATGGCATCCAGCAACAGCCGCACTTCCACCCCGCGCGCCGATGCCCGGCACAAGGCCTCGACGATGCGCTCTGCCTGATCATCCTGCCCCAGCAGGAAGGTTGCCACGCGCAGCTGTTGCCGGGCCTGGTCGATCAGGTCGATGACGGCCTGCAACGCCTCTTCACCCTGGGCCTGAAAGCTCACCTTTCCGCCCACGGCGGGCGGCGGCATGCCCATCGAGGCCAGCAGTTCACCGGCCCAGATGTCAATGGGAGCCCGTTCGGTCTGCGGAATGCCGCACAGCGGGTTGCGGGCGGGATCAAAGCGGCGCGGTGCGCGCTGACCCGGTCGCAACAGTTTGCGGGTACCGAACATCAGAAAGACCGGCAGACCCACGTAGGGGAAGGCCACCAACAGCAGCACCCAGGCCATGGCCGCCGACGGCGCACGGCGCTGGTGGCCGATACGCGTCACGCTGACATAGACCAGCAGGCTGAGCAGGACGAAGATGGCGTGGGTGCTGAACAGCAAGGAAGGCTCCTGGAGGACGGCAGTCCTTCGACATTATCAGAGCCTTGGCCGGGGCGCGCTCAAAGCCCCCGGCGTACCAGGATTGCCCGTCAGTGGAAATGCGGACTGGCTGTCTCGGCGCCTTCGGGCATCTGCACGTGCACCAGTTCGCCACTGCGGTCGGGATAGAACGGCGAGCCGCAGTCCTCGCAGAACTCGGGTTCCATCAGCGCATTCCAGACCCGCAGGTCGCTGACGCCCACTTCCTGCAGCGTGCTGCGGATCTGCTCCAGCGGCGTGGGCTCGTCATTCTCGGATTCAGGGCCCAGCAGCGGCCAGACGATGCCCTGCACGACATCGCCGGTCTCGCCCAGCGACAGGCCGATCCGGTATTCATCCACGCGGGTGTAGCCGAAACCGGCCACGGAGGCCTTGATGGAAGCGGCCTCCACGCCCAGGCTGTGGACCAGATAATGGACAGCTGCCTTGATGCCCCAGATTCGCACCAGCCGGTCGGACTCGCGCAGGTTGGCATGGTAGGCGTCGGGCAGCAGGGACTCGAAGCCGCAGCCAGGCAGCATGGGCTCGAACAACGGCCGGGTAGCTTCCACCCAGACCTTCATGCAGTCCTCGCGCGAGCGATGGGCTGCACCGGAAAGCTGCCAGCGAAACACCGGGTGGTTCACGTCAGGCACCACCACGCAGCCCAGCAGGAAGCGTGTGTCGGCCAGCATTTCGGCCGTCTCGGGCATGGACTTCAGATCGAGGCGTCCCTGGCTGCCATTGGCAGTGGAAACCGCCATGCGGCGGGTGAGCTTGCGCAGCTCGGCAAAGTCATGCGGCAGCTGATCCAGGCTGTAGAGCCAGGGCATCAGCTGAAAACGCACATCAGGCGCCAGCACCAGCTCGTGCCACAGCCGCAGCAGCTCGGCCATCACCGGGGCAGCAATGGCCCGGGTGGGAATGCTGAAACGTGTCCAGGCCACGACGGGCGCCGTGACCAGCAAGGCATGCAGCGGGGCGGCGGGCCGGTCATCCGCGGTCTGCCCACGCAGCGCCGAAGGCTGTACGGGCACGGTCTCTGCCGCGTGCTCGATGGCCTCGACCAGCGCACCGTAGGCCGTGCCGTCCTGCTGGCTGAGCTGATCGAGCGCCGTGCCGACGGCCGACGGATGCGCACCGTCCAGGAGACGATCAAGCACCTGGGCCAGCCTGCCCTCCCAGAACATGCCTTCGGTACGGCTACCCGCCCTGGCCAGCCCGAGCGAAGCCGACACGAGGGCCTCGACATCCGGAGAGGCCTGGGAGACCCGTTGCCGGGCACGATGCGAGACGCGGAGTTCTTTGCTGGACATGCCGGCAGTGTAACGGAAAGTGGAGAAAGGGTGGCGGTGCTTCAGTGATGCCAGCGCATCGACGATTTGAACTGTTTTTCCAGGGCGACGAGCCCCTGTTCATGCAGCTGTCGCTCGGCATCGGTGGCCAGGCGCACCCGCAGGCCAGTAGGCGGCCAGCGACCGCCGCCGGCATCGGCCACCGCACCGCCTTCATCGCCCTCAGTCGACGAGCCGATATCGAAACTGCCCTGACCGCGCGTCATGCCCAGGTACACCTCGGCCAGCAGTTCCGAGTCCAGCAACGCGCCGTGCAGCGTGCGGTGCTTGTTGGGCACCATCAGGCGCTCGCACAGCGCATCCAGGTTGTTGCGCTTGCCAGGGTAACGTTCGCGCGCCATGGCCAGCGAATCGGTCACGCACGCCACATGCGAGGCGAAGGTGCCCCGCCCCAGCCGTGCCAGCTCGGCATCCAGAAAGCCCGTGTCGAAGCTTGCGTTGTGGATGATGATCTCGGCGCCCCGGCAGAAATCCAGAAACTGGTCGACGATCTGGGCAAAGGTGGGCTTGTCGCGCAGGTCGTCCCAGGTCATGCCGTGAACAGCCGCCGCCCCCTCGTCCACCTCGCGCTCGGGGTTGATGTACAGGTGCAGGTTGTTGCGGGTGATGCGCCGGTTGACCATCTCCACGCAGCCGATCTCGATGATGCGGTGCCCCTTGGAGGCTTCCAGACCGGTGGTCTCGGTATCCAGCACCACCTGGCGGGTGACTTCTCCCATCAGGCGCCTCCGCGCGCTTTCTGCAACGCCGCCACGGCCAGCCGGTCGGCGCGCTCGTTGTTCACGTTGCCCTGATGGCCGCGCACCCAGCGTACCGACACCTTGCGGGCGTCGGCCACGGCAAACAACCGCTTCCACAGCTCCAGGTTGGCCACGGGGTCGCCCTTGGCGTTGCGAAAGCCCCGGCGCTCCCAGCCGGCCCGCCATTCGCTCAGCCCCTTCAGCACGTACTGGCTGTCGGAAACCAGCTCCACCGCGGCGCCTTCAGGCGTGCGAGACAGGCCCTCGATGGCCGCCGTGATCTCGGCGATCTGGTTGGTACCCGGCCCGATGAAGCCGTTGTCGGCGGCTGTCTCGGCGCCATCGGGCGCAAAGACCACCACGCCCCAGGCCGCAGGCCCGGGATTGGTCGGCGCGCACGCCCCATCGGTATAGGCAACCCATCTGTTCGTCATGGAATCCGTCATCGGCAGCTGTCAAAAAGGGGCAGCCATTCTAGAGCGGATTCCCATCTCGTGGGCCGGCACCTTGCGTCCTTGCCGAATGGCCAGCCCGGTGCAGGCAAGACCCCGTGTCCTCGGCGGACATCGACGCGGGCTCACGGCAGGACGAACCCCGTCCTCCCATGGCCACCGCGGCGCCGTGACGGGCTGGCACGCCTCGCCAGGCCGGCCCCACCAACCGCATGCCCCGCACCCGCTTCACGGCGCTGACCAGATAGACCGCCCCGCAGACCGGCCACCAGCGGTCACCAGCCCGCTCCAGAAAGCGCTGGCTGCGGGCCAGCCATTCCTGACGCAGGAAGGGCCAGGCATAGCCGCCATACACCGTGTCGTCGGGTTCGAAGCTCAACAGGCGAATCCAGTCACGGACATGGGGCGCACCGATGAGCGCACCGGCGTGGGGCAGAAAGCCGCCGCCCAGCCAGCCCGGCAGCGCCTGGCGCAGCCCCCACAGCGACCACGGATTGATGCCCAGCACCACCAGACGCCCTTCGGGACGCAGCACCCGGTCCACCTCGCGCAGCAGCTGATGGGGATCGGTGCAATCCTCCAGCCGATGCGGCATCACCACCAGATCCACCGACTGGCTGGCAAAGGGCAGCTCGCCATAGTCCGCCACCCGCAGGTCGGGCTCCCATTCACCCTCGGCCACCGGCCGGGTGCCCTGCAGTACCCGGATGCGGTGCGGCATGCGGTTGTCGGCCAGCGCATCCAGCGCCGGCATGCCCAGCTGCACCGCGTAATAGCCAAAGACATTGCCCACGGCGCAAGTCAGCTGCCGCCCTTCCCACTGCAGCAGGTAGCGACCGGGCGGCGTGGCCAGCCAGCCCGTCCAGGCGTCCGGATTGCCTTTATGATCGGGAGTGTTCGGGGTTGGGGGCGTCGCCCCGGCACGATTGTCCATGCGTTTCCATTCACCAGACGCCAGAGGGAAGACCAGATCCTGCGGCACGCGCATTCTACGGATGAATGCGCGGCACGTCGGACAGGCTCGGGGAATCCCTGTGGAGCACCCATGATCGCCAATACTGCCCAGCCCTTCCATTCACCGTACCGAAGCCGCACCGTGGTTCCGCTTCCTGCACTGCAGGACAACTACATCTGGCGCATCGGTGTCGGCCCCGCCTTCGTGGTGGTCGATCCCGGCCAGGCGCAGCCGGTGCTGGACAGCCTGCAGGCCAGCAACGGTTCGCTGGCTGCCATCCTCGTCACCCACCATCATCACGACCACGTCGACGGCATCCCCGAACTGGTGGCACGCTGGCCGTCGGCACGTTTCATCGGGCCGGCCGACTGTGCGGCCAAGGGCGTGCGCGAGGCCGTGGGTCATGGCGATGTCGTCGAGATCCCCGAGGCGGGCCTGAGCCTTCAGGTCGTGGCCACCCCGGGCCACACCCAGGACCATCTCTCCTATTTCTGCCCGCAATTGCCCGAGCATCCGCATCCGGCGTTGTTTTGTGGCGACACATTGTTTCTGGCAGGTTGTGGCCGGGTCTTCGACGGCACGCTGGAGCAGCATTTCGATTCGCTGGGCCGGCTGAGCACCCTGCCCCATGACACCCAGGTCTACGCCGCCCACGAATACACCGCCACCAACCTGCACTTCGCCCGGCTGGCCGAACCCGACAATGAACAGATAGCCCGGCGCCTGCAAGACGCGCTGCTGCTGCGGTCCCAGGGGCTATCCACGCTGCCGGGGCAGCTGGACGAAGAGCTGGCCACCAACCCCTTCCTGCGCAGCCACCTGCCGGCGCTGGCACGCCACCTGCCCGGCGGCCCCCTGCCTGAAGGCGCCAGTGCCTTCGAGGTGTTCGTGGCGCTGCGCCAGTGGCGCAATGGCTTCCGCCCCCCTGCCATCAACTGACAGACGGACAGCCACCCCTGAAGAAAGCCGAAGTCGGTTACTTTGGCCGACGGGTTACTGTGCTATCGTCAGAGCGCTCCCAATTCCAGTCTGCCTGCCGGTCTTCCGGCTCGGCCGCCTGGGTTGCACGCCCCGTCGGACGGCAACCCGTGTCGGCCGCCCCGACCCTTCCGGCGCAGCATCACAGGTACTGCCCGTGCGCGCTCATCGTTCCTCCCGTCAGCCCGGCTTTCCTTCCCCGCTTTCCCAGACGCCCGTGCGCCAGCCCCTGCGGCGCAGCCGGCTGGCACGGCTGCTGGCCCATGCCGGCGTGGTGCTGGGAGCAGGCTGGCTGGCCGCCTGCTCCAGCGTCTCGCCCGGCACCACGGCCCAGAACCCCCATGGCGCACAACTGAGGCATGGCGAGCCCGTCCTCGTGACCGAAAGCGATGCCGTGCGCCAGCTCAATGCCGCCAGCCAGGTTCAGGGCGACGACGGCGAGGTCATCGTCAGCAACGACCTCTGGGACCGCATCCGCGCCGGCTTCGCCATGCCGGAGCTGGATTCGCCCCTGGTGGCCCGCCACGAGCAGTACTACCTGTCCCGCCCCGACTACCTGCAGCGCATGTTCGGACGCGGCTCGTTCTACCTGCACCATATCGTCGAGGAAGTCGAGCGCCGGGGCATGCCCACCGAACTGGCACTGCTGCCCTTCGTGGAAAGCGCCATGAACCCCTCGGCGCTGTCCTCGGCCAAGGCAGCCGGCCTGTGGCAGTTCATTCCGGCCACCGGCAAACGCTACGACCTGAATCAGAACTGGTGGGTGGACAACCGTCGTGACGTGGTGCAATCCACGCGGGCGGCGCTGGACTACCTCCAGAGCATCTACCAGATGAACGGGGACGACTGGTTCCTGGCACTGGCCTCGTACAACTGGGGTGAAGGCGCCGTGCGCAGGGCCGTGCGCGCCAACCAGGCCGCCGGCAAGCCAGCAGACTATGCGAACCTGCGCATGCCCAACGAGACCCGCAACTACGTGCCCAAGCTGCTGGCGCTCAAGCACATCGTGCTCAATGCCCGCCAGCTGGGCCTGCAGCTGCCCGACCTGCCCGACCAGCCCTACTTCGTCACCGTCGAGAAGATCCGACCCATCGACCTCAAGCTGGCAGCCCAGTTCGCCGGAATGACCGAAGCCGAGTTCCTGGCACTGAACCCGGCCCACAACCGGCCCGTCATCTCCGCCAGCCGCAACAACACCCTCAAGATCCCGGTCGATCGCATTGACCGCTTCAAGGCAGCCATGGCCGAGCACGCCGCCCAGAAGCGGCCCTTCGTCTCGTGGCAGCCGCACACGCTGCAGCCCGGCGAAAGCCTGGCCGAGATCGCCAGTCGCGGCGGCCTCACCGTGCCCGCCCTGCTGCGCGCCAACGGCATTTCCGCCGGCACGCACCTGCTGGCCGGCACGCGACTGCTGGTGCCCACGCACCGTGTCAGCGACGAGAACCTCGTCGAGCAGTTTGACGGCCCGCGCCTGTATCAGCAGGTGGATGCCGGTCCGCTGGTTCACCGCGTGCGTCGTGGCGAGACCGGCGCCTCCATCGCCCGCCGTTATGGCCTCACGCTGGCCGAACTGCGTGCCATGAACCGGCGTGTCTCCCCCCTCAAGCCGGGCATGACGCTGACAGTGCGCCGCAGCCAGAAACAGACCGTGCTGGTGGCCGAAGACGGTTCCCGCAAGGTGATCAGCCGCCAGGCCGCTGTGCCGGCCCCAGCCACGGCCTCGTCGGGCAGCCATACCGCCATCCGGCTGGTGCATTACAGCCCGGCCCGTACCCAGACAGGCAGCAGCAACACGGCCGCAAGCCGCAGCACGGCCTCGCGCCTGGACAGCCGCGTCACCCTGCGCTCCGACCGCAGCGCCACCCGCCACACCCTGCGTCAGAGTGGCAGGACCACCGTGGCCCTGGCCGACACCACCAGCCACCCGCGCAGCGCTGCAACGGCCAGCACCCGCAGCACCACGGCCCGCAAGAGCGCCAGCACCGCGACGGCCACCAGCAAGCGGCTGAAGGCCGCTTCCGCCAGCTCAGCCACCAACCGTGGCAGCGCCTCCGGCCGAACAGCCCCCGCCAAGGCGGCCTCGGCCAAGTCTGCCAGCAGCCGCAAGGCGGTGAACAGCAGCAACACCAGGGCCAGCAGCCGCAGCACGGCCACCCGCACCAAGGCAGGCAGCTCGCGCCCGCGGGCCAGCCACAAGGTGGCCGACGCCCGCTGAACAAAAAAGCGCTCACATTGAGCGCTTTTTTGTTGGGGCTTTCGCCCTTGCGAATCATCCCCGGAAGGGACGCGATCGCCCCTTCGGGAAATGCCTGGACAGGGTCTTTTGCCCTGCCCCGGCGGGCATCACGCCGGCAGACCCAGCGACACGCCCAGCGACGTCGCCACATCCAGCAGCGAATGGTTTTCCGGCACGTTGCGGGTGCGGTTGGCCACGTCCTCGATAGGCACGCTGGCGCACTCGTCGCCCTTCAGCACCACCATGCGACCGAACTCGCCATTGGCCACCATCTTGGCGGCATACCAGCCAAAGCGCGTGGCCAGCACACGGTCATACGGCGTGGGGGTGCCACCGCGCTGCACGTGGCCCAGCTGCGTGGTACGCACTTCGCTTTCCAGGTGCTGCTCGAGCTGCTGGCGCAGCACGTTGCCCACACCCCCCAGCCGGATCGGGTCCGGGCTGTTTTCCAGATGCTTGGCCACCACCATGCCACCGTCGACGGGACGTGCGCCCTCGGCGATGCAGATCAGCGTGTAGCCCTGCTTCTTCTCGCGCTCCTTGCAGACGCGGATGACCTCGTTCAGGTCATAGGGCTTCTCGGGAATCAGGATGACGTCGGCACCGCCGGCCAGGCCGCCTTCCAGCGCGATCCAGCCCGCATAGCGGCCCATCGTCTCCAGCACCATCACCCGGCCATGACTGCGGGCCGTGGTTTCCAGCCGTGCCAGCGCCTCGGCCACGATGGCCACCGCACTGTCGAAGCCGAAGGTGCGCTCGGTGTGCATCAGGTCATTGTCGATGGTCTTGGGAACGCCCACCACCGGCAGACCCAACGGCGTGAAACGGTTGGCGATGCTCATCGTGCCGTCGCCGCCGATGGCCACCAGCGCATCCAGCCCCAGCTCACGGACATATTCCATCACCTTGTCCGAGACATCCACGCCATTGCAGGAGAACGGGTTGGCAAAGTTGTGGGTGCCCAGAATGGTGCCGCCCTGGTTCAGGATGCCGGCCACCGCCTCGCTGTCGAGCGGACGCGAACGACGCTCGATCATGCCCATGAAGCCCCGTTCGATGCCGGTGACACGGGCGCCGACGGTCTTGATGAGCGAATTGGTCACCCCACGGATCACCGCATTCAGACCCGGGCAGTCGCCGCCGCCGGTCAGGATACCGACATGAAGAGAAGAACTGGACATTGAATTTCCTCAGAGTGTTGAGATGCAGTCCTAGCGTACCGTCACGCCCGCCGGCTGTCGAGTCGGCCGACTTTGAAAAAACATCTTTCATTCACCAGAAAAATGAACCCTGTCAGCTTCGCGGATACCAGACAGGCCCCTCATGGACGGATGAATGCCCGACATCCCCTGCTCACCGCACCAGCATGACACCGGGCAGGAAGTAACATTGGCATTGGCAAACGCAACCGAGAGATATTCGAAGAGCCCTTCGCCATGCTGCACCCGCTGTTCCTCCGTCCCCCGGCGGCTCACTGCCCCATTCCGCTGCGCCACACCCTGCGGGTCGCCACCTCGACACTGCTCGGTCTGGCGCTGCTGGTCACCACTCCCCTGGCCCGTACCGTCGAGGCCAACCCGGCCATCACCATCGGCACCGGGGGCGCCACCGGCATCTACTACGCCACCGGCGGTGCCATCTGCCACCTCATCAACAAGGAACGCGAGCGCTTCAGAAAGCGCTGCGCCGTCGAGACCACCAATGCTTCGGTCTCCAACATCCAGGGGCTCAAGGACGGCAGGCTCACCCTGGGCCTGGTGCAGTCCGACGTGCAGTACGACGCCCGCAAGGGCCTGGGTCCGTTCCGCAAGGCTGGTCCCGACGGCAAGCTGCGTGCCGTGCTCTCCCTCTATCCCGAACCGCTCACCCTCGTTGCCCGCCAGGGCATCGAAGCCCACGGCATCGAGGACTTCCGCCAGCACCCCTTCAGCATTGGCAACCCCGGCTCGGGCACCCGCAGTGCCATGGACACGCTGATGGCGGCCTATCGCCTCAAGAGCAGCCACTTCTCGAACGTCTTCGAACTCAAGGCCGATGAACACGGCGCCGCCCTGTGCGATGGCCGCATCGACGGCTTCGTCTTCGTGGCCGGCCACCCCAGCGCCAACCTGCAGGACGTCACCGCCACCTGCGCCGCACGCCTGGTGCCGCTGCAGGGCCCGGTCATCGACCGGCTGGTGGAAGAAAAGCCCTATTACGCCAAGGTTGAAATTCCGGCCAACACCTATCCCGGCAACCCGGATCCCACCCCCACTTTCGGCGCGCTGGCCACCCTGGTCTCCAGCAGCGACGTGCCGGACGACACCGTCTACGCCGTGGTCAAGTCCATCTTCGAGCACTTCGACGAATTCAGGAAGCTCCACCCCGCCCTGGCCCACCTGGAGCCCGAGCAGATGGTCCATCAGGGTCTGACCATGCCGCTGCACGCGGGCGCCCTGCGCTACTACCGGGAACGCGGCTGGGTGCAGTAGGGCCGTCAACCGCCTGCCGGATGAGGCGCCTAGTGCGCCTCGATCCGCGTGCCGTCCACGATGCGCTCGTCGGGCTGCACAATCACCGCATCGCCCTCGGCCAGCCCTTCCAGCACCTGCACATGGGTGGCTGACCGCAAGCCCGCGCGCACTGGCGTGAGACGCGCACGGCCATCCACTACACGATACAGGGCATAGTTCCCGGGCTTGCCGCGATCGTCCAGGAACAGGCTGCTGGCCGGCACCTGCAGCGCACGATCCTCGTGTCGCAACAGGAACTCCAGCTCTACCCGGTAGGCATCGCCCAGCGCCGCCCATTCACTGCGCGGGCTGTCGAAATCCAGGATCACCCGCGTGCGCTGCTCCTCCACCCCCAGCGCCGACACCTTGGTGAAGCCCCCCGGCTCCACCCGCCGGACATGCGCCTGCAGCGCACCGGCGCCGCCCCAGTGCAACAGTCGCACCGGCGTGCCGGGGCGCAGCTGCACCGCATCCGCCGACAGCACCTCGGCCTCGATCTCCAGCTGGGCCGTGTCGCCGATCTCCATCAGCGCCTGCCCCACCGTCACTGGCGTGGCGCTCTCCAGCATGCGCTTGAGCACCACGCCCGTCACCGGCGCCACCACGGCCACCGGCTGCCTGCCCGCCGCACGCGGTGCAGCATCTGCCGCAGCTGCACTGTCCTGGCCGGCTGCAGGGCCGGGCTCCTCCTGCCACAGCGCCGCCCGGGCTTCCTCCACCCGCTGCCGCGCCGCCTGCGCCTCGGCCTGCGCAGCCGACAGCTCTGCCGCCGTGCGGGCCGCCTGCGCCTGAGCCTGCTC